>Ga0315336_1001646_pt1 | contig 40763 bp, 42 predicted proteins | sample ASW5metaG_FD_204512 | JGI IMG/M metagenome (GOLD analysis project Ga0315336, IMG submission 204512) | Ammonia-oxidizing marine archaeal communities from Monterey Bay, California, United States - ASW #5 | ecosystem: Environmental > Aquatic > Marine > Intertidal zone | place: USA: California... | reverse complement strand
CTACGGATGATCTAACACCTAACGTCCTGACCCCGTTGCCGGACCCACCGGCTCAGCCCCCCGAGGCCGTGGCGCCTCTGCCCGAGATCCCCTGGGAAAACGGAGTCATTCAACAGGGTGCCTTCGAGGATCGCTCCGAGTGGTACGCCTTCACAGGCCCTGACGGCGAGGCGATCAACGGCCCCGGTGGCTGGTATCGCGTCGACCTCGTCATCGAGAACGGCCACTACGTTGGCGCCCGATACGCGACGACGAATGGGCAGCCCGCCCGCATCCACGGCATTCCGGACCCAGATCGCCAGCCCTTCGTCACCCAGAAGGTGTCTCACGATGGGCATCCCGCTCCCAAAGGAGATGCCGCGTGGTCTGGCTGGTTCGCCGCGCGCGACGACCAGGGACGTTTGACCGCCTTGTCCCTGAATTATTACGAGCGGCCGGTCGTCCCGGTGGATCCGGGATGGGCCACCATGAAGGTGGAGTACGGGGCCGACGGCACCCACAAGCGCGCTTTCTACGACGCCGATGGCCAGATCGTCATCCAGTAGTAGACTGCGGCGATGGAACGTCCCGAACACCTCCGTATCAAGGGTACCGGCGAGGACATCAGCTTCGAACTGAGCCCGTTCATGGGCGAGGTGCCACCGCCTGACATGAAGCGCATGCTCCTGCTCGGGGGCGGCGGATTGCCGTTTTTTGCCGGAATTATCTTCTGTTTCACCTTCGAGCCCCGCGCCCTCATCGGATCGTTGATCACGCTGGGCATCATCATGGCCACCTTCCACAAGTGGATGCACAACTCGGAAATCCACCGCCACCAGAAGGCGAAAATCCTGGTCGGCCTGAGCCCGAGCGCCATCGATGTGCGCTGGAAGGTCGACAACAAGATCTCCGACAGCATCGCGATCCCCTTCGCGGACATCACGAGCGTCGACCTGCGCCCGAAGACCGACGGCAGCAGCATCCTCCGCATCCTCGGACCCGAGGGCAAGCTGACCATGGGCGTGCCAATGCGCGTGGGGGACGCCGACGTGGCGAAGTGGATGGTCGAGCTGCTCACCGAGCGGGTGATGCGGAACGCCTAGAACGCCTGGAGCGCCTAAAAGCCGGTCCGCCGGTGCCTGTTCCGATCTCGACGGGGCTCTATCACGGTGAGGACCGCCGAAAACTCTGCAGCGAGATCGTCGCGGCGACCTGCTGGCTCATAGAAGGTCAGTCGAATCCCCGGCATCCAGCACGAGTCTGTCATCGCCGTCACCATCAAGGTGCCGTCCTCGAAGCGGATTCGGAACTCGTACTCGCAGGCATCTCCAGGCGTACCGCCCACCCAACGCCAGGTGGTGAGAAAGGCCGCACCCCGCTCAGCCTGCCAGGCCGGGATCTTGAACGTCGAGCCCGACGGCGGCTCGACATCCACCGGTTCCGACGACAGATGCCGCTTCCACACCTCCAGAAATCCGGGAAGCACCTCCCTGCCCGTGAGGTCGAGCCATTCGCCTTGGACCTTCACATGACGCGGTTCACCGGCGCCTTTCATGTCCCTGTCGAGCTCGCGCCATACGTCAGACACAGCGACCGTCCACAATCACCGCCTTGCCATCCTCGCGGCGGCACTCGAAGCGATGGCCAGAGTCGTCGGCCACGACATGCACGTCGATCGATGCACCTGGAAGCAGGATGTTCGCGAACCGACACTCGAGCGACTTCAGCGCCTGCGGGTCGGGCATCGCCGCGTTCACAGAGAGTGCCAGAGTGCACATGCCATGCATGATCTTACCGGGTAGGCCTACCGCTCTCGCGAAGTCGTCGCTGGTGTGGATCGGGAAGCGATCTCCTGACCCTTCAGCGTAGAGAATCGACTGATCGTCGCTCGTCTCGACCCGAACGACCTCGCCGGCCAGCGGCGGCGGCGGGGCACTCTTGTTTCCGCGCTTCGCGGCACGCTCGAAGTAGGAGGTGATCCCGTCACAAACCAGTTCGTCCCCGTCACGGATCTCGATGCCGATGGCGATCAAACGCCCCGATTCCTTCTCGTCGAGCGAATCGAGCCAGGCCACCGAAGACAGGGCCCCACCCTCCCGCAGCTCCCGATAAAACGCCAACCGCAGGCCGGCGTGAACCATGCGCTGCAGGTCGACGCCCAACTGGGGCGCCATGAGGATCTTCGCCGATCCGGGGATCAGTACCTTGGCGACGTAGAGCGGGTGTGGATCGCTCCCCACGTAGTTGATCCCCCGGGCAAACGCCCCGATCTGGTCAGCCGTGACATCGATGGTCCCCCACTCCACGCGATCGGTGAACGACATTGACGCTCCTCCTCCAAGAAGTATAATGTGTTAGGTGTCACATTACACAACACGCGGAGGACCGAGGCATGGATCCAGCTGTCGCCGGGATCGGGACCACACCGGTCACCCGAGACGCCCCAGCGCCACTCCCCGACACTGTCGTGCGCACCTGCCGAGCCGCGCTCGCGGACGCGGGGATCCCGGCAAGTGAGGTAGACGGCGTCTTCGTCACACCGCCGCGCATGGCTGCCGACCCATGGATGATGTACAGCGCCCACATCGGCGAGTATCTGGGTTTCCACACCAAGTGCCTGATGCAGGTCCAGAATGGCGGAGCTACCGCCCTTCTCGCGATGCGCGCCGCCATGGATGCTGTCGTCCTGGGACGCTGCAAGGTCGCTCTGGTCATCGCCAGCGACGGGCGCCCGCTCATGGACCTGCAGAATCTCCAGGCCTTCATCCGCCGCGCGACCTTTCGCACGACTGGCCTGTATGGACCGATCAACGGGTTGTTCGGGTTCGGCGCGCCCGTGCCGATCTACGCCATGAGTCACCAGCGCTACATGCACGAGCACGGGGTGAGCGAGGCGGATGTAGCCGAAGTCTCTGTCCGCCTCCGACAGCACGCGTCAGAGCATCCCCTCGCCCAGTTCCGCAAGCCGATCTCTGTGGCCGACGTGCTGGCCAGCTCCTACGTATCCCCGCCGATTCGCCTTCTCCAAGCTGCCGGAATCTCGACCGGCTGCGTCGTTGCCGTCATCACCAGTGAAGAGACGGCGAGAGAGACAGGCCGACCGGTGGTCCTGGTCAAGGGCTACGGAGAACACCACGACCCCAGCCACTTCGCGCCCAGGCGGGGCACGCTCACCTCCTTTCCCGCCGTGAAAGCAGCTGCAGCGCAGGCCTTCGACAACGCCGGCGTCGGCGTCTCCGACATCGATGTCGCCGAAATCTACGGTGTCTTCGGGGCTACGGAGTGCATCGTCTACGAGGACATCGGCTTCTGCGCGCCCGGAAAGGCTGTGGACTTCATCCGGGACGGACGCTCGACCCTCGGCGGCGACGTGGTCATCAATCCCTCCGGCGGTCGGATCAGCTTTGGTCATCCCGCCGGCGCCACCCCTCTGTACGAGGTCGCCGAGGTCGTCCGCCAGCTGCGGGGAGAGGCCCCGGGCCTGCAGGTCCCCGACCCCAGACTGGGTCTGGTCCAAGCCGAGCACGGCATGAACAACGGCGTCGTCGTCATGGTGATGGAACGCGCAGCCTAGGAAGATCGCAATGAATCCCCTCGATACCTTCACAGTGCAGGCCCAGAAGACCATGGGCACCGAGGCCAGCGCCGAGCACTACCGACGGCTGGCGAACGGAGAATTCTGCGGGACCCGATGTACGGCCTGCAACGCGATCACCTTCCCTCCTCGCACCCATTGTCCGGACTGTTTTGGCGCCGAGATCGACTGGGTTCCCATTGGAGATGGCGCCACCTTGTACGCCTTCACCACCCAGGGTCGAGCCCTCCGGTTTCGCGCCCCTTCGGTCGTCGGTATGGTCGAGATCCCCGATGTCGGGCTGGTCGTCACGCCCATCGGCGGCAAGCTCGAGGACCTGGAGATTGGCCAGCCGATGAAGCTCGAGATCATCGAAATCGACGACGGCAAGCGCCTCGTGCACAGCTTCGTCGCGGCATGATCCTTCCCGACGTCCTTCGAAAGCAGGCCGCGGAGCACCCGGATCGGGTGGCGGTCGTCGTCGATGGCATCGGCCAGATGACTTATGGCGAGTGGGATCGCCGCAGCAACCAGCTCGCGCGCGCCCTGGAACTCGAACCCGGGGAACGCATCGGGCTCCAGTTCTCCAACGATCGCGGTCTGGACTACCTGATCGCCTACATGGCCATCCACAAGGCCGGACTCGTCGCGGTCCCGATCAACACCAAGCTCACCGGTCGCGAGATCGCCGGACTCATCGATCACAGCGGTGCGCGGCTGGTTCTCGGGGTCGAAGCCGTCGAGCCCCACCCAGACTCGTCTGAGTACCAGGTCCCCCGGGAGCCGACCGACCTCGCCGATCTGCTCTACACATCGGGCACCACCGGAACTCCCAAGGGTGTCGCGTGCACCCACGAGAACATCCTCTTCCGCGGATCCTCGACGTTGACCCGAATGTTCGCCGGCGTCACCTTCCTGCACAGCGTTCCGCTCTTCACCTTCGCCGGCACCCACGCGATGACGCTGATCTGCCTGCGTGGTGGCATGACCCACGTCCTCCAGCCCCGATTCGATCCCGGCCGGTTCCTGGAGATCCTGGCCGAACGCAAGGTGGCGCTGTCCTACGTCGTGCCGGCGATGGCCCTGCGGCTCCTCGACGAGCCAGCGGCCGCAGCGGGCACCTACGGGTCCCTGCGATTGCTCATGTACGGAACGGCACCGATGCCTCCCGACGGGGTGCGAAGGCTCGCTGAGGCATTCCCGAGCACCTTCCTCCTCAACCTGTACGGACTGACCGAGGGAGGCGCCGCCGTCTGCTCCCTGTCCCCGATGGAAGCCGCGAAACGACCCGACTCGCTGGGCAAACCCCTGCCCCCGACTGAGCTGAAGATCGTCGACGACAGCGGGGAGATCGCCGCTGCAGACGAGCCCGGGGAGATCTGGATGAAGACGGCAGTCAAGCCCCGCTGGTACTTCCGAGACGAGGAAGCTACAGCGACTGCCTGGCACGATGGTTGGCTCAAAACAGGCGATATCGGGTATCTCGACGCCGACGGCTACCTCTACCTGGTCGACCGGAAGAAGGACCTGATCATCGCGGGCGGCCACAACATCTCGGCCCCGGAGGTCGAGGGCGTCCTCCTCGAACATCCCGCCGTCCGCGAAGCCGCCATCGTCGGGCATCCCCACAAGACCATGGGAGAGGTGCCCCGCGCCTGCGTCGTCCTTCGACAAGAAGCCTCGCCCGAGTCTCTGGAGGCGTTTCTGCGCGAGCGGCTCGCCGACTACAAAGTCCCTCGAAACTGGACCTTCCTCGACGAACTGCCACGAAATGCGTTGGGCAAGGTCCTGAAGCGGGAGCTGCGATGATCCACTTTCACGACGAGGGCTCTGGGCCAGCGGTGGTCATGGCTCATAGCCTCACCTTCGACTCCCGGATGTGGGAGGCTCAACTTCCCGAATTGACGAAGCGCTATCGCGTGATCCGGGTCGACGTTCACGGCCACGGAGGCTCGGGAGCGCCCGACCGGAAGTTCGACCTGGAGTGGGTCGCCGACGACCTGATCGGGCTCCTGGATCGGCTCGAGATCACGACCGCATCCTGGGTGGGACACTCGATGGGCGGCATGATCGGCATGCGGGCTGCGATCCGCCACCCGGAGAGAATAACGAGGTTGTGCCTCCTGAATACGAGCCCGCGTTCCGAGGCCCCCACCACCCGAGACCTCTTTCATCAAGTCAACGAGAGCTCCCGCGGCAAGCCGAGCAATGCCGCAACCGTGGATTTCATCATGGGATTGATGTTCTCCAGGGCGTTCTCCGCCGACCACCCCGACGTCGTCGCGCCGTACCGCGAGCTGCTCATGCAACCCCCACAGGTCCAGGGCATCTACCGAACCGGGCACGCGGTCATCTGGCGTTCCGACATCCGCGATCTCCTGGGTCAAATTGAGGTTCCCGCGCATGTGCTGTCCTCGGACGACGACAAGTCCACGCCTCCGAAATTCTCCAAGGACATCGCCGAAGGCATCCCGAACGCCACGCTGACCTCGGTGCCCGGCGGCCACATGTCTCCCGTAGAGCAGGCGGATCGGGTCACAGAGTGGCTGCTCGAGGCGCTGCGATGATCGATTTCGCGTTGTCCGAGGAGGAGCAGCTCGTCGTAGAGCTGGCGGCCGACTTCGGCGAGCGACACCTGCGAGCACATGCCCGAAGGCACGAGGTCGAAGGGCTCGACCCGGCGGTACACCAGGCGTTCGCCGAAGTGGGTCTGTCTGCGTTGGCCGCCGATGATCCCGACATGTCCGAGATCTCGTGGCCGGCGCGGATGCAGGTGATCTCGGCACTGGCACGCGCCGATTGTGGAGGGTTTCTGCCCCTGTGGATGAAGGCCAGATCTCCCGGCCTGGCGGCGATGGTCGGTGCCGAAGAGGTGGGATTCGTACACCTGTGCGATGACGCCACAGAAGACGTCGGCTGGCTCCCGTTAGGAGGCGCCAAAGTCGTACTCTTCGTCGAACCCGATGGGCGCTGGATCCGCGCGGACATCGAGTCTACAGACGCCCGCGCACTGGGTCTCCGCGCAGCGGGAGGGGGGGTCCGCAGAGGGGGGGTCAGGACGATAGGTGTTAGATCATCCCAAGATCTAACACCTAACGTCCTGACCCCGCATGCGTCGACCCCGCATGCGTTGATCGCCGAAATTCGCCTGATCGCCGCCGCGGCACTTGTAGGCATCGCCACCGCCAGCCGGGACTACGCCGAAAAGTACGTCCAGGAACGGATCACTTTCGGCCGCCCGCTCTCGAATCACCAGGGGGTCGCATTCCTCGTCGCCGACGTCGCCATGGCCATCGCTGGCGCAGAGGTCCTCGTGCTGAAAGCCGCCAAGGACCTGGAATCCGGGGTATTGGGCACCGCCACCGATGCCTATCTGGAGGCCGTCGAGGCGGCACTCCTCGCCACCAGCCAGGGCGTGCAGCTCCTCGGTGGACACGGGTTCATGGACGAGCACCCGGTGGAGATGTGGATGCGCGACGCCCGCGCGCTCTCTCTTCTCTGGGGCGGGGTCGACGCGGCGCGCAGGGACGCCCGATGAACTTCGAGATCCCGACGAAGGTCCAACCCATTCACGGCATCGTCCGCTGGATCGGAGAGACCTATCTGCGACCGCTCGGCAGAGAGGCGGACCGCAACCACGCTCCACTGCCCCCGGACCACCCGTTCTTCGCGGAGGCCCTGGAGAAGGGCTTCTCCGGAGGATTCCTGGGGAAGATGAAGAAGCGGGACAAGGACTTCGTCGACGACGGTCGCCCGCGCAACACGGCTCGACGTGCAGTCATCCTCGCCGAGGAAGCTGCGTATTGGGACCGCGGAATGGCGACGATGCTCCCCGGGCCCGGCCTCGGCGGCGCGCCGGTGATGTTCATGGGCAACGACGAACAGAAGACCCGGTTCCTGGACCCGTTCCGCAAAAAGGACCGGCCGCGTTGGGCGGCGTTCGCCATGACCGAGCCGAACGCCGGATCTGACGTAGCCCGGATTCGAACCAAAGCGGTCGCGGACGGAAACCACTGGGTCCTCAACGGCGAGAAGTGCTTCATCTCCAACGGCGCCCGCGGAGAGTTTGCAGTCGTCTGGGCCACCGTCGATCCGGCCCTCGGGAGGGCAGGACATCGCGCCTTTGTCGTGGAGAAAGGCACCCCGGGCTTCACCGTCGCGCGGGTGGAGACGAAGATGGGTCTGTGCGCGTCGGAGACCGCCTCCCTGGTCTTCGAGGACTGTCGAATCCCCAAGGAGAACTTGTTGGAGGGCTCCGCGAAGGGCGCGGGCTTCAAGGGCGCAATGCAGACGTTCAACATGACCCGACCCATGGTCGCCGCGATGGCGGTGGGCATGGCCAGGGCGGCCTACGACGAGGCCTCCACGTACGCGAAGACTGCGTTCACGGGCAACTCGGCCTGGCGGCTGGAGCGGGTCCAGGATCGCCTCGCGGAGATCCGACGAAAGGTCGAAGCCGGTCGTCTTCTCGCGTGGAAAGCCGCCTGGCAGGCAGATCATCGCCGAGACAACGCCCAGGAAGCCGCCATGGCCAAAGCAGCTGCAGCGACCATGGGGCTGCGCGCCGCCTCTCTTGGCCTGGAGATTCTCGGGGAGACCGGAGGCTCGAGCGACCACTTGCTCGAGAAACTCTTCCGGGACGTCAAGGCGCTCGATATCGTCGAGGGAACCGGCCAGATCCAACGCATCATCATCGCCCGACGCCGCATCGGGCACACGACAGTTCAGGAGTCCTCATGACCCTCACCGGCCGCGCCGCCGTGTTCGTCGGCGCCCGCAAACCCTTCGAGTTCCGCGACTTCGAGGTCCCCGAACCGGGCCCACGCGACATGGTGGTCAACGTCACCCGCGCCAACATCTGCGGCAGCGATCTCCACCTGTGGCGCGGCGACACCGACCTCGCGCGGATGGGAGTCACCTATGGCCTCATTCTCGGGCACGAGATGACGGGTACCATCGCCCGGCTCGGCAACAAGGTCCGCGGAGATGCCCTCGGTCGGCGGCTGAAAGAGGGCGACCGCGTCATCTACACCTACTACTTGAACTGCGGGCATTGTCGGGCTTGCCTGCGCAACAAGCCCCATCACTGCCTGCAGTCCCTGGCGAGTCCGATCCGGCCCTGCGACATGCACCCGCACTTCGTCGGAGCCTTCGCCGACTACTACTACATCAAGGGCAAGCAGTCGGTCTTCAAGGTCCCCGACGACGTCCCGAGCGAGGTCGCAGCGGGCGCGAACTGCGCATTGTCCCAGGTCATCCACGGCTACGAGCGAGTGAACTTCTCCTTTGGAGAGACGGTCGTCATCCAGGGTGTCGGTGGGTTGGGACTGTACGCCTGTGCGGTCGCCAAGGAGATGGGCGCCGAGCGAATCGTAGCCATCGACGCCGTTCCGTCGAGACTTGAGCTCGCCAAGCAGTTCGGCGCCGACGTCACCATCGACATGAACGAGATTCCCGAGTCCAGAGCTCGCGTACAGAAGGTCATGAGTGTGCTCGATGGATGGGGAGCCGATGTCGTGGTCGAGCTTGCCGGCGTTCCCGAGGCAGTGCCCGAGGGCATCCGCATGCTCGGTCGCGGCGGTCGCTACCTGGAGATCGGGAACATCAATCCGCGGCGGACGTACAAACAGGACCCATCGCTACTCGTGGGGTTCAACCGGTCGATCCACGGGGTCTCGTTGTACCCACCCGACGTGTTGTGGAGGTCGCTCCAGTGGCTCCAGCGAGCCGGAGATCGCTACCCCCTCGATAAGCTGCTCTCCCACGACTACGCGCTGGCCGACATCGACAAGGCATTCACCGAGTCGGATTGGGAAGCCGGACACGCCACGTGTTCCAGAGCGTCCATCCTCCCCGGAGGCCACGCATGATCGACCACACCTCCGCCATCGCCAAGGCCGGGCTGGGAGAGCCGAGCCCGATGTGGGTCGCCGGAGAGTGGACCCTCGCCGACGATGTGCTCCCCTGTTTCGATCCAACGACCGGCGCTCAGTTGGCCACCATCGGAAACGCCAGGAACATCGAAGTGGACCGCGCCGTGCAGTGCGCTCGGGATGCCCTGAAGGGACCGTGGTCCACCTGGGCGCCGCGAAAGCGGGCCGCTGCCATCAACAAGCTCGCGACGATGTGCGAGAACCACATCAAGGACCTGGCACGTATCGAGATGCTCGACGCCGGAATCCCCCGGATGTTCGCCAATAAAATGTCGGCGAAGGCCCTCGTCAGGAACCTCCAATACTACGCCAGCTGGGCTGACAAGCTCCCCGGTCAGGTCGTGGGGGCAGGAGCAAAAGGCTGGCAGATCACCCTGCGAGAGCCCGTCGGCGTGGTGGCCTCGATCTTCCCCTGGAATGTGCCGCTCCTGTTCGTCGGCAGCAAGCTCGGACCGGCGTTGGCGGCGGGAAACACTGTGATCCTCAAGCCCTCGGAGCTGGCCAGCCTGTCCACGCTCCGGGTCGCCCGCCTCATCGAAGACGCCGGATTCCCGCCAGGGGTCGTGCAGGTCCTGACAGGAGACGGAGAGACCGGACGCCTGCTGGTCTCTCATCCGGGAATCGACCTGATCTCGTTTACCGGAGGGCGCACAACCGCGCGAAAAGTGCAGGCCTCGGCGGCGGAGACCCTGAAGCCCGTGATCTTCGAGTTGGGAGGAAAGAGCCCGAACATCGTCTTCCCCGACGCCAACATGAACAAGGCGACGATGATGTCCACATTCGGGGTCTTCGGTCTCACGGGACAGGCCTGTGCCGCCGGAAGCCGGGTCCTCGCCCACAAGGACATCGCCGACAAACTCGCCGCCGGCATCTCCCAATTCGCCCGCTCCCTCGGGATCGGAGACCCCCTCGATCCGGCAACCATGGTCGGTCCGCTCATCAGCGCCCGCCAGCTCTCCAACGTGAGAACGGCGATTTCAACTGCGAAAACCGAGGGTGCTACAGAATCCTTCGCCGCTGAGGTGCCCGACAAGGTCGCCGACGCCGGCCACTTCATCGGCCCCCACATCTTCACTGGCGTCACTCCAGAGATGCATGTCTGGAAGGAGGAGGTCTTCGGCCCGGTGCTCGCCATCACGACCTTCGAGTCCGAGGAGGAAGCCCTGTCCCTGGCCAACCAGACCGAGTACGGCCTCGCCGCTGGCGTCTGGACCCAGGATGTGGGCCGCGTCCAACGTATGACCAGCGGTATCGACGCCGGAATCATCTGGGTCAATACCTACGGACAACTCCCAGTAGACCTCCCCTTTGGCGGATTCAAACAGAGCGGCTGGGGCAAAGAGGGCGGCGGGGACGCGCTCGTGGCCTACACCCGCATCAAATCCGTGGTGATGGAGGGCTGAGGCTGGAGGCGCCGTCATCGGAGGGAGGAACTTCTGTCACACTGTGCACTGGGAGAACCGTGCCGACAGTGGATCGCGAATACGTGCGCAGCAGCCGTTGGCGAGACCTACGCCTCACTGCAGTCATGCTCTGCATCGGTCTGACGCCGGCCTGGCTCCTGCCGAACTGGCTGGCCTTGCCCTGGTTGTTGGTCGGACTGATTCTCGGCGTTCCCGCGCTGTTCTACAGCTGGAGGTATGCGCCGTGGGTCCCGACGCCCGACTCGGAGTTCGCCCGAATCATCGAGCATCTAGCGCTTGAATCACACCAGTCTTTCTGTGATCTGGGCGCCGGAGACGGGCGCATGCTGGTCCGGGTTCACGCCGCAACCGGCGCCAACTGCATCGGAATCGAGGTCTCTCCCGCCCAATATCTACTCGCACGTCTCCGGCTGGCGATCTCCGGCAAACCCGGAACGGCCGTGGTCTTCAAAGACCTCTACAAGGCCGATCTCTCCGGCTTCGATGCCCTGTATGTCTGGGGCACGGAGTATTGGGTCGGCACACCCGAGTTCGCCGAGCACATGGAGCGGGCGCTGACCCCCGGCACCCGATTGATCTCGTATCACTACCGGATTCGAGAACGGGAGCCCGACCACATCGACTGGGGTGGGTTGCGGCCCATCTATGTATACGTCTTTTAGCTACTTGGTTCCTTTTCTTTCGTCATGATCCTCTGAAGCTCTACGGGCACTTTTGTCTTCTCCGCCTCAACGTGTTTGCGGGCCGCTTCGCCGATCGCATTTGCCAACCACCGCTGATCGGCGAGCTCGTGACCCGACGCGTCGATGGACAACGGCGCCTGGCCATCGAAGAGTATGTTGATCTTCCGCGTCTTTGAATCGATGGTTGTGCCGCGGATCCAGGCCAGAGAATAGTCGTCGTCGCCAATGGACAGGGTTCCAGCAGCCACGACGATGCCGGTCTTCGAACCTGGCAGGTGAATCCACCAGCGCGGACCCCAGTGGATAGCGAGGTAGGCCGCAACTCCCGCGAGGCCAAAGCCAAGGGAGAATCCAACCGTCACAAGCCACCTTGCCCCGAACTCCAGCAACCCGTTCTGCAGCAGAAGAAGGTAGGGCACGAGCCCAAAGAACGCTCCCAGCAGGAAGGCGCCGACGGTCCCAGCCGTCTTGTTTTCCGTTGGTGCTTGGGTGCCGTCACCGAATTCAGCGGCCGCCTCCGCCCAGACCTCGCATCGAAATCCGTGGATGTCGCTCTGTACCTGGAGGGGTTTCATCGGCTAAGGGCCACCATGGACGTCACCGCCATACTCCGACGCGTCACCGACGACGACGGGCTCGACGCGTTGATGGACGATCCCGCATCGGTTCGCGCGGTACTGGACACCCTCGGCGAGCATGTGGGATTGACTGACAGAATGGAGGTCCCACCTCGAGGTTCCGCCGTCGTGGGTCTGACCGACCGCGTCGTGGTGAAGATGATGGCCCCCCACGACAAAGCGTACTCCGACACCGAGCTGACGTGCCTGCGCACGCTTCGGGATGCCTTGCCCATCCCGACTCCCGAGGTGCTCGAGACGGGCGATTTGGAGGGTTGGCAGTGGATTGCGATGTCACGCCTCGAAGGGCGGGAACTGGCCGATGTCTGGCCCGATCTCGGCGGAAAGGAGCGGCTGTCATTGGCGACTCATCTGGGCGAGGCGCTTGCGGTGTTGCACGGCCTCGAAGCCCCGCCAACCGTCGAGCGGTTGGACTGGAACGCCTGGCGCGCGACCCGATTGGCCGAACTGGTCGCCACGCAACGTCGGAAGGGCTGTCCGGAGGCGCTTCTCGAAGGTCTCGAGCCGTTCGTCACCAAAGCAGACACATCGGCAGGCCGAATGGGATGGCTACACACAGAGATCATGCTCGAACACCTGCTGGTCCAGCACACCGCCGCGGGATGGCGGCTGTCGGGCCTCTTCGATTTCGAGCCGTCGTGGGTGGCGCCGGTCGACTACGAGTTTTCCTCAGTTGGCTTGTTCGTGAGTTCCGGGGAGTCCGACGTACTGCGCGAGATCATGCGAGCAAGCGGGGTCAGCGCCTCTCCAGAACGCCTGTTCGCGATGGCGATGTTGCACCGCTACGCCAACCTCGCCTGGTATCACCGCCGCATTGGCGGGCCCCTCGATCTATCGGCCCTCGCGAACCGCTGGTTCGGATAGACTCCAGCACCGTCTGGAGTCCTCATGGCCACCGCCGCCCTCGTCATGTCCGCAATCGTCGCCCTTCTCCACTTTGGCTTCATGATCATGGAGACGGTGGGCTGGGAAAAGATGGGCCGCCGCTTTGGCCTCTCCAAAGAGGAGGTGAAAGCCACGAAGATGTTGGCCGCCAACCAGGGAATCTACAACGGCGCTGTCGCCGCGACCCTCCTCTGGGCACTGGCCACTGGCAATACCCCCGCGGTGATGGCGATGCTCGTCTTCGTCATCGTCGTCGGCATCTTCGGAGCCGCGACCGTGAAGGTGACCATCCTCGTCATCCAGAGCGTACCCGCCGCGATCGCGCTCCTGCTGCAGTACCTCGCCTGAACGAATCCATTACTCCGGCCGATAAATCGGCCTCCGCCCTACGCTTCGCTCCGGTTGGCTGTTCGATTCCATCCACAGTCGACACTCAAACCGGAGGGCGCAAGCGCTGTTTCCTCCGGTTTGGGCGCCGACCGTGAACGGAATCTACGGCCCGCGACCAGTATCGCCGCGACCATTGTTCCCTGTATCACGAGGATCTACCGCCGTATCCCGTGGGTCTCGGGGCGCTGTATCCCGCGCCGGCTGATCCGTATCCATGCGATCCGTGTCCGTCCGATCCGTGTCCGTCCGATCCGTGTCCGTGCGTACGTCGGTGTCCGTGTCCGACGTCCGCCCGCCAGTGTCGGTGTCCGTGTCCGAGTCGGTGTCGGTGTCGGTATCCGTATCGGTGTCAGCGTCGGTGTCGGTGTCGGTGTCGGTGTCGGTGTCGGTGTCCGTATCCGTGTCGGCAATGGGATGGCCGGTGTCGGCGATTCCGTACTTCGATTGCCCAGGACAGCCGGCTGCCATCGCGCCCAGCCCCATCAACAGCGCAATCGTGCTCGCCCGCGTCCGCCCGGACTTCTTCTGTAGTTCATCTCCGCATAATGGGCAGATCGAACTGCCCGCGCGAATGTGGCACGCACAGCTGGGACAGGGGACGAGTCGGTCGTTCATGGCCTGAGTTTAGCAGCCGCCTGTTCGAGCAGCCCTAGTTTCATCAGGATGAAGGGACCGTCCTCGGGGATCGTCAGCGATAGCGACACGTCTTGCGGGCGCGCCGCGAGGGCCTCATTGAGCTGGAGCGACAGGCCCTCTCGGTTCAGTTCCGTGAGATCGACGTCGCGGTCCAGGAACACCCGGTCTCCCACCTCGAGCACGATGCGGCCCACTCCCTCGCCGAAGACGAAGCCGCCGAGCGTGAGCACGGACGCCGAATGCTCCATGGTCGATACCGTGCCCAGCGAAAACACGACCTCGTCATCCGGATAGAGCCAGGTGAAAGACCGACAGCCTCTGTCTGGTGTCAGCGACACCGCAAAGTGCTCCTGGGGATCGATCGGCCTGAAAAGCACCACATCCCCGGTATGGCGGTATCGATCGACGGGCCCTCCGGCAATGCCCTTGGGGCCGCTCCCGCCCTTGTCCAGCCAGCGTTCATTGGCTCGAAGGCGAACCGGAGAGCACTTTCCCACCCACGACAGTCCGGGTTCATTGGCGGTCAGTCGCCGCAGGCCATCCACACTGATGGCCTCGAGCTCCGGAATCGCGATGGAATACACATCGTCACCGACTGGAATCGGATCGGGATGAGCCCACTCCCGCTCCCCTCGCGCATAGGTGGCCGGCGCCGTCCCGCGCTTTCCGCCGAGGAACCGAAACGCATTTGTCGACTTCGCCGGCGCGACATCACGAGATCCGGCTTCGGGTGCGCGCAGGCCGTTCAGACCTCCGATCTCGAGGATCTGCGCCGTCAACGCCGCCGTATAGGCCTTCTGGCCACGGCGGTTCAGATGGTGATCATCGAGGAAGTCAGCCTCTGAAAGCGCGAGATCGTGCAGGTCGACGTATCCGACACCGCGCGCCGCAAAGAGGTCCTCGGCGAGACGTGTCGCGTCGTCCGGGGCCAGGGGCCAGTCCTCCCTTCCCGACGGCGGGATGGGGATTCGGGCAAACGCGATCTGCGATCCATGCCCTTGGACCAGGTCGATGAGATCGCCCACCAAGGAATCCTCCAGACCGAGTACCGGTGCCCGCTGAACGTGTTTGAGCTCGACAACGGGAATGGCACGAACCCGACGTGCTGTCCCATTGGGCGCATCGTCGAACAGCTCTCCGAGCACAGCCTCGTGGTCTTCGGTACCCAGTCGTTTCCACTGATTGATGTATCGATCCCGTGGAATCCTGCGGTTCTCGTACATCCTGTCCAGCGGCGTGTGCGCGCCCTCCAGGCCAAAGACCTTGGCGGCGAGGAGCGGCTCGTCGTCCGACAGACGCAGGCGCAGGTCGCGAAGCTGGCGCCCTTTGGGCAGCGTCGCATCCAGGAATCCGCTCATGGTGTTGACCACGATCACCAGCTTTGGACGGCCACCATGGGCGAACAGGTTGTTCTTCAAAGCCGCGTACCACAGCGGTGGGCCCGAGCCGCGTTCCCAGATGATCTCCGCGCTTCGAGCCCCGAGTCCCTGAGCCAGTGCCTCGAGATCCAGCCCGTGACGAGCCAGAGAATTGCCGACGACCACTACGTCGGCGTGGATGGCCATGGGCTCCTGGTCGCGGCCTTCGCCCATGGCGCCACGATCGACTGGCGCAAACGGATCTGCCAGTGGCCCAAGCCAGATCGTCGCCAGCAACGCCGGTAAAATCACGGCCAGCCCGCGCGGGATCCACTTGAGCATTGCCGACATGGGGAGGATTATACGGCTGCGGTCCGAACCCTAGAGATTCGACTCCACGTCGCCGGAGACGATGTCTCTCTTAGCCACGAAGGAGACCTCCATGCCCTTCTTGAGCATGTGGTTCGACGGCAGCACCACTTGTGCATCTGGGACGTACGAGTTGGTGACGCTCGATCGGCCATCGCGGACGACGGGATGGGTGATGCCGAAGTTGTCCGCCCACTGCATCAGGTCGGAAACGCCCGGCGTCGAGTTGTCCGCGAGCTCAGACAACAAGGTGATGACGATGAAGCCATCGTCCTCATAGTCCTCGTACAGCTCCTGGAGTCCGCCAGCCTCATCCATGCAGGGCTGGCACCAGAAGGTCGCCGACGACAACAGGATTGTGCGGTCGCAGAAGTCGTGCAGCCGAAGCATCTGCCCGTGCTGGTCGATCAGCTCGAATTGCTCGGCGATGTCGCCGACTTCGGTGCCGGTCTCCTCGATGTCGTCCCAGCAATCGCCAATGGCCCACCCACCGAGGTACGGAAAGTGGTTGCCGTTCTTGGGATCGGAGTTCGCCTCGACCTCTTCGCCATCGTCGAAGCCATCACCGTCGGTATCCGCATTGTCCGGATCCGTGCCCATGATGGCCTCTTCCATGTCGGAGAGACCGTCACCATCGGAGTCGCCCGAGGTGTCGACGCCAAGCCAGTCGAACTCGTAGTCCGCACCGTCACTGCCGCCGCATGCGGTCAGCGTCGCGATGACGCAGACCAAGCCTGCAAGACGTTTCATACTACGTCCCTCTGTGTGTTCTTATTCGTCCAGGACCGAGGGCTTGCCCGAGGCCGCGATGGATTTGAATGAAGCCCCGACCGGGGCGGTTGAGTTAGCCTCAACCCTTGGGATCGTCTCAAGTGAGGCCCGAGCCATCGTTGTACCAGGTAATGGCACCGGAGCTCGCGTGGATGCCGAGCCCGACCATCTGTTGGCCTTCGCCCTGCCAGATACCGAACACGGGTCCGCCGAAGCCGACATCGCAGTTCAAGATCACGTTCGACTCGAGGGCCTCGGCGACACGGGAGTCCGTCTCGGCAATGCACAGCGCCGCTTCTTCGCTGATCCAGTCCTCGGGGCTACAGCAGGTGTAGCCCTCGTCGACACAGCGACCCTCGACCCAATCGGCATTGTCTGGCGACAGCTCGACCGGGAACAGGTCGACGCAGTCTTGCGCCGAAGCCTTGACTTCGCAGACTTCATCGCCCGCCAGGATCACGTCGTCCTGGTCGAAGCCGCCTTCGCCGTCGTTGATGTATTCCTCGTCGCCTTGGCAAGCCGAAAGGCCTGCAGCAATCGCGATAAGGAGGATTGCGCTCCGCGTTGTGGACATGGGAAACCCCCGAATGCACCTGTGTGTAACGAAAACAACGATAGCGCACTCAATGCCCATCGACCTAATTCATGAGTGCTCGAACTCCATTTTTACAAGGTCGGGGAAAAACGTACGTTACCGATCTTGTATGCAAAGACTCGCCGCCCTGTTGTCGATCCTCGCGCTCTCTTCTTGTGGAGCGGTCCCCGGTGTCATGTCAGAGAAGGAATTCTCCAAGAAGTACGCCGAACAACTCTGCGACCGTACGTTTGACTGCGACGAGACTGGAGCCACCGAGTTCTGGGGCAGCGAGGACGATTGCCACACGGAAACGAAGAAAGAGCTCAAAGCTTCCTACGACAACGAGTGTTCCTACAATGGGGATCTCGCCAAGGATTGTCTGAATAGTTTCAAGGAGCTGTCGTGCAATCCGCACTACGAGATCATCCAGGCACACCTGGATCTGTGCGAGTCGATCTGGGAATGCGGCGAATAGCTAAGGGCCTACGACCACGAGTTCCTGCTCGAACTCGAAGCGGTTGTCATTGCCTCTGACCTTGACCACGCGGACCGTGTTTTCGTCGTCCCAGGTCGCGTCGGTGATGTGGATCGAGTACCCGCCGGCCTGCACCTCTTCGTCCCAGGAGATGTGGTAGTGCCCGGCCCACGCGGCGGCGATGCGGTCTTCGAAGGGACGCGTCTCCGCGGTCAAGGCATCCATTTTATCCAGGTTGAACGCCCCGGGTGACAGATACATCGGGTGGTGCGAGAACAGGAGCACGTTCTCGTCCGCGCCCGCGGAGATCTTGCCCAGACGATCGGTGAAGTACGGAAACGTGCCGCCATCGAAGTCGTGCAGGTCGGCCATCTCACCGAGCAGGGTGTCCTCGCTACGGGAGCACCAGTCCAGCCCGATGAACTCGAGCCCGCGGTATCGGAAGGACATGTTCTGGAACCAGCTGGTGACGCCGTGCTCGGGGTTCAGCACCTCGACGGGCCCCCGCTCGAAGTCGTCGAAGAGCGTCGCCAGCAAGTCGTACTGCTCCGTGAAGACCTGGTCGAAGGTCTGTTCTGCGCCGATGTGTACCTCGTTGTCCCCGATGATCGGCAGATACGGTGCGTCGAGGCCGTCGAGCAGGGCCTTGGCGATGGGCAAGCCGCCGTCCCAGCCAATGTCGCCCACGACAACGACCAGCTCGACGTTCTCCTGGGCGTTGGTCCACTCCACCGCGGCCGAGAGTCTCTCTTGATGTTCCAGCGATGACTCGGTCAGGTGCGGATCGGCAAAGACTACGAAGGTGAACAGGTCCTCCATGGGACCGGGAGCCGTGTCCTCGGCTACGGACTTCTTGTCTGTGCCGCCGGATCCGCAGCTGGCGAGCAGGAACAGCAGCGCGATCGTCATCGCGTGAGCTCGCGGACAATGGAAGCCGACGCGGGCCAGGCGGCGAGGAGGTCCTCGCGACTCGGCATCTTGAAATCGGCAAAGTCGAAGCCCGGGCTGACCGTACACCCGCACAGCGCCCACCCCCGACGAACTCGCGCCGCCTGGAGCAGATTGCGCTCGACGGTGAACTGTGGCCGTTGACCGGCTGCGAGGTCCGATCCCAGGGCGATGGTGTGGTGTCCGGCGGCGGACAGGGTGTGCAGCTCGACCGGATCGCCGGCGTAGTGGTGCCAGACCTCGTCCGACTTCACGCGGTGCCAGGCCGAAAACGTGCCCTCGACCAACAGAAAATAGATCGCTGTCGACGCCGCCCGCTCTCCTCTGGCCGTCTCGACTACGACTTCGGAGCGAAAGACCTCTCGATACCAACCGCCCTCGGGATGTTCCCGGAGATCGAGGGCGGCGATGAGGGCTTCAGCATCCATGGGCCCAGTCTAATCTCCTGGCAGGCAGGCGGATCCAGATGTCGCGATTCCAACGCCCGATGAAGTAGACTCAATGGAACAACGCCCGTTTTCCGGATGGCATGGGAGTTGCTAATCCACCGGGCACACCCCACCAGCAAGTGGAGTACACAATGTTGTTCAGCATCCTTCTCATCGCCCTCACCGGATGTTCCGAAGAGCCCGCGCCCACCAATGGCAACATCGACGCCTGCCTCGGCGGTCCATCCGCTGCTGCGGGCGGCGAGGATCTCGAGGTCGAGATCTCCGGCACCGTGACCGCCATCGACGGCGAGTCACCGGACATGAACCTGGTGGGCTGCGCCGAGGCGCCATCCCATACGATCGAGATCACCGACGAGGCCGGCGACGTCTGGACCGTGGGATTGAACATCACCACCGAAGACACCGACAGAACCCCCACTTTCGCGGTGGCTGAAGGCGACGTCATCGACCTGACCTTCCGGGAGAAGTTGGTCTGGGGCACAGTCGCCGGGTTCACGCTCGCAAATGAAGAGGGCCTGATCGCAGCGGTCGAGCAAGGCACCTGGGGCGGCGCGCTCAATGTGGATGACACTCCCGGCCTCGAAGTCAGTGGCGGCTCCGATGTGATCAATACCGAAGACACCGACTGCATGCCGATCGAGACGTTCTCGGTGATCTTTTCGGCAGACACCGAACTCGAGCTCGACCCCGACAACATCGAGACGCTCGAACTCGACGGAGCCACCTACAGCGCGTTCGCCGTCGCCTCCTACGACTACGGCAGCGGAACCAACTGCCAGGTCTCGGACAGCACCGGCGCCACTGCCTGGGCCGTCTACAGATAGCCAACGGAACCACGTGGAGCTGTAGGATGCGGCCATGCCCATCCACAACTTCAAGCCCCTCGCGGGCCGGGTCGTCGACATCGAGATCGCGTCCACGGCTATCTCCAACAACGTCTACGGCGACCCCACCACCCGTCGGGTCGGAGTCTACCTTCCTCCGGGATATGAAACTTCTTTCCATGACTATCCGCTCCTCGTAGACCTGGTCGGATTCACGGGCAGCGGGTACAGCCACCTCGGCTGGAAGCCCTTCCAGGAGACGGTGCCCCAGCGGATCGAGCGCCTGGTGTCCGAGGGCAAGATGGGGCCGGTCATCGCCGTCTTCCCGGATTGCTTCACCACCATGGGCGGCAACCAGTACGTCAACTCGGCCGCCATCGGAAACTGGGCGGACTTCCTCCTCGACGAGATGTTGCCGACCCTGGAGTCTCAGTTTCATGTTCGGCCCGGACCGGCGAATCGAGGTGTCTTCGGCAAGTCGTCCGGTGGATACGGCGCCATCGTGCACGGCCTCAAGTACGGCGATCGGTGGGGAGCCATCGCCTGTCACTCGGGAGATATGGGCTTCGAATGGTGCTACAAACCCTGGTTTCCGAAGCTACTCCGGGCGCTGCACAAGCATGACGGGGTCGCCGGCTTCATGGCCCATCTCGCCGAGGCAGTCACTCCCAAGGACGAGCTGCTGTACACGGTGATGACCCTGGCGATGGGCGCCACCTACGACCCCGATCCCGAGGCCCCCGCCGGCGTCCGGTTGCCGGTCGATCCCCATACCTGCGTCGTCGACGAGGAGGCGTGGGCCAACTGGCTGGCGTGGGATCCAGTTCGCATGATCGAGAATCCGGACTGCCAGGCGAGCCTGCGCAAGCTGAAGGGCTGCTTCATAGACTGCGGGGACAAGGACCAGTTCGATTTGGTCTATGGGGCGAGACAGTTGACGGCGCGGCTGGAGTCCCTCGGGATCGAGCATACGTACGAGGAATTCGACGGCACCCACTCGATGGTCGATTACCGGATGGATGTCTCCCTGCCCTTCCTCTATCGGGCGCTGACGACGTGATTGGCTACACCGACAACCTGGACGGGATCGCCGCCGACAAGCTGCAGGGGTTCTTCGAGGGCTGGCCCAATCCGCCCGATCCCGCGACGCACCTGCGCCTTTTGCAGGGGAGTAGTCACGTCGGTCTGGCGTGGCGCGACGACCGCGTGATCGGCTTCATCACGGCGATCAGCGACGGGGTCCTCTCCGCCTACATTCCGCTTCTCGAGGTGGTGCCGGACGAGCGCGGCAACGGGGTCGGGGCCGAGTTGCTGCGGCGCATGCTGGAACGGCTGGACGTATACATGGTCGATCTGATGTGTGATCCGAACCGCATGGCCTTCTACAAGCGGAACGGCATGCGGCCGACCCAGGGAATGGCGCTTCGAAACTACAGTCGCCAGTCGGGATCCTGACGGGCCACCCGGTCCTCCCGGCGCTATCTTCGCCCCATGCCGCAACTCGTCGTCTTCGACCTCGACGGAACGCTGTCCAACAGCCACGAATCCATCGTTCGGTCCTTTCAACACGCCCTCACCACGACAGGGCTTCCCGATATGGGTCGCGCACAGATCACGGGGTTGATTGGACTCCCCCTCACCGAGATGTTCGAGATCGTCGCTCCCCAGGTCGATCAGGCGACGCGTGATGCAGCAGTCCAGAGTTACAAGGCTGTCTATCTGGAGCTCGACCGCGAGCACGGTAGCGTCTTTGCGGGACCCATTTCCACCGTCCGAGATCTGCATGAGCGCGGCGTGCAGGTGGCTATCGCGACCAGTAAAAGCCAGCGCGGAGTCGAGCGCTTTGCCCGCGAAAACGAGCTCGAAAACTGCTTCCGGATCCTGGTCTCAAACGACAGCGTCAGCCGTCCCAAACCCGATCCGGAGATGCTCGAGATCATTTGCCAGCACACCGGCGTGCCCACGGGCGTGATGGTCGGCGACAGCATCTATGACATCGAGATGGGCAAGCGAGCGGGATTCCAGACCATCGGCGTGACCTGGGGATCCCACGATGCCGATCGTCTGCGTGCGGCGGGCGCAACCTGGATCGCCGAGACCCCAGGCGACCTGGGAGGACTCCTCGATGACGCGTAAACGGCTGGCCATCAGCGCTTTCGTCGCCCTGGCTGGCGCAGTCGTGGCGCTCTCGTGGTTCCTCTTCGCGGCACCGCTGTATCTCTTGATGCCCCACGCGCCGCGAAACACCGACGCGCTGTTCGGGGACGAACTGGCGATCGTCGCCCACCGCGGCGTCTCGGGAGAGGCTCCGGAAAACACGCTCGCGGCGTTCCGAGAGGCGCGGCGTCAGAAGACGTGGATCGAGCTGGACGTCACGTTGTGCAAGACCGGGGAAGTGATCGTCATCCACGATGACACCGTCGACCGAACCACCGATGGAACCGGCGTTGTCGAGGACATGACGATTCAGGAACTGCGCAAGCTGGACGCCGGAGCCTGGTTCGGCGGAGAGTTCACCCACGAGAAATTGCCGACCCTGAGCGAGGTGCTCGCAGTCATCGGGCCGGACACCATCATCGACATCGAACTCAAGACAGACGACGACAAGAAGTCCCTGCCGCTGGCTGTCGCAAAAGTGATCGAGCGCGCCAAGCGAGCGGATTCGGTGTTCGTGAGTTCGTTCGACCCGTTCATGCTCGAGCAGCTGCGGTTCGCGAGTCCGGAGATCTACCGCGCCCAGCTCGTCGGTAGCTACGAGGATTCCGACCTGGCGTTCTACGAGAAGCGAGCGCTGCGCAACCTGGCGTTCACCGCCAAAGTGCAGCCCGACCTGATCCTCTGGGAGCACACCGTTCTGGGACCCGAGGTCATCGAGCGCCTGCAAGGCGAGGGCTACCGCGTGCTGGCGTGGACTGTGGACGAACCCGCCGACATTCAACGACTGAAGGACCAGGGCATCGATGGCATCCTCTCCAACTTTCCCCGGCGCGTGAAATGATCGACGACCCCATCGGCGTCATGGCCCTGCTGGCCTCGACCGTGGCCTTCTTCTTCTGGCTGGAGGAGAAGACCAAGTGGGCGATCTGGAAGGTCTTCCCACCCCTGTTGCCGATCTATGCGCTGCCGGTCGTGTACTCGAACACCGGCTTGATCCCGGTGAAGTCCGAGGCCTACAGCTTCATGTCGGCGGTGGTGCTGCCGGTCTTCCTGGTGTTGCTCCTGGTCAGCATCGACGTGGGTGCCGCCATCCGGGTCATGGGCCGAGGCCTGGCGGTGATGTTGATCGGAACCGCAGGGGTGGTTGTCGGGGCACCACTGGCCTTCCTGGTCGTGAAGGGTTGGTTGGGCCCCGATGCCTGGACTGCCATGGGCGCACTCGCCGGCAGTTGGACCGGGGGAACCGGCAACATGGCCGCAGTTGCCGAGGGGCTCGAGACCCCCGGTGCCGAGTTCGGCATGGCCGTGCTCGCCGACAACCTGGTCTATGTCGTCTGGCTGCCACTGCTCCTGGCCAGCAAGTCCTTTGCGGGTCGATTCGCCAAGTTCGCCCGCGTTCCCGATGAGCGGGCCGCGGCAATCCGAAAGGCCGCTGCAGCGGCGACCAAACCCGACAAACCCGTGAAGATGCGCGATCTCGTCACCCTGGTCGCCCTCGGTCTGCTGGGAGCGTGGGGCGCCACGCAGCTGAGCGTTCTCCTCCCGTCGTTTCCGCCGGTCCTGTCGGCATCCACTTGGAAGATTCTTCTGATTTCCTCCTTTGGCGTAGGACTGTCCTTCACTCCAGCCCGCAATGTCGCCGGCAGCCACGCGCTCGCCATGGCACTGGTCTACCTGTTCGTCGCAAACATGGGTGCCAAGACGGATCTCAGCGCGTTGCAGGGGACCGAGACGATCGCATTCGTGGCCGGAGCCTACTTGTGGATCGCCTGCCACGGCGTCTTTGTACTTGGCGCCGCCTGGCTGTTGCGGGTCGACATCCACACTGCTGCCATCGCCAGCGCCGCGAACATCGGCGGCGCTGCCAGCGCGCCCATTGTCGCCGCACACCACGACGAGGCGCTCGTTCCCGTCAGCATCCTCATGGCCATGGTCGGCTATGCCGTGGGGAACTACGCCGCTTTCCTGGCGGCCTGGCTCTGCTACGCAGTCTCATGAGCGGCGACGCTCAACAACCCAACCTGGTCGTCGAAGGCCGGGCGCTGGCCCCCTGTTCTATGTGAGCCTGGGCGGCTCGGTCGCATTGCTCCTGGTTGAGATCACCCGGGCGTCATGAGTGCGCGACACCGGTCACCGGCGTACCCGGGGTCCGCAGCGCCGGCCTCTGCGTGCGCCCTGACCCGCTCCGAATCTCCCAGACGCCGATAAGTCTCCGCGAGCCGCCAATGGACCGAGGCCGCGTGCCGGACGAGGACATCGTTGATGCGTCCAGCCGAATCCTCCGCCTCCGACCGGGCTTCCTCATCACGGCCGATCACCGCGAGGACCAGCGCGCGCGTCGCGACCGGGATCGCCAGGGTGTCGATACCGACCCAGCGATAGACGGCGGGGGTCGTCGTTCGGTCGATGGCGAGATCCACCAACTCGAGGGTCAACGCGTCAGCGCGGTCATCCAACACCTGGCAGAGCGCCTTTCCACGGTAGCCGGACGCCGAATCCAGCCCGGCCATCGACTCCTCAAAGCGGTTCTCCGCCTCCGAATACCGACCTTGGCAAGCGAGTAACCAAGCCAAGGTATCCGCCTCCATCGGCTTCAGATCCGGGCCTGGAAACACCTCGGCGAAGCGCATATCGGCCCCGTCGAGGTCGCCAGAGAACGCCAGGGTCAGGACCTCCAGCAAGACGATCTGTTTCGAGACCCCTTTGAAGTCGCGCATGCGCTTCAGGGCCAACGCGTAGTCGGCAACGAAGAGCGGCCTCAGCAGCTGCACGTGTCGATAGAGTGGGAGGATCGTGACGATCCCGAAGAGCATGCCGACCAGAACCAAGAGCAGGATGACGGGCAGAACCAGTGGGTGGAGTCCAGAGATCCCATTCATCGACTGCGGAACACCGATGAAGAGCCCGAGAAACGCCGCAAACATGGCTGTGCGCCGCAGCACAGGCAGGCGCCGATCTCGGGCCCACAGCGTGCGCCCGAGGTCCAGCGCCGTCGAGGCGCCGGTGATGACGGCGATCCATCCCCAGATGCTGCCAACGTAGCCGTGCCGCCAGGTGTAGTCGGCCAGGGTGAAGATCAGAGCGATGCTCGCGAATACGCCAAAGAGACGAAAGACAACGACGCCATTCGTCAGCGGTCTCCACCACCCCTTCTGGCGCGATAGCATCCCCGATCCCATCGTCGATCCGAGGATGAAGGCACCGACGACCAATGGCACCACACTCACCGAGAGCAACCACCCCACCCAATCCCACGGTCCGGCGACGCCCTGACGCTCCAACCAACCCGACCCGAGGATCAAGGTGGTGGCACCCACGAAGGTCGCGACGCCGTATCCGAGGCCTACGACGACTCCGAGGCGGCGAAGCGTCGTACGACGGCGCACCTGCTGCTCGCGATCCTCTGGACGCATGGACCTAATTGAACTTCGCGGCCAGGCGCTCTGCCGCCCGAGAGGTATAGGCCATGATCGTCATCTGCGGATTCACTCCGAGGGAGGTGGGCAGAATCCCGCCGTCCATGACGTACAAACCCGGAATTTCCCAGCTCTCGAGGTCCGGATTCACGACGCCATCCAAGACGCTGGCCGCCATCCTCGCGGTCCCGAGGGGATGGAAACCGACGAGCTCGAGGGCCCACGGATCGATCGGCTTGGAGAGCGCTGCACGCGCCGAGTCCATGGTGTCGTGCTCCTCGATGCCCGCGATGGGCAGGAAGATCTTCTCGGCGCCGGCCGCGAAGAAGATGTCCGAGAGCACCTCGAGGCCACGGCGGGTCTTCTCCATGTCCGACTTCGCCATCGAGTAGGTGGTGATGGGCCGCCCATTCAGGCCGCTGTAGACCCGACCACTGCCCTCATCCTGGACCATCATCCCGAACATCGCCAATCGCGGATATTGCTCCATTACGGTCGTGAATGCCCGTCCAGCGAACGGAAAGGCGATGGCGGCGTACGACGGCGGAACGAAGGCGCCCTCGTACATGATGCCCTCGTCCTGGAGGCCGTGAATGCCGTAGCCCTGGGGGGTGTCCAGCCAGCCGTTCACCTCCTCTGGCATCAGGGCGACGATCTTTGTGGCCGGATGGATGGTGAGCTTGCGGCCCAGATGTCTGCTTCGAAGCCCACTCGCGCGAAGAAAGGGGACCCCAGAGATGGTCCCGCAGGCGCTGATCACGGCGTCCGCTCGAACGGTGAGCTTGGCACCGGTGACGCGATCTATCGCCACGACACCCGCCGCTCGGCCTCCCTCGACCAGGATCCGCTGCGCGCGAATACCGGCGTACAACGTGGCTCCATGAGCGAGAGCCGACGGCACCGCGGAGACATCCATGCCCTGTTTGGCACCCGTCGGGCACCCAAAGACACACACCGCCGACATCTTGCAGCCCTTCACATTTCGATGGAGGGGTCCATGGGCGATCCCGAGTTTTTCGGCGCCTCGAGCGACCACGTGCGACGACCCACCGATGAGCTCGGGAGGTGTCAGCTGCACCGACAGCCTCTCCTCGACTCGCTTGTAGAGCGGATCGATCTCCTCTCGCGAGGCCGGAAGACCCAGCCGCTCCCACCCGTCGAGCACACTGCGCGGCGACCGAAAACAGGTGCCCGAGTTGATGGTCGTCGACCCGCCGACCGTCATCCCCAGGGGAATCGGAATGGCTGGGCGGCCAAACGAGACGGTCGCACCGCCCTCTCGATACCAGCGCTGCAGATTGGCAGCGACCTCGTATTTCCCCGTTCCGCGCTGGAAGATCTTGCCCTCTTCGATGAGGACCACGTCCACGCCTCGCTCTGCAAGCTCGGTTGCGGCCAGGGCTCCACCGGCTCCAGACCCGATGATAGCAACCTGACAGCGCACCTCTTTGTCCGCCTCCAGACCAATGAACAGACGCTCCGGAGGCAGCACGACCGGATTCTCTGGCACGGTCTTGTCCAGCTTCTCGAGGCGCTCGGCGGTGTGGCCCATCTGGGCCTGGACTGCGCGGCGACGAACGTGGGCCGGCTTGACGATCGTGAGGAGTAGCCGCCCGACCAAACGCAAGGCGGCGACGTTGCTGTACGCCCAGCTCAGGACCCACTTGCTCTGGCGCTCCTCGTCCAATGACGAAAACGGTCGGCCGAATCGGGCGATAGCCAACCACTCGAAGGAGGAGAGCACCAATCGCAGGGCCACCCTCCCCTCGGCTGGTAGAGAGGCGAGGAAGTACCCGACATTCTCTATGACGTCTTCCTCGCTGACCGGCGTGCTGATGACCTCGCCGGGAGGACACGCCGCACGCGTCAGTGCCACCAGCGCGCGCTGCTCACGAGAGCGGAGTGGCGTTGGGGCCAGTTCATTCACTGCGGGCCTTCTCCACCCGCCAGGCCGTCCAGGCGAGAAGTCCGCCCGACGCCGCCATCCACGGTGCCGCAAAGAGCAGGAAGTGAACCGGGAGGATCTCCGCTGTGCCCGCGGCCCAGGCGTTCATGTCCCCCACCGCCAGGGTCCTCGGAAGTGTGACGAGGCCGAACAGGCCCAAAGCGGCGGCGGCGGCGATGAACCCGTTTCGGGACTGGCTGCCGACCCAGTGTCCGGACGCACCGGCGACCATGATTGCGAGCGCGAATGCGGCCGATGCGCCGAATGGCACCACCGCCGGATCGACCAGGTATTGCCAGTCCCAGGCCGGGTATCTCTCCAGGAAGGCGAGCCCGGGAACCCCGACACCCGCACCGACGTAGAAGAGCGCCAGATCGCGACATCCGCCGTCGGCGCGCCAACCGATTCCCGCGGCGGCGACGAATGCGAAGGAGATGTCGAACAGGACCATCGCTACCTGCCTCTGAACTTCGGTTCCCGTTTTGTCAGCATCGCCTCGATCCCCTCCTGCGCGTCCTCGGACTGCATCAGCAACGCCTGGGCGATCGCCTCGGTGTGCAGGTGTTCCGGCAACCCGCGACGGGCCGAGTTTCTCAGGGTGCGCTTGGTGAACTGAACGGCCAGTGGCGCAGCGGCGGCGATCTGACCCGCCAACGCCTGGGCCGCTGGGAGAACCTCGTCCGCTGGCAGGCACTTTCTGGCTAGCCCGAGCTCGACGGCTTCGGCTCCGCGGACCAGCCGCCCGGTGAACAGAAGCTCGGCAGCGACCTCGTAGCCCACGGCTTCTGGCAGCAGGTGGCTGATGGCCATTCCCGGGTGAATTCCGAGCTTGACGAAGTTCGCCCCAATCTTTCCCCGCTCGGAGACGAAGCGGATGTCGCACAACAGCGCAACCCCGAAGCCGCCTCCGACCGCGTGGCCATTCACCGCCGCGATGGAGGGCACAGCCAACCGGTCGACGGCCAGAAACGCCGCATAAATGCGCTCTATGGCACTATGCACACCGAGCGAGCCCCGTCCGGATTCCGCCGCGAACGCCGGCATCGCCGCAAAGTCCGCACCGGTTGAGAAGGCGTTGCCGGTGCCGGTGATGACCACACAGCGAACGTCTGGATCCCGCCCGACGGCCGTCACGGCGCTCGAGAAGTCCTCCATCATGTCGACGGTGAACGCGTTTCCTCGGCCCGATCCATCCAGGGTCAACGTGGCGACGTGGTTGTCGACCTCGGTGTGAACGCTCACGTCGGCTTGCCGGGAAGCGGTAGGGTCTCGATCATCTCCCGGATCACCTTGTGCCGGAACGCGAGCAACAGGGGTGTCACGTACTTGATGCCGCGCTCCGCCCGGGCGACCAGTTCCTCGGGATCCTCGCCCGCCTTCGCCCGCTTCAGGAAGATCTGGACCTCCTGACGGAGGAGATCCTGGAGCGCGTCGAGGTAGATTCTGGCGTCTTCCGGGCGAAACCCCACGTCGGCGCTGAAGCCCGCGTCTCGCAGGCGGGCAAGGGCATCGATGACCGCGACATCGTGGTCTCTGAGGATCAGATCATCACCGCGCTCGCGGAGCTCGATGATGCCACTCTTGGCGAACACCTCGAGTTCCTCCTGGGGAAAGCCCGTTCGGGTGACGACCGCGGCCACATTGAGCGGGGCCTCTTCGGTATCGACGCCAAAATCCGCCGGAATCTCCGCTCCGACGCGGGCCTTGAGGCGGTTCAGTCCCTCGTGCCCCTGGGCCTGGGCAAGGAGCTCGCGAACCTCGGCGAGGGAGCGCCGGTAGTTGTTCTGCAAGCTCTTGATCAGCAGGACGCGATCTACGCAGTCGGGGGCGTATAAAGCCATGTTCCGGGAAGTCTTGACCGGCTCTGGGAGCAGGCCCTCACGCACGTAATGATGTACAGTGGCCCGCGTGACCCCCGACCGCTTCATGAGCTCCCCGATACGGATTCCAGACGGTTCGGCCTCCGGCAAGCGCGCCTCCTCATGTTTGGTGTCAGGTGTCACCTTGCACATTATACGAGCTCCGGAGGAGACCCGCAAGATGTCACGAAATGTCATCGGTCGAATGAAATCGACGCGCGCGCGTCGTTCGGGTACTGAGGCAGAGGGGAGCCGAAAATGAAATGGGTGCGTCTGATCTTTGCGACAGTGATTTCCGGCCTGCTTCTCTTCGCCGTCCCCGCCGAGGCCGCCAAGAAAAAGAGCAACAAGAAGGACCAGGTCCACGTGCAGACCATCGGTGTCAGCTCCATGGACAATGTGTTTCGGAAGGCCCGCAAGCTCGACACCCGCATCTCCACGGCCGAGCGCACCCGGCGAAGCGGCAAGGCGGACTTCCGCACCTCTCTGGGGCTGACCAAACAGGGCTCCATGCAGCAAGCCATCAGCGTGTTTAAAGAGCGCGCAGAGGGAGAGGCCAAGATCGCCCTGAAGGGCGGAACCCCCAAGCTCGATCTGGGCAAGGGATTCCCCGCTGACCTGAAGATCTCCGCCGATGCCCTCGATTCGGCCCTCATCAACTACACGACCTCTCTCGAGAACACCCTGAAGGCCCCGATCGAGGCCACCCGTCTGGTCAAGCGGGCCAAGCTCTTCCCAACCGAGATCAAGGGTGAGCTGCTGAGCAATCCGCTCCAGGCGGTGACGATCCTCAAGAACCTGAAGACGACCAAGAACAACCTCGCCATCATGTCCTCGCTGCCAAAGCGCTCCCGCGACATCACCAAGGCGCTGACCCAGGACATCAACGTCGTAGTCCAGGCTCTGAAGTAAGCTGACCAGGTGAAAGCCTGGTTCCCACTTGTCGTCTCCCTTGGCCTCATCTCGGCTGGATGCGGTCGCTACGACCCGCCGAATGATGGCGTTCCGAAGGGCTGCGTCGAGGAGGCGGACTTCGATGTGCCGCTGCAGCAGGCCCTGGGAATCTCGAGCCATGTGGAGTGGGGATGCGATCCAACCGCGACGGCGTATCGCGAGTTCGAGACCGCGACGTGGGAGCACCTCAAAGCCGGCACCATCCGCCGGGATCTGACCTGGGCGCAGATCGAGAGGAACCCCGGGACGTTCGACTTCTCGGGCGCCGATCGCGCGATCTCCGCGATGGCAGAGGTCGGCGCCGAACCTCTGGCGATCCTGAACTATGGCAACAGCTGGGCGCGGGAAGACGGAGTCAGCAATGCGCCGCCCGACGACCTGAGCGACTTCGAGACCTACGCAACGGCCACTGCGGAGCACTACCGCGGCCAGATCCGAGACTACGAGATCTGGAATGAACCCAACGTCGGTGTCGCCTTCTGGGATCCCCAAGAAGATCCCGTTGCCTACGGCGATCTACTCGTCGGCGCCTCGGGTGCCGTGAGATCGGCTGATCCCGACGCCCGCGTGATCTTCGGAGGCGTCTTTCACCAGGACGTGCCGCTGTTCGCAACCGGTGGGGTCGAGTTCATCGCGGCGGTTCACGATCACGTTGGCGACCTCTCCGAACACGTCGACGCCATCTCGTTCCACCCCTATCGCTACCCCTTCACGGCGCCGGACTACACCGACGAGTTCCAGCCATCGCAGATCGACGACACCTGCGAGATGATCGCGCTCCGCGACGAGGTCTCTCCGGGCACGCCGCTGTGGGTGGGTGAGCTGGGCTGGCACACCGCGGACCGCGCCTTCATCGCTGGTGTGACTCCCGAAGAACAAGCCGATTACCTCGTCCGAAGCGCACTGCTCGCCTTTGCGCACGGAATGCAGCGCTACATGGTCTACACCTTCCGCGACAGTGGAACCGACGCCGTCGACCAGGAGCAGATGTTCGGTCTGTACGACTACGACCCGGACCCGACCGACGGCGACGACGCCAGCAGCAAACCCGCAGGAGAGGCCTATCGGACGCTCGCCGGCGCCCTTGGCAAACATCGCCACATCCGCGACGTGTCCAAGGAACTCGGGCTGGGCGCGGAGTCCTACGCCTACGAGCTCTCCGGCGGCAAGGGGACGGTGTATGCCCTCTGGACGACCGCAGAAGCCGACGAGGTCCTGATTCCAGGCAAGGGGAAAGCCAAGGTCGGAGGCAAGGAAATGCGCGCAGAGAAAGGCGCCTTCTCCGTCGGGATTACGCCTTCACCGGTCTTCGTCTATATCGACTAAGGCACTGGCAGGTTGATGACGGTGCCTTCCCAGTGGTCCATGCGGGGTACGCCGATGTCGTGCGCGACGACGCCGTTGCCGCCATAGGGCTGGGGCATAAAGATCGTGAAGGTATCCCACACGTCGACGCCGTTACCCCACTCCATGCCGTGTCCGTACCGGTTCAGGGGCGGATCCAGCATCGTCTGGACCTGTTGGCCATCGGGGTGGATGCGATAGGTCGCGGAGGTGGAGTAGTCCGACACATACAGGTAGCCGCACACGTCGACGCCCAGGGTGTCGTGGTACGAGCCGCTGCCGACACCGTTGGCGAAGACATACGAGCCACTGATGGGGTCGAGGGTGATCGGGTCGATGTCGAGGGCGTGGATCTGCCCGTTGCCAAACAAGGTGCCGATGTAGAGCTTGGTCTTGTCCAGGTTCCAGTTGATGACCCGGGCGTCCCAACCCCCCGGACTCTGGAAGATGATCTCTCGGTCGCCGTTGTTGATGTCGACCCGCGTCACGTCGCCATTGGCGGCGTAGAGATAATCGTCATGGCCGAGGATCAGACCGTACGCCGAGCGGGGAAGCGGGGCGAGGGTCGACGTGCCACCGTTGGGTGCCACGCGGAGAATCGACGACTGTTGGTCCGATGCCACGGCCAGGTCACCGTTCGGAAGCCACGCCATCTGCTGGATCATGCCGACGTTCGGAACGAAGACCTGCAGGTTCATCGCGCCGTCGACCTTCACGATGTTCTGGTTGCCATTGTCAGCACCGATGATGAATCCGTTGGGGTCGAAGGCGAGGTCGTGGTAGCCGCGCGGCTGAGTGAGTTCCTGCGTTCCCAGCGGTAAAAACGGGATCGTGTCGCAGTCGTATTCAGGCAACGGCGGGTCGGTGTCGGTGTCCGTGTCCGTGTCCGTATCGGTGTCGGTCTCGACGATGTTGGTGTCGGTGTCGGTCTCGACGTTGGTGTCGTCGTCGTCGTCGCCGACGGGTTCGGTGCCGCCACCGCCGCCGCAAGCAGTGATGAATACGGCCAACGCGACGTAAAGTGGGTAGTGCCTGATCATTGAATTCCCCGAGTGCCCTGGAGCTACAACATATCAGCCCCCAGGGCACTCCGGGAGTGACTTTTCAGGTCGCCGAGAAGATGAGCGGATACGACACAATGGCAATGCCACCCCCTTTCGGCGCCGGGAACTTCATGCGCATGAACCTGCCCGTGATGCAGTTGTTGACGCTGGCGCTTTGAATCGTCGTCGTCTTGGTCGAGGCGCTGGAGACCGTGCCGTCTTTGGCGATCACGAACTTCTCGACCAGCTTGCCTGCCCGAAGGTTCGGATTTTGGGCCCGCTCTCGGGCATAGCAATACTGGATCTGCGCCATGTGGCGCTGGACGACCGACTCGACGTCGGCGCGAGCGACCGCTCCGAGAATGATGGCGTCGCTGGCGACCGCCTTTGCTTGCGCGACGGCCAGCGGTGTTGGAGGCTCGTATGCGGCCGCCAGTCGAACCAACGACAGAACCTCGTCGTCCCGCTCAGTACCCGGCCGACGCGCGCCATCGACCACTTCGATGATCTGGCCCCACTCCACCTCTTCCATCTCCTTGGCGCCGCGCAGCTTCTCGGCGAAAGAGGCGGCTCCCCACGCCAGACGTAGGTTCGGGCTCGAGAACCAGAACTGATCCCCCACCGCCGAGGCCGGTAGCTCTACAGCCTGCTCGGTCGCCGGACCGTCGGGTCCCGGCTTCTTGTGCCGCACCTGAACGGTCGCCAACGCGCCCTCGGGATTGTCACGCAGCACCAGATCGTAGAGCGCGGTGACCGTGTGTCCCGCCCCGACTTCGCCGGCGTCGACCTTGTCGTCCCGGAAGTCGTCGTCGGCGATCTCCCGGTTCTCATAGCCGATGAGCTTGTACGCGATCACGTTGTCGGGATTGAAGGCCACCTGGATCTTCACGTCCCGGGCAATCGTCCGCAGCGTCGCGTCGAGATCCTCTCCGAAGACCCTCTTGGCCTCGTCCAAGGTGTCGATGTATTGGTAGTTTCCATCTCCCTTGTTGGCGAGCTGCTCCATCATCGTGTCCCGGTAGTTCCCGGACCCGAAACCCACCGTCGACAGTGTGATGCCCTTCTGCGCGTACTCCCGAAGCGACGACAGGATCTGCTCGTGGGAGCTGGCACCGATATTGGCATCGCCGTCCGAGAGCACGATGACCCGGTTCTCGTGCCCCGCAACGAAGGACTCCTCGGCCATCTCGTAGGCCAGGGTCATGCCCGATTCCATCGCCGTGCCGCCGCCATTGGTCAGATCGTCGATGGCTTTGTGCGCGTCCCAGCCCGGTCGGGTTGGCAGCAGCACACGACGCGTCGCTCCCGCGTAGGTGGCCAGCGCGACCGTGTCGTCGGGCTCGAGGTTATCGACCAGATGGTGGAGCGCCTCCTTGGCCATGGGGAGTCGATCCGGACCGTTCATCGAGCAGCTGGTGTCCACAAGGAAGGTCAAGTGCACTGGCGTGCGATCGGCCGCCGCGACCTCGGCCCCCTGAATGCCGACCCGCATGATGTGGTGGCTGCGGTTCCACGGGTGTGCCGAGGCCTCCATGGTCACCGCAAACGGGACGCCCCGCTCGGGCTGGGGGTACTCGTACTGCATGTAGTTGACGAACTCCTCGGTCCGAACCGCCGCAGCTGCCGGGAGTCCTCCCGCCTCGATGCTGCGCCGAGCCTGAGTGTAGGAGCCGGTGTCGACATCGATGGAGAAGGTGCTCAGGAAGTCCTCTTCGGCGAGCTCTACCGGATTGTGACCGTAGTCGACGTAGTCCTGCGACACCGGCGCTGGCGGGGCGTAGCCATAGCCACTCCTCCCGCTGCCGATGCCCTTGCTCCCCAGACCGCCGAGACCCTCGGCAGTCCCGCCGCCAGCCAGACCGCTACCAAGCGCACCCAGGATGCCCGCAGACTCCCCTACCGCTCGGTCCAGCGATCGCCGGCGGACCGAGACCCGCTTTCCGACCTTGCCCTCCTCCTTCTTGGCCTTGGCGCCTTCCCCGGCGTCGGGATTGGCCATCGGCCGCTTGACCTTGGCGCGCTCGGACGGCACCGGCTTCTCGAGCAGGAGCTCGACGAAGCGATCGGGAATGCCCTCGACCTCGCTCTCGCTACTGGGAATGGATGTGGAGAACACCGCCATGGTGATGGCACTCATTGCGCCGAGTCCCATGGCAGAAAACACCGTCCAACGTACAACGCGCTTCATATCAACCTCCAAATCCGGCGATTCCATCGGGGAGCTCCCCGTAGTTTTCGACTTCCTCTTCGATGCGCTCGAAGAGAATCCGATCGAGGTTGTTTCCCGCGACGCGTCCCGAGACCCCATGGGATCGGGCCGAGGCGTCCAGCGAGCCGTACTCGATGAAAATGAACTTCCCGCGGGTCAGCTGGGCGATCTGCCGAAACACCGCGCTGCCCACCGCATTCAGGCCGCTAGCGGCAACGGTGTGGATCTTGATCCCGTCTTCCAGTGCCTCCTGCGACGTCTGGGCGTAGTCGATGTCCTGGTAGTCCATGTGGGGCTCGGCATCGGCAATGAGGAAGCCGATACGCGCCGCTCCACGCCGCCACTCGAGGCCATTGACCGCCTTCCGAACGCCGGCGTTCAGGGACTCCGGACCATCACCGCCGCCATTGGCGCGCACCCGTCTGATCTCCTTCTCGAAGGACTCCATATCCCCATCGAAGGCGATCTTTCGGGTCACATAGGCGTCGCCACGATCGCGGTAGAGCACCGCGCCCCAGCGTAGATCGACCGGCCGTTGCATGTGCTCGACCTCGGAGGCCACCGCGAGCAGCGTCGCCTTGATCTGATCGATCTCGTCGCCCATGGATCCGGTGGTGTCGATGATCAAAGCCACGTCGATGGCCACCCTGTCGTCGAGATTGGCCAGGCGGTCGAGCTCGATACGCATGTCTTGCTCTCCGTCCCAACGCAGTGCCTGGTAGTCCCCTGCCCCGCGGACCTGGACGAGCATGTCGCCCCGAATGCCGACCTGGTCGGGGTAGAACGCTGTGGTTCCGTCTCCGTAGGTACGGCCTCTCCAGACGACCTCGTCTCGCTTCCGATCCAGCACGTCCACGCGGGCGTCAGGAACCGGGTTTCCCGCGGCATCGAGTACAGTGATCCACCGGCGGTCGTCCACTTTGAGGCGCACCGTGCCTCGCGCTGGCGCGCCTCGCAGGCTGCCGAGGTACTTCTCGAAATCCATATTGTCATCGGTCATACCGGCCCTGAGCGTCGGGCGGGCACGGGTGACGGCACGAGGCGCTGGGGCGGCTCTGGGTATTGGAGCTGCGCGGTCGCTTCCGCCGTGATGCACCACCCGACCGCTTCCGTACCCAACCGAACCACCACCGCCGAGGCCTCTCCCACGGGAACCGAGTCCGCCTGAACCGATCACAGTGCCCTTCGCGCCGATCAAGCCCCCAATACCCCCCGTGAGTCCGGCATCGAGACCCGACGAGCCAAAGACCCCATCGAGATCCCCCGCGTCGCGCAGCGCGCTGAGCACGCCCGCACTCTCACTGACATGGTCGGCCTTCTTCTTCGCCACCGGCTCCGGCGCCGGTTCTGGCTTTACCTCTTCGATTCCCTCGTCGTCTTCGGCCTCCAGCTCACCCAGCGTCGGAATCAACCGCTCCGGCTCGGGAGCTGAAGTCGCGACATCTACGGAGACGAGCCGCTCGGGGATCCCATCGACGATCATCTCCCCGCGGGGAATCGACAGGGAAAATGCGGCGACGCCGAGCGCACTCATAGCGCCCAGACCCATGGCAGAAAACACACTCCAACGCACAACTCGGCGCATACCGACCTCCGGGGGACTCGATGACAAGACCCGGCCCTCGGGTCATGAAGTCGGACCGTCACCAGCGAGAGCGGTTCGTCAGGGTTCCGTCAGAAGTGGATCACTTCATCCACTTGAACCTGTCAAAAGTCGGCAGTCCGCCATCCATATCGATCGATCGATTGGCGTAGTAGATGTGGTGGGTTGGCTGCAGGCCCTCGCCGCGGTTCTCGATGAGGGGGATCATGAAGTTGTCGCTGTCCATTCGCTCGGACCGAACTGCGTTGTAGATGGCGGATCCACACTCCGAACAGCTGTGGCGGGTCAGATAATCGGACGTCTGACGACCCGGCAGCGGTTCTCCGAATGTGATCGCGGTCTGCTCTGGCTTCCACATCCCGACGAGTACAAAGGGCGCGCCGGTAGAGCGCTGGCAGACGGTGCAGTGGCAGATCACTACCTGCATCGGCTCCCCGGTGAGTTCGAACTGGACGTTTCCGCAGGCGCAGCGGCCGGTGTAGGTCATGGGTTCCTCGCTAGCGCATCCTACGACACGGATGTCGCGTATCGAGCGCGCCCCCGATACCCGAATTCACGACTGATCGCCTTGAACGCCGATAACAAGATCTGGCATGCCGCGTGCATCGCGAACAGGCAATACACCTTCGAGGTTCATCATGACGCGGTCCACCCTCTCCATCCTCTGCATCGCCACCCTTGCCGCAGCGCAGTTCGCGTGCTCGCCCGTCACCTACGGCGCCAGCGCATCCGTCGAAATCGAGACCGATTGGAGCGAGGAGATGACGTTCGACATCTTCACCGACATGGAGACCCCGAAGCGCGGCCTGAAGGCCAAGGGCGGCAACCTTCCCTCGTCCTTCGGCTCACAGATCAAGACGCTCGATCCCGAGGCGGCTTTTACGGTCGAGCTGTGGGACGGCGAGAAGCTTCTCAAGACCGTCGAGTCCACCGAGGGCGACATCTGGAATGTCGAGCTCGAAGAGAATGAGCCTGGTCAGGTCGCCTCAGTAAGCGTCGCGCCGCTCTACAAGAACTGCGGCTGGAACGACTTGTGTGCTCGCGATCTCCAGCTAGTGGTCACCGGCACGAGCTCCGCCGACCTGTTCGCGTCCTTCAGCGTCGGAATGATGAGCGAGGATGTCGGGCACCAGGGCCTCGACAAGGCGATCGCCGAGCTCGAGGTCGTCGAGATCGACTAGTCCCCTGACGAAGGCGGCACACAAGCCTTGCCGTCCGTCTCCGGATCGGCGAACTCGATGTTCGACGAGCAGTTCGATTCGGTCTCGGCGGTGCGGTTGAGGTTGCACTCCTCTTTGTCGACGCACTCGAGGAAACAGTAGTTGTTCCCATCGTCGTGGATGACACAAGCACTACCCTCGGGACAGTCCTCGTTGACCTCACAGTCCTCGAGCCCGCAGTAGCCCCCGGCGAACTGGGTCAGGCACTCGAGGTCGCCCGCGTCGGTGTCGAGTGCCGGGCAATCGTCGCTGTCCACACACTCGGCACCGACTCCGACGCCATCGGCCTCGGAGCCCTCTCCGCCGCCACAACCCGTGCAGAGCGCAACAGCCAGAATCCACGCGCGCATTCGACCTCCGCCGGCGACCTTAATCGATCTCAGTCCCACCAACAGTAGGCCGTGCCCTCATCGATCTGATTCAGGTGCTCATCGACCGGGATGTCCGGGCACAGCTCGGCCAGATCTTCGGCCAGCTCCCGCTTCAGGGTTTTGGCATCGAGTGTGAACCACACCGTATCCGTAGATGCGCCCCGAATATCAAGACCGTGTTCCTCGGCTACCGCCACGATCATCGGCACGATCGCCTCGGTGTCGTGGCCAAAATTGATCGCGTCCACGCGGGTGTTCAGGAGCATGTCCGATGGCGTGACTCCCGGTCCGATGGCGAGCTCCACCGGGCTCTGATCCTCGGGCAACGGGGGCGGGTAGCCAAGCCACCGAGGGGTTCCACGCCAACTGACCCAACCGCGGGGAAGATCGTCTCGGATCGCGGTCAGGTGCTCTTCCACCTTTCCTTCGGGCACAACCACCGAGATCGAACGCGGGTCGTGATCCCGACCGAAGTCGAAATGGGCAAAGGGTCGGACCGCCGCGCCGGTCTGGCCGGCGAGCAGGTCCTCAAGCGCTGCAGGGGGCCTCGACACATCTCGCTTGGCCAGCTCACGGCGTACATCAAGCTCTCCGGCGGGGAAATTGGCCAGGATATTCCTCGGCAGTGGAGACTCTCGCCGCTTCCGGAGCCAGGTCAGCAGGATTCTCTCCACGGACAAAGCGGCCCGCCACGGAACGACCACGCCAAGGGAATCCCCTACTTCACACTCGGGATCCAATTCCCTTCCTTCGGCGAGCGACAGCTCGATGTCCGGCTCGTCTACCGCGGCGACGACGGTGCGAAACCAGAAGACCTCGAACTCTCCGAGATCCTCGTTGTACTGCGCCTCGACGTCCACGTAGTCCTCATCGACTGCCACCGCGGTCTCGAAGACGCGCTCGAGCACCCGAATCACGCCGTCGCGCTCAGGCAGGTCCGGCGGAAGCTCCTCGGATCGGTTGGCCCAGATGAACAGCGGTGACTTCGACCACTTCTGCCCGGTCACTTCGAGTCCGATCTCCTCCCCGACAACCACTGGACCGCGACCCGCCAATTCCGCAGTTCCGATCTCCAGGTGGGGATCAGAGACCTCCTCGACCACGAGATAGGCATGGACGACGCGGGCTTCCCCGCCTCGAACAGCCCAACGAAACCCATTGGGCTCTTCGGGCCAGGCGGCGGTACGCAGATGGTTCTCGAGAGAATCCGCCACCGCGCTCAGGTCGATCCCGGGCAGATCAGCGGCAATTCGCGCTTCGAGATTCGCCGGCGACGGGCTCTCGAACGGAGACGGCCCTGCTGGAATGCAGCAGGCTCCGAAAAAGAGCAGAAACGCGGCGATCAATCGCCGATGTAGCCGAGCGCCTCGAGTTCCTTGAGGAGCTCCGGGTCATCCTGCTGCAGCTCTTCCACGTCTTCGGCCTCTACCAGCGAATCCATCATCTTGACCATCTTGGCCTCGAGAGATGCCACCACATCGGCCTTGGAAGCGACGAGGTCTTTCAGCTCGTCATCGTCGGCCTTGAGGTCGTACATCGTCGTCGCCTGCTTGCCGACCTCTCGGGAGCGCACGATCTTGTGGGTGCCGTCGGTGAAGCCCACCAATCGGTACTTGGGTCCACCGTGTCGGGGCTTGACCTCGAACAGCAGATCGCGGGCTTCGGGCGGGGTCTCGCCCTTGAGGACTTTGAGCTGGCTGATGCCCTGGACGCCGTCTGGGATCTTGCCGCCGGCAATATCGGCCATGGTGGGCAGCACGTCGAGCAAGCTGACGGGCTGGTTCAGGCCGCGCGCCTTGAAGTCTCCTGCCTTCCAGTGCACCAGGAAGGGAATGCGCACGACCTCGTTGTACAGGGTCTTGCCGTGGCTGATGGACTTGTGGTCGAGCAGCTCTTCACCGTGGTCAGAGGTGACCACTGTGGCGACGTTCGGGTCGTCGAGCCCGAGCTCGCCGCCGATCTCGGCGATCTTGTCGTCGAGGTAGCGCACGCCTTGAGCGTAGGTCGCCCGGATGTACTTCACGTCTTCGGGCTTCGAGGTCTTGTACCGCTCCTCCATCTTCGGAGTGAGCGTGTTGACCGGGTAGGCATCTCGATTGGTCGCGAAATCGGGCGCAAACAGCTCGATCTTGTCCTGGACCTTATACGGAACGTGGGGATCGAAGTAGTGAATCCACAGAAAGGTCTTTTCCTTCTTCCAGTCCTCTTTCCAGTTTTCACCGTACGCGGCTGTCAAGAGCTCGCGGACGTTCGTGTTGACCGCGTCGGCCTCCATGAACGGCGCTTTGTCGACGTAGTGATCGAAGCCCTGCTTGAACCCCAGCTCGGCCGCCAGGTGGCGGTTCGAGGGGATCCCGATGGTCGTGTAGCCGGCCTCTTTCATGACCTCGGCCAGTGTTCCAAAGTCGTCACCGAGAATCGGCTGGCGTACCTCGCCGGTCTTTCCGTTGAACTTGCCAGTGCTCACGCCGTGGGTCGTCGGGTACACGCCGGTCATGATCGAGGCCATCGAAGGCGCCGTCCACGAACACGGCGCGAACGCCTGAGTGAAGTAGACACCGTTGTCAGCCAGCGTCTGGAGATAGGGCGTAGTCGGCTGGTCATGACCGGCAAACGTCATAAAGTCTCCACGCACAGTGTCCATCGTGATGAGCACGATCGACTGCGGGCCTTCTGCAGCTGCGGGCGCTGGAGCGGGCGCGGGCGCGGGCGCCTCAGCGGCGGGA
>Ga0315336_1001645_pt1 | contig 40804 bp, 46 predicted proteins | sample ASW5metaG_FD_204512 | JGI IMG/M metagenome (GOLD analysis project Ga0315336, IMG submission 204512) | Ammonia-oxidizing marine archaeal communities from Monterey Bay, California, United States - ASW #5 | ecosystem: Environmental > Aquatic > Marine > Intertidal zone | place: USA: California... | reverse complement strand
ACTAGCTATGCGCATGACGATGTAAAATCGCGGCAAATTCTTCCAAAAAATTATCATAACGATTTATCAAACGTTCAGCATCATTGGAGTATCTATTGTAAGCAATTACCGCAGGGATGGCGGCAAATAAACCCATAGCGGTAGCAACTAAAGCTTCACTTATACCAGGAGCAACCATTGATATTGTTGCTTGTTGTACCGTACCTAAAGCCTGGAAACTATTCATGATGCCCCAAACTGTTCCAAATAATCCTATATACGGACTTGTTGAACCAACAGTAGCTAAGAAAGAAAGATTCGTTTCAAGATGATCTACTTCTTTATTCATAGCAATACGCATTGATCTTTGAGCTCCGTCGAGTATTACTTCAGGATCAATATTTTTTTGTTTTTGAAGACGCGAAAATTCTTTATATCCTGCTTCGAATATTTTTTCCATACCGCTTGATTCATAACGACCCGCTGCAATTCTATTGTATAAAGGGCTTAAATCTTCTGAAGACCAGAATCTTTCTTCAAATATATCCGCATTATTTTTAGAATGTTTGAGTAAGACATGTTTATTAAAGATCATTGTCCAAGAAATCACCGATGCTAATACAAGTATTAACATAACGAGTTGAACTACTAGACTTGCGTTTAGTATTAAATCAATAAATGAATAATCAGCTATCATTAGTTAACTCCATGAGTAATTCTTCAGGTATTGGCGATGCTTTTAGTGTTTTTGCATTTATACAGGCAACTTTAATTTCTGCTTGACTAAGTAATTCATCGTTCTCATTTTTAATATTTTGTTGAAATATAAGGCTTGCCCCGCGGCTATCTAATAGCTTTGATGTTACGGTCAACAAATCATCGAGATAGCCAGGTTTAATATAATCAATTGTTAAATTTTTCACAGCAAATAATAATTTGTATTTATCAATTAACCGTTTATGTTCAAAACCCATGTCTCTTAGCCATTCTGTACGCGCACGTTCCATAAAGCGCAAATAGTTTGCATAAAATATAACTCCTCCAGCATCAGTATCTTCGTAATAAACACGTATTTGCCATATAAATTCTTTTACCATTTTAATGTAGGTTTTTATTACTTCTTTTCATTAAATAAGTCATCAGTTTCAGAAGATTTTTTTGGAACATCTAAACCGAAGTGAAGCCAAGCATTACGCGTAGCAACTCTCCCTCTTGGTGTCCGCATCATGAAACCCTGTTGTATTAGATAAGGCTCTAGTACATCTTCAATGGTGTCACGTTCTTCCCCTATCGCAGCTGCTAAACTATCAATACCAACCGGCCCCCCATCAAATTTTTGTAATATTGCGAGAAGTAATTTTCTGTCCATCATGTCAAAACCATGAGCATCAACATTTAACATATCTAACGCTTCGGATGATATTTCTCCAGAAATTTTACCGTCTGCTTTTACCTGAGCATAATCACGAACACGCCTTAGTAAACGATTAGCAATACGTGGTGTGCCACGAGAGCGAGCTGCTATTTCATTAGCCCCATTTTTCTCAATTTCAACACCAAGAATGTCAGAGGAACGGTTAACAATTTGAGTTAGTTCATGCGGAGAATAAAATTCAAGTCGTTGAACAATCCCAAAGCGATCACGTAATGGCGAAGTTAATAGCCCAGCACGAGTGGTAGCGCCGACTAGTGTGAACGCTGGAACATCAAGTTTTATAGCACGTGCAGCAGGTCCTTCACCAATCATAATATCAATTTGGTAGTCTTCCATTGCCGGGTACAGTACTTCTTCAACAACAGGACTAAGACGATGTATTTCATCGATAAAAAGAACATCATTAGGCTCAAGATTAGTTAGCAAAGCAGCAAGGTCACCAGGACGCTCCAGGACTGGTCCAGAGGTTTGGCGCATATTTACATTCATTTCATTAGCAATAATATGGGCTAGAGTAGTTTTACCTAGACCAGGCGGCCCAAAAATAAGCACGTGGTCTAAAGACTCAGCTCTTTGTTTGGCCGCACCTATAAAAATGTCCATTTGCTCGTGGACTGATTTTTGCCCCAGATAATCCTGTAGATTTTTGGGACGTAAGGTATTTTCAGCTACCACATCATTTGGGTCGCTTTGAGGCGAGACTACTGTATTAGATTCAACCATATCGATACCTATTTTCTCTGCAAATGCCTGAATAAGCCAGTCAGAATAAAATTTTTATTTAAGCCTAAAAAAATGGCAATTTTATGTTTGTAAAATGACAAAATTATGGTGATTTTTTGATTTATTTATAAAAATATTATTTTTTTACCGAATGTTTTAGTGCTTTACGGATTAATTCTTCGCTACTCATATTGTCTTCTGCAATAGCAAGCACATATCGACTAGCCTCAGATGGTTTATAGCCCAGAGAGGTTAACGCGCTTACTGCTTCATCAGCCGGAGCTGTATATACCCTTGCTTTATTGTTTTCATGGCTTATCGTTAGTTTGGGAAAATTATCCAGACGATCGCGCATCTCGATGATTAAACGTTCAGCAGTCTTTTTTCCAACACCTGGCAGCTTTATAAGACGTTCTGCATCATTATTTTGTATACATTGAGAAAATTCATCTGCCTCTATCCCCGATAAAATAATGAGCGCCATTTTTGCCCCAACACCGTTAACTTTTATTAAATTTCGGAATAAATGTCTTTCATTTTCTGTTGCAAAACCAAAAAGTAAATGTGCATCGTCGCGAACAACAAGGTGTGTAAATATTTCAATTTCATTCCCAATATCTGGCAAAATATAAAACGTAGTCATTGGCGCATCTATTTCATAACCAACACCATTTACATCGAGTATTAGAAGGGGAGGTTGTTTTTTTAAAAGCGTTCCACGCAAGAAACCAATCATTGTAGTCGTCCATAGCGCATTCCACTTACACCCTGCATACGTAATAAGCCTTCACGTGAGTTTGCATGGCATATAGCTATAGCTAATGCGTCAGCCGCATCTGTTAATGGAATTTTTTCTAAGCATAATAAGATTTTTATCATATGTTGTACTTGTTCTTTAGTAGCATGACCCTTTCCAACGCAAGCTTGTTTGACTTGATTAGCGCTGTATTCGAATAAAGCAATTTCATTCATTGCGCAAGCCGTAATAGCCGCGCCTCTTGCTTGTCCAAGTTTTAGAGCTGAATCAGCATTACGATGCATAAATACTTTTTCTATGGCAATTTCATCAGGTTGGAATTTTTTAATAATTACCGTGATTTGAATATTTATTATCTTTAATTTCTCAGCAAGTGTTTCACCTTTAACCTTAATAACACCATTCTCAATATGTCTAGTATGGTTACCCTTAGATTCAATAATTCCATATCCAGTTTTTATGGAGCCAGGGTCAATGCCTAAGATTTTTGTCAATTTAATTCAGCCAAAATTTCATCAGGTATTTCTGCATTCGAATAGACTTTTTGCACATCATCTATATCCTCCAGTGCGTCTAACAATTTAATCATTGTTTCCGCGCTCTTTTTACCTAACTCACTTGTGGTTGAAGCACGCATGGTTATTTCTGTGTTCTGAGGATCAAAACCAGCAGCAACAATAACGTCTTTGATATCTACCAGATTATCAGGGTTGGTAATGACGTCTATAGAATTATCACCATTAGTAATAATGTCTTCGGCACCACCCTCCAGCGCAACTTCCATAATTGCATCTTCATCAATTTTCCCCTGAAATGAAATTAACCCGACTTTTGTAAATAAATAAGAAACAGAACCATCTGTACCAAGATTACCTCCAAACTTTGAGAAGGCATGACGTATTTCAGCAACCGTCCGGTTTTTGTTGTCTGTCATGGCATCGACAATCACAGCAACACCATTTGGACCATATCCCTCGTAGCGTATTTCATCGACATTACTATTCTCATCCCCTCCTACGCCACGCTTCACTGCGCGGTCAATGGTATCTTTGGTCATATTATTGGATAGACCATTATCAATTGCGGCACGTAATCTGGGGTTAGCACTTGAATCGCTACCACCTAATTTTGCAGCAACTGTAATTTCCCTGATTAGTTTGGTGAAAAGTTTTCCGCGTTTTGCGTCTTGTCGACCTTTACGATGTTGGATATTTGCCCATTTACTATGACCAGCCATTGCAATTTTGATACCCGATTTTGATGATTGCGTTTATTGGAATAGCTCTAATTATAACACTCGTACAGGAGACGCCCAAGGTAAGACTGAAAAAAGCTAGTTATGCATAAAAGAGGAGTATTCTAAAAAATATTTAGTTTGTGTAAATGCCTTTTTAGAAAATAGCAGACCAAGGTGTGTCGTTTGAAGCGTTATGTGATCGAAAGAGCCATTAAGTCGCGTTTCTTCGACAGATACCGTCCCGTCATTTTGACCTTCAATAATAGGAAAAAGTAAACCAGATGCCAGCGGGAAATACCCGGCAATAATCCCGAGTTTCTTCTTATTTTTCCACCTAGGAAGCATACCAGTGAGACCATTTTCTATACTTTTACCGAGTAGTATTTTACCCAATGAAAACTTTATGAGAGTTTGAGCGATGGCACTTGTTTTATTAGGCGTTCCAAGCATAACAATGTTTCCTAGATTTTGTGCGGGGTATAAATTCAGATAGTGTCGTAGAACTAAGCCCCCTAAACTATGACACACAACATGTATCTTTCCAGATTGAATCGAACTAATAAATTCAGAAAGTTTATGTGCGTTATCAAGCGGTGTATTTTGCGTGCTTTTATAGCTGAATTGGAATGTAGTGTACCCGCTTTTTTTGAAACGATATCTAAGTAATGACATATCCTTGCCATTCATCCATAAACCATGAATAAAAATGATAGAGCTAGACACGAAATAGTTTTAGATTAGGCATCATTGGCAAGACCTGCTCTTTCATTACCACGCGTGAATTTAAGAAGTTTTTCTATTGAACCTCTAGCACGATTGATGATATTTTTTTCTACAAAGACTTCATTTTTTCCTGTTTCTAGAATGTGCAATAATTTTCTTAGACTATTCATTGCCATCCATGGGCAATGTGCGCAACTTATACAGGTGGCCCCCTTCCCTGCTGTTGGTGCTTCGATAAGTATTTTGTTATTAGCCGCTTCTTGCATCTTATGAAAAATACCTTTATCTGTAGCCACAATAAATTTTTTTGCATCCATTCCGGCAACCGCTTTAATTATTGCTGTTGTTGAGCCAACCATATCAGCTTGTGCAATTACTGATGATGGTGATTCCGGATGCACTAATACTTTTGCGTCCGGATGAATCTTGCGAAGTGATTCTAGCTCATTACCTTTGAATTCTTCATGTACGACACAAGATCCTTGCCATATTAACATTTCAGCCCCAGATTTTTTTTGAACATAATCACCTAAATATTTATCTGGAGCCCAGATAATTTTTTTATTATTAGCGGCAAGATATTTTATTACATCTACCGCACTACCAGAGGTAACCATCCAGTCGGCTCTTGCTTTAACTGCGGCACTTGTATTGGCATAGACAACAACAACGTGGTCAGGATGTGCATCACAGAACTTTGAAAATTCATCCTCTGGACAGCCAATATCTAATGAGCAATTTGCATTCAAATCAGGCATTAATATACGTTTTTCTGGGTTTAATATTTTTGCAGTTTCACCCATAAATTTAACACCACAAACAACCAAAGTTTTAGCATTGGATTTGTATCCAAAGCGAGCCATATCCAAAGAATCAGAAACACAACCTTCCGTTTCATCTGCAAGAAGCTGCAAGTCGGAATCTGTGTAATAGTGCGAAACGATAACAGCTCCTTGTTGTTTTAATTTCTTCTTAATTTTTTCTTTTAAATTAATGCGCTCAATATCATCAAGTTTTTCTACAATGACAGGGGGTATTTGTTCTTTATTCAATGAATACGAACGATAGGGGGTGGATTCTGAGTTCATAATAGAAATATAAACTTACTAAGTAGCTTTAGACAAGCTAGAAAGCTATATTTTATTCAGATTTTGGTTTTGAGAGCTTGATCCCTAATTCCTGCAATTGTTTTGTGCTTGCGCTGGCAGGGGCTGAAGTAAGTAAACAGCTTGCAGTTTGAGTTTTTGGGAATGCAATAACATCTCGAATAGATTCACTTTCGGTCATTAACATTACAGTGCGATCGAGCCCAAAAGCAATACCACCATGTGGCGGGCAACCAAAACCAAGCGCATCTATAAGAAAGCCAAATTTTTCTTGAGCTTCTTCTTTTCCAATGCCGAGAAGATCTAATACAGCTTTTTGCATTTCCGCATCATGTATACGGATTGAGCCACCACCCAGTTCTATGCCATTCATGACTAAGTCATAAGCTCTAGATATGGCCCCCCCAGGATCTTTTTTAATAGATTCAATATCATCCGTGTTTGGCGAGGTAAATGGATGATGTAATGATTCCCAGCGTTTTTCTTCCTTATTATATTCGAACATAGGAAAATCTATAATCCATACTGGCGCCCATTTATCTTTTAGTAAATTTAAATCATGGCCAAGCTTATTACGAAGCGAACCTAACGCATCATTAACGATCTTTGCCTTATCAGCACCAAAGAATATTAAATCACCGTTCATCGTTTTCGTTCTTTCAATAATATTTTTTACTACATCGTCGGGTAAAAATTTTAATATCGGTGACTGTAATCCTTCACGATCCGATGCGGTATCATTTACTTTTATGTAGGCAAGTCCCTTGGCACCAAACTGACTAACATAAGTTGTGTAGTCATCAATTTCTTTTCGTGTCAGCGAGCTTCCGCCAGGCACATTTAATGCAGCAACCCGGCCATTTTCCATGTTTGCTGGACCGGAGAAAACTTTAAAATCCACTGTTTTCATTAAGTCACCTACATTAATTAATTCAAGTGGATTTCTGATATCTGGTCGATCACTACCATACCGATTCATTGCTTCTTGATAACTCATACGCGGAAAGGGCGATGGTAGTTTAATATCTAAAACTTTTTTAAATAATAAGCCAATCATTTCTTCCATGAGACTTGTAATATCATCTTCATTTAAAAATGATGTTTCTATATCAAGTTGAGTAAATTCAGGTTGTCGATCAGCACGTAAATCTTCATCACGAAAACAACGCGCAATCTGATAATAGCGATCCATACCAGCTATCATTAATAATTGTTTAAATAATTGCGGTGATTGTGGAAGCGCGAAAAAATTTCCAGGTTGAGTACGACTAGGCACCAAATAATCTCGAGCCCCTTCGGGAGTTGCTTTAGTTAACATCGGAGTTTCTATATCGAGAAAACCTTTGCTATCTAGAAAGGCTCGTAATTCTTTGACTATTTTGGATCTTAACTGGAGATTTTTTTGCATTAGAGAACGACGTAAATCTATATAACGATAACGCAGTTTTATATCATCATGAACGTGCTCATCATCTATTTGGATAGGTGGTGTTTTTGATTTATTCAGAATTTCTATGGCATGCCCCAGGATTTCAATTTCACCCGTTGTTAAATCAGAATTAATTGTTCCTTCAGGACGATGGCGTACTTTACCGGTTATTTTTATAACGAATTCATTTCTAACAGAATCAGCGATTGCAAAAGATTCTGCCCGATCTGGGTCAAATACAATTTGTGCCAATCCAGCACGGTCACGAAGGTCGAGAAAAATAACACCACCGTGGTCTCGACGACGATGTACCCAACCACATAGTTCGATTTCTTGGCCGATATGACCACTATTTAATTCGCCACAGTAGTGAGTACGCATTTAATTATTTCCACCTAATATGAACAAAGGGCGAAATCTTACGAGTCGGCCAATGATTGCGCAACTTTATTCCGTTCTAATTCTGTACGGGCAGAGCCATCCGGGATAATAACGCCCATAGAAATGATAAACTTGAAGCCCTCTTCGACACTCATATCCAGCTCGGTTATCTCATCATTTCTCGTCATAATAATAAAACCCGAGGTTGGATTCGGGGTAGTTGGTATGAATACGGCAACTAACCGGTCATCAACAGCACTCATTTCATCCCCCACATTATCGTTGGTTAAAAAACCAATACTCCAGAGACCTTTTCTTGGGTATTGAAGCATCACTACCTTGCGAAAAGATTTACCACTAGGGTCAAAGATAGTGTTCGAGATTTGTTTAATACTACTGTAGATCGATCTGACTAATGGAATTTTGTTCAGTAGACGTTCCCAGATTTCAACAAAACGACGACCGAAGAGATTGGCCGCAAGCATTCCGGTTAATAACAGTATTGATAAAGCTAAAATGATACCAAAGCCAGGAATGGAAAATCCAAGCAAAGCTACTGGGTGCCATTCCGGCGGCAATAGCAGTATGGTCTTATCCAGTAAATCAATTACAAGCTTAACGATAACCACAGTGGCCGCAAACGGCAGCCAAACGAGAAGTCCTGCAATGATGTATTTTTTTAATGCGGCCATTTAGATGGGTATTCTACTCAAGAACTAGATTTGTTGGCGGGTGTTTTTGTCTTTTTTTTATTCTTATTTGAAGAATCTTTTAAATTTGTTTCTGATTTACTTGCTGCTCCCTCCGGTGTTTTTTTTGGGTCATTTTTATTTTTTTTAGCAGTATCATCATCCTTCTTTGGTTTTTTGGTTTTAAAGTCAGTTTCATACCAGCCCGTGCCTTTTAGTTTAAAGGCAGCTGCCGAGACGAGTTTACGTAGGTTATGTGAATTACATTCAGGGCATGTTTTTGCAGGCACATCATTTATTTTTTGTAATATCTCGAATTGGTGATCACATATGTCGCATTTGTATTCGTAAATAGGCACTTATTTTAAAACTCCAAATAATTTAATTATTGGTAATAGTGCTGAAAATATGGCGATACGTTAACAAAATCAAGAGAAAATAGCATACTTGCAGTTTATATTTTACCCGAGAGCAATTCTTGGGTATTATCGCCGCCGTTACTCTACATGCAACATATTTTTTGAACGAGTATTTAATTTAGTAAACTAAGAATAGGGGCCGTTAGCTCAGTCGGTAGAGCAGTGGATTTTTAATCCATTGGTCGGGCGTTCGAATCGCCCACGGCCCACCATTTCTTTATTTGGCTACGATTTCGCTTAACCTGAGTAGCGCTTATCTATTAGGATTTTTATGGCGCGTATTATACTTTTTATTATTTTTATCAATGGAAGTTTTGCTGGCGTATTGGCTGAGACTCAGCGACTGAGATTAGCAGTAACCACAAGCACCGAAAATTCGGGGTTAATTGCCAAAATAAACCCACTTTTTGAACAAAAACATAATGTTAAGGTCGATATTATTGCTGTAGGGACAGGTAAGGCAATACGTTTGGCCAAAAATGGTGACGTCGATTTAATTTTTGTTCACGCTCCAGAAGCAGAGAAAGAGTTTGTTGCTGAAGGCTATGGTATTGAGCGTTTACCGGTAATGAAAAATGACTTCATTATTGTGGGGCCAAAAAATGATCCTGCAAGATTAAAAGATTCAAAAAATATATATGATGCAATGTCACAATTAATAAAAACCCAACATATATTTATTTCTCGCGGTGACAATTCTGGTACGCATAAAAAAGAGAATTTTCTCTGGAAGATGATAGACGAAAAGCCTGTTGGAGATTGGTATTTTTCGGTAGGACGTGGCATGGGCCAGACAATTATTATGGCAGATGAAAAACAGGCCTACACGCTATCTGATAGAGGGACCTATCTTACCTATAGAGATAAAATAGAGCTTGATATTGTTTTTGAAGGCGATTATCAACTTATTAATCCTTATCATGTCGTTATAGTTGCGCCAGCAAAGCATCCACATGTTAAGGTTGATTTAGCTAGAAAGTATTCTGAGTTTATAAGGGGCGAGGTAGGGCAGAATATAATACGAAATTTTAAAGTACATGGAGAGGTATTATTTACTCCTAATTTATATTGAACCTTAAATTAATAGTTATTATTTTTTATTTTTTAGTTTTATGAAATAAAAAATTGTAAAAAGCAAAATTACACAAAAGCTTATCCAGCCATAAGTTGAGTTATATGGGCTTACCAGATAATCAAAATCACTACTATTTGTTCGGTTAGTAAAGTAATCTGCTATTTTTATTAACACCACAATGCCTGCATGAGTACCTATGCAAGCTGCAATATTTTTATGTTTTAGGCGTAACAGGCCCAAAAGTATGCCGAAAATAAATAGAGTTAGAAAGTAATCCATAATCGCCCACTCGTGAAAACGTCGAAATGCATCCGGCATCATTTTAATTCCTGTTAGCCACCCAATACCTGTGTCTGTAATTAAATCAGGGTAACGAACAAAATGAACTGCTGCATACACAAGACTTGTAAATAGAATAGCGACGGAGGCACTGGTTTTTTTATAAAGGCCTGAGAAAAAAGCACCTCGAAAAATTAATTCTTCAATTAATGCGATTAATAAACCAGCGAGCAATGCTTTCGATAAAAAAGAGATATTAGAAAATATCCATAGGCCACGGTAAGCGTCAAGTTCATGTATTTTAAGAATAAATAAGGTAATCTCAATGATTAACATAATGGCTATTCCATATAAGAAGCCATTAAAAAGACTCATTAAAAACTTATTACATTTGCCACTAAAACCAAACGCATTAAATGAGAGCAGATTATTTATTTGTAGGTATATAAAGCAAGTCATTACACCGCTAATCAAAGTTGCATAATTTAAATATTTACGAAAAGCAAGATCAAATACTGGGTCAAGAAGTAATTTTAATGGATAGGCTAATAATGCACCGATAACAAATGTCAGCACAACAAAGAAACTAAAAGAAATTATTGCACGCATTAGAGGATTATTTTTTTCAAAACAGTAATATTATATTACAGTCTCTAGCGAGTCAGTATTATCTTTGCTATCAAACCAGGTAATTTCGATTTTATCCCCGATTTTTGAATTTTTAAACATGAATGAAAGATAAGGGTTTTTAGAGACAGCACGACTCCAATCACATGAAAAAATAATCTTAGCATTATGTTTAACTAATACTTTTTTAATGTAATGTTGAGGCACACGCTCACCAGTTTCATTATCTATTCTAAAACCTGTTTCCATTGGATGTCGTATAATTGCACGTACCGTTGTAATATTATTTCTTGTTTTTGATTTTAGTCTAATCGTCGATGCCATTTAACCACATCCATTTTCATGAACAATAATAAATTTTTTAGTCATATAAAGCATTTCGTTAGAATCAATAACAACGATAATATTTGAGGGCTTGCTTACTTTAATTCTTGTTGAAACAAAACCAATACAATTTGGCGATAAATCAAAATTAGCTATCAGAGGATTTGGGTTTTTATCAGCAAATATTGTAATCGCCTTTACATTTTGTAAACTAGTTTCAACTTTGACTGGGACAACCGCACCATTTTCAACTTCATCGTAAACTTCTATTTTGATTTGATTTGATTCATAAATTTTTTGTTTTGGGAAATAGGCGTTAATCGCAGTATTAAAATCTTTTGCTGAAAAAGCTGCTTGGTTCCATTCTGCAAAAGCCTTGATTGGAGTTACTAAACCAGATGCACATATTGCTACAGTGGAAGTCAAAATTTTTAGAAATTTTCTGCGTAACATTAAATGTGTTTTTTAAAAAAATATGTTTTTAAAGTTTGATGTCTTCTTCTAATTCGAGTTCATATTCAAGTTCTGATAAACGAGCCATCACACGTTGTTCTTGATAGTAATCCATTTTATATCTTTGTTTTATAAATTTTAATTTTTCAACTGCAAGTTTAGTTTCGCCTGCTAAATAATAAAACTCAGATTGCAGTATAGCAGTTTCAATTTCATTCCCGAGCATACTTTCGGCTTGGCCGAGTAGTGCATAAGAGTTTAGATCATGGTTATGATGGCGCTCATATTTTTTTATAATATCACGTGTTTCTTTTGCTTTTCCTACATCCATCAAGGCACGACTATAGGCCATGACTACAGGTTTATAGTCTGGATAAAGCTCATAGGCTTTTTTATAAATACGAAAAGCAGAATCATAATTTGATTGCTCGGTTTCAAGTTTTGCCGCTAACAATAAATAGGAAACATCATTAGCGTCATTTTTAAGTAAATGCTTAATTTGTTGATTTGCATGTGCAAAGGCACTATCTGAGATATAGGCGTGGGCTAATCCATAACGTATCGGCAATTTTTCATTTAAGCCTCCTTCATTTTTTTCAAGCCGATTACGTAAAAATAAAATAGCTTCTCTGGGTGTTTTTAATGTTTTTACTAATAGTTTATAGCGTATAAGCTCATAGGTATGTGAATTTTTAAATTTTTTTTCAGGATAAGATTCTGCTCGCGAACGTGAATCTGCGATACGAGATGTGGTTAAGGGGTGCGTACGAAAAAAGTCTGGAGCATTACTTTGTGAAAATTTTGATATTTTTTGTAATCTTTCAAAAAATGCCGGCATTCCTCGCGGGTCATAGTCTGACTTTGCCAACAGACTAATACCTATTCGATCCGCCTCTTCTTCATTTTCACGAGTAAAATTAATTTGATTTTGTACATTAAAGCCTGCAATTCCAGTGATTGCTGCCTGTCCTGCGGCCGGGTCTTGGGTGGCAATAATTAATGCCCCAATCATTGCTGCTGCAGTAGGAAGGCTAAACTTTTTTGCTTCTTCGAACGTACGGGCGAGGTGTCTTTGAGTTACATGCGCGATTTCGTGCGCAACAACACCTGCAAACTCACTTTCACTTTCAGAATTTAAGATGACCCCACTATTAATGCCAATCATACCTCCTGGTCCTGCAAAAGCATTAATTACCGGATTATCAATCATGAAAAATGTGAAAGGTTGTTCAGTATTATCGCTATGCGAACTTAAGTTATATCCGAGCGCTTGGATGTATGATTCAACTTCAGGGTCGTCGATGATGCGAGAAAAATGGCGAACTTGTTTTAAAAACATTTGCCCGAGTCGTCGTTCATAACTAGGTGAGATCACACTACCCGCGGAATCACCAAAGTCAGGCAAACTGATATTTTCATTGGCTGCAAATAGTACGTTTGGCAGCATTATAAACAAGAAGGCAAATACCTTTCTTATTTTTTGACAATTATGACTAGAAAAATACATATAAAATTAGTTAACTCGTTATCTTTATGAAAACCTATTTCCGTTTGTTTGGTTTATCATTGTAAACTATCACAATAGTATAGACCGAATTTTTCGTATATTGGTTTCAGAAAGAATGCCTAATTTAGGAGTGAATATTTATGACTGAGGCAAAAAATGCATTCTATGCACAATCAGGAGGCGTTACTTCCGTAATCAACGCCAGCGCATGCGGAGTGATAGAAACGGCGAGAAAAAACCCTGACAAAATTGCTAATGTCTATGCTGGGAGAAATGGCATTATCGGCGCTCTAACGGAAGATCTTATCGATACAAATCAAGAAACAGATGTTGATATAGCGGCGTTGAAATTTACGCCATCAGGGGCATTTGGCTCATGTCGTTACAAACTGAAAGCGTTTGAAGAAAACATGGCTCAATATGAACGCCTGATAGAAATTTTTAAAGCACATAATATTGGTTATTTTTTTTATAATGGTGGTGGTGATTCGGCCGATACCTGTTATAAAATTTCAAAGCTTTCAGAAAAAAAGGATTTTCCAATTCAAACGATTCATATTCCAAAAACTGTTGATAACGATTTACCAATTACAGATGTTTGCCCTGGTTTTGGTTCAGTTGCAAAGTATATTGCGATATCAACCAGAGAAGCTTCATACGATGTTTCTTCCATGGCAAAGACATCAACAAAAGTTTTTGTAATCGAAGTTATGGGTCGTCACGCAGGGTGGATCGCTGCTGCTGGTGGTTTAGCGGCCGATAAGAATAATGATATACCTATTGTTATTCTTTTCCCCGAAATCGAATTTAATCAAGAAAAATTTATTGCAAAGGTAGATGTTAATGTTAAGAAATACGAATATTGTTCTATTGTTGTTTCTGAAGGCGCGCGTTGGTCTGATGGGAAATTTCTTGCTGAACAAGGCACACATGATGCTTTTGGTCATGCGCAACTTGGCGGTGCTGCACCTGTTGTAGCCAACATGGTTAAGGAAGCACTAGGTTATAAATATCATTGGGCGGTGGCAGATTATTTACAACGTTCGGCAAGACATATTGCCTCGAAGACAGATGTTGAACAAGCCTATGCCTTAGGTAAGGCAGCTGTTGACATGGTAATTGCAGGCGAAAATGCAGTGATGCCAACAGTTGTTAGGAAATCTGATAGTCCTTATGTCTGGGAAATTGGTAAAGCAAAACTTGAAGATGTTGCTAATGTTGAAAAAAAGATGCCAAAGGAATTTATATCAGATGATGGTTTTGGCATTACGGAGGCCTGCCGCCGTTATTTACTGCCATTGATAGAAGGCGAAGATTATCCTCCCTATAAAAATGGAATGCCACAATATGTCACACTTAAAAATAAATCTGTCGCTAAGATTGTGAACACAGAATTTAGTCTATAGTTTTTAAGAATTACACATGTCCGTGACGCTTTATTATGTTCATGATCCAATGTGTAGTTGGTGTTGGGCTTTTAGGTTGTCATACAATACACTAATAGAAAAATTACCAAAGGGAATAAACGTGGTTCGTTTACTCGGCGGTCTTGCCCAGGATAGTAATAAACCAATGCCTGATGTAACTCGTGACTATGTAATAAAAAATTGGCGGGCCATTGAGACACAGGTTCCAAAAACTAAATTTAATTATGATTTTTGGAAGAAATGTAGGCCGCGTCGTAGCACCTACCCAGCGTGTCGTGCAGTTATCGCAGCGCGGAAACAAAAAGACGAATTTGATATGAAAATGACCTTAGCAATTCAAAAAGCCTATTACTTACATGCCCGAAATCCATCAGACTATGAAACACTAATTGAATTAGCAGAAGAGATTGGTGCCGATAAAAGTAAGTTTTCAAAAGACATTACTTCACCAGAGACAGAGTGTATTTTAAGAAAAGAAATAAACCAGTCCCAAAGTTTAGATTTGAAAACGTTGCCCAGTTTGCTCTTTGTTGATGGAGATAAAAAATCAAGAATAGAACCAGATTATCTTAATGTAAAAGCAATGCTGAATCAGATTGAATCCCTAAATAAAAAAGCCGCGACAGAATGACGCGGCTTGTCATTTATTTTTTTTATGAATTAAACTAATAATGGGGCGATAACTAAACTAACAATTGCCATTACGTTAATTAGAATATTCATCGATGGCCCCGAAGTATCTTTTAATGGGTCTCCCACTGTATCACCTACAACAGCGGCTTTATGAACATCAGAACCTTTTCCGCCAAGGTGACCTTTTTCAACATACTTCTTAGCGTTATCCCATGCACCACCAGCATTTGCCATCATTAATGCCATCATGACACAACAGATGAGCGCTCCGCCTAACATACCGCCTAGCGCTTGAGGGCCCAAACCAAAACCAACAACAACTGGTGCGAGAACCGCGAGTGAACCCGGAAGAATCATACGCCTTAAAGCCGCACGTGTTGCAATATCAATACAACGCGCCGTATCTGGTTTACCTGTTCCTTCCATCAGCCCAGGGATTTCTTTGAACTGGCGGCGTATCTCTTTAATCATTTCGAAGGCAGCATCACCAACTGCAGTCATTGTGATTGAACTGACCAGATATGGGAAGATTGCGCCGAGGAACATTCCGCTTAAAACTAACGGATCATTTATTCTTAATATGAAGTCTTCATTACCTAGAGAGACTTTCTCGATATATGCACTTATTAATGCTAATGCCGCAAGTGCCGCTGCACCAATTGCAAAACCTTTTCCGATTGCTGCCGTAGTGTTACCAACTTCATCAAGCGAGTCAGTAATTTGACGCGTTTCTTTGCCAAGCTTTGCCATTTCAGCAATACCACCGGCATTGTCTGCAACCGGGCCATAAGCATCGATTGCCATCGTGATCCCAACCGTACTTAACATACCCACCGCTGCAATACCGACACCGTAGAGATCCGCAAAGTGAGTCGATGTAAAAATGATTGCACAAATGGTAACAACGGGTATAGCGACAGATTCCATACCAACAGCAAGACCTGTAATCATAATCGTAGCAGGACCAGTTTCACCGCCACCCGCAATTTTTTTTATGGGGGGACCACCAGTATAATACTCTGTGACAAGACCAATGATAATCCCACCAATAGCACCTGTTAAAACTGCGACCCAAACATTTACAGAAGCACCTAATTCTTTAACTAGAATGTATGCCGCAATAATAAATAATATTGAAGATCCCATTGTCCCAATTCGAAGCGCAACCTCCGGACTTTTTGATGAGAACAGTTTTACAGAATAAATGCCGAGCATTGAGCATATTAAACCGACCGAAGCTAATGCCAGCGGCATAAAAGTTAGAACATCTTTACCGCCGATTGGCGCTAAGTCAAAAATTTTGGTCGAAGTCATGGTTGCGGCAAGCGCCATAGTCGCAATCATCGCACCGCAATATGATTCAAAAATATCTGAACCCATGCCCGCGACATCACCGACATTATCACCGACATTATCTGCAATAACGCCCGGGTTTCTCGGATCATCCTCAGGAATACCCGCCTCAACCTTCCCTACTAAGTCAGCACCAACATCAGCGCTTTTGGTAAAAATACCCCCACCAACACGCGAGAACAACGCTACTGAAGATGCCCCCATAGCAAATCCCTCAATAGCATGAATTGTGTGTGGGTCACCTGCAAAGAAATAATAGAGGATACCAATACCAAATAAACCCATTGAGGCAACAGTCAGCCCCATAATTGAACCACCGAAAAAGGCAATATTTAGTGCATCTGCTGCACCCTTCGTATTTGCAGCAACTGCTGTTCTAACATTTGCATGAGTTGCGGTATACATTCCCCAGTAGCCGGCAGAGCCTGAACATATTGCACCAAGTAAGAATGCTAAAGCGGTATTTTGGCCCAACTCAGACATCCAAATAGCACTGATACAGATAACACAGAATATAGCCAGTCGCTTATATTCACTGTTCATAAAAACCATGGCGCCAAGATGAATAGCATCGGCAATTTCTTTAAGCTTCCCTTCGCCAGCAGGTGCACTTTTTATCTTCAAAAAAATAAGAAAAGCGGCAAAAAGCCCGAACAAACCCAAACCAATGGGCAAAAAAGCACTTGAAATCATTAATATTTCCTCTCTTTTAGCTGTTTATTTACTGATATAGTGAGTAAATAATTATTATTGTTGTGGCCCACCTTGGGCACTCCTTATACCGATACCATGACGCGCTGTCAAAGATCTGTTTTGAAAATTAAATACCATAAAAACATAAAGAAGCTTATTTTTATCGTTTAGCATTTTTATTGTGTCTTGTTGTATAGAATGTTGCATTACGCAGCGATACAATCAAATAATTTTTAAACAAATAGTAATTTAAATGACAGTACAAGTATTTCAAAATTTTCTTATTATTACAGCCTGGTCTTTAATGTGTTCGCTAGCACAAGCTGATTCATTGCGTGAATATCATCAAAGAAAGTGCAGTGATGGCAAACAAGAAAGTTGTCAAAAAGCTGAAGCCATGCTCCAGGGCGAGCACCTTGCCGAACGCATTATTGAATTGGGCGATCATTTCGCAACCACAGTAAATCGTCTACAAAGAGAAGAAGATAATAAACCGATACTAAAGAATGCATATACAGATGTATTAGATGATTATTTTAAGTCTAGTACTAGAAATGAGAAAGGAAAAATAATAAATAATGAGATTATCACTCTATGTGCTGAGCACTATCATGACTATTGGCGCAACCGAAAAATGTGGTGGCCAACTGATGAAGCAGGTAAACCGGATTGGTCAACGATTTATTATTATATTGTAGATCATTATTATGGTTACTGTTTAGCACTTTCAGATTTATAATTAAGTTAATATGCAGCCACTTAATAGTTGGTGGGTTTCGTCAAGTGGTAATCCCATAACTCCGCTGTAACTGCCCTCAAGTTTTTCGATAAAAAGCGCGCCTTTACCTTGAATAGCATATCCACCTGCTTTGCCAATAGGCTCACCAGATTCACAATAACTGTAAATATCCTTTTTACTTAATTTTTTGAAAGTAACTTTGCTGATATTTATCTTGGTTGATTCTTTTTGGCCAATTACAGTAACCGCAGATAAAACATTATGAGTGCAACCGGATAATTTCTCTAATATATTCATTGCATCTTCTTTGCATTCGGCTTTGCCTAAAACGAAATTATCTAAAGTGACTGCTGTATCAGCGGCAAGAACAGGAAAATTGTTTTTTGTTAATAGTTTTCCAGCTCGTGCTTTTTCTATGGCGATACGACGAACATAAGCAATAGGGTTTTCATTTTCTTTACACGACTCATCAATATCAACATCAATGACTTCAAAATTAATTCCAATTTTCTTTAATAGTTCATAACGACGAGGTGATTTAGATGCAAGATATATTTTCACGTTCAATCAGATTATTTATTTACGGTGATAGGGGTGACAATTAATAATTGACCAAGCACGGTAAAGTTGTTCGATCATAATTATTCTTACTAGACCATGAGGCAGTGTCATTTCTGATAAGGACCAAATTTGATCAGCTTTATTTTTGATTGACGAACTTAATCCATCTGCACCGCCAATTAGAACACTAATGTGTTGTTGGTCATCCATCCAGGTTTGTAATTGTACAGAAAGGGAATGACTGCTGATTATTTTTCCTTTTTCATCTAATACAATAACAATATTGTCAGAGGTAATAACTGCATTTATTTTTTCTTCCTCAATTTTTTTTAATTGTTCCGAGTTTTTATTTTTAGTGCGTGTGGCGGGCGTTATCTCAATTAAATTAAAATTAATACTTTTGGGTAATCGCTTTGAATATTCACAAAATGCCGAATCTATCCATGCGGGCATGCGTCTACCAATCGCAATCAGATCAAATTGCATAAATTCGAAGACCATTGATTTTCAAGGCTTATTTTCCCCAGAGTTTCTCAAGCTGGTAATATTCTCGACTACTAGGGTGCATAATGTGGACAATAATATCACCCAAATCAACCAACACCCATTCCCCTTCGTTTTTCCCCTCAACACCCAAGGTTTCGAATTTATTTTCTTTTACAGTTTGTATTAATTTATCTGCTAGTGCACTTACCTGCCTTCTTGAACGCCCACTCGCAATTAATATGTAATCTGACATGCTGGTTAATTTTTTTACATCGTATAAATCAACATCAATAGCTTTCCCCTCGTTTAGTGAAGTTAAAACAATATCTAATAATTTTTTTATATTCATTAATTATTTTTATAAAGATTATTTTCTTTTATATAGGTAATTACATTGGATGGTAGATAGTCATCAATATTCTTATTCTTGTTATAATACTTTCTAATCATTCTAGAAGAAATTTCAACAATTGGTGTATCAATGTAATAAATATAACCTGATAATGCTGATGTCAAAAAATTAATATCATCCATTTTATTTTCATTTCTCCATTTTCTTAATGCACCAGATATATTTTCTTCATTATCACTTGAGCGATTAGCTACAATTATATGTGTATAATTTAATAATGATTGCCATTCCTTCCAATCATCGATCATATTAAAAACATCTACACCGATAATTAGAAAAATAATATCATTTGAAAATTCATCACGTAATGACTTAAGCGTATTAACCGTATAAGAAATATTTCCATTTTCAATTTCACGAAGATCAATTGATAATTTTTTTTCATCGCTTATTGCGAGTTTTATCATTTTTTTTCTATCAGCAGGGGAGGCAAATGGCGTTGGGCGATGTGGCGGAATGTTAGCAGGTATTAATTTCACTTCATCAAGTTTTAGTTTTTCAAGAACTTCGATGGCAAGGCGAATATGTCCGTTATGGATTGGGTCAAATGTACCGCCAAGAATGCCAATTAACCGCATTACTTAGGAACGAATATGTCCATCGCCGAGTACAATATATTTTTGTGATGTGAGTCCTTCAAGACCAACAGGACCACGTGCATGAAATTTATCTGTGCTAATTCCAATCTCAGCACCCAGGCCATATTCATAGCCGTCTGCAAACCGGGTGGACGCATTTAGCATTACCGAACTTGAATCAACCTCACGCAGGAAACGATCCGCATTTGTTTTGTTTTCTGTCACAATAGTATCGGTATGTTTTGAACCAAACTTATCGATATGTTGCATCGCTTCATCAATATCGGTAACTATCTTTAGTGAAAGGATAGGTGCTAAGTATTCAGTAGCATAATCTTCATCAGTGGCAATTCTAATATCACCTAATAATTTTTTTGATTCTTCACAGCCTCGAATTTCAACTTTTGTTTCTTGATACATTGGCCCTAATTTCTCTAACACAGTTTTTGCCAGTGAACGGGCGATTAATAGACATTCCATTGTATTGCAGGTTCCATAACGTTGTGTCTTTGCGTTGTAGGCAATACTAATTGCTTTTTCGATATCTGCATCATCATCAATATAGACATGACAAATACCATCAAGATGTTTAATGACCGGCATTCTTGCTTCTGCACTGACTCGTTCAATTAACCCCTTACCACCACGAGGGACAATAACATCAACATAGTTAGGCATGCGTAGCAGTTCGCCGACTGCTTCACGTTCCGTTGTTTCAATGAGCTGCACCGCATTTTCTGGGAGCCCCGTACTTTTAAGACTGGTACGAATACAACTGGCGATTGCTTGATTAGAATGAATTGCCTCAGACCCCCCGCGCAGAATAGTGGCGTTACCCGATTTCAGACAAAGCCCGGCAGCATCTGCAGTGACATTAGGACGAGATTCGTAAATTATACCAATCACCCCCAGCGGGACACGCATACGCCCGATCTTTATTCCACTTGTTTGTTCAACGTATTCAGTTGTTTTACCAATTAAATCTTCAAGGCCGGCTACTTGTTTAAGGCCATCAGCCATCGCGTCGATTCTTGCTGTTGTTAATTCAAGTCTGTCTAGTAGCGCAGGTTCCAAGCCCGATTTTTTTGCTGTTTGTAAATCTCGGCCATTAATTTTAATCAAATGGTCTTTATTTTTTATAATTTCTTTTGCAATGGCATGTAATGCCGCATTTTTTGTATCACTTGAAGCGGCCGCCATTTTACGAGAAGCAGCATATGCTTGTTTGCCTAATTCATTTATATATTTTTTTATATCCATTGGATTATTTTTAAATATTTTACTTATGATATTTGTAATTTATTTGTATTGATACCTGCTATTGCTAATAGTAGTACATTAAATTGATCCCACGCTCTATCTCTTTGGCCACTTTTTAATGTTTTATCAATTGTCGCACAGTAATTTAATAATTGGTCAAGCGATTTGCTTGAATGTCTTTTTAAAACGACAGTTATTGAACGTTTCTTTTGGTCCCATATTCGATAAGACTCAAAAATATTTTCTAATTGGGTTCCTGCTTCATACTCATAGGTAATTGAACATAGTCTTCGATATTCCCACATTAGGGCACCGAATAAAGCGAGTGGTTCTGTTCCTTCATTTTTTAAACCATTTAACATTAGCAATGTTCTGTCAATATTACCAAGGAATGCGTTTTCGACCATATCAAAAACATTATATCGTGAGCTATCAGCTACTGCGCCAATCACATCTTCAATATCAATAAGATTTTTCTCAATTAACAATACTAACTTTTCAATTTCTTGTTGAGCTGCCAGTAGATTTCCTTCAACACGTTCGGCAATTAATCTTGCCGCATCTTGTGTTATTTTCTTTTGTTTTTTTTGTATTCGTCCCTGTATCCAGCCAGGTAGTTGTGCAGGCCCTATTGGCCAGACTTGTATCATCACTCCAACTTTATTAATAGACTTCACCCATTTGTTATTTTGTGTACTTTTATCCATTTTATCTGAGCTAATAATAAGCAGGACATCATCGTTTTCTTTTTCAGTGTATTCCTGCAGAAAACTTCCACCTTCTCTTCCGGGTTTGGGTGCTCCCATTCTTAATTCAATGATTTTACGGCTTGAAAATAACGATAAGTTTCCAATCTCTTCAGTAACTACATTCCAATCGAAAGTCTTCTCATTTTTTTTAGGCGGAGGAATATAAAACACAAGACGCTCATCATAACCCTGTCCACGATAGTGTTTTCTTATCAGATCGATGCATTCCAGTTTTTGTAGAGGCTCATCACCGCTGACAAAATAAATCGGCGTTGTACTTGAACGCTCTAGATGTGTCTCAAGTTGGTCGGTTCGCAATCGCATTTATTGCAAAGTTTGATTATTTTGACGAGGATAGTAAGGCTTGTAGTCGACGGAGAACTTGACTTGCAGCACGACGTATTAAATCTTCCTGAATAACAGATTCTTCTGCAAATTCACCTAGCACTGCATTTTCATCGAAGGCAAAATCACGAATAGCACTGATTTTTTCATTTTCAACAATATAGGTTCCATCAGCGTGCATTACATCTATTTTTGCCTGAAATACTATTTGGTATTCTTCGACCTTACCTGTTGTTGCAGAGACACTTAACACCGATTTTTCAAAACGTGATTCTTTTAATGTAATTATAAATGCCGCATTTTGGGATGACGTTGCAAGTGCAGTTCCAGCATTATTGAATTGTGATTTAACTTCTTTCGCCAGTGCTGGTGCAGAGCCACCATTGATAAAAATATTATCAACATAAATTGTTGCTGTTTGTGAACCACGTAAATGAAAACCACAAGCAGTGGTTAACAATAATACATAAATCAGCAATAGACGGGCGCTCATTGATTTTCCTCTTACTGGTTTTTTTTTCGATTATTATCGTGGTATCTTACCCTATGATACTACGATGTTCACTAGACGTTCTGGAATTACGATGATTTTTTTAATGGTTTTCCCTTCTAAATTCCGTTTTACTTTCTCGTCTTCAACCGCCTGATTTTCTATTTGTTTTTGTTTAGCATTTTTTGTAACAGTAATCTTTCCGCGGAGTTTGCCATTGATTTGAACAACCATTTCAATTTCGTTTTGTTCTAAAACAGTCGGGTCTGATTGAGGCCAGGCAGCATCAATCAAGGGTTCGGTATGCCCCAGCTCAGTCCAAAGTGCGTCTGTTATATGTGGAACAATGGGAGAGAGAAGTAAAATTGCTGTTTCGACACCTTCATGCATAATTGCTCGGTCATTGTCATTTTTTAATTCGCACCGTGACAGCGCATTAATCATCTCCATCACTGCAGCGATTGCAGTATTGAAAGTATACCGACGGCCGATATCATCATTTACTTTATCAATTGTCATATGAATTTTTCGACGTACCTCGTGCTGCACATCAGTCATTGTTGCAACACTTAAAGTCGGGGGCCTTCCCCCATTAATATGTGTACTCGCAAATTTCCATAGTCTTTTTAAAAAACGATGGGCACCCTCAACGCCTTCATCTTTCCATTCGAGACTTTGCTCGGGTGGTGATGCGAACATCATAAATAAACGAACAGTATCTGCACCGTACTTATCAATTAAAGGCTGTGGGTCAACAGTATTGTTTTTTGACTTTGACATCTTAGCACCGTCTTTCAGTACCATTCCCTGAGTGAGTAAATTAGTAAATGGTTCGTCGCTTTTTAACAAATCTAGATCGCGCATTAGTTTATGAAAAAAACGCGCATATAGAAGATGTAGAATGGCATGTTCAACACCACCGATGTATTGGTCGACCGGAAGCCAATAGTTGGCGCGGTCATCTATCATGACTTTATTATTATCAGGACAGCAGTAGCGTGCAAAATACCAAGAGGATTCGAAGAAAGTATCGAAAGTATCGGTTTCTCTTTCTCCGGGACCACTGCCATCTGGGGTATCAGTATTAATAAATTCTCCCATAGATTTTATCGGAGAATTGATACCCTCAAATTCTATCTCCTCAGGCAAGACGACAGGCAACTGATCCTCAGGAACAGAAAGCGCTTTGCCATCTTTCGTATTAATAATAGGAATCGGGCATCCCCAATAACGCTGACGTGAAATACCCCAATCCCTTAAACGATAATTAATCTTTCGGTTTCCACATTTATTTTTTTCAACAAATTCTGCAATGGCATTACATGCATCTTCTGAACTTAGATCATTAAATTGCCCTGAATTTTTAAGTACCCCTTTTTCTATATAGGCCGATTCAGTCATATCGGGTTGACTCCCATCTGCGGGGAAGATGACTTGTTTAATGGGTAGCTTAAATTTATTTGCAAATTCCCAATCACGTTGGTCATGCGCGGGAACTGCCATGACTGCGCCTGTGCCGTATCCCATTAACACAAAATTTGAAACCCAGAGCGGAATGAGTTCATCGCTCATTGGGTGACGAAGATTAATGTTAAGCGGCATCCCTTTCTTCTCCATGGTTTCAAGTTCAACCTCAGAGGCCCCACTACTTTTGCACTCATCAATAAATTTGGCGATTGCATCATCACCGTTAGCTGCTGATTTGGCTAATGGGTGTTCCGCTGCAACGGCCATATAACTCACCCCCATAATAGTGTCGGGTCGTGTTGTATAAATGCGCAACGATTCGTCAGTCCCCTCGACTTTAAAATCAACTTCAACTCCCTCAGAGCGACCAATCCAATTTGCCTGCATTGTTTTAACTGCATTCGGCCAACCTGAAAGTTTTTCTAGGTCTTCAAGAAGTTCATCAGCGTAATCGGTAATCTTTAAGAACCATTGTGGTATTTCGCGGCGTTCAACAGTGGCGCCAGACCGCCAACCTTTCCCATCGATAACTTGTTCGTTTGCCAATACTGTTTGGTCGACAGGGTCCCAGTTAACAACAGATGTTTTTTTATAAACTAATTCTTTTTCATAAAGTTTTGTAAAGAACCATTGTTCCCAGCGGTAATAATCAGGATCACATGTTGCTAACTCTCGATTCCAGTCATATGCAAAACCAAGTCGTTTTAATTGTCCGCGCATATAGTCAATGTTTTCATAAGTCCATTTAGCGGGTGGCACGTTGTTTTTAATTGCTGCACCTTCTGCAGGCAAGCCAAATGCATCCCAACCCATTGGTTGCAGAACATTTTTTCCTTGCATACGTTGATAACGACTGATGACGTCTCCTATTGTATAATTACGGACATGCCCCATATGAAGTTTGCCGCTGGGGTAGGGGAACATAGAAAGACAATAGAATTTCTCTTTTACTGGATCCTCGGTAACTTCAAAGGCATTTGTATCCGACCACTTTTTTTGTATGTCAGTTTCTATTTGGTTTGGTCTATATTCGTTATTCATCAAGTTTTCTTTTTTGTTGATCCATTTTTATGAAAGCATACAGCATGAGAGATTTTTTTAAATTACAAAAAATAACCTCGCGTTGCGAGGTTATTGAGTAGCCGTTTTTTTCGGCAACTGCATTATTTTACCAATAGACTTGAGCTCGCATTTGAAAAACAGAGGGTTCCCTCCCATCGTCAGCAAAACCATTGCGATTAAAATCAAGTACTGTCCCATAGTTTGCCATTAAGCGGGTATTTGAAGTGAGATACCAATTAAGCCCTACAGTAAAGACATCAGCTTCACCGCCAATGATATTCCCGTCTGTTAAATCCATGTTTTCAAGGCGTGCTGCAATTTGCCATGCCCCCCAGCCTCCTTTACCAATTGGCGCTTTTGGCTTAATTCCACTAAATGCGCCTGCTTTGTATTTCATTGATTCGCCGGTTAAGAACCAACCTACATCAAAAGCCCAGGCACTTAGGTCAGCATCACCATCGGGGTCGGACACCCCCCACGCAACATACTCAAATACACCATGAAAAGGACCCCATACACTAATTAATTCAATATCATATGCATTTGAATCATCGGTATTAGTCTCGAAATTTGCGACCAAGGCATCACCATCACCAACATGCGACAGGAGCGAATTATCAATGTTACTGAAGGTACCACCATCAAATTCTTCGTGTTGGTATGAAATCGCGGCGTGAATCAAATGTGTTTTATCTTTAAAAAATGGTTGGCCACCAATGCGAAGCGCATAGGTCATTCTGTCAGTTGTTCCTTCACCCGTCTCATCAAGAGCAGGGATAAATGCCCCCATATGAAAGAACCAGCGATTCGCATCTTGTCGATATGCGATACCGACAGCTCGCGATGTTTGTGGCCCATCTCCAAATAAAGGACGACGCATTAATGGTTTATAGTTACTACTACTGATGGTTGCGTGACCAAATGGCACGTGATGTTGACCGACCTTAGTAAACCATTCTCCCAAATCATTTTTATTATTATATGAAAGCCAGACATCCTTCCAAGATGCTGTTCCTGAATTAGCAAAGTCTAGTTCAAGTTTATATTTTATTGGCGCGATTCTGCCTTGAAACCCTAGGCGTGCACGACGCAACTCCGAGTTTGTAGCTTCTAGGTTTGAATTATCTCTATCAGCAAATACGGTATCCCAAAATATTCTACCAATGGGATGCCATTCCCAAGAACCATCTTGTGATGCAACCTTAAACTTACCTTTGGTAGCAATCTTAGGTACATTTTTTGTTGTTTTATTAACCCCAGTTTTCATCTCATTAATGCTTTCTTTAATTTTTTCGTTATCCTCTTTGGAAGCTTCAACAAGGAGTTCATATTCTTGAGGTGAAAGCGTACCTTTGTCACGGGGTACTTTTAAAAGCTCTAATAATGCTTTATTAGCGGCTATTGCGGGCGGTGATAAAATTATAAAGAGCAGAATAAAAATAGAAGACGCAATACTTTTTAAGTATTTTTTTGTTAACAAAATATATTATTTCCTTTTTTATCAAATAATTTTTCTAATTAAAGATCCCGAGTAAGAAATAGAAAAATACTATTGCCATTATGCCGCCCGCCGGTAAGGTGATAATCCATGACATAAATATTGAACCTACAATCCTAAGGTTCAGAGCTGATATCCCGCGTGCGAAACCAACACCAAGTACAGCGCCGACAAGGGTGTGAGTGGTTGATATAGGTATTCCTGTTCCTGATGCTAAAACGACAGTTATGGCGGCGGCTAAATTACAACAGAAACCACGACTAGGCGTTAGTTCAGTGATACGACTACCCACCGTTGCAATTACCTTGTAACCAAACATCAAAAGACCAGCAACTATACCAAGAGAACCAAGCAAAAGTATCCAGATAGGCATCACAGATTCTTGCGCAATTTCACCGCCACTGGATACAATACTTACTATCGCTGCGACAGGCCCTACTGCATTGGCGACATCATTTGAACCATGAGCAAAAGCCATTGCACAAGCAGAAAAAACCATTAAAATACCAAAGACATTTTCAACATCAAAGAAATGATTATTTATATTTCTCTCTTTACTATATGTGATTTTGCGAATTAGAAAGCCACCAATAATTGCGCAAAATATTCCTATAAAAAGACTAATACCATAACTTTCATTTCTAGATAAATCTAGACCAACATGTTTTAAGCCCTTGAGCATGGTTACGAGTGAAATCATCGTGCCCGTTAAGAAAATATAAATAGGCACGTAACGTTTCGAATTTTCCATTGGGTCACTGGTATTAAGAATTAATTTTTGAACGCTACGAAATAAAATATAGGCAAGTCCACCCGCTATTACCGGCGACACCACCCAACTTGCAGCGATTGAACTTACTTTCCCCCATTTAACAGCCTCAATTCCAATACCAACGGCAGCAAAGCCGACGATAGCACCGACAATTGAATGTGTTGTTGAAACCGGTAAACCATATCGTGTGGCAATTAATAGCCATATTGCCGCGGCCAAAAGAGCCGCAAGCATTCCATAGACAAGTACCTCGGGTGAGCCACTCAGTAGACTGGCATCAATTATTCCCTTGCGGATAGTCGATGTAACTTGTCCGCCAGCAAGGAGGGCACCTGTAAATTCAAAAATAGCAGCAATGATGACAGCCTGCTTAAGCGTCAATGATCTTGATCCAACAGAAGTTGCCATTGCATTAGCAACATCGTTAGCACCGATACCCCAGGCCATAAAAAGTCCGAAGCATCCAGCCAATATCAATAATATTGTTACATGTTCCATTTTGAATCTCTCTATTTAGCGAGCATTAACTGAAGACGGTTACCGGTGCTTTGTGCGTTATCCGCAAGATCTCCTGTCCATTCTATAATTTTATAAATGAACATAACGTCGACAGGAGGTAGGTCTTTTTCGATTTTGTATAATTCCGCACGTAATTTAATCTGAATTTCATCTGTCTCTCCCTCGATAACATGGAGTACTTCGATCATTTCTTTAACGCGGGTGACTTCGTTCCCACGAAATCCAACAACTACTAATTCATCTAGTTCATTGATTGCGATTTGCGCCTGACGAATTGCATCTATACACCTATTTAGAAATTCTATATAAGTACCAGTGATTGATTGTGGTAAGGACATTTTTCTGCCAAGTACTAGCCCTGCAATGTCTTTTGCTTTGTTTGCGATTTTATCTTGCAGCTGGAGTACATCGAGAACGTCTCTTCGATCCATAGGCATAAAAAGACTACTGGGAAGCTGCATACGCAACATATTTTTTATTTGATCTGCATCATTTTCTAACACGACGAGCTTAGTTTGGATTTTAGCAGCCTGTTTCCAATCATTTTTAATGACTGAATCAAAATAAGGGATTAATTGCTCAACACACGAAACAACTTTTTCAATGTGTTTTTGTAAAGGACTTACCGGCGAATTACCAAATATTCGGGAAAAGTAACTAGATTGAGCCATTGATTAGTGCCTCATTATTTGTAAAAATTTTGCGAAAGTAGTAAAAATCAAAATTTATGCTTAACTTTTCATGTCAAAATTTCGCGCATTAGAACATATAGTTTTTAAATTGCAAGCAGTTATTTAAAAAAAAATAAATTTCTTTTATCATGCTGTTGTTAAAGGGGTTTTTAGGGGAAAATTTTGATGAGTTATTACTTATATATAATGCGTCACGCAAAATCAGATTGGTCGGGTCCGCAGACATCTGATTTTGAGAGGCCAATTAATGGGCGGGGCAGGAGAAATGCAGTACGTGTCGGTCAGTGGATGAGCGATAATGACTACATACCGCAAAGAATTATTTCATCACCAGCAGCTAGAGCAAAAGAAACAATTGAATTAGTGACAGCACAGATAACTAAATTTAATCATGAGGATTTGATTTATCAGGATGAGCTTTATCTTGCCGGGTTTACCCAATTAATAGAAATTATTAACACATACCAAAACGATGTTCAGAGTTTAATGCTTATTGGACATAATCCCGGCATTGAAAATTTAGTTAATTATTTATGTAGTCAGTCGGACAATCCGGAAACAGCGGTTACAACAGCAAATTTATTTATATTTGAATATGTCGATCATCACTTTAATCCAGCGGCAGATAGTTGTACCTTAATCGAGGCAATAAAACCAAGGGAGCTAAGTTAGAAAATTATTTTTTGAGAAACGATATAAGCAATCCAACCTGCATCAGCCTCACCTTCCGTCTGTGGTATAAATTCACCATTACCCTCTCCATCTTCATCAGCTTGTTCCCAATAAACAGTTGGTTTGAAACCAGCTTCAACAAGCATTTCTAATATCTCAGGTAACGTCCATACACGCCACTCATAAGTAAAAGCTTTTTTCATTTTAGAGCCATCTTTAAATTTAAAATGAATATGATTGATAGCAGAACCCGATATCGGATCGTATTTATGCTGGTCCCAAATATAAGTAAAGTTATCATTCTTCGTTTTTTCTTTCAGTTCTTGAAATGCTTCATAACCCCCATAAGCATCTGAAAAAAAGATACCATCATCGACTAATGCATTCCTGATTTTTTTATAATATTCAATCATTAATTTCCGTTCTTTAAATGTCCAATGGCTAAAATTCATTGCTAGCACAATATCAACAGGATCATTTACTATATTAAGTACATTTTCGTTAATAAGGCTTATACGTGATGATTGTTCGGCAGTTAGTTTTTCAATCTTATTTCTTTTTGCCCAATCTAAAACATCTTTATCAAGGTCAACACAAATTGCTGTATTAGTATTACGTCGTTTTATCCATTCACAGGATGTATTTGTAGTGCCACAGAAGTCTTCTCTTAGTGTACTTGCCTGACGTTTTTTAAGTTTTTTAAATATCGAATCAATGATATCGACTTCAGCTTCGGCACATTGAACAGCTTCCTCGTAACAGATATGACGGTCTGCTAGCTCTGCCATTGTGGGACTTGATTGTTTATTCTTTGAACTCATATTTTACTACCACGCATTTAAATTATGATATTTATTATGATTGACTAGATATTCGGCCGGCTATTATAGCCAATAGTTTTAAATTAAGTCAGTAAAATTAATAGTTGTTTTTAAGTACTTAGTTAAAATTTTTACCAAGCAAGCATAACATGATCATATTACTTTTTTATTAAGCTATAATCTTAGTCTATGGCAGAGTTAGATAATGACCACAAAGTAAAAATAAGCACGATACTCGATAACAAGGGTAGTGTTGTTCATAGTATTTCTCCAGAGAATACATTGAAACAAATGGCAAATGAAATGCTTGCCAAAAAGATTGGCTCACTTCTTGTCACTGATAAAGATAGCGCATTAGTAGGCATCATATCTGAACGTGATTTTCTGACCATCGTTGGTAAACATACCAAAGACTGGGAGGATATAACCGTCAGTGATGTTATGACCAAAGAAGTTATAACTGCAACGCCTGAAGATACTCTCGAACAGGTTATGTCCCTAATGACGGAGCATCATATTCGTCATATTCCTGTTATGGGTAATGATAAGATTGTTGGGGTGCTTGCCTTGGGGGATATTATCAATGCATTACTTGATAAATCATTATTTCAAAATAAATTACTTAAGCGTTATATAAAAGATTGGCCGGCAGATAATCAATAATATGTTATAGCTGTATTAAGTTACGGTTTTGATCTCGCATTTCAAGTTCATTGCTTACTGCAAAATCAACAAGGAAATCATAAATCATAGGGTCTTTATCCCGAAGTGTTGTATTTATGACAAAACACTTTGAATTATCCTCTTGGTTTAGATTGACAAGCGGGTTGAAGACTATTCGGCCTTTTTTACCGTAACTAGCGACCGTGTAGTAGAGCCTTTCAGCCCAATCACTTGGACGAAACTTTTTTCCTTCTTTGGTTTGTCCCATGATTAATATTTTTTCGTATAGCATATTTTTTGTCAGCTTTATTTCGAATCAGAATCCCAATGCTCACCCTCAATAATATTTCCAGTACGCATGTTTGTTTGTTTAATGTTAATACGATTTTTCATAAAATTAACGAAGAAAGTTTCCGCCAATCTTTGGCGCAGCGTCGGGACTAACATCAAAAAACCAATGGTATCGGTAAAAAAACCCGGTGTTAATAAGAGCGCGCCACTAATTAGAAGGATTAATCCCTCAATGAGCTCAGTTGCGGGTAGCTGCCCTCTGCTAATATTTGCCTGGACTTTTCCAAGTGTTGATATGCCCTGAATACGCAATAATGAGACACCAAGGAAGGCGGTACCAATGACCAATGCAATTGTGTAGCCTGCACCAATGATACTGCCGATTTTAATTAATATAGCAATTTCAACGAGCGGTATCGTGATAAAAAGTATGAGAAAAAGTTTAAACAAAAAAATAACCTCAATATTTATTTTTAAATTACCATTGTGGCATTATGATTAATGTATGGGCAAAATACTATTATGCAAGTAATTTTAAATACATAAATAAGATATGGCGAATAATAAAAAATCTATTCTGGTGCTATGTACTTTCCCAGAGACCGAATCTGTTAAAAGTGTCGCAGAGACATTAGTTAATGAAAAATTAGCTGCTTGCGTTAATGTCATATCCGGCGTTCAATCTATTTTTAGATGGCAGGATAAAATAGATAATGCCAATGAAAATATCTTAATCATAAAAACAAAAGATAGTTTATACGATGGGTTAGAAGCCAGGATTAAAGAACTGCACCCGTACGAACTTCCCGAAATAATTTCTGTCCCAATAGATAAAGGTCTTAACAAATATTTAGATTGGATTAGCGAGAGCACCAAATAATAATGTATTTTTTTAAAAAAATATTTATTTTTTATATTTTTCTATTTTCATATTCTGCGAATGCAATAAATTTTGAAGAACGTTTAGGTAATATTTTTTCATTTGTATCTTCCGATGATGAAGTATTACACCCTGACGATGCCTTTAGGATCAGTCTCAGTGTAATTTCTGATGATAGGTTAGTACTGAACTGGCAAATAGAACCAGGCTACTATCTTTATAAAGATAAATTTTCAATCAGTACAAATGACCCATCAGTTCTGATTGGAGATTATGTTTTCCCTATTGGTAAATTAAAAGATGACCTTGCGTTTGGTGAGGTTGAAGTCTACTACAATGATGACCGGTTATTAGTACCATTTAGCAGTGAAAATAAAGATATTACCGATCTTAATATTAATATTTCTTATCAGGGTTGCAAGGAAGGTTCTATTTGTTACCCGCCAATAGAAAAGAATCTAACAGTTTCAATCCCAGATACTTTTGATGAAGTTTACGAGGAAACATTATTATCCGAACAAGATCTGATTACGAAGAACTTAAAAGATAATAATTTATTCATTAATGTAATTTCATTTTTTGTTCTTGGGTTTCTATTAGCATTAACACCATGTGTTTTCCCAATGATTCCTATTCTATCGGGTATTATTGTTGGTGAAGGTACTAGTATCACAAGAGCAAAGGCCATCATGCTGACGCTAAGCTATGTATTAGCAATGGCATTAACTTATGCTCTATTGGGTGTAATTGCCGGTCTCTTTCATTTTAATCTACAAGCTGCATCACAGAATATCTGGGTGATAAGTTTATTTAGTGGCGTCTTTGTTTTGCTTGCATTATCGATGTTTGGTTTCTATGAGTTGCAATTACCTCGCAGTTGGCAAAATAAGCTTTCTGGGGGTCAAAGCAATTCAGGGCATAGCACCATAACAGGGGCTGCAGTCATGGGAGCATTGTCTGCTGTGATTGTCGGGCCATGCGTGGCACCACCACTTGCAGGCGTATTACTCTATATTAGTCAGACAGGTGATGCGCAGTTGGGTGGTTTGGCATTATTTGCAATGGGTCTGGGGTTCGGTGTTCCGTTATTGGTGATTGGTATTAGTTCAGGAGAGTTGTTACCACGCGTTGGTGCATGGATGGATAATATTAAACGTGTCTTTGGCGTTATTATGCTTGGCGTTGCTATTTGGTTTTTAGAGCGCGTCTTCCCAACATCTTTTACTTTAATTTTATGGGCAACTTTATTTATTATTAGTGCAGTTTTTCTTGGGGCATTAGAAAAAATAAAAGAACACAGTAGTAACTGGCAACGCTTATATAAAGGACTGGGTTTTCTCATGTTGTTCTATGGCGGCGTACTAATTTTTGCTGCAGTAAGTGGTAAGGGTACGGTGCTCGATCCTTTTAACAATAGAGTATCATCTAATACTTCAACTGAAGCTTTAACGTTTACTTATATTTCAAATCTTGAAGAACTTGAAACTCAATTACTGCAATCAAAACTTGAAAATAAAACCGTTATGTTAGATTTTTATGCAGATTGGTGTGTGGAGTGCAAGCAAATGGAGAAATATACTTTTTCTGATTTATCAGTGCAGAATATATTAGGCGACATAAAATTATTAAAAGCAGATGTCACTCAAAATAACGATGATGATAAAGTATTGTTAAAACATTTTGATTTATTTGGCCCACCTGCGATTCTTTTCTTTGATAATGAATCAGCAGAAATAAAATCACAGCGATTTATTGGTTTTGCAAAACCAAAAAAGTTTATTAATCATATTAGAAAAGTTAAATCTTTATGAAGCAATCACAGATAATATTCATCGCTGTTGTCATTGCCATAGTCTCCGGATTTGGCGGTTACTATTTACAGCAGTTAACAAAAGATAATATCAGTTACAAAGAACAACTAGATAAAAAGAAGTCACCGAGCCCCGAAGAAGTTATCGGCACTGATGTTCCCGAATTTAGTTTGTTGGACTTAAATGGTGAGCGAAGGTATCTATCCGAATGGCAGGGCAAATTAATTGCAATTAATTTTTGGGCAACATGGTGTACGCCTTGTCGTGAGGAAATCCCAGCATTTGTTGAATTACAGCAAAAATATCAATCACAGGGATTACAGTTTATCGGCATTGCGCTACAGCAGGCCGATGAGATAAGGGATTTTATTAATGAGTATAATGTTAATTACCCTTCATTGTATGGCGGGGATGAAGTAGTAAAAATCGCCAGCCAATTGGGCAATAATATTGGGGCTATGCCTTATACGGTGGTGATTAATGCCGAGGGGAAAATTGCCTTCACACACCGTGGGCCATTGACAAAAGACGAGGCAGAGGCGGTAATCAGGAACTTTTTGTAGGGCAAAGCATTAAAATAACTTGTTCGTATTTTCGTTAAATTTCTGTTAAAATCTCCCTAAATGTGGTTAAAATCTCAAAAAATGAGAATATTATTACTTATTTATAGGGGCTTTCATTGAAATTTTTGGTGTTAAATGGACCGAATCTCAATCTTCTCGGTGAGCGGGAACCAGAGGTCTACGGGACAACTACCTTAACCGAGATCGATACCAGATTAGTTGATTTGGCTACCGCTCAGGGCCATGAGCTGTCTTGTTTCCAAAGCAATGCCGAACATGAATTGGTCGATAAAATTCATGAGGCAAAGAAATCCGCAGTGGATTTTATTCTCATTAATCCCGGTGCATTTACACATACCAGTATTGCATTACGTGATGCGATGTTAGGCACAGAGATTCCGTTTATTGAGGTACACCTGTCGAATGTTTTTTCCCGTGAGGAATTTAGAAAATCTTCATATTTATCTGACATTGCTGTTGCTGTTGTGAGCGGTCTTGGCGATTATGGATATGAGCTTGCCTTAATGGGCGCCGAACGATACCTAAAAAAATAATGAAAAAATATTATGGATATTAGAAAGGTAAAAAAATTAATTGAGTTGCTTGAGGAGTCGGGGATTGCCGAGATTGAGATTCATGAAGGCGAGGAATCAGTTCGTATCAGTCGAGGTGGGTCGGCCCCTCTGCCCCAGACGATGGTTAACGTACCACCTGTTGATGCGAGCAGTTCATTGAAAACACAATTGAGTACTAACGAAAATTCATCAAGTGGTGATTATAGTAACGAGGGCGAGGTTATTACTGCCCCAATGGTAGGAATTTTTTATAGTTCTCCTTCGCCTGATCAGCCGCCGTTTGTAAATAAAGGGCAAAATATTAAGATAGGTGATGTACTTTGTATTATTGAAGCAATGAAAATAATGAATCAGATTGAAGCTGACATTGATGGCAAGTTAGTTCGTATATTAGTCGAAAATGGCGATCCTGTAGAGTACGGTCAACCTTTATTTGTTATCGCCCAATCTTAAGTCAAAACGTTATTTTACTAATGGCGTTTATTTACAAATAAAATCTATACAGAGCGTTAATGATCTATGCTTGAAAAAATTGTAATTGCAAATCGCGGTGAAATTGCGCTTAGAATTTTGCGTGCCTGCAAAGAGCTTGGTATCAAAACGGTTGCAACATATTCAGTTGCTGACCGTGAACAAAAACATGTTTATCTTGCTGATGAATCTGTCTGTATTGGTCCGGCAACCTCAATTGATAGTTATTTAAATATTCCCGCGGTTATTAGTGCAGCTGAAGTAACCGACGCGGTTGGCATTCACCCGGGCTATGGTTTTCTTTCCGAGAATGCTGATTTTGCAGAACGAGTAGAACAAAGCGGTTTTACTTTTGTTGGGCCGAAGGCTGAAACAATACGGGTGATGGGCGATAAGGTTTCGGCAATCAAGGTAATGAAAAAAGCAGGTATTCTTTGCGTGCCAGGTTCTGATGGCCCATTAGGCGATGATTCAAAACAACTAATGAAGACAGCTAAAGAAATTGGTTACCCTATTATTATCAAGGCTGCTGGCGGAGGCGGTGGTCGAGGCATGCGCGTTGTTTATAGCGAAGCTACATTACTTAAATCAATAACATTAACGCGCGCAGAAGCGGCATCTTCTTTTGGTAATGATATTGTCTATATGGAAAAATTTCTTGAGCATCCACGTCATATTGAAATACAAATTCTTGCAGACGAACATGGGAATGTTATTTATTTGGCTGAACGTGATTGTTCAATGCAGAGACGGCATCAAAAAGTTATTGAGGAGGCGCCTGCTCCTGGGCTAAGCGAAAAAACACGAAAAAAGATCGGAGAGTTATGTGTAAAAGCTTGTAAAACAATTTCCTATCGTGGCGCAGGTACTTTTGAGTTTTTATACGAAAACGAAGAATTTTACTTTATAGAGATGAATACACGTATCCAGGTTGAGCATCCAGTGACAGAGATGATCACGGGTGTTGATATTGTGAAAGAGCAATTAAGAGTCGCAAGTGGCGATCCATTAAACTATAAGCAGGCTGATATTAAGGTGAGAGGGCACGCGATCGAGTGTCGTATCAATGCTGAAGACCCAGAGACATTTTTACCCTCACCAGGCACAATTGAACATTATCACCCTCCTGGTGGGTTCGGCATTCGTGTCGATACACATGTATACCAGGGGTATAAAGTGCCTCCCTATTATGATTCGATGATTGGTAAATTAATTGCACATGCGGAAACTAGAGAGCTCGCATTATCTCGCTTATCAATGGCATTATCTGAAATCGTTATCGATGGTATTAAAACAAATATCCCGCTACATCAAAACCTCGTTCAGGACACTGCGTTTGCTGCAGGGGGTACTGATATTCATTATTTGGAGAATAAATTGGGTATCAAATAGATTTTTTATTTGTGTCGTTTAAATCTTAATTCTATGAGTTGGTTACAACTTGAACTGGAAACAAATCAAACTCATGCAGAGGAGTTATCAACGTTACTCGAACAGCTCGGCGCAATTTCAGTTAGTTTAACTGCGTCTAGTAGCGAACCTGTCTTTGATGAGAGCGATAAAGACAATACGTTCTGGGAAAGAACAAAATTAAGTGTTTTATTAAATTCAAAGTGCAATATAGATAACTTACTTATTCAATTACACAGCTATTTTGGTAGTAATGCTATCTACAGTCATAATATTAAATTTTTAGAAGATAAAGATTGGGTTAATGAATTCAAATCTAAATATCAGCCAATATTTTTTTCAAATAAAATATGTATTTCACCTAGCTGGTGTGAACCATCAAAAAATAAAATAGCAACTATAGTTCTCGACCCAGGCCTTGCATTTGGCACGGGAGCTCATCCAACAACATCACTTTGTATAGAATGGTTTTGTAAAAATGATATAAACAACAAAATTGTTATCGATTATGGTTGTGGGTCAGGGATTCTTGCAATGGTTGCGGTAAAATTTGGCGCAAAAAAAGTTTTTGCAATTGATATAGATGAACAAGCTTTAAATACAACACGTGAAAATATTGAGCAAAATAAATTACAAGAAAAGATTTTGGTATGTCACCCTGAAAATGCTGTTATTCCAAAAGCTGATATTTTGGTCGCCAATATTTTGCAAAATCCATTAAAGAAATTACTTAAAGAATTTTCTAGCTTAACAAAACCAGGCAGCCATATAATCTTATCTGGTTTACTCTCCACACAGACAAAGGAGTGTTTAGCAGCATATAGGACTCATTTTAGCATGGATGAACCGGTTTTAAGAAAAAGTTGGGCAAGTTTGCATGGGGTTAGACTTTAAAGTAACTGATTTTGTTCATCAAAATATTCTTGCTTTACAACTTACAGTTTGTCGTTATCATAAGGAAAAAGGTTGTTCTTGATAAAATTTTTTGAGATGGATTTCGATTCTTAGGTTCAATGCTAATAGGACCTCATAAACTTAAAAATAATTTGGTGCTTGCACCGATGGCAGGTATTACTGACCAACCATTCAGAATGCTTTGTCGCGAATTAGGAGCAGGTTTGGTTGTCTCTGAGATGGTGACGTCGAACACTTCTTTATTTAAGTCTAGAAAAACAAAACTGAGAGTTGATATTAGCGGCGAGTTGGAGCCTCGGGTTGTGCAGATTGCTGGTGCTAATCCAAACATGATGGCAGAGGCCGCCAAGTTTAACGTTGGTAATAACGCGCAGATCATTGATATCAATATGGGGTGTCCAGCGAAAAAAGTTTGTAAAGTAATGGCAGGTTCAGCTTTATTAAAAGACGAAATACTAGTAGGTAAAATTTTAGAGTCCGTTGTTAATGCAGTAGTATCGGTAACACTAAAAATAAGAACCGGTTGGGATAAAATTAACCGTAATGCACTTAACATAGCAGAAATCGCCAAGAATGAGGGCATACAAGCACTTACGGTTCATGGCAGGTCTCGCGCTTGCGGTTTTAAAGGCAATGCTGAGCACGAAACAGCAGGCGAAATAAACGCGAGTTAATATTACGGCGATTGCTAATGGTGATATCACAACACCCGAACAAGCAGAAGATATAATAAAAAAATATAAGGTTAATGGAATTATGATAGGAAGGGCAGCACAGGGTAATCCGTGGATTTTTCAAGAGATAAACCACTACCTGAAAACAGGCGAGAAATTAGCATTACCCAGCCCAGAGGAAATTCACAAAACCCTTATAAAACATGTTACTCGATTGCATCAATTTTATGGTGAGCAACAAGGGGTTCGAATTGTACGCAAGCATATATCCTGGTACAGCCGAAAACAAAAGCACACAAATACAGTAAGTCACTCGATAAACCATATTGAATCTGCAAGAGAGCAGATATTCGCCTTGAATAATTTATTTTTTGAAGTGCAGAGATTTGCAGCATGATTAGAAAGAAAGCAAAAAAAAAGACTGTTGTTGAAAAAAGAAATTATGCTAAAAAGTCTCTGTCGAATGACGTGGAGAAAGCCATGAAAAGATATTTAAATGATCTTAATGGCCATACACCTAACAAACTGCATGACATTTTTCTTCAGGAAGTTGAAAAACCGTTTTTGGATGTTGTCATGCAATATACGGACTGGAATATCACCCATGCCTCAACTATGCTTGGCATGAATCGTGCGACATTACGTAATAGGTTAAAAAAATACAAACTTGATTAAGATAAGGGAAATGCATCACCCCTTTATCGTTAAAATCAATCTGCCTCTTTATGCATTGCAATATCGCAATTTATACAATAATGTCGTATTTAAAAGCCACCCTATAAAGAAGGACAAATTGTATGACGGTTGTTAAACGTGCGTTAGTCAGCGTGTCAGATAAATCTGGAATTGTCGATTTTTGTAAAGGTTTGTCAGAATTAGGAATTGCAATTCTCTCAACGGGCGGCACTGCAAAGTTACTCATCAAGAATAATATTAATGTTACACAGGTGTCAGACTATACCGATTTTCCAGAGATGATGGATGGTCGAGTTAAGACTTTACATCCTAAAATCCACGGGGCTCTTTTAGGAAGACGTGGAATTGATGATGAAGTGATGAACGAATATGGGATCGACGCAATTGATCTTGTTGTGGTAAATTTATATCCATTTGAAGACACAGTTAGTAAACCATGCTGCACCTTTGAAGCAGCAATCGAGAATATTGATATTGGTGGCCCAGCTATGCTGCGTTCAGCGGCAAAAAACCATACCTCAGTAACTGTTATTGTTAATACAGAAGATTACGGCACTGTATTAAAGGAATTAAGAGAAGACGGAAATGTCAGCGATGAAACGCGCTTTTATCTCGCACAAAAAGTTTTTGCACATACAGCGAATTATGATGCAAATGTTTCGAATTATTTAGGTGGTTTAAATGAAACTAAAGAGCATATAAATTACCCATCAACTTACACCAATCAGTTCATAAAAAAACAAGATTTACGTTACGGTGAAAATCCCCATCAGACAGCAGCTTTTTATTCAGAATCTCAACCAATGATTGGCACTTTAGCAAGTGCTAAGCAAATCCAGGGGAAAGAACTTTCTTATAATAATATTGCTGATACTGATGCTGCATTTGAATGTGTTCTTTCTTTTAAAGAAAACGCCTGCGTGATTGTTAAACATGCAAATCCTTGTGGCGTTGCAATCGGATCTACAACCCTTGAGGCCTATGAAGGCGCTTATACCACAGACCCGATATCAGCTTTTGGCGGGATTATTGCGTTTAATCGAACACTGGATGTTGAAACAGCAAAAGCAATTATTGACAGACAATTTGTTGAGGTAATCATTGCGCCAACCATCGCGATGGAGAGCCTTAAAGTTATTGCAAAAAAAGAAGGTATACGTTTATTAGAGTCGGGTGTTCGACAAGAGAATGTTCAACGATTAAACATGAAGCGTGTTAGCGGCGGTTTATTACTGCAGGATAATGACCAGGGGATTATTAATCGTGAAAATTTAGAAGTTGTAACAAAAAGAGTACCCTCAGTTCAGGAATTAGACGATCTGGTCTTCGCATGGCATGTTGTGAAATATGTTAAATCAAATGCAATAGTATATGCGAAAGATAAAAAAACCATCGGCATTGGTGCGGGACAAATGAGCCGTGTGTATAGTGCACGCATAGCCGCGATTAAGGCAAAAGACGAAAAGTTAGCTATAACTGGCGC
>Ga0315336_1001644_pt1 | contig 40859 bp, 43 predicted proteins | sample ASW5metaG_FD_204512 | JGI IMG/M metagenome (GOLD analysis project Ga0315336, IMG submission 204512) | Ammonia-oxidizing marine archaeal communities from Monterey Bay, California, United States - ASW #5 | ecosystem: Environmental > Aquatic > Marine > Intertidal zone | place: USA: California... | reverse complement strand
AGCGCTTCGACTTCAAATGCCCCATCGAGGTGATGGGAGAGGTCATGCAAAATGCCATGGCAATGCGGCATGATGCTCCGGTTTCAATTCAATAACCGTGTTGCACTCAGCTCCTGCAACCGCCCTGGTTGCTTGTAAGAGAATACTTACGTGCAACTTTCTACCCGGTCACAGAATCGAGGTCGATATATGTTTATAGGTCGCTGGAAGTTGCCGATATGGACACAGTCAGGGTGTGGCGCTGACCCGGCTGGAGCACCACCGCGTCGTCCAGCACGTTGGCCGTTTCGATGCACAGCATCCGCTGCCAGGCATCGTCGGCGAAGCTCGTCAGGCGCCGCGCCTTGTCGATCCACGGATTCCACAACACGGCGGACATCGACCCGCTGGTGGTCAATCGGATGCGCCGCTGCCACGCCGGATCGACAAGATTCAGGGTGGCCGGCAGCTGCTGGTAGACACGATCGGTTTCGCCGCTGAAATGCAGGTCGTCCTGTTGCTGGCATTCTTTCCAGTCCAGCAGTGTGTCGATGTATGGGCAGCCGGCGAGGCCCTCCACACGCACCTGACGGATGTCGCTGACGGCGAAGTAGCTGTGCAGCGCCTGGCTGATGGCAACGCTTTCGTCACCGTCGTTGCGGCTGCTGAGGCTGAGCTGGAGATCATCGGCGAGGCGAATCCGCAACGTCAGTTCGACCCGATGCGGCCAGCCCGGCAACGCGCCGAGCGCCTGCGGACAGTCGAACTCGAGAATAGCCGCATCGCCATCGCTGCGCTGTTCGCGCAACTGCCAGGGCAGCGCGCGTACCAAACCATGGAAAGGTGCGGGTTGTTCGCCGTGATAGCTCGCCTGCACGGCCTGCGGGTTGCGCGCCAGGTCGCCGAACCACGGCCAGCAGATCGGCACGCCGCCGCGTACCGACTGACCCTGCTGGAAGGCTGCCTCTTCGCTGAGCCAGATGATCGGTGGTGCGTCGCCCTGGCGATAGCTGAGGATCTGCGCGCCCTGTTCGGCGATCAGCAGTTCGTCCTCGCCGCGGCGGACTCGCCAGACGGCGAGCTGGTCCATTTCGATGCGTTGGATATCGACAGGCATGGGCAATCTCGTGATGGGCTCGGGTTTGCGTCTGACAACGGTCGCAAGGCGGGATTTCATCCGTCTCCGGGCGTGGGGTGGATGTTGCGTACATCCAACGTGGCTCCGTTCGGTGGAGCGCCATTCAGTGGATCGCCAGGGTGGATCGCCGACGCGCGATCCACCCTACAGGTCGCGCGGTCAGCGACCCTGGCAGGCGTCGACCCGCAGCCAGCGTTCCAGCAGCTTGAAGCCCTGCATCAGGATGAAGGCGATCAGCAGGTAGATCAGGCCGGCGGTGAGGAACATTTCCTCGTGCAGGTAGGTGCGGGCGGCGATCTTGCGCGCCATGCCGGTCAGTTCCAGCAGCGTGATGGTGCTGGCCAGGGCGCTGGCCTTGAGCATCAGGATCACTTCGTTGCTGTAGGCCGGCAGGCCGATGCGCGTCGCGCGCGGCAGGATGATGTGCAGCAGCGCCTGGGCGCGTGACATGCCCAGCGCCCGTGCGGCTTCGACTTCACCCGGCGGCACGTTCTGGATCGCTCCGCGGATGATCTCGGCGATGTAGGCGGCGGTATGCAGGGTCATGGTGATGATCGCGCACCAGTATGGGTCGCGCAGGTACGGCCAGAGCACGCTCTGGCGCACGACGTCGAACTGCGCCATGCCGTAGTAGACCAGGAACAGCTGCACCAGCAGCGGGGTGCCGCGGAAGAAGAAGATGTAGCCATAGGGCAGCGCGCGCACCGCCAGGTGCCGGGACGAGCGAGCGATGCCCAGCGGCACGGCGAGGATCAGGCCGGCGACGACCGAAACGCCGACCAGTTGCAGGGTCAGCCAGGCGCCCTCGACAAAGCTCGGCAGCCACTTGATGAAGATTTCCCAGGTCATGCTGCGCTCCGCACGAAGCCGCGGCCGGCACGTTTTTCAAGAAAATGCATGCCGATCATGGCGACGATGGTCAGGCACAGGTAGATGAAGGCGGCGACAAGGAAGAAGGTGAAAGGCTCCTTGCTGGCGGTCACGGCGATCTGCGAGCGGCGCATGATCTCTTCCAGGCCGATGACGGATACCAGTGCCGTGTCCTTCATCAGGATCATGAACAGATTGCCCAGACCCGGCAGCGCCAGGCGCCACATCTGCGGCAGGATCAGCCGCGTGAAGATCCGCCGTTTGCCCAGCCCCAGGGCCAGGCCAGCCTCACGGTGTCCCTTGGGAATGGCCAGCAGCGCCCCGCGGAAGACTTCGGTGGCGTAGGCGCCGAAGCACAGACCAAGGGCTATGGTGCCGGCGGCGAACGGGCTGAGGGCCAGGTTCTCGATGCCGAACAGCTCGCCGATGCCGCGAATCAGGCTGATGGTGCCGAAATAGATCAGCAACACCCAGAGCAGTTCGGGTACGCCGCGCACGATGGTCGAGTAGGTGCCGCCGAGCCAGCGTAGCGCGCTGTAGGGCGAGGTCTTGGCGAGAGCGCCGAGCAGACCGAGCACCAGCCCCAGCGCCAGGGAGGCGAGGGCCAGTTGAATGGTCATCCAGGTGCCGGCGATAAGCGCCGGACCGAATCCGTGAAGGTCAGGAATCATAGAAGCTCAAACACCAAAGCCCGGTCGGCCAGTTTCAGGCGACCGGGCTTCGGCTCGGTTGGATCAGTAAATGCTGAACGGGAAGTACTTGTCGTTGATCTGCTTGTAGGTGCCGTCAGCGATGATCTCGGCCAGCGCCTTGTTCAGCTTCTCACGCAGCTCGTCGTTGCCCTTGCGCACGGCGATGGCGATCTTGTCGTCATCGAATACCGGCTCGCCCTTGAACTCGAAGTTCTTGCCAGCATCGCTCTTGAGCCATTCCCACTGCACGAAGGTGTCGGCCAGGATGCCATCGACACGGCCGGACGCCAGGTCCAGGTAGGCGTTTTCCTGGGTGTCGTAGAGCTTGATGTCGACCACGCCGTCCAGGTTGTCTTCCAGCCAGGTGCCGGCAATGGTCGCGCGCTGGGCGCCGATCACCTTGCCGTCCAGGTAGCCCTTGTCGGTCTTGAAGTCGGTGGACTTGGGTGCCACGAACTGCAGCTTGTTGGTGTAGTAGTGGTCGGTGAAGTCCACTGCGTTCTTGCGCTCTTCGGTCACCGACATCGAGGCGGCGAGGAAGTCGAACTTGCCGGCATTCAGCGCCGGGATGATGCCGTCCCAGTCCGAGGTGACCACTTCGCATTCGGTTTGCATCTTGGCGCAGAGGGCGTGGGCGATGTCGAGGTCGAAACCGACCACCTTGCCGCTGGCATCGATCAGGTTGAAGGGCGGGTAGGCGCCTTCGGTACCAATCCGTAGTTTTTCCGCGGCGAATGCCTGGGTGCCGATGATCAACGATGCAGCAGCGGTCAGCAGGATCTTTTTATAGCTCTTCATGCGGTGTTGCTCCATTAGCGATGGCTGGACATGAATTGTTTACAGCGCGCCGATTGAGGGTTGTCAAATACCTGCTCGGGCGTCCCCTGCTCCTCGACCAGACCCTGGTGGAGGAACACCACTTCGCTGGAAACCTGCTTGGCGAAATTCATTTCGTGGGTGACGAGCAGCATAGTCCGGCCTTCCTCGGCGAGCGACCGGATCACTGCAAGCACTTCTTGTACCATTTCCGGGTCCAGCGCCGAGGTGGGTTCGTCGAACAGGATTACCTTGGGCTGCATCGCCAGCGTGCGAGCAATCGCCGCGCGCTGCTGCTGACCGCCGGAAAGCTGGTTGGGGTAGACGTGGCGTTTGTCGGCGATGCCGACCTTGGCCAGCAGCGCCTCGGCCACCTCGGTGGCTTCGGCCTTGCTCTGGCCAAGCACGCGGCGTGGCGCCTCGATGATGTTGTCGAGGATGGTCATGTGCGGCCAGAGGTTGAAGTTCTGGAACACGAAGCCCAGCTCGCTGCGAACCCGGTTGAGCTGCTTGCCGTCAGCGGCAATCAGATCACCCTGCTTGTCGCGCTTGAGCTTGAGCTGCTCGCCGGCCACCAGGATTTCACCCTCATTGGGGTTTTCCAGGAGGTTGATGCAGCGCAGGAAGGTGGACTTGCCGGAGCCTGAAGAGCCGAGGATGGAAATCACGTCGCCGTCACGGGCGGTCAGCGAAATGCCTTTAAGAACTTCCAGGTCGCCGTAGCGCTTGTGCAGGTTGCGGATTTCCAGTGCAGGGATGGCCTCGGCCATGAGGGGTCCTCTTTCGGACCGGCGATGGCCGCCAGGGTCCGGATATTCTGTTGGTGCGCTCCAGGCGAACTGCTCGCCTTCCTGGCGAGGCGCAAACCTAGCATGCACCGCGGCAGGCGCCAAGCGCGATGCGGCGTTGAGCGATGTGACCGCTCGGTCACGTTTCGCCGGCCAACAATGCGCCCCTGGCTATATAGATGAAGTCGATGCTGCGTGCGCAGGTGCGCTCCGCTGCCCGGCGCAAGCGGCAGCTCGGTCCGCTTGGCTGCGGCCTGAAGCTGCCACCGCTCTCAGCCCGCGTCCGGCTTCGGTGCATCTTGATCGTCGGAGAGCATTTCATCGTGCTCGGCCATTTTCCACGGCAAGCTTCCCGGCGAGATGTGCAGGAAGTGCAGGTACTTTTCGAACTGATCGAGTATGTCGCTGATGATGTCCGCCTGGTCGTAACCGTAAACGTCGTAATGCTGGCCGCCGCGGCGCAGGAACACTTCGGCGCGGTAGTACTGCTCGTCGGCCTCCGGACCTTCGGTCAGGGCGAAGGCCGGCATGGCATAACCGACCGCGCGGATCTCGTAGATGAAGTCCACCTGGTCATCCTTGATGACCTCCAGGTAGAGCCGCGAATGGGCTTCATCGGTGTGCACTTCGGCTGCCCATTCCTGGCCACTGAGTTCGCGCTGCACCCGGCGCATCGCCTTGAGCACCGTGGTGCTCATGAAGCTGTCGACTTCTTCCCTGCTGGGAAAGCTGACCATCCCCGCCAGGCGCTTCTTCCACAGGCCGGGACCGGCGTTGCTCGCTAGCCGGCTGCCCTGCATGTGGCTTTGCAGGCTGGTTTCGTGGTGGCCTTCGATCACCAGAGCGCGCCACATGCCCAGCGCGGCGATCATCATGATGATTGCGAAGGGCAGCGCGCTGGCGATGGTCATGGTCTGCAGCGCGCTGAGGCCGCCGGCCAGGAGCAGGGCGGACGCAACTACGCCCTCGATGCTGGCCCAGAACACACGCTGCCAGACCGGCGTGTGCAGCGCGCCGCCGGCGGCCAGCGAGTCGATGACCAGGGAGCCGGAGTCCGACGAGGTGACGAAGAAGGTGATGATCAGCACCACCGCCAGGAACGAGGCGATGGACGTCATCGGTAGCAGTTCGAACAGTTTGAACAGCGCGATGGCGTTGTCCGCCTGCACATCCGAGATCAGCGAGGTGTAGCCTTCGACCATGATCATGTGCAGCGCAGTGTCGCCGAATACCGAAAACCAGAGGAAGGTGAAGATGGTCGGCACGAACATCACGCCGAAGACGAACTGGCGAATGGTCCTGCCGCGGCTGATCTTGGCGATAAACAGGCCGACGAAGGGCGACCAGGCGATGGTCCATCCAAAGATGAACAGCGTCCAGTTGCCGATCCAGTCGCTGCGGCTGTAGGCCTGCAGGTTGAAGGTGCGCTCGATGATGTTGTTCAGATAGCTGCCGGTGTTCTGCAGAAACGTTTCGAGGATGAAAATGGTAGGCCCGACCAGAAACACGAAGAGCATCAGGCCGATCGCTAGGATCATGTTCAACAGCGACAGGTTTTTCACGCCCTTGTCCAGACCGGCGACCACCGAGCAGATCGCCAGGCCGGTGATGATCGCAATGGCGATGATCTGCACGTTGATGCTGATCGGTATCGACGGCCAGAGGTAGTTGATGCCCGCGTTGATCTGGGTGACGGACAGGCCCAGCGTGGTGGCGATGCCGAACAGCGTGCCGAGAATCGCGAAGACATCCACCACATGGCCGATCGGCCCGTAGATGCGTTCGCCGATGATCGGGTACAGCGCCGAGCGCATCGACAGCGGCAGGCCGTGGCGGAACGAGAAGTACGCCAGCACCAGACCGGTCAGTCCGTAGATGGCCCAGATATGAAAGCCCCAGTGGAAGAAGGCAATCTGCATCGCCTGCTTGGCCGCGTCGACGGTCTCCGCGGCCCCGGCTGGCGGTGAGGCATAGTGCAGTACGGGTTCGGCCACGCCGAAGAACAACAGGGCGATACCGTAGCCGGCGGAGAAGAGCATGGCGAACCAGGCCGGGAAGCTGTACTGCGGCTCGGCGTGATCCGGACCTAGTTTGATGCTGCCCCAGGGCGTCATCGCGATGCCGACGATGAACACCAGAAAAAAGGCCACCGAGAGCATGTAGAACCAGCCGAAGTTGGTCGTGATGAACGCTAGCGTCGAGCTGAACACTTCACCGGCCAGTTCCGGATTGCTGATGGTTCCGATCACCAGCAGCAGTGTGACGATCACTGCTGGAATGAACACGGGGAACAGAATGATGGCCTTGGGTATTTTCTTGGCGGCGTCCATGGACGGTCAGCCTCCGTTTGCGCGGGTGATGAGCGGGATGTACGCGGCGAAACCTCCGGATTGCCCGAACGCTGCCTCTGGGGTAGACGGTCCGAAGCGCAGAATGATTCAGCGAAAAGATGGGTTGGGTGTCGATTGACCGATAGCGCCGGTGTTAGAACGCGGGCTCCAGGCCGTGGTGCCGCAGGATGGCCGCAACGCTGCCGTCGGCGATCAGCGCCTCGAGCGCGTCGTTGAAACGTTCGAATTCGGCTTCGCTGACCGCGGCGCGGGAAAGGCCGATCGCATAGGACACCGGTTGCAGCTCGCCCGCCTCATGAATATTGGCGAGCCTTTCCTGATCGATCAGATGCCAGGCGACATCCTGATTGACCACTGCGACGCCCTGTTCGCCGAACCTGCCGGCCTCCAGCATGCGCAGCAGCCGCCGGTTATCCGCCTCCAGAATCAGCGTCACGTCGCCGACCTCAGCCAGATGCTGACCGAGCACGAAGGAGGTTCCGGAGGGCCCGTACACGGCGACACTGCGTCCCGCCAAGTCCTCGGGGCGATGGAAGACGAAGCGGCTCGCCGACCGTGCATAGACCCCATAGCGGGAGGTGACCAGCATGCGGGTGAGGTGGAACGCGCGCTCGCGATCCGGTGAGCGGATCACGGTGAAGATCCCCTGCGCTTCACCGTCCTCGGCCAGCGCCAGTGCGCGTCGCCAGGGCAGCAGCTGCACCGGACAGTCGATCCGAAGTCGCGCGCAGACGGCTGCAACAATCTCGACGAAAGGCCCGGCTGCACGGTCCTCGGTGCCGGTGGCCGCCGTGGCATAGCTGAACGGCGGGAAGTCCTCGGTGACGAAGCGCAGCTCATCAGCCTGGCAATTGCCCATGAGTGTCAGGCCGACAACTATCGCAATCCATCGAGTGGGCATGCTGCAAGCTCCAGGCGATCGGCAGAGCGGCAATACGCTCCACGCCCTTGCAGGCTAGCGTGTCGCCGTCCGTGGCGCGACCCCGACTCCGCGAATCGAGCAGCCAGCGCAGCAGGCCGGACCTCCAGGCGAGTGACGTCGATCGATGCGAGCGCCCCCGGCTATCGCGCTCTTCGCATTTGCTCGCGCCATTCCCATGGCGGTTGCTGTTCGGTCTTGTGCAATGACCACAGGCCGCGCCGGAACTCCCGGGCGACCGCCTCCAGATCGAGCAGCGAGCGGTCGTCAAGGTGACCGCGATACGCCCAGGCTGCGCCAGACCTGACCATCTCCGAATTGACGTCGATGTTGCCAACGCCGACTCGCGCCAGGGTCCGTCCCAGGTCATCGCGGCCCTTGACTACGAGCGTCACGTTCTTGCCGAAGATGTGGTCGGAGAGCGCTTGCCGGGCCTGGCTGCCGTAGGGTTGCTTGAGCTCCGGGGTGTCGATTTCCGCCAGCCGGACCCTGAAACGTTCACCCGCGTTGGTCCGGCAGCTGAAGGTGTTGCCATCGGCGATGCCGATCACCCGGCAGTCGAACGATTCGGCAGAGGCAGGCATGGCAGTTATGAGCAGGGCGGCAAGCAGGTAGCGCAGCATGAGGGGGCATCCATGCGGTTCGGGGCGGGCGAGGGTAGCAGGCCGGTCGCCGCCCTGATTGGCGTCAGGTCTCAGATGGTCCGTCTGCGTTGGCGAAATGGCGGCCGGTCACGCATGCCGAGAAATACGCCGAACCGCCGCCTTGCCATGGCGCGCGCAACGCTCAGAAGGCGGCTTCGAGTTGGTGCCGGCGCAGGATCTTCGGCACCGTGCCATCGGCTATTGCCGCGTCCAGCGCCTGCTCGAACGCTTCGAACTGTGCCGCGCTCACCGTCTTGCGCGAAAGACCGATGCCATAGCTGATCGGGCCCATTTCGCCAGCCTCGCGCACGTCGGCAAGTTGCTCTTCCTCGATCAGGTGCCAGGCAACATCCTGATTGAGCACCGCCAGGCCGTCCACACCGAAGCGCCCGGACTGCAGCATGCGCAGCAGTCGGCGATTGTCGGTAGTCAGGTGCAGGCGTACGTCGGGCACCGACTTGAGGCGCTCGGACAGCACGTAAGAGGTGCCGGATGGGCCATAGACGCCAACCAGCCGGCCCGCCACATCACCTGGTTGGTTGAAGACGAAGCTGCTCTCGGCCTGGGCGAAAACACTGTAACGAGAAGTGACCAGCATCCGGCTGATGTGGAACATCTGCTCGCGCTGCGGTGAAGGTGTCAGTGTGAATATTCCGTCCACCTGTCCCTGTTCGGCCAGGCGGAATGCGCGCTGCCAGGGATACAGGGTGATCGTGCATTGGTGCTGCAAGCGTGCGCAGATCGCATGTACCACCTCTACAAACGGGCCGGCCGCACCAACGCCTGCGGTTTCGCTGGCCGGGGCGTCAGCCGGATAGGTGAACGGCGGGAAGTCTTCGGTCACGAAACGCCACTGCGCCGCGCCGGCCGGGGCGGCGTTCGACAACAGCCATATCAGCAGAATCGAGAGAATCCTGTGCACCGTTCGGCTCCTTGCACCGTTCGGCTCCTTGCGCTGTGCAGCATTCCTTGGCAGTTCGACGCGGCCGGGCAACATCCCGCTCAGGCCCGCTCCGTTAGCATCAGCCTAGCGCAGAATGAAGTCGGAGCGATGAAGTGATAAGGCCTGGCCGGGCATGCGTGGCTTGCGGTTGTCCCGCGTGGCGTGGCGTGGCTGCCGCTCGGTATCCGAGCTTCAGCCGGTGAGCGGCTTGCGGAAGATCACAGGATGCCAGCGATGCTGGGAGGATGCTTCCGTGTGAATGCCGTCAAGCCATTCCGGAAGGCGGGGCTGGAGCGCAGCGCGCCGCTGGCACAAATCGCAGGCAATAAAAAACCCCAAGGAGGTTAATTTCGCTTGGGGTTTTTCGGTATTAGTGGTGCCCAGGGACGGAATCGAACCGCCGACACGGGGATTTTCAATCCCCTGCTCTACCGACTGAGCTACCTGGGCAACGGGGCGCTATTAGACGGATTTGGCTTTTGCCTGTCAAGCGTGGTTCGGAAAAATATTTAATCCGGACGGGCGCTTAGCGCAGCCGACGGTCATTCGCTCGGCGGCACGTAGCCTTCGGCCTTGGCGTAATCTTCGCCGGAGAAGAACTTGTCCATCTCGCCCTGAAGGAACTTGCGGTCTTCGGCGTTCATCATGTTCAGCCGGCGTTCGTTGATCAGCATGGTCTGGTGCTTCTGCCAGTCGTCCCAGGCCTGTTTGGAAATGTTGTTGTAGATGTCCTCGCCTTTCTGGCCTGGAAACGGCGGGCGCTCGAGGCCGGGGAGTTCTTCGTTGTACTTGCGGCAGTTCACGGTGCGGGTCATGAGGTTTCTCCTGCATTCAATTCAGCGGCGGCGCGCTTGAGCAGTGTTTTCACCGGCGCGGCGAGGCCGAGGCGCGGCGGGGTGGCGAGGTTATACCAGAGCCAGTCGGCCTCGGCCACGGCGTCGGGCGCGGACTTGACCCTGATCAGCCAGGGCTCGATGGCCAATTGGAAATGGCTGAAGGTGTGGGTCAGGCCTGGCAGCTCGCGGCGCTCCTCGAGCTGCAGGGCATGCCGCTCGGCCAATGGGTCGAGGGCGGCGAGGTCGTCCAGCTCCGGCAGGCTCCAGAGCCCGCCCCACAGGCCCGTCGACGGGCGGCGGTAGAGCAGGATGGCGCCTTCGCGATTGGCCAGCAGCGGCATCAGCGTGCGTTTCTGCGGCAGCGTCTTGCGTGGCTTGGGCACCGGGAAGTCGGTTTCGCGCCCGAGCAGATGGGCGCGGCAGCCGTCCCTGAGCGGGCAGAGCAGGCAGCTCGGGCGGCTGCGCGTGCACAGCGTGGCGCCGAGATCCATCATCGCCTGGGTGTAATGGTTGACGTGCTGCTGCGGAGTGAAGCGTTCGGCCACTTCCCATAGCTGGCGGGCCACCTTCGGCTCGCCGGGATAGCCGTCCTGCGCAACGTAGCGGGCCAGCACGCGCTTGACGTTGCCGTCGAGGATCGGCGCGCGCAGGCCCATGCTGATACTGGCGATGGCGCCGGCGGTGGAGAGGCCGATGCCCGGTAGTTCGGCGAGCTTGTTTACATCCGCCGGAAACACGCCGCCATGTTCGGCAACGATGAGTTTCGCAGTCTTGTGCAGATTGCGTGCGCGACTGTAGTAGCCGAGGCCGGTCCACAGGTGCAGGACCTCATCCTCCTCGGCGGCGGCGAGCGCCTCGACGCTGGGCAGCGCCTCCATGAAGCGGTCGAAGTAGCCAAGCACGGTGCTGACCTGGGTCTGCTGCAGCATGATCTCCGACACCCACACCCGGTACGGCGTGATGTTCTGCTGCCAGGGCAGATCCTTGCGGCCGTGGCGGTCGAACCAGTCGAGGACCGCCGCGCCGAACTGCTCCGGGCTCATCGCTTGAACAGGCCCTTGAGCGCGTCCTTGAGTTCCGGGCTGACCTTGTCGCCGAGCTTCTCTTCGATCTTCTCGTTGAGCTTCTCGCCGGCCAGCCGCGCCGCGACCTTGCCCAGGGCGTCGTTGTCGAAGCGGCAGGCCTTGGCGCCCAACTCCAGTGGGCCGCGGCAGCGCAGCGGCCATTCGATGCCGACGTAGCGCTCGTTGACCTGGCAGGCAGGGTCCGGCATGGCGCCCTTGTCGCCCTCGATGACGATGCCGACGCGGTAGTCCATGCCCAGCACACGCAGATCGACGTCGCCCTTGCCGTTGACGGTGAGCCCGGGAATGCTGGCCTTGAGGTCGGGGTTGCTGGCCACGCCATTGCGCAGCGTCAGGTTGCCCTTGAGTTCGCGGAACGGCGTGTCCTTGCTGCGTGGCTCGCTGGTGAGCGGCTTACGATTGAGCGTGGCGATGGCGCGGCACAGCTGCTGCTCGAGGTTGGCGTCGACCAGCATGCCGTTGTCGATGATGAAGCCGAGCTTGCCGTTGAGGTTGTCGATCCAGGCCTTCTCGCTGTTGCCCTGGGTGCGCAGGTCGGCATCCAGGTTGAGCAGCCCCTTGACCACCACGTCCTCGCCCTGGCTTTCCAGCAGACGCTCGACCGGCACGCCATTGAAGCGGTTCTGCACGGTCAGCAATGGCAGGGCTGGGCGTACGTCGAGGCTGGCCGAGCCATCCAGGCGGCCGCCATACAGTCCGCTGCGCACTTCCTGCAGGGTCAGCAGGCCGTTGCGGGTACGCGCCTTGAGGTTGAAGCCGTCCAGCGGGATCTTCATTGCGGTCAGGCTGCCGATGGCCAGGCTGACCTCGGTGTCGAGTTTGCGCAGCTGATCCACCGGCAACACTGACGCTTCGCTCCAGGCCTGCTGGGTCGGCGCGTTGGGCAGGGGCGTGGTGCCGCTGCCGATGGCGCTGGCCTGGGTACTCTTGACCTCGTTCTTGCGCGCCGCCTCGGCCGCCTGTTCCTTGCTCGGCGGCGGCAGGTAGCGATCCAGATCGAAGCGGTCGCCTTTGAGGTCGATGCGCAGCGCCTGGCGGGCGAAGTCGCTGACGGCGAGGCGGCCGGTGAAGGTGCTGTCGTCGAGTTTAAGAGTCAGCTCTTCCAGCGCCAGGCTGTTCGGCGTACCGCTCAGGCGACTGACCAGTTCGGCCTTGCTCAGTGCGGCAGCGTCAGCCATGGCCGGCAGCTGCTGGCCAGTGCCCTGGAGGAATTCGCGCAGGTTGAATTGCGCGACGGTCAGCGCGCCGCTGATCTTCGGTTCCTTGTCCAGGTCGCGTGCCTTCAGCTCGCCCAGCCCGCGCAGCTGGTTGGCGGTGAACTTGAGGCTGTTCCACTCGGCGATCTGCGCGGCGAGATCGACCAGCAGCTGGCCCTGGGCGCTGAAGGTCAGCGTCTGCCCTTGCAGCGGTTCGCCGGAAGCCTCGCCGGACAGGCGCATGTCCTCGAACTGGTAGCGTTTGAGCTGATTGTCGAAACGCAGTGCGCCCTGCAGCTCGGTGCGCGCGCGCATCACCGGCTTGTTGCTGCCGAAGAAGGCGTTGAGCTTGAGCGGGATCGAGCTGCCTTCGCGGATCGCGCCGGTCGTGAGTTCGATGCTTTCGGCGCTGTACTGCTGGCCGGTCTTGGCGTCGCTGTAGGTGACGCGGGCATCACTGACGGTCAAGCTGTCGATGTCCAGGGTCAGTGGCTTGCTGCGCGAAGCGGGGGCTGCATCCGGTTTGGCCGGTGGTTCGCTGGCCTCGGCGGCTGGCGCGGTTTGTTCGGCCTGCTTGGCCGGTTGGCCGACGCCCTCCCAGTTGCCGCGGCCCTGTTCGTCACGGCTCAGGGTCAGGTTGAGGCCGTTGACGGTGATGTCGCTCATCTGCACTTCGCGGCTCAGCAGCGGCATCACCCGCACCGACAGGCCGAGCATGCGCAGGTCGGCGAAAGGCTGCTCGGGTGTCTGTGCACTGGCCAGGGTGGTTTCGTGCAGCTCCAGGCCAAGCCAGGGGAACAGGCTCCAGCCGATGTCGCCTTTGATGTCCAGTTCGAGGCCGGCCTTGCTGCGTGCCAGGTCGCGGATTTCGTCCTTGTAGTCGTTGGGATCGAATAGGTGGGTCAGGGCGAAGCCCGCCGCCACGACGATCAGCAACAGCCCGAGAAAGACCAGACCCAGGATTTTGCCGAGCGATTTCATGGACGAGTCCTTGTAGATGAACGATCTGAAAAGTGCCGAGTATAGCCCCGTGCCTGCACTTGTCGGGAACGCGGTCGGCGTTGGAGTGCCGTTGCGGGGGCGGGTTCCACAGCTGGCTGCGACGAGCGGCAAGCGCGTCCTGCTGACGGATCGGGCAGCAGGGCGCAGCGAATGTCGCGTGGGCGACTTAGAGCGAATCCAGCGGCAGATGCGTGCGCGCAGCCAGGGCGCTGGATTCCAGATGCCCTGCGGGTGCGGCCAGGCGCAGCGGTTTGCCGGCGTCGCTGGCCAGCCGCTGGGTTTCTTCCAGCAGGCGGCGGCCGACGCCGCGTTTGCGGGTGACTTTGCGCACGCACAGGTGCGACAGGCGCCAGGCTTCGTCGCCGCGCTGCAGCAGGGCGGCGCCGAGCAGACGGTCATTGAAGCGACCGGCGATCAGACTGCCATCGGCCAGCGCCGCCGCGATCAGCGCGTCGGCGCTGGCATAGGGCGTCAGCAGCCATTCGGGTGCATCGGCGTAGATTTTCGCCAGATCGGTTAAATCCTGCGGGCTGGGCTGGGTGACGGATTCGACGTAGACGGGCATGGCGACCTTGCGACGGCTGAGCAGAAATGCCGGCAAGGATACGCCGAACCGCCGCCAGCGCACGAGACGCCGGCGGTGGGCGCACCCGGTCAATGCAGGCGATGGCGTTCGTGCAGGAAGCTCAGCACCGCGCGGCGATAGTGGTTGTACTCGGGGTCGTCGGCGAGGGCGATGCGGTCGCGCGGGCGCGGCAGCTTCACTTCGAGAATCTCGCCGATGGTCGCCGAGGGGCCGTTGGTCATCATCACGATGCGGTCGGAGAGCAGAACGGCTTCGTCGACGTCGTGGGTGATCATCATCATGGTGTTGCCCAGGTCCTTCTGGATCTTCATCACCTCGTCCTGCAGGTGCGCGCGGGTCAGCGCATCCAGCGCGCCGAACGGTTCGTCGAGCAGCAGCACCTTGGGTTTCATCGCCAGCGCGCGGGCGATGCCGACGCGCTGTTTCATGCCGCCGGAGATTTCCTGCGGATACTTGTTCAGCGCGTGGCCCATGTTTACCAGCGCCAGGTTGTGCTCAATCCAGTCGCGCCGTTCGCGCTTGCCCATGCTGCGCTTGAACAGCTTGTTCACCGCCACTTCGACGTTCTCGTAGACGGTCAGCCAGGGCAGCAGCGAGTGGTTCTGGAACACCATGCTGCGGTCCGGGCCGGGGCCGCGGACTTCCTTGCCGTCGAGGATCACGCCGCCGAGGCTGGGGTCGAGCAGCCCGGCGACGATGTTCAGCACCGTCGACTTGCCGCAGCCGGAGTGGCCGATGATGGAGATGAACTCGCCCTTGGCGATGTTCAGGTTGATGTCCTTGAGCACCTGCGAGGCGAAGTTGCCGCGCACGAAACTCTTGTCCAGGTGTTCGATGGAGAGATAGCTCATGGCGTTGCTCCTCAATTGGCCGGAATGCCGCGGGTGATGCGCTGGCCGACGAAGGCCACCAGGCGATCGAGCACGAAGCCGACCACGCCGATGTAAACGAGCGCGAGGATGATGTCGCTGATGCGCGAGGCGTTCCACGCATCCCAGATGAAGAAGCCGATGCCGACGCCACCGATGAGCATCTCCGCGGCGATGATCGCCAGCCACGACAGGCCGACGCCGATGCGCAGGCCGGTGAAGATGTAGGGCGCGGCGGCCGGCAGCATGATGGTCTTGAAGTACTCGAAGCCGTTGAGCTGCAGCACCTGGGCGACGTTGCGGTAGTCCTGCGGGATGTTGCGGATGCCCACCGCGGTATTGATGATGATCGGCCAGATCGCGGTGATGAAGATGACGAACAGCGCCGAAGGATGGCTGTCCTGGAAGCCCGCCAGCGACAGCGGCAGCCAGGCCAGCGGCGGCACGGTGCGCAGCACCTGGAAGATCGGATCGAGGCCGCGCATGGCCCAGTCCGACTGGCCGATCAGCACGCCGAGGCCGACCCCGGCGACCACCGCCAGCAGGTAGCCGACCGCCACCCGTTCGAGGCTGGCCAGCAGTTGCCAGGCCAGGCCCACGTCATTGCCGCCGTTGTCGTAGAACGGATCGACGATCAGCTCCCAGGTTTCCGCAATCACCTGCGACGGCGGCGGCAGCGCGGCATTGGCGCCGGAGCAGAGCATCTCCCAGATCACGCCGAGCAGCAGCAGGATTACCAGCGGTGGTACCAGCTGCTGCAGTGCGTAGCGGCCGCTGCGCCGAGCCAGCGTGGCGAGCCGTGATGGGCGGACGATGGACACCGGCTCGGCGCTGGCGGGCTGCAGTTTGACGTTGGCATTCATGGGCTTTTCCTCGCGGGGCTGGCGGTGTTCAGGCCATGGCCTTGATGGTTAGGCTGTCCAGGTAGGCTTGCGGGTTCTCGGGATCGAAGATCTTGCCGTCGAAGAACTTCTCCACGCCGCGGGAGGTGGAGGTCGGGATAAGCTCGGCGGGCAGGTTCAGCTCGCCGGCGGCGGCGCGCCAGATGTCTTCGCGGTTGACCTTGGCGATCAGCGCCTGGCTGTCGAAGTCGGCCGGCAGGTAACCCCAGCGCTTGTTCTCGGTCAGGAACCAGAGGTCGTGGCTCTGGAACGGGTAGGAGGCGTGGTCGTCCCAGTAGCGCATCTGCTCGGGATGGTTCTCGATGACCTTGCCGGTGCCATAGGCGAAGTTGCCCTTCATGCGGTCGACGATGTCCTTGTAGGGCGCGCCGATCCACTTGCGCTGCGAGCAGATCTTCGCCACTTCTTCCTTGTTCTCGGCCTTCTCGCAGAACTGCTGGGCTTCCATGATCGCCATGGTCAGCGCCTTGGCCGCATTGGGGTTGGCGGCCACGTAGTCGCTGCGCAGGGCGAAGGCCTTCTCCGGGTGGTTGTGCCACAGCTCGCCGGTGGTGTTGGCGGTGTAGCCGATCTTCTGGTTGATCAGCTGCGCGTTCCACGGCTCGCAGACGCAGAAAGTGTCCATGCTGCCGACCTTCATGTTGGCGACCATCTGTGCCGGCGGCACGACGATGGTGTTGATGTCGGCGTTCGGGTCGATGCCGCCGGCCGCCAGCCAGTAGCGCATCCACAGGTCATGGGTGCCGCCGGGGAAGGTCATCGCCGCACTGACCTTCTTGCCGCTGGCCTTCTTCGCCTCCAGCGCGGCCTTGAATGGCGTGCTGTCGAGGCCGATCTTCAGGTCGCGATATTCCTCGCCGACCGAGATGCACTGGCCGGACAGATTCAGCCGCGCGAGGATCGACATGGGCACCGGCTGGTTGTTCGGCGTGACGGTGCCGGCGCTGATCAGGTACGGCATCGGCGTGAGAATGTGCGCGCCGTCGATGCCGTTCTTCGCCGAGCCGAGCACCAGGTTGTCGCGGGTGGTGCCCCAGGACGACTGCTTGAGCACCTCGACCTCGGTCATCCCGTACTTGGCGAAGAAGCCCTTCTCCGCGGCGACGAACAGCGGTGCGGCGTCGGTCAGGGCGATGAAGCCGAGCTTGGCTTTTGGGGTTTCCACGTCGCCGCCGGCCGCCCAGGCCGCCGAGCGCATGCTCAGGGACATGCCGCCGAACAGGGCGACGCCGCTGGCGGCGATGATCGAATGCTTGAGAAAGCTGCGGCGCGAGGCCAGCGTCACGCTGCTGGGCTGGTCGTTGTTCGGCTTGTCGGTCATGGTCGGATTTTCCTTTGGGCGAAAAAAAACGGCGCCACACCGCCCGGCTGGAGCCGGATAGCGTGGACACCGTTGTCCTGATGAGGAGTTGTGAAAGCCGAAAGATCCGGCCTTGTCTGAGCTTTGCGAAAGCTGTGCCAGAACTGTTCGGGCGGCACCGAGCGGATACCGCCGCGGCATCGAATCGCCCGATGGCTTCCATCAAATCAAGCACTTGCGACGACGCCGCAGAAAGGCTGCGACCAGCTTGGTGATTGGCTCGCTCAAGATGAGTTGTGCGTGGCGATTCTGCGGGGCTGGTGGCGCATGCACATTCGCGGGGCAGGCATGCTGGTCCGATGGCGTGGCGTGCCTGTTTTCAGTGCCGGAAACGTTGGCCCAGGGTGCGCGCCGGGGCGCGCTCGGCCGCCGGCTGAGCCAGTGACAGCAGGCGCTGGGCAACCTCCTCCAGGCGCAGGCCCTGATTCATTGCCGCCTGGCGCAGCCAGCTGTAGGCCTCGCCTTCGGAGAAGCCCTGCTGGCGCATGAGCTGCTGCTTGGCCCGCTCCACCTGCTTGCGCTCGTCCAGCGCCTGACGCGCCTCGCGCAACTCTTCATTGAGGCCCTGCAGGCGGACGCTCTGGGTCAGCAGCAGCTCCAGGGTCGAGCGCGCCACCATCGCGGTCATGCCGTCCGGCGGCGGCGCGTCGAGATCGCTGGCCTGCACGCTGAACAGCTTGGCCTGCTCGGCGGCGGCGTGCATGTCGGCGATGCCGTCGAGCAGCTTGCGATGGCTCTGCAGGCCCTTGCGGATGCGCTCGATGCTGTACCGGCACTGTTGCAACAGGTCCTGCTCCAGGCGTGTCTCGACCTGCTTCATCGCATCGATGCGCTGCGTGTGCAACTCGAACCAGAGCTCGCACAGCTGCGGCTCGACCGCCGCGCCGGGGCTGGTGCGGCGTGCGATATCACGCAGGCGGCAGGCGTTGCTGTTCGTCTCACTGGCGCACAGCGCTTGCCATAGCGCCTGCGCTGCTGGGCTGGCGAAGCGGTCAAAGGTTGTGAAGCAGCGCTCCTGACCTTCGAGCAGGTGTTCCAGGCGCTCCAGCATGTCGCCGCGGAAATAGCCGCTGGCGAAGCCGACCACTCCGAGCGCGCGCTCCTGGCCGGCCAACTCCTTGCCCTGCATGAAATTGAACAGTGCCACCAGGCAGCGCGTGATGTCCGGATCGGCGGCGGTGTCGGCCGCTTCGAACACCACTGCGAGAAGCCCGCCGATCAGCCGCACCAGTGTCGCCGTGGCGTCCTGCATGCCGATGGCGTGCTCGCGGATGCGCCGGCGTAGTGCGGGCAGCTCGTCGAGGCTGTGCAGCGCATAGGCGATGCGGGTGAACAGGCGGGTCTTGTCGGCGCTGCTGACGGCATCCAGGTCGATTCGATCCAGATCCAGACGGACGTCGCGCTCCAGCGCCTCGGCTTCCAGGCTGAGCACGTCGAGCTGCTGGCGCTGATGCGCGGCGTTACCGCTAAGGTAGATGTTCGAGTAGCCGCGCTCCTTCTGCAGCGCGTGCACCAGCTGGCTGATGCGGGTGACCAGTTCGCAGGTACGCGCCAGATCCTCCAGGCCGAGCAATTCGCTGCGCCGGGACGCCAGCATGAAGCGCAGGGTCGCAGGCATTTTCCGTCCGTGCATGGGCGGCACCTCCGCGGGTTGACGCGCAGGTTCCTGCAAGATGCAGTCCAGTAAACCCGGCGCATATCCGTGCTGCGGCGTTTGCGCCTATAATGTGCCCCTTTTCGCCCACGATCAGCGGAGCTGTTGATGTCCGAACGTACGGCTTACGTAGAGCGCAACACCCTGGAAACCCAGGTCAAGGTCACCATCAATCTGGATGGCACCGGCAAGGCGCGCTTCGCCATCGGCGTGCCCTTCCTGGAGCACATGCTCGACCAGATCGCCCGGCACGGGCTGATCGACCTGGATATCGAGTGCAACGGCGACCTGCACATCGACGACCACCACACCGTCGAGGACGTCGGTATCACCCTCGGCCAGGCCTTCGCCAAGGCCATCGGCGACAAGAAGGGCATGACCCGCTACGGGCATTCCTACGTGCCGCTGGATGAAGCGCTGTCACGCGTGGTGATCGACTTCTCCGGGCGTCCGGGGCTGACCATGAACGTGCCCTACACCCGCGCGGTGGTCGGCAAGTTCGACGTCGACCTGTTCCAGGAATTTTTCCAGGGCTTCGTCAACCATGCTCTGGTCACCCTGCACATCGACAACCTGCGCGGCATCAACACCCACCACCAGATCGAGACGGTGTTCAAGGCCTTCGGCCGCGCACTGCGCATGGCTGTCGAACTCGATCCGCGCATGGCCGGGCAGATGCCGTCCACCAAAGGGTGCCTGTGATGCAGACTGTCGCCGTCATCGACTACGGCATGGGCAACCTGCACTCGGTGGCCAAGGCCCTCGAGCACGTCGGCGCCGGCAGGGTGCTGGTGACCAGCGACGCGCAGGTCATTCGTGAGGCCGACCGCGTGGTGTTTCCCGGTGTCGGCGCGATCCGCGACTGCATGGCCGAGATTCGCCGGCTGGGCTTCGATGAACTGGTTCGCGAAGTCAGCCAGGATCGCCCGTTCCTCGGCATCTGCGTCGGCATGCAGGCGCTGCTGGAGCGCAGCGAGGAGAACGACGGCGTCGACTGCATCGGTCTGTTTCCCGGTCAGGTGCGCTTCTTCGGCAAGGACCTGCACGAGGACGGCGAGCACCTGAAGGTGCCGCACATGGGCTGGAACGAGGTCAAGCAGGTGGTCGACCACCCGCTCTGGCACGCGATTCCGGACAATGGGCGCTTCTATTTCGTGCACAGCTACTACATCGAGGCCGGCAACCCGCGTCAGGTGGTCGGTCGCGGCCATTACGGCAAGGACTTCGCCGCCGCGCTGGCCGATGGCTCGCGCTTCGCCGTGCAGTTCCACCCGGAAAAGAGCCATACCCACGGCCTGCAGCTGCTGCAGAACTTCGCCGCCTGGGATGGCCGCTGGTAAATGAGCCGGGCCAAGCTCAAGCCGCCGGTCCTGACGCTGGATGCCGCTCAGGAGCAGGCGGCGCAACAGGTCATCAAGCGCTTTCTGCAAGAGCGGTTCGAACTCGAACTGGGCTCGTTCGAGGCGCAGGAAGTGCTCGATCTGTTCGCCCGGGAAATCGCGCCGCTGTATTACAACAAGGCGATCTTCGACGTGCAGAGCCACCTGAAGGAGCGGTTCGAGAGCATCGAAAGCGACTTGTGGGCACTCGAGAAGAGCTGACCCTTAACCGACACTTGATTTGAACAGGTTCAAGCCATGCTGATTATCCCCGCTATCGATCTCAAGGACGGCGCCTGCGTACGTCTGCGCCAGGGCCTGATGGACGACGCCACGGTGTTCTCCGATGACCCGGTGGCCATGGCTGCCAAGTGGGTCCAGGCCGGCTGCCGCCGCCTGCATCTGGTCGACCTCAACGGGGCCTTCGAAGGCCAGCCGGTCAACGGCGAAGTGGTCACCGCCATTGCCAAGCGTTACCCGGACCTGCCGATCCAGATCGGCGGCGGCATCCGTACCCTGGAAACCATCGAGCACTACGTGCGCGCCGGTGTCAGCTACGTGATCATCGGCACCAAGGCGGTGAAAGAGCCGCAGTTCGTTACCGAGGCCTGCCGCGCCTTCCCGGGCAAGGTGATCGTCGGTCTGGACGCCAAGGACGGCTTCGTCGCCACCGATGGCTGGGCGGAAGTCTCCAGCGTGCAGGCCGTCGATCTGGCCCGCCGTTTCGACGCCGATGGCGTCTCGGCGATCGTCTACACCGACATCGCCAAGGACGGCATGATGCAGGGCTGCAACGTCGAGGCCACCGTGGCCCTGGCCAACGCCAGCCGTATCCCGGTGATCGCGTCCGGTGGCATCCACAACATCGGCGATATCCAGAAGCTGCTCGACACCAACACTCCGGGCATCATCGGAGCCATTACCGGCCGCGCCATCTATGAAGGCACGCTGGATGTGGCCGAGGCGCAGGCGCTCTGCGACCTCAAGCTGAAAGACGAGTAAGCCGTAAGGCGGACCACGCTCCGCGTGCCGCCATGCATTCGGTGACCCGGCGGATAGCGCCATGCGGCGCTGTCCGCCCTACGAGAGAGATCGACCATGGCCCTGGCCAAACGCATCATTCCCTGCCTCGACGTGGACAACGGCCGCGTGGTCAAGGGCGTCCAGTTCGAGAACATCCGCGACGCCGGCGACCCGGTGGAAATCGCCCGCCGCTACGACGAGCAGGGCGCCGACGAGATCACCTTCCTCGACATCACCGCCAGCGTCGACAACCGCGACACCACCCTGCACACCGTCGAGCGCATGGCCAGCCAGGTATTCATCCCGCTGACCGTGGGCGGTGGCGTCAGGACCGTGCAGGATATCCGCAACCTGCTCAACGCCGGCGCCGACAAGGTTTCGATCAACACCGCCGCGGTGTTCAACCCAGACTTCGTCGGCGAGGCCGCGGACCGCTTCGGCTCGCAGTGCATCGTCGTCGCCATCGACGCGAAGAAGGTCTCCGCACCGGGTGAGCCTGGCCGTTGGGAAATCTTCACCCATGGCGGGCGCAAGCCCACCGGGCTGGATGCGGTGGCCTGGGCGAAGAAGATGGAAGACCTCGGCGCTGGCGAGATCCTGCTGACCAGCATGGACCAGGACGGCGTGAAGAGCGGCTACGACCTGGGCGTCACCCGCGCCATCAGCGAAGCGCTGTGCATCCCGGTGATCGCCTCTGGTGGTGTCGGCAATCTGCAGCACCTGGCCGATGGCATTCTCGAAGGCAAGGCCGACGCGGTGCTGGCTGCGAGCATCTTCCACTTCGGTGAGTACACGGTGCCGGAGGCCAAGGCTTACCTGGCCGCTCGCGGCATCGTGATGCGTTGATCGCGGAGCGTGCCCGAACACGGCTGCGCGCTACAAGGACACGCCTGCTGCTGTTGCGGGCGAGCAATCAGGAGATTTCTCATGCTCAAGACCATCGCTTCCATTGTCAGTGCGCTGCTGTTCGGCGCCTCGCTGGCTCAAGCCCAGGAGCCGGCGAAGATCGACCTGCTGACGGAGAATTTCCCGCCCTACAACATGGCGGTCGACGGCAAGAACTTCGCTCGCGATGAAAACATCAGCGGCATCGCCGCGGACATCGTGCGCGAAATGTTCAAGCGCGCCGGCGTCGACTACAGCCTGACGCTACGTTTCCCCTGGGAGCGCATCTACGGCATGGCGCTGGAGCAGCCGAACTACGGGGTTTTCGTCACGGCGCACCTGCCCGAGCGTGAAGAGCTGTTCAAGTGGGTCGGACCCATCGGCCCGGACGACTGGGTATTGCTGGCCCGCGGTGACAGTCCGATCAACCTGACCAGCCTGGATCAGGCGCGCCAATACGCCATCGGCGCCTACAAGGGTGATGCCATCGCCGAGCATCTGGAAGGGCAGGGACTACGGCCGGTGCTCGCGTTGCGCGATCAGGAGAACGTGAAGAAGCTGATCGACGGCAAGATCGACCTGTGGGCCACCGGTGATCCCGCTGGCCGTTACCTGGCCCGTCAGGACGGCGTGACCGGGCTCAAGCGCGTGCTGCGTTTCGACAGTGCCGAACTGTACCTGGCGCTGAACAAGCAGGTCGCCGACGAGACGGTGCAGAAACTGCAGAAGGCGCTCGACCAGATGCGCAGCGAAGGTGTGATCGACGAGATCAACGCGCGTTACCTCTAAGCCTCCCCTGGTCGGCGCATCTCCTGCGCCGACTTTCTCGATGATGGCGGTGCGCCAGCGGAGTGCGCCGATCCGCCCGCTCGCGCCGTCCTGGCGCATGCACGCTTGCCTGAATCAGTGGCGCTCAGCCACAGGCGGCGCGGCGCTTCGCTGGTTCGCATCTTGCTTTGGACAGCCCCCGGCTCTGGCTCGCGGAGGGGTGGGCCAGAGAATCGAGAATAAGGGAGCGATCCATGTTCAAGCGAATCATTGCCGTCGTCTTGCTGCTGCTCTGTGCTCGCGCGTACGCCGCGTTGCCTGACGATTACCGAGTCGTGCTGCTGACCGAGAATTTCCCACCATTCAACATGGCCGAGGACGGCAAGAACTACGCTGCCGACGCGCGCATCCACGGCATCAATGCCGACATCGTGCGCGAGATGTTCCGCCGCGCGAAGATCCGCTACGAGCTGACCCTGCGCTTCCCCTGGGATCGCATCTACAGGCAGGTGCTTGAACAGCCGGATCAGGGGCTGTTCTCCACCACCTTCACTGCCGAGCGTGAGCAGCAGTTCAAGTGGGTCGGGCCGCTGGCGAGCATCAGCTGGGTGCTGCTGGCGCCCGCCGACAGTCCTCTGCGCCTGACCGGGCTGGAGCAGGCACGCGACCTGCGCATCGGTGCCTACAAGAACGACGCGGTCAGCCAGCATCTGGAGGGCAAGGGTCTGGCGCCGATCAACTCGCTGCGTGATCAGGAGAACATCGGCAAGCTGCTAAAGGGGCAGATCGACGTCTGGGCCACCGCCGATCCGGTCGGCCCCTACCTGGCCAAGCAGGAAGGTGTGACTGGCCTGAAACCGGTGCTGCGTTTCAATGAGGCGCGGCTGTTCCTCGCGCTCAACCGGGCGACGCCGGATGAGGTGGTCGAGCGTCTGCAGCGGGCGCTGGAAGCGATGCGTGCCGACGGCACGGTGGATGCGATGCTGCGCCGCTATCTCTGAAGCTCAGCGGTAGATGCCGCCACGGCCATGGGCGGCCATGGCGCGGTTGCTGCGGGTGGCGATCATCTGCCCCACATCGACCCATTCGATGCCCTGCGCCGAGAGGCGCGGCAGTTCGCGTTCGAGCACGGCCAGCGTGCTCTCGTGGGGATGACCGATGATGACGACCGAGCCCTGCTTGCGCGCCAGTGCCACTGCCGCGTGAAAGCGTTCGGCTACCGCGGAGGGTGAGGGATCGTCATCGAGAAAGATGTCCCGCGACAGGCTGGCCAGTGCCGTGCGTTGGGCGCTGGCGGCGGCCACGGTGCGCGGGCTGGTGCGGCTGTCGAGAAAGAACAGGTGGCGGCGCTGCAGTTCGCCCATCAGCCAGGTCATGGCCTGTGCCTGATCGGTCATGGCGCTACCCATGTGGTTGTTCAGTCCGCTGGCATGCGGCACCGCTTCAAGGGCTGCGTCAAGGCGGCGCGCCAGCTCGTCGTGGGGCAGACGAGGGTGCCAGGCGAAACGGCCCTGGGCAGGCGCCATCGGCATGTGCAGCATGACCGTCTTGCCGGCGCTATGGGCCTGTTCGGCCAGCGCGGCGGCGTGACGGGTGTCGGGAAGAATCGCCAGTGCGACCGGCCCGGGCAGTTGCAGCACGCGACGATCGCGTGTCGGGTTCTGTCCGAGGTCGTCGATAATCAGGGTCAACCGCGGTCGCGATGCATGCTCTGGCGTGGCTACGGGCTCGCCGGCATACAGCGCCTGGCTGGCGGCCAACAACAGCAGCGTCAGTCCTGTCGCCCAGCCTGTCATCTTCACTGGCCGCGGGTGAGGTTCAATCCCTTGAGCAGGTTCAGTGCCTGTCCGAGCTGGTAGTCGTCGTCCTGCGGGCGTGGCGAGTCGCTGGCGATCTGGGTGGCGGTGGGGCGATCCGGACCGCCGTTGCCATTGCCCAGGTGACCAGCAAGATCGGCCTCGCGGAAGCCGTCGGCGGCCTGCTCGCGAGTCAGCTTCGCACGCTCGACCTTGATGTCCGGCTCGATGCCCTGGGCCTGGATCGAGCGGCCATTGGGGGTGTAGTAGAGCGCAGTGGTGAGTTTCAGCGCACGGTCGTTGTTCAGCGGCAGGACGGTCTGTACCGAACCCTTGCCGAAGCTGTCGGTGCCCATCACCACGCCGCGCTTGTGATCCTGCAGCGCGCCGGCGACGATCTCCGAGGCCGAGGCGCTGCCGCCGTTGATCAGCACCACCAGCGGTACGCCTTCGCTGGCATCGGCCGGGTCGGCATTGAAGCGTAGCTCGGAGTTGGCGATGCGGCCTTCGGTGTAGACGATCAACCCCTTGGTGAGAAAGTGATCGGAAATCTCCACGGCCGCCTGCAGCACGCCACCGGGGTTGTTGCGCAGGTCGAGGACCAGGCCGTTGAGCTTCTTGCCGTCGTTGTCCTTCTTCAGCTTCGCCAGCGCCTTGCCCACTTCCTCGCCGGAGTTGACCTGGAACTGGGTAATGCGCAGGTAGCCGTAGCCCGGTTCCAGTATCTGGCTGCGTACGCTGCGCACCTTGATGATCGCGCGGGTCAGCTTGACGTCGAATGGCTGGCCGCCCTCGCGCACCAGCGTCAGGTTGATGCTGCTGCCGGGCTTGCCGCGCATCTTGCCGATGGCGTCCATCATCGACAGCCCCTTGGTCGGCTGGCCGTCGATCTTGACGATCAGGTCGCCGGCTTCGATGCCGGCTTTGGACGCCGGGGTATCGTCGATCGGCGAAACGACCTTGATGAAGCCGTCTTCCATACCGACTTCGATGCCCAGGCCGCCGAATTCGCCGCTGGTGCTTTCCTGCAGCTCTGCGAACGCCTCGGGCTCGAGATAGGCGGAATGCGGGTCGAGATTGCTGAGCATGCCCTTGATGGCGTTTTCCAGCAGGGTCTTGTCATCCACTGGCTCGACGTAGGCAGCCTTGATGCGATCCAGCACCTCGGCGAAGGTGCGCAGTTCCTCCAGCGGCAGAGGAGCTTTGGCGCTTGGCGCCGCACTCTCCTCCATGGGCTGCTGGGCCCATGCGCCGCCCTGGGTGCCTAGCAGGATGGCCAGGGCGAGCGTGGATGGGCGGGCGAAACGGCGCAGGTGCAACATGTCGAACTCCAGTTATGAGAGGGCGCGCTTGGCGGTGCGGGCGGCTCGGCATGACCGAACACCGCTGCTCGCTAGCCTTGCGCGCGACACCATTGGGCGGGGTCGCTGGGGCGGCCCTGCTGGCGAATGGCGAAATACAGTGCCGCAGTGTCCTGGCCGCCGCTGGTGCCAACCGTGGCGATCGCGTCGCCAGCCTTGACGATATCGCCGGCGTCACGCAGCAGGCTCTGGTTGTGGCCATACAGGCTCAGGTAACCATTGCCGTGGTCGAGAATCACCAGCAGGCCGGCGCCGCGCAGCCAGTCGGCGAAGACTACGCGGCCGCCATGAACGGCGCGGACCTGAGTACCAGCGCTGGCGCCGATCAGCACGCCGTCCCACTTGGTTCGAGCGTCGCCGCCGCGCGGAGTGCCGTAGCGGGCGACGAGACGTCCATCCACCGGCCATGGCAGCTTGCCCTTGGCCTTGGCAAACGGGCCGCCGAAGTTGCCTCCGGCACTGGAAACCAGCGGGCCACTCGGCGCAGTGCTGGCGCCGGACCGGGATTGTTCTTGCTGCCGCTGGCGCTCGGCAAGCAGTTGGCGTTGCCGGGCTTGCTCGGCTTCGCGAGCCTGGCGAGCCAGGGTTTCCTCGATGGTCTTGAGCACCCGTTCGAGCTGGGCCTGCTCCTGCCGGCGGGCCTGCAGCTTCTGCTCGCGGCTGGACAGGTCGCTGTTGAGCTTGGCCAGCGTTTGCTGGCGCTCCTTGCGCACTTCGGCGAGCTGCTCGCGTCGCTCCAGCAGGCCGTCCTTCTTTTCAGCCAGAAGGTTCTGCTGTGCTTCGATGTCAGCTTCGACGCCGGCCAGCTGGCGCAGGGTCTCGTTGAAGCTGTCGAGCTGTTCGAGGCGTGCCTTGTTCAGATAGTCGTAATAGGTGATGGTGCGGCTGAATTTTTCCGGGTTCTGTTGGTTGAGCAGCAGCTTGAGATACTCCTGCCGCCCATTCTGATAGGCGGCGCGGGCCTGCAGCCCGATCAGCCGTTGCTGCTCCAGGCGAGCGCCTTCGAGGGTGGTTTTCTCCTCGTTCAGGCGCTCCAGCTCCGCCTCGCTGCGGTCGATCTCCTGCTGCAGGGTGTCGACCTGCTTTTCCAGCTGGCCCATCTCGCTTTCGGTGGTCTTCAGCTGCTTCTGAACGCCGGATTTCTCCTGCTCGATCTGCTTGAGCAGTTTCTGCAGTTCGGTGATGTCCTGGCGAGCGGCTTCGATCTGCTGCCGCGCTGCGGCACGTTCGTCCGCCACGGCGGGGCCGAGCAGGCAGAGGAAGGCGAGGGCGAGAAAGGTACGAGGCATTGGAGGGCGTCAACCGAGCGTTATGACCGACGTAGTATGCCTAAAAAGCGAGCCGGAAGCTTGAAGCCTATAGCTGGAAGTGAACGCGCTGGCAACACTCGCTTCCAGCTTCCAGCCTTCAGCCTTTCAGCTCGACGATCGAGCGACCGGTCATTTCTGGCGGTACCGGCATGCCGAGCAGCGTCAGCATGGTCGGCGCGACATCGGCCAGCACGCCGCCTTCGCGAATCGAGACATTGCGCTTGCCTATATAGATGAAGGGCACCGGCTCACAGGTATGCGCGGTGTGCGCCTGGCCGGTCATGACGTCTTCCATCTGCTCGACGTTACCGTGGTCGGCGGTCAGCAGCGCTTCGCCGCCGACCTTGTCCAGCGCCTCGACGACCCGCCCGACGCAGCTGTCCAGGCATTCCACCGCCTTGACCGCGGCATCGAACACGCCGGTATGGCCGACCATGTCGCCGTTGGCGTAGTTGGCGACGATGACGTCGTAGCGCTGATTCTCGATGGCATCGACGATGCGGTCGGTGACCTCGGGCGCGCTCATCTCGGGTTTCAGATCGTAGGTGGCGACCTGAGGTGACGGAATCAGAATGCGTTCCTCGCCCGGGAAGGGTTCTTCGCGGCCACCAGAGAAGAAAAAGGTGACGTGGGCGTACTTCTCGGTTTCGGCAATGCGCAGCTGGGTCTTGCCGTTGTTGGCCAGGTATTCGCCGAGCACGTTGGTCAGCGCTTCCGGGGCGAAAGCTGCCGGCGCGGGAATGCTCGCGGCGTACTGGGTGAGCATGACGAACTCGGCCAGTTGCGGCACCCGGGCGCGCTCGAATTCCTTGAAGCCGGGTTCAACGAAGCAGCGGGTCAGTTCGCGGGCGCGGTCGGCACGGAAGTTCATGAACACCACGGCGTCGCCGTCTTCCACCCGCACCGGCTCGCCGATGGTGGTGGCCTTGACGAACTCGTCGCTCTCGCCACGCTCGTAGGCGGCGATCAGGCCGTCCACCGCATAGTCGGAGCGGTATTCGGCCTTGCCGTCGACGATCAGCTCGTAGGCCTGCTGCACGCGGTCCCAGCGGTTGTCGCGGTCCATGGCGAAATAGCGGCCGACCAGGCTGGCGATGCGCCCCTTGCCCAGGCGGGTGAAGGTGGCCTGGAGCAGTTCGATGGAGCTTTGCGCGCTCTTCGGCGGGGTGTCGCGGCCGTCGAGGAAGGCATGCAGGTAGATCTTCTCGGCGCCGCGCTGGGCTGCCAGCTCGGCCATGGCGACCAGGTGATCCTGATGGCTGTGCACGCCGCCGTCGGAGAGCAGGCCGAGGATGTGCACCGCCTTGCCGGCCCCCGCGGCCTTGTCGACGGCGGCGCAGATGGTCGGGTTGGCGAAGAACTCGCCATCGCGAATCGCCTTGGTCACTCGAGTGAAGTCCTGATACACCACGCGCCCGGCGCCCAGGTTCATGTGGCCGACCTCGGAGTTGCCCATCTGTCCGTCCGGCAGGCCGACGTCCATGCCGCTACCGGAGATCAGTCCGTGCGGCTGAGTAGCCAGCAGGCGATCGTAGACCGGCTTGCGCGCGGCGTGGATGGCATTGAAATCCGGGCTGTCGCTGTGCCCGAAGCCATCGAGAATGATCAGTACCAGGGGTTTGGGCGCGGCGGTGGGGGCGACGGACATGCTTTCGGGCTCCTTGCACGGGGGCGGAAAAGGGCGGCCAGTCTACTGGCTGGCCGGGGCGAGGTCACGAATCATCAAGGGTTCAGCCGGTAGGAGGGGCTGTGTATACTGGCCCGCATTTTATCGTCCGGGTACCCGTTGATGCTCGCTAACCTGATTGAATTTGTCTCTAACCACTATGTACTCAGCAGCCTGTTCGTGGCGCTGTTGATCCTTCTGTTCATCACCGAGACACGCAAGGGTGGCAAGAGCCTGAGCAATCGCGAACTGACGGCACTGGTCAACAGTGGCGAGGGCGTGGTGTTGGACGTGCGCGTCAAGAAGGAGTTCGACGCAGGACATATCGTCGATGCATTGAACATTCCCTACGAGAAGCTGGTCAGCCGCACAGGCGAACTGGAAAAGCACAAGGCCAAGACCATCATCGTGGTCGATGCCATGGGGCAGCACGCCGGAACGGCCTGCCGTGAGCTGCAGAAGGCAGGCTTCACCGCCGCCAAGTTGTCGGGAGGGATTTCCAGCTGGCGCGGCGACAATCTGCCAGTGGTCAAGTAATCATGCCCAACGTCGTCATCTACACCACCGCCTGGTGCCCGTTCTGCATCCGCGCCAAGGCGCTGCTCGATCGTAAGGGGGTCGTCTACGAGGAAATTCCCGTGGATGGCAACCCGTCCCTGCGTGCCGAAATGGCCAGCAAGGCCGGACGTACCTCGGTACCGCAGATATGGATCGGCGATAAACATGTCGGCGGCTGCGACGAGCTGCACGCTCTGGAGCGCGGCGGACGCCTCGACCCGTTGCTGCAGGCCTGAGGCCGGCACCGCGGGTCCAACCAATACAAACGACACGCACAACTGGATAAAAGGTTGCAGAAATGACCGAACAAGCTAACAACGGCGGCGCAGCGTCGCAGAACGAACAGGGCGCGCAGTTCTCCCTGCAGCGCATCTACGTCCGCGATCTGTCCTTCGAAGCGCCGAAGAGCCCGGAAATTTTCCGTCAGGAATGGAATCCGAGTGTCGCGCTGGACCTGAACACCAAGCAGAAGGCGCTTGAGGGCGACTTCCACGAAGTCGTGCTGACCCTTTCGGTGACGGTGAAGACCGGCGAAGAAGTGGCCTTCATCGCCGAAGTGCAGCAGGCCGGAATCTTCCTGATCAAGGGCCTGGAAGCGGCTGCCATGAGCCATACCCTTGGTGCGTTCTGCCCGAACATCCTCTTCCCGTACGCCCGTGAGGCGCTGGACAGCCTGGTGACCCGCGGCTCGTTCCCGGCGCTGATGCTGGCCCCGGTGAACTTCGATGCACTCTACGCCCAGGAAATGGCGCGCATGCAGGGCGCCGGCGAAGCCCCCAGCACCGCCCACTGATCCATACGGATCATGCAGGAAGCGCCTGACGCTTCCTGCATCCCCTTCTGCGCGTTAGCGCACTTGCACCACCAGTTTGCCGACCGCCTTGCGCTGCCCCAGGGTGGCGATAGCCTGGCCAGCCTCTTCCAGCGCAAAGCGTTGCGACACCAGCGGTTTGAGCTTGCCTTCGGCATGCCAGGCGAACAGCTGGTGGAAATTGGCGGCGTTGTCCTGCGGTTGACGCTGCGCAAAGGCGCCCCAGAACACGCCGATCAGCGCGGCACCCTTGAGCAGCGGCAGGTTGGCTGGCAACGCCGGGATGTCGCCGCCGGCGGCGAAACCCACCACCAGCATGCGGCCGTTCCAGGCGATGCTGCGGAAGGCTTCCTCGAACAGCTTGCCGCCCACCGGATCGTAGATGACGTCTACACCCTGGCCGCCGGTAAGCTCCTTCAGGCGCTCCTTGAGACTGACTTCGCTGTAGTTGATCAGCTCGTCGGCGCCGGCGTTCTTCGCCACGTCCAGCTTTTCGGCGCTGGAGGCAGCGGCGATGACGCGCGCGCCCATGGCCTTGCCGATCTCAACGGCAGCCAGGCCGACACCGCCGGAAGCGCCGAGCACCAGCAGGGTTTCACCGGGTTGTAGATTGGCGCGTTGCTTGAGCGCATGCATCGAGGTGCCGTAGGTCATGCTGAAGGCGGCAGCGGTCTCGAAGTCCATGCTCGGCGGGATCGGCAGTGCGTTGCTGCCGGCCACGGCAACCTGTTCGGCGAAGCTGCCCCAACCGGTGAGCGCCATGACCCGGTCGCCGACCTTGAGGTGGCTGACCTTCGCGCCGACCGCGGCAATCACGCCGGCCGCCTCGCCGCCGGGCGAGAACGGGAACGGCGGCTTGAACTGGTACTTGCCCTCGATCATCAGCGTGTCAGGGAAGTTCACCCCGGCGGCATGCACGTCGAGCAGGATCTCGCCCGGCTTGATCTGAGGGGAGGGGGCATCTTCGATAACCAGGCTTTCGGGCGGGCCGAAGCTTTTGCACAGGACGGCTTTCATCGCTTTTCCTTGTTCGACTGGTCGGACGCTTGCCGCCCGACATGGGATGGCTCGACTGCTCAGGACTTTCCAGTCTAGGAGCGCGGCGCGGCGAGGCAATCAGCATCGTTCACTGTAATGGCGGCATATAAGTGGCAGGCCGTAGTGCAACGGCTTGGGCGTTGTGCTGCGACTGGTTATGCTGGCGCAGTTTCTTTCTGGAGCCGCAGCGCGTGAGATACCTACTATCGATGTTTTTCTGCCTGGCATTTGCCGGAGCCGTTCAAGCCAATGAGTCGGCCGAAGAGTCCGCTGCTCCACAGGCCCTCTATTACGCGCTGACGCCTGCAATGGTGGGCAACTACGGTTCGGGCGAGCGCCTCAAGTACTACAAGGCCGATGTCGCGCTGCGCATCTCCAGCAAGGAGGTAGAAGACCGGGTCAAGCATCACGAGCCGCTGATCCGCCATCAGCTGGTGATGCTGTTTTCCCAGCAGACCGACGAGACGCTGAGCGGCCCCGAGGCCAAGGAACAGCTGCGCCAGGAGGCCTTGCGTCAGGTGCGCGAGGTGCTGGAGCAGGAAGAAGGCAAACCGCTGATCGATGATTTGCTGTTCAACAATCTGATTATCCAGTAGCTCAGCACATCGCTAGGATCGCCTGCCATTCGCCTTCGCTGACCGGCATCACCGACAGGCGACTGCCTTTCTTCACCAGTGCCAGTTCGTGCAGTGCTGGCTCGGCTTTCAGGCGCGCCAGTTTCAACGGTGTCGCGAAGGCATCGACGAACTCGACATCGACCGCGCTCCACGGATTGGCATCATTGCGAGCCTTGCCATCGTGATAAGGGCTGGCAGGGTCGAGGGCGGTGGGATCGGGATAGGCGCTGCGACTGATCCTGCCGATTCCGGCGATTCCTGGCTCGGCGCAACTGGAGTGATAGAAGAAGAACCGATCGCCTTCCCGCATCTGACGCATGAAGTTTCGCGCCTGGTAGTTGCGTACGCCATCCCAGCGTCCATGACCCATTTTTTTCAGGTCCAGGATGGAAAATTCGTCCGGTTCGGACTTCATTAGCCAATAAGGCATGAACCTTGCTCTCCTGTCAGACGGTTCGATCAGACCATGATGGCAAAATCTCCGACAATCGGCTGCAATACCTGTTTGCGCGGTGCCGACGCTTCACGGAAAATGCCGCAGCTGTAAGGTGGCCTATCGAGTCCTAGAACGAAAAACACATCGACTCGACGCAAGCATTTCGCCTGGTAGGGGGAGGCGAACACAAATGAAACGTAAGCCCGATATTCTGTGGATTTTGGTCTTTATCTTTGGTCTCGGCGTAGTCACCACAGGCTATACGCAGAGTCTGTGGGATCAGCGCGATGGCGCGGCCGGCATGGCCCCGGTCATTCAGGTGCAGCAGGCTCAGCAGCGATGACCTCGTGCCGCATGGACGCGGCGCTCCATCAGCCGACGTACCAGCCCTGGTCCGTCACCGTAGCCTGAAGCGCTACATCCCAGCTCTCCAGCGGCAATCGATCAACCCGCTGACATTCGTGAGCCAGTCCCAATAGCGTCGGTTTGTGACTTTTTTTGCGCATGGCGCGATACGCCAGGCTGCGATCATAGAAGCCGCCCCCCATTCCTAGTCGTCCGCCGTTTCCGTCGAAGCCCACCAGTGGCATGAGTAGCAGATCTAGCGCCCAGACGCGGCGTTGCCGAGCGGTCCGGATCATGGGTTCGGGGATGCCGAAACGGTTGCGCCGCAGCCGTTCGCTGGGCTCGATGCGCTGGAACACCATGCGCGTACGCGGCCAGGGGTTGAGTACCGGAAGATAGGTCGCTTTGCCGCGGCGCTGAGCGGCGTGCAGCAGTAGGCGCGGATCGATTTCGCCATCGTTGGGAAGGTACAGGGCGATATGCCGAGCGCGCCGGAACCAGGGATGCTGAGCCAGCTGCCGATAGAGACGTCGAGCGGCCAGGCGCTGCTGGGCGGGTGTCAGTTGGCGCCGAGCGTGGCGCAGCCTGCGGCGTAGCGCCGGGCGCGAAAGGCCTTCGGCTACGATCATCAGAAGTGGCTCCCCAGCATGCCGCTGCCAGCGTAGGCCCTTGAACCCGAGAGTTCAAGGTGGCGACTACAGAGTACCTTAAGGCTTTCCGTCAGGCGGACATGCACACCGGCACCACGTGTAGCCTCCATGGTGTTGCTTATCGGGAGAGGGTCATCGCCGACTGGCGAACATGCCAGGGAGTTGGGCGGAGTATAACGCAAACCGGCTGCCGTTGATCAGTTGCCGGAAGGGTTCGGGTCGGTGGCCAGTGCGCTGTCGACGCGCTCCAGCAGCATGCGAACGTGCTCGCGCGCGCTGTTGGCTTCGGCATCCAGGCGATCATGCTTGTGCAGCAGTTCGTGGGTGATGTTCAGCGCTGCCATCACCGCGACGCGGTCGGCGCCGATGACTTTGCCGCTGCTGCGGATCTCGCGCATCTTGCGGTCCAGATAGCGGGCCGCGCCTTCCAGATTGCTGCGTTCCTCTGGCGGACAGGCAATGCAATATTCCTTGTCCATGATGTGCACGGTGACGGTGTTCGGCTGGGTCATGAGTCCTGCTCCAGGGCTTTCAGGCGCGAAATCATTGATTCGACCTTCAAACGGGCCATTTCGTTCTTTTCGATCAGATGAGCGCGCTCTTCGCGCCAGTTCCGCTCGTTGGCCAATAGCAGGTGGTTCTGCGCCTTGAGCTGTTCGATGCGCTGAATCAGCTGCTCCAGCTTGGTGGTCAGCGCTTTCAGATCGGCGTCTTCCATGGGATTCCTGTTGGGGCACTGAGTGAAGACGGAGGCGATGCCCGGGGGCTTCGATGGTCTTGCCGAGGCCGCCGGTGCTAGGATACGAAGCCTTCATTCTAGTCATTGCGCCATCGTGCGCCTAGCCGCCATGTCCATTCAGAATTCCCCGTATGCCGCTTTCGCCACACTTCTGGCTGGCGCACCGCAAACCGTATCTCCTGCCGAATTGCATGGCCTGTTGCTCGGTCGCAGCTGCGCCGGCGCCGGCTTCGATATCGAGCCCTGGCTGACCGATGCCTCGGACCTGCTCGGCGAAGCGCCGCAGGACAATGTCCGCCAGGCCCTGATCGGCCTGCAGGAGATGGTCAAGGGCGAACTCGCTGGCGACGACATTGCCGTCGTTCTGCTACTGCCCAGTGATGATGCGCCGCTGGCCGAGCGCGCTGTCGCGCTGGGCCAGTGGTGCCAGGGTTTTCTCGCCGGCTTCGGTCTGACCGCTGGCGACCGCGCGCTGAGCGCCGAGTCCATGGAAGTACTACAGGATCTTTCGGCCATCGCGCAGATTCAGGACTCGCTGGAAGAGTCCGAAGACGGCGAGACCGATTACATGGAGGTGATGGAGTACCTGCGCGTGGCGCCGCTGCTGCTGTTCACCGAGTGCGCCAAGCCGGTACCCGCTGCACCGAAACCTTCCCTGCATTGAGGAAACCGTTCCGCTCATGACTCGCATCCCGAAATCGGAATACGCCCGTCGGCGCAAGGCGCTGATGGAGCAGATGGAACCCAACAGCATCGCCATTTTGCCGGCGGCGCCGATGTATATCCGCAACCGCGATGTCGAGCATGTCTACCGCCAGGACAGCGATTTTCAGTACCTTTCCGGCTTTCCCGAGCCGGAGGCGGTGATCGCACTGATTCCCGGGCGTGAGCATGGCGAATACGTGCTGTTCTGCCGCGAACGCGACCCTGAGCGCGAGCTGTGGGACGGCCTGCGTGCCGGGCAGGACGGTGCGATAAGTGAATACGGTGCCGACGATGCCTTTCCCATCGGCGACATCGACGACATCCTCCCCGGCCTGATCGAAGGGCGTGACCGGGTCTACTACGCCATTGGCACCAACGAGGCCTTCGATCACCGGCTGATGGAGTGGATCAAGACCATCCGCGCCAAGGCCCGCCAGGGCGCACAGCCGCCCAGTGAGTTCGTCGCGCTCGATCACCTGCTGCACGACATGCGCCTGTACAAGTCGAGCAACGAGGTGAAGGTGATGAAGCATGCGGCGGAGATTTCCGCGCGCGCGCACATCCGTGCCATGCAGGCCAGCCGCGCCGGGCTATTTGAGTATCACCTGGAAGCCGAGCTGGATTACGAGTTCCGCAAGGGTGGGGCGAAGATGCCGGCTTACGGCAGCATCGTCGCCGCGGGACGCAATGCCTGCATCCTGCATTACCGCGAAAACGATGCGCCGCTGAAGGATGGCGACCTGGTGCTGATCGACGCCGGTTGCGAAATCGACTGCTACGCCAGCGACATTACCCGCACCTTTCCGGTCAACGGCCGCTTCTCGCCCGAGCAGAAGGCCATTTACGAACTGGTGCTCAAGGCCAACGAAGAGGCGTTCAAGCACATCGCCCCCGGCAAGCACTGGAACGAGGCCCACGAGGCCACCGTACGGGTGATCACCGCCGGGCTGATCGAACTGGGCCTGCTGCAGGGCGAGGTCGACCAGCTGATCGCCAGCGAGGCCTACAAGCCTTTCTATATGCATCGCGCCGGGCACTGGCTGGGCATGGACGTGCATGACGTCGGTGACTACAAGATCGGCGGCGAGTGGCGCGTGCTCGAGCCCGGCATGGCGATGACCGTCGAGCCGGGCATCTATATCGCCGTGGACAATCAGAATGTCGCCAAGAAGTGGCGTGGCATCGGCGTGCGCATCGAGGATGACGTAGTGGTGACGAAGACCGGCTGCGAGATCCTTACCGATGGCGTGCCGAAGAGTGTCGCCGAAATCGAGGCGCTGATGGCGGCCGCTCGCGAGCAGGTCGCCTGACATGCAGAGCCTGGCGATCATCGGCGGCGGGCTGGTCGGAGCCAGTCTCGCGCTGGCCTTGCAGGATGGCGCCCGTGAGCGCGGCTGGCGCATCCATCTGATCGAGCCGTTCGAGCCCGGCCATGAGTACCAGCCGAGCTATGACGCGCGCTCCACCGCGCTGTCCTACGGCACCCGGCTGATCTACCAGCGCCTGGGTATATGGGAACGCATCGCCGAGCGTGCCGAGCCGATTCTGCGCATTCATGTGTCCGAGCGCGGTAGTTTCGGCGCGGCACGTCTCGATTGCGCGCGCGAAGGCGTCGAGGCGCTGGGTTACGTGGTCGAGAACGCTTGGATCGGCCATTGCTTATGGCAGGCGCTGGATGATCAGGTGGTGGTCCGCCACTGTCCGGCCGAGGTCGAGCGACTGGAGCCCAGCGCCACCGGCTACCGGTTGAGTTTTACCGATGGTCAGCTGCTGGAGTGCGACCTCACCGTGCTCGCCGATGGTGGTCGCTCCGGGCTGCGCGAGCAGCTTGGTATCCAGGTATCGCGCCGGCCTTACGGCCAGACCGCGTTGATTGCCAATATCACACCTGGCAAACCGCATGGTGGCCTGGCTTTCGAGCGCTTCACCGAAGACGGCCCGATGGCGCTGCTGCCATTGCAGGATGATCGCTGTGCGTTGGTGTGGACGCGCTCCCAGGTCGATGCCGCGCGCTTGGCGCAGGCGCACGAGGCGGTTTTCCTCGCCGAACTGCAGGAGGCCTTCGGTTATCGCTTGGGCGCGTTGCAGCAGGTCGGGGCTCGGCATCTGTATCCGCTGACGCTGATCGAGGCCGAAGAGCAGGTACGTTCGGGGCTGGTGGTGCTCGGCAACGCGGCGCACAGCCTGCACCCGATCGCCGGCCAGGGCTACAACCTGTCGTTGCGTGATGTGGATGCGCTGAGCGTCGCTTTGCTACGCAGCGATGCCGCACTGGGCGACCTGGTTGTGCTGCAGGAGTACGCTCGCAGGCAGCGCTTCGATCAACGCGTGACGGTCGGCTTCTCCGATCAGGTCACCCGGCTGTTCGGTGATTCCGGTCGGCTGGTCGCGGCTGGACGCAATCTCGGTCTGCTCGGGCTGGACCTCATGCCCACCGCCAAGCGCTGGTTTGCGCGCCAGGCCATGGGCCTGGGCACTCGCGCTGGCTGAACGCGGCAACCAAAGGACTCGGCATGAGCGGCTCCCGTTTGGCGCGCAAGGCGCGGTTTCTGCGCTGGGCCATGAATTTTTACCCGCCATACATCGGAGCTGGTGTTCGGGTGCGGCACATCAGTGCGGATATGCGCCTGGTTCGGGTCAAGATGGTGCTGCGCTGGTACAACCGCAATTATGTCGGTACGCAGTTCGGCGGCTCGCTGTATTCGATGGTCGACCCGTTCTTCGTGCTGATGCTGATGGAGAATCTCGGGCGCGACTACATCGTCTGGGACAAGGCGGCCAACATAGAATTCGTCAGCCCCGGGCGCGGCGCGGTCTACGCCGAGTTCGCCATCAGCGACAAGTTGCTGGATGAGATCCGCGCGCACACGGCCGATGGCGGCAAGTACCTGCCCAGAATGCATGTCGAAGTGCGGGACGGCGAGGGCTCGCTGGTGGCACGGGTGCAGAAGACCCTTTACATACGACTCAAGCCGCGGGCGCGGCAGCCAGGAGAGAAGTGATGCAAGCGGATCTGATCATCGTGGGTGCCGGCATGGTCGGCAGTACGCTGGCTCTCGCCCTCGAAGGTTGTGGGCTGGATATCGTCGTGCTCGATGCGAGCCCGCTCGAGATCGCCGACTTCGACCCGCAGGGCGGCTTCGAGCCGCGAGTCAGTGCGCTGTCCGCAGCCAGCCAGCGCATCCTGCAGCGGGTCGGCGCCTGGCCGGGCATCGCCGCGCGCCGCGCCAGCCCCTACACCGACATGCATGTATGGGATGGTTCAGGCACCGGGCAGATTCATTTTTCCGCGGAAACCGTACATGCCGAAGTGCTTGGGCATATCGTCGAAAATCGTGTGGTGCAGGATGCGCTGCTGGAGGCGATGCAGCGCCGCGGCGGTCTGCAGCTGATCGGCGGCGCGCGCGTCGAGCAGCTGACGCAAACCGCCGAAGGCTGGCGGCTGACGCTGGGCGATGGTCGCGAGTTGCACACGCCCCTGCTGATCGCCGCGGACGGCGCCAACTCGGCGATTCGCCGCCTGGCTGGCTGCGCAACCCGCGAGTGGGATTATCTGCATCAGGCCATCGTCACCAGCGTGCGTTGCAGCGAGCCGCACCAGCGTACGGCCTGGCAGCGTTTCACCGATGACGGCCCGCTGGCCTTTCTGCCGCTCGATCGCGATGGCGACCGGCACTGGTGCTCCATCGTCTGGTCGGTTACCGAGGCGCAAGCCAAGCGGCTCATGGCGCTGGATGACCTGGCGTTCCGCGCCGCGCTTGAGCGTGCCTTCGAGCAACGCCTGGGCGAGGTGCTGGAAGTCGATCCGCGGCTGTGCATCCCGTTGCGTCAGCGCCATGCCAAACGCTACGTGCAGCCGGGCCTGGCGTTGATCGGCGACGCGGCGCACACCATTCATCCGCTGGCCGGCCAGGGCGTGAATCTTGGTCTGCTGGATGCCGCCGTGCTGGCGGAAGTGCTCAAGGCGGCGATGGCCCGTGGTGAGCGGGTGGCCGACGTGCAGGTGCTGAGTCGCTTCGAGCGTCGGCGCATGCCGCACAACTTGGCGATGATGGCGGCCATGGAAGGTTTCGAGCGGCTGTTCCAGGCCAATCCGCTGCCGCTGCGCTGGCTGCGCAATACCGGTCTCAAGGCGGTGCAGGCGCTGCCCGAGGCGAAGGCTCTGTTCGTTCGTCAGGCGCTCGGGTTGAGCGGCGATCTGCCGGAACTGGCCCGGCCCTGATAGCAGATGGATATATACAAAACGTTACGGCACGATTTGTCGCATTGAGAAGGTAAATAACATTCACTACTATTCAGCCTCTGTTCCAACTCTCCAAGAGGCTGTTCCATGCAGGCACGCAAAGGTTTATTCGCCGCTCTGGCGCTGACGGCGCTGTCGGGTGCCGTCCAGGCTGCCGACGAAGTAGTGGTCTACTCCTCGCGCATCGACGAGCTGATCAAGCCGGTGTTCGACGCCTACACCGAGAAGACCGGTGTCGCGATCAAGTTCATCACCGACAAGGAAGCTCCGCTGATGGCCCGCATCAAGGCCGAAGGCGCGAACACTCCAGCGGACCTGCTGCTCACCGTCGATGGCGGCAACCTCTGGCAAGCCGAGGAAATGGGCATCCTGCAGCCGCTGAACTCCCAGGTGGTCAAGGACAACATCCCGGCCCAGTACCGTTCCTCCAACGACGCCTGGACCGGCCTGTCGCTGCGCGCGCGGACCATCGTCTACTCGCCGGAGCGGGTCAAGGACGGTGAGTTGAGCACCTACGAGGCACTGGCCGACGAGCGCTGGGACGGCCGCCTGTGCCTGCGCACCAGCAAGAAGGTCTACAACCAGTCGCTGACCGCGACCATGATCGAAACCCACGGCGCCGAGAAGACCGAAGAGATCATCAAGGGTTGGGTCGGCAATCTCGCCACCGACGTTTTCGCTGACGACACGGCGCTGGTGCAGGCCGTCGACGCCGGGCAGTGCGATGTCGGCATCGTCAACACCTACTATTTCGGTCGTCTGCACGCGCAGAACCCGCAGCTCAAGGCCAAGCTGTTCTGGCCGAACCAGGAAGACCGCGGCGTACACGTCAATCTGTCGGGCATCGGCCTGACCAAGCACGCACCGAACCCGGATGCCGCGCGCAAACTGGTGGAGTGGATGACCAGCGAAGAAGCGCAGAGCATCTTTGCCGACATCAACATGGAGTATCCGGCCAACTCGAGCGTGAAGCCGTCTGACGAAGTGGCGGCGTGGGGCGAGTTCAAGGCTGACACCATTCCGGTGGAAGTGGCCGGCAAGCGCCAGGCCGAAGCCATCAAGCTGATGGATCGCGCCGGCTGGAATTGATCAGCCCTCCGCGCTTGCAGCGGTGACGTGCAGCTCCGGCCGCCACGTTCGCCGCTGCGGTTATACTCGGCGCCCCGGCCTGGTCCGGGGCGTCGTCTTTTTTGCTGTCGAGGCTTGAGTGTCCCATCCCGTCGAGCGCCGCTGGTATCCCATCACGTTTGCTGTCGCAGCCCTGGTGTTGTTGCCACTGAGCATCCTGCTGTTCAGCTGGAGCAGTATCGATACCGAGATCTGGTCGCATCTGTGGGACACGCAGATGCCGCGTCTGCTGGGCAATACCCTGACGCTGGTGCTCGGCGTAGGCATCGGCGTGGTGGTGCTTGGTGTCAGCCTCGCCTGGCTGACGGCATTGTGCGAATTTCCCGGGCGCCGCTGGCTGGATTGGGCGCTGATGTTGCCGTTCGCGATTCCGGCCTACGTGCTGGCGTTCGTCTTCATCGGGCTGCTCGATTTCGCCGGTCCGGTGCAAACCTTGGCGCGCGAGTGGTTCGGCAGCGGCATCCGCTTCCCTCGGGTGCGCTCCACCGGCGGCGTCATCACGGTGCTGGTACTGGTGTTCTACCCCTATGTCTATCTGCTGGCACGCTCGGCCTTTCTCGCCCAGGGCAAAGGGCTGATGGAAGCGGCGCGGGCGCTCGGCCAGTCGCCCTGGCAAGCCTTCTGGCGCGTGGCGCTGCCAATGGCGCGACCGGCCATCGGTGCCGGACTGGCCCTGGCGATGATGGAAACCCTGGCCGACTTCGGTGCGGTGTCGGTATTCAACTTCGACACCTTCACTACCGCGATCTACAAGACCTGGTATGGCTTCTT
>Ga0315336_1001643_pt1 | contig 40866 bp, 48 predicted proteins | sample ASW5metaG_FD_204512 | JGI IMG/M metagenome (GOLD analysis project Ga0315336, IMG submission 204512) | Ammonia-oxidizing marine archaeal communities from Monterey Bay, California, United States - ASW #5 | ecosystem: Environmental > Aquatic > Marine > Intertidal zone | place: USA: California... | reverse complement strand
TAGTTAGTTTAACGGAGGATGTAGCACCAGTAGAATTGAACCGGTTCAACCGAATGCGCTCGGCAAGAATAACTGCAAACATAGGGCCCGGATATAGTTTAGGGGAAGCACTCGACTTTATGGGGACAGAGGCCGAGAAACTACGTCAGCGCGGCATAACTTTTGATCTGGATGGTGTATCAAGAGAATTCATAAACGCAAGCGGCGCAGTATTTGTCACGTTCTTTCTTGCGCTTGGTTTTATCTATCTGGTACTGGCAGCACAATTTGAAAGCTTTATTGATCCCTTTATTATCTTAATATCCGTTCCTCTAGCGATTTGCGGAGCACTGGTAACCATCAAAGTCACTGGTGGCAGCCTGAATATCTACAGTCAAATTGGACTCGTCACATTGGTTGGCTTGATTTCAAAGCACGGAATTCTTATCGTGGAATTCGCTAATAGAATGCTTGACCAAGGCATGTCTGTTGAGGAGGCTGTCCTGAGATCAGCAAACCTTCGTCTTAGGCCCATCCTGATGACGTCGGGCGCGATGATTCTAGGTGCAACTCCACTTGCCATAGCATCCGGAGCAGGCTCCGAAGGTCGTCAAGCAATCGGTTGGGTGATTGTGGGTGGAATGCTATTGGGCACTATTCTCACCCTTTTTGTAGTTCCCACTTTTTATCGTCTTCTAAAGACTACCGATTCACGAAAAGCAAAAAAATTAGCTCTGATATCATAGTCTGCTTCCGATTTACGCCTAAAACGGGTTACACTCCACTGTTAAGTGAACTACTGAAGAGACTAGAACGGAGATTCACTGTAAATAAAGAACACCGTTTATCGTGCGGGCCATTCGATAGGTACAGTTTACCCCTTTTTACTTCGTGCCGGGGAAAGTAGGACTATCGGAGACAACTCCGCGATGGATCAAACAGCGTCATTGAGATAGTACAGGAGAAAATCAATGCACATATCTAAGGGACACGTAACGGTCGCAGCTCTTGTATTTGCGTGCCTTCTGCCGCATGCAGCAACTGCTGCCGGACCCAATAATATGGATGCGCAAATGGATACCAAGCTCCAGGCCGTGTTGGCCGGAGATCACCGTAGTGATGCCAACCGCGCACGGGACGCCTATCGTAATCCACACGGGACTCTAAAGTTTTTCGGCATTAGCGAAGGCATGACCGTAATGGAGATTTGGCCCAGTAGTGGATGGTACACGGAGGTCTTAGCGCCATTAATGAAGGATAGCGGCAAATATATTGCAGCCCACTGGGATCCTGAATCACCATCAAAATTTGTTCAAAATTCCGTCAAGCGATTTACTGAAAAAATGAATAACAACCCAGATGTATATAGCCAAGTTGAGATAGTGGCCTTAATGCCGCAAACCGGCAAGAGTGAGCCCGTACCTCCAGGTTCGGTCGATATGGTTTTGACATTTCGTAATGTCCACAACTGGATGGGTCAGAATTATCAAGAAGACATGTTCAACGTTTTCCAACAATCCTTGCGACCCGGAGGCTACCTAGCAATCGTTGAACATCGAGGTGACTCATCTGTGCCACAAGATCCAAAAGCAAAATCTGGATATGTTAATGAGGAACACACCGTTCAGCTGGCTGAAGCGGCGGGTTTTGAACTCTTGGCATCGTCAGACGTTAACAACAACCCCCGCGACACCAAGGATTATGAGAAGGGAGTGTGGACACTCCCACCAACATATCGTAACGGCTATCTGGGCAAGAAGAAATACGGAAAGATTGGTGAAAGTGATAGATTCACCCTCTTGTTCGTTAAGCCTAGCTCCTAGAAATCGTAGAGAAAAGGTTGCGTCCCAGAAGGCGTGACCTTTTCTTGCGGTTTACATAGATACAGTGGCATAGGCCTGCCCACGTTCTACATATGTAAGTAACTAATATTGGCTCGCAGCGTAATAATACCGATGCTACGTTCGCCCATTTTCTGATAGTAGGTCAGCCTATCCGGCTTTAAAGTAGTCGTAACCGTTGGAACAATCACACTTTGACTTCCAACTTGAGCGGTTTAAAATTAACTTATAAGGCCAGTTATGTGCCGCCGAGGACTTCTCTAAGACCATGCAAACGGATACTCGCGGTAATATAATTGAAGTACGAAATCCACGTACCGGCCAACTTGACTACCAAATTATACCCCCAACAAAACAGAACATAGATATCGAGTGCAGAAACCTCCGGGTAGCACAAACAGAGTGGGCTTCGGGCACACTAGAGGATCGCATTGGTGTGATGCGGCATTGGGCAGATGAGGTTGAAAAGAAACGCGAAACCATCATTAAAGCCGAGAGTATTGATACCGGTCGTTACCGAATTGCCTCAGAATCACCTGATGCGGTGATTTGGGGAATACGAGGATGGTGCGAACGCGCGCCAGATATTGTCTCAAACGCATTAGATGTCGGGCAATCCACTACAATGCCTTTTGTGAAATTGCGGCAGCAATTTACTCCTTATCCTCTACTCGGAATTATCTCACCCTGGAACTTTCCTCTTATGCTCAGCTCGATCGACGCAATACCGGCACTGATTGCAGGTTGCGCAGCAATCATCAAGCCTAGCGAGGTCACTCCGCGCTTTATTGAACCCATTCAAGAAACAATTTCTAAAGTCCCTGAATTAGATAAGGTGTTAACCTACGTAGCTGGAGCTGCGGAGACCGGCCAGAACATCATAGATAATGTGGATATACTATGTTTTACGGGCTCTGTTCCAACTGGACGTAAGGTTGCAGAAGCCTGCGCTCGTAACTTTATCCCGGTTTTTTTGGAACTGGGCGGTAAAGACCCCGTAATTATTACAGAAAGTGCTGATATCGACCGGGCCACGGACTCTGTTTTACGCGGTTCAGTCTTCGCCACAGGCCAAATTTGCTTCTCCCTCGAAAGAATATATGTGGATGAGAAAATACATGATGCTTTCGTCGATCAATTGGTGGAAAAGGCCGAAGAACTGGAACTCAGCGATGATGACATCCACCATGGACATCTAGGTCCACTCATATTTGAGAAACAAGCAACAACTATAGATGAGCAATTAGATGACGCGTTGGCAAAAGGCGCGCAAATCATGACTGGAGGTAAGTCGGAGCAGCATGCCGGCGGTCTGTATGTTCGCCCAACCGTCCTAACAAACGTAACCCATGAAATGGACATAATGCGTAATGAGACTTTTGGCCCCGTTATGCCGGTAATGAAATTCAAATCCGTCGAGGACGCTATTAGCCTTGCGAACGACAGCCAATTTGGCCTTTCAGGTGCTGTAATTGCAGGGTCCGAAGAAGAAGGTGCAAGCATAGCTGCAAAGATCAATGCCGGTGGAATCTCTGTAAATGACACAACGCTTACCGGTGCTATTCTGCGAGATGCGGAGAAAAATTCCTTCAATCTTTCCGGAATGGGAGGATCTCGTATGGGGCCATCTTCTATTCTCCGCTTCCTCCGAAAGAAAGCTATAATGATAAACTCGGAAAAACCGGTAAGAATGTTAAACCTTGCGGAGCAACGCAAGCAAACTGACAAATGATAAATCGCGAGCAATAGTATCGTGATTCAGCAAGCAAAGACTGACGATTAATAATTATGGCTAAACAGACCATCACTATAGCTGGCAATCTGGATATCCCATTGGATATGACGACTCTAGCCCTGTGGGACCGGTTCACCCCTTACTTGGAACGGACTCCAGACTGGCAACACTACCTAGAATTTCAAGGCGGCAACTTTGCCGATTCTGTTGCCAAACGAATTAGACACTTGAGCCTAGCACATATGCTAAGGCACGTTATGCTGAAGGGCCTAAACGGGCAGATAGCAGAATGCGGGGTCTCGCGGGGGCATTCAGCATACATCGCTGCCCATGTATTGCGAGAATTCTCATTTGGCTCTGCCTTTTACCTTTTCGATTCTTTCAAAGGCTTTCGTGAAGCGCACCCCGAAGACTTAGACGTTCCCGCCGGTCATGTTGATGTATTCAATCAGCAAAAGGCACTTAAGGATGGAACAAAACGATTTGATTATGGGATCAAACCTGCCCAAGAGGCATTGAAAGACTTTGAGTTTGTTAGATTCATGCCGGGCTGGATCCCAGATCGATTCCATGAAGTTGCTAACGAAAGCTTCGTATTCGTCAACATCGACCTGGACTTATATGAACCAACAAGAAAATCTCTCGAATTCTTTTATCCCCGGCTTATCGAGGGCGGCATAATACACTTCGATGACTATAATACCGCTGACTGGCCGGGCACCAACACAGCAGTTAACGAGTACTTACACTGCAACCCGCCGTCACTTTTCTATCCCCTACCCCTGAGCGGCGCGTTCTTAATGAAGTGAGCCTACGCCGCAGTCAAATCCAGTTGCATCTCCAGGAACATCAAGCGAATAGAAGGACGGCGTTTTGCACTGAGTATTTGGTCTGTAGTAGACTTAATTGCTAACTGAAGAATTCCATACTAACTTACTTTTTCTAGATAGACACTGATGCCGCATCATACTGGTACAGCCGCCTCCCACGCTCAGCACGGTCCTCGTCCAGTTGGTTTCTGCTCGCTATACGCTGAAACAACAAACCGGCCTTCCGAGACTGCAGCTGGCACCAGCCGGTACGTTCCTGCCGAGCTTTTTCATAACTTTGAAAGGCATCTGATGGATGAGGAGTCGAAGATAGGCAGCGAGCAAGCACGACCGCATCCTCAAGTGCCATAGCCGCCCCCTGAGCCATAAAGGGAAGCATGGGATGTGCGGCATCACCTAACAGAGTTATCCTCAGACTACTCCAGCTAGCAAGGGGGTCCCGATCAAACAAACCCCATTTAAAACAAGAATCACTTGGTGTTGCCGCGATGATTGATTTCACATCACTATGCCATGCCTCAAATTCATCCAGAGCATGCGTAACCTTCGAAGGTACAGCCCAGCCTTCTTCTTCCCATTCTGCGCTATTAGAGATAGCAACGTAGTTCTTTAGAGTCCCTGATTTGACAGTATATTCAACAAAGTGCTTATTGGGACCTACCCAAATCGTTATCTCCGGGCCTCGTTGATGCTCAGGTAATGATATGATGGGCATTAAACCACGCCAAGCAAGGTTTCCAGTATATCTAGCATTATCACTCTTCTTGATCATTTGACGTACGGCAGAACGCGCACCATCGCAACCAATCAAGACTCTACACTTTATTGATTCCCCGTTAGTAAATTTTCCAATGACGTTGTCCTCGTATTCTTCGATTCCGACTAATTCATGTTTCACACGAATACAATGAGAATCAATTCTAGAAACAGCATTCTGCAAAGCATCATGGATATGGACACGGTGCACATCATAGTAAGGATGCCCATAACGTTGGGTAAAGGCGTCACCCAAGTCGGTTGTACTCAGCGCCTTCCCGGTAAGGAAATGCCTTACTTGAGTCTTGCCCGGGCGTGTGGCGTTACTTTCCACCTCGGCTAATACTCCCAGATGGTCTAAAACACGGGTTGCATTGGGCGTAAGCATCACACCAGCACCAACCTCGCCTAACTTTGGAGCCCTCTCATAAACTGTAACTTTGATATTTCTTCGAAGTAATGCCAGTGCAAGTGCCAAACCGCCGATACCCGCCCCGACGATTACAATTCTGTCTTCCGGCTGGACGCCGCTGGAAACAATCATAAATTAGTTGCTCTTTGCTAGCTGTGTAACTCTATTCTAGAGCTGTCACAATCCACCGCTTTCCTCAATCAATTCAAACGGACAATGTAATATTAGTCTTATAGAAACAAGCAATTAATTGAGACACGCGGTGCGCAATATGATGGCTTACCCGTATCTCAGGGCATGCACCTACATCATAGAAATCCTGATAGATCAATATGAGGGTTTAGCTTTGACTCGCTATTAGATTTGACGATCCCTAATTAATCATGTCGAAGCAATGGAACAAAGTCAGATATAATTTGATTGTTGAAAAGTGGCTTCTGGGCTTAAGTAAGATCTAGAATGTAATTTTCTTCTGAGGAGGAGAAATGAAATACCATGGTAGATCAGAAGCATTTCTGAATCGAAGGAGTCTTGTATCACCCATATTAGCTGCTGCCGGACTTGGCGTATCCGCCGGCAGCCATTCAAGTTCCTTTGGCAGTTATGTGGAGAACATTCAGCATCCTTGGACAGCAGAAGGTCAGGTCAGGGTCGGTGGCGGCAATATGTACTGGGTAGCTATGGGAAGCGGCGAACCGCTAGTTCTTTTGCCAAAACTGGGTGGCTGGATCGCAGACTGGAGGCATATTGCACCAATTCTCGCTAAACGGTTCCGCGTAATTGCAATAGATAATCCCGGTCACGGCCAATCACTTATGTATGGAAATCCGCCTTACCTATTATCCCTGACAGAGTCCGCTGCAATGTTAATGGCAGCACTTGACGCTTTAGGCATTAAACGTTTCAGTGCCATCGGAAACTCACTGGGTGGCTGTATTCTAACTATCGTCGCAGCTCTATGGCCCGAGAACGTCAGAAAACTAGTTCTTATCAGTGTTAAATTTTATGAAGCTATGACTATGCAACAACTGGCAGCCAAGGATTCCTCTCTATTAGGTAAAAGCTTTGATGCCCACGACGTGCCTTTAGCGCGGGATTTTGAAACAGTACGAAAACGGTTTGGGGTAGTAGAACCAAACATTATCAATGAACAAAACGCTAGTAGGGCACAAGCTGGCAAGTGGGTAGCAGCCTCGGAAAGAGGTGTAGGTCGCGCCGGAATTAGTAACTATCTATCAAGAATAAAAGCCCCTACTTTGCTGGTGTATGGCGAACGGGAAGATTCAGGTTACAAAAATTTTGAAAGTATAGCGAAAAACAGGCTTAGCAACGTTCATTCACTGCACATAAGAAATTCTGGCGCATTCCCGCATCAAGAAAATCCCTCGACTACAGCCGACTCAATACTAAGCTTCCTTGATTAGGGATTACGGGTACAAGGTATTCGCCCCCGTTCCTGGCTGATAAATCACAGGTGTGGGAGCATTTCTCGTTCGTAGACCTCGTAACTTGAAACGTTAGGCTCCTTCCATTCTGTTGGCGCTGTAAGGTAATCTGGAAAATTAGCCTCAGTGTAATCACGCACATGCTGCGGCAATCCCTCAACGCCCTCGACCATTTTTCGTGTAACGGTCTTATAGAACAAATGTCCCGATTTGCGCCCCATCAGCATCCACGGGAGCCAAGGTGCAATGCGTTGCCACGACCCCGTGTTCTCCACAGAAGTTTTTTTCGGGTCAAGCAAATCGGATAACCGCGTATGGATTTGAATTGCTTCCAGCACCTGTGTCGTATCACCGTGAGACTCCCGCGGCCAATTTCCGGGCTTCAGAATAGCCTCGTGGGCAGTATTGACACCAAAGTCAACTACAGCGTTATCACCCATAACCACCCAAGGAAAGATAAAGGGATAGGTAACTTTAGTGGGCCCAACACCAAAAGAGTAAGTTGGCGCCCAACGGGAATTAACCACATCATTATGTACGTGGACCACTTTTACTAATTCATCAAGAAATGGGTTATGCCACTCATCAATTATCTCACCCGAGCTATTATCTGTGTAATAAGCCACCTCTTTATGCAACTTCATCCAAGCAAAATCGTCCACCTGGAACGTGCGTGTCATACCGAACCCTTCATAGCCGAAAAGGGGCTCAAGACGTTGGTTAGGCCCTACATAACCCAGTACGTTACCTTTAAAATAGCCACACGTCTCAACCCCATCTCGGGTATCTGACATTAGCTTACAAAATGCTAAAGTATTGTGTTCAGCTTTCGTCCTATCGAAGGCAGCACCAAAGTCGGGCATGCTCGCGGCCCACGATACCTTACGCGCAGAATTTACCAACGCTCCAGACACCAAACCAGCACCCAAACCGAGCGCAGTCCGGCGGTTCATGAGATACCGATCAATGGAGGATATGATCATCGTTATACACCCCTTTACGAACGGATGACGGCAGCACACCCCAAGAAAAATTTTGCGGGTTCAGTGTCTTCAACATTTTGGCCGTACCTTTTTTACGGACCCCCGAAGTTCACCGGCTGGGTATTTGGACGTATGAAGATTAACATACATTAAGTTCCTTATCAGATACCCGACTTCATTGAGCGTCAAGACCTGCTCCCCTTCGACTACTCCACTAATGCCTTTGGGAGCCAAATCAAAAAGGATGGGTGCCTCGGACCCTGGGGACACCGGCGCGTGAATATGAAGCCCAGAGGGTTTCGTTGTCAGATTGCTATAACTAAACCGCCATGAGAAATTAAGGGTATCTCGCTCAAGCACAAAGTCCGCACGGCCTATGCCCGGACTCTCAGTGGGAGCTGCTTGTGCATCTGCAGACAAATCAGCGAAGAATAGTATGGGTGGACCTGAGGTGTCGTTAGGATGTGGCGAAAAGTACGCACAGAACATGTCCATGTCAGGAGCTGCGGATTGTCCAAAAACTAAACCAGAGAAGGTGAGCATAGCCACACCTAGTGAAACCTGTACGGTCTGGCAAAAGAGTTTGTGGTCCAGCATCTAAAACTGTTCCTAGCTAGAAACCTAACAGTACTATGACAATTCAATGAAAATGAGTTCTGCCACAACAAGCATCGTCGAAAGGTCAAGAATGTCCGTCCTGTGTACCCAGCATATCAAGTCGCAACATAATTCCATTTCATAAACAACACACTTAGCCTGTATATATTAGTAATACCAGCTTTGCAGTAAACAGTGTATGAACCTTGCATCTTGTGAAGCCTGTTGGAAACAGCATGTCAGTTTTGAATTTTCAACATATGTCGACTAAGACATTCCTGCGTACGTTTGCTTTTGCTTCAATATTTTTTCTCAGTAGTCCTATGGAGGTGACTTCCGCGGAAAAGATGACGCTTGGTTTTGTTATAACAAACTGGAGCACAGCCATGTACGAAACCCTTTTTATGGATGAATGCTCGGGGGGGCCTACGCCGGGTAATTATGAAATATGGGAGGCCTCAGTAACTCCTGAAGTGCGTCGAAGTTACCCCGTATTGCTGTTTTCTCAGCTTAGGCACATTAATAACCGCGGTAGAAACGGCCTGAATGTCTGCGATCATCCTACCTCATTTGACGACCCATCATTAGAAATTATTGAGGGTAAATACGCTTACGGTGCGAACCTAGATGGAAACAAGCATGGCAGGGCCACATCAACATCCTGTGAACATAAGAATTTTACCGGTCTAAACGGTGAAGAAGGGATAGACAATCAGATGTACCGCCTAATGGGATGCGTAGAGGCTTGGAAAAGCTACGGCCACATAGAGAACAACGCCAATTCGCACCGCTTAAGTAGTGGGCTAGGTATGATCTTGATTGAGGTAACGGACGTTGAGAACGAACGCAACGACGAGAGTGTGAGCGTTAGTTTTTTTCGCGGTATTGGTTCATATAATCTAGATAGTACGGGAAATCCCCTCCCTTACGCTAGTTACGGCATAGATCACGAGAATGGTAGAGCCCGTTATGGAGACACCGTGATGGGTAAGATCGTTAACGGTGTCCTAACGACTAAATCTGCTGACGTGCACCTACCTTTTTTCGGAAACTATCAGTATATGAATCAATTGTTCCGGGACATGCAGCTGGAACTAGAACTGTCAGATGATGGTGAGCCAATGACTGGTTTAATAACCGGTTACTATGGCGTCGATCAATTTTATAGTTATGTAAGGGGTATGCTGAGCACGTTTCCCAACAGACATAAATTCAGCTGTCCCGCCATCTATGTTGCAGCACATCAGCTTGCCGATGGCCACCCAGATCCCGAGACAGGGGAATGCACCACGCTTTCATCCGCGTTCAATATACAAGCAATTTCTGCCTTCATTAATCACCCAGATTATGATTAAGGCTTTACTGCGGGGTAATAACTCGTAAAAATCAACCAAGTATACCGACCACAAGTCTTGAATATGCGATAATGGCCTGTTTCTCCCTCACCTTACAGAAGCTAGTCTGTTTTGGATTTTTGTTTCTCGCGTGGCTGGGCTTGAGCGCTTGTGGGCCAGCGGAGCCTAAAACAGACGCGCCAGCACCTGATATGCGTCGACTCACCGAGGATCAGTATCGCAATATCATTGCTGACGTATTTGGCACACAAATTACCGTTAGCGGCCGCTTCGATCCCCTGGTTCGCACGGAAGGCCTTTTAGCTGTCGCCGCATGGAACACGTCAGTATCTTCTACAGGCATAATGCAATACGAAGAGATTGCTCAATCGATTGCAACACAAGTTCTGAGCAAAGAAAACCGTGAAACTTATGCACTATGCAGTGGAGTAAGTTACACTGCATTTGACGAATCATGTGCCAGGAAATTTCTTGCCAAAGTTGGCAGAGTGTTGCTACGCCGCCCTCTCACCAAAGACGAACTAACCGCCAGAATTACTATAGCCCGAGATTCTGCTAATACCCTTGGTAAGTTTTATGCCGGCTTATCCTTCGGGCTAATTAGTCTCCTGGTCGACCCAGAATTTCTTTTTATTACAGATTTCACGGAAAGTGATCCAGCGCGCTCTAATGCCATACGTCTAACGGCCTTTTCCAAGGCAGCGCGATTGAGCTTCTTATTATGGAATACAACCCCTGATGACAAGCTTCTTAGAGCGGCAGAGAGCGGCGAGCTACATTCAAGAGATGGACTTAATCGGGAAGTGAATCGTTTGATGGCATCAACGCGCTTAAAAACCGGTCTTAGAGCATTTATTAGTGACATGCTTAATTTCGACGAATTCGATAGCTTAGAAAAAGATTCGATCATCTATCCTGCTTTTGGAGCAGCTGTTGTGCGCGATGCAAGAGAACAAACATTGCGCACTATCACTGACCATCTAGTTACCCGTAACGGCGATTACCGCGATTTGTTCACAACCAAGAAAACTTTCATGAGCAGACCGCTGGGTATGGTTTACCGCGTAAGGGTCAAAGCACCTGACAATGTCTGGGAATCTTATGAATTCGCGCCGGACGACCCACGGATCGGTATTCAAGGACACCTCAGTTTTTTAGCTTTAAATGCGCACCCTGGACGCAGTTCACCAACGTTACGCGGCAAAGGGATTCGCAGTATGCTTCTATGCCAGAAAATACCAGACCCTCCGGCGGACGTGGACTTTAGCGGTTTTAATAACCCCGAGTCGCTAGGCAAAACTGCTCGGGAACGGCTCCTCGCCCACGCGACAAATTCCGCATGCATCGGTTGCCATAGAATCATGGACCCAATCGGTCTTGCACTCGAGAATTATGATGGCGCCGGGCAGTTTCGAGGCGTAGAGAACGATGCAGAAATCAATTCCAGTGGTGAATTAGACGGAATCGCGTTCTCTGATAGCACCGGACTTGGTCAAGCACTTCATGATAATCCTGCAATACCAACCTGTCTGGTCAATAGGCTGTACGCGTATGCGAGTGGTCGGACTTTTACGGCCAAGAGTGACTGGCTTACTTATTTAAACAAGGTTTTTGCTGATGGCGGCTATCGGGTGACAGACCTGCTCAAACGGATAGCTACCAGCACAACCTTTTATGCTGTTTCATCTCCCCACAACTTAGATCAAACGTTTGAATCGGCCTCGAATATAATTCACTTCGATTAAAGGAATATGACCGTGAAAAATACCGGACATCGACTACCTAGTCGCCGCGCAGTACTCCGCGGGGTTCTAGCGGGTGGCACTGTTTCGGTTGGGTTACCCTTTCTTGGCAGCATGTTGGATAGTTCGGGCAAAGTCTTGGCTTCTGGAGCTCCCCTACCTGTTCGCTTTGGAACCTGGTTCTGGGGCCTTGGGCACACTCCAGGTCATGCCATTGAGGAGAAAGCATCAAGTGGGTTTGGAATCGATTTTATAGGAGAATGCCAAGCCCTATCAACACACAAGGAGATCATTAATTATTTCGATAGGTTTAATACACCTCTGGATGGCCGGTCCAATTTCCCCCATTACACCGGTTGGATAGCTTCTCGAACAGGAACAGTGCCAGACTGGCAAGAAGAGATTGCTAAACCAACCTATGATTTACTTATTGCAGACAGGATAGGAACACAACGTCGTTTTAAGACGATAGACATTGCATGCACAGGTAATCCACGAAATAGCTACTCGGCGCGCAGCACGTATAACAGAAGTGCGGCCGAGATTTCACCATCCGACTTTTATGCACGACTGTTCGGTCCTGAGTTTGTCGACCCTAACAACGCTGAATTCATACCAGATCCACGCACGATGGTTCGGCGCAGTGTATTGTCTGCCGTTACAGAAGACCGTCAACAACTGATGAGACAGCTAGGTGCGTCTGACCGAGCACAGCTAGACGAATATTTTACTTCCATTCGAGAACTTGAGGTACAGCTGCAAGTCCAATTACAAAAACCAGCCCCAAATGAAGCATGCTCGGCCATCGCCCCACCGAAAGATGATACCTTTCTTGGGAGCAAGACAGGTGTAGAAATCAGTCGGGTAGAAGAAACACACAAATCATTCGCGCGGATACTAGCAATGGCGGTTGCTTGCAATCAAACCGCGGTTTTCAACGTGGTTTTTAGTGAAAACTTATCAAGTTTACGCAAGCTCGGTGAAAGTGTCACCCACCATAGTCTATCCCATGAAGAACCGACAGACCCTGAGCTCGGGGTTCAACAGCAAACCTCATGGTTCAACACCCGAAGCATGGATGCATTAGCCTTCTTCATCAGCACACTCTCATCAATCAGAGAGGGTGACGGTACCTTGCTTGATAATGTTCTGCTGCTCGCTGGCAGTGAAACTAGCTTTGCAAAGACCCACTCGGTTGATGCTATTCCTTTTATGACGGTGGGCAAAGCAGGTGGACGTATTAAAACAGGATTTCATATAAACGGTAATGGTGATCCTATTACGCGTGTGGGGCTAACGGCCATGCAGGTGATGGGTGTACCAATTGATAGCTGGGGAAGCCGCTCCCTTCTGACATCAAAAACCATAAGCGAGATCCTCGCCTAGTCTAAGACCGCACAGATGATTATCCGCCCAACTACCAACACTAAACCACTAACAATAGCTCTCCTTGGAATAATATTTCTCTTTTACACGTCAAACCATGTGAGTACCGCACAGAACGTACTGCCTGAGGTGATATCGCAGATTCAGTTAGGCCACGGCTGGCTCTTTACCAATGAGAAGGGAATGACCCTTTATCACTTCGAGAATGATCAAAAGGAACCTAAGGGATCCGCCTGTAACGCTGAATGTGCCTCAATGCACCCACCCGTTCTAGCCGCGATAAAAAATCCGACGATTCCCTCAAATTGGAGCCTAGCCACACGCTGGGATGGCTCGAAGCAATGGGCCTATAAAGGTAGGCCCGTATACACCTTCGCCCAGGATTCCCACGCCGGGTCAACCTATGGAGAAGGAAACGGCTGGACCATCGTCTTTGAACCATTAAAAACTCCCTTCGGATTGAAAGCAGCCAAAACGGTACTTGGACATGTCCTCGCCTCCGGGGAAAAAATGACCTTGTATGTCAGAACTAACGACTCAGCTACAAAATGCAAGGCACAGTGCCTTGCGACGTGGCCACCAGTTCTCGCACCATGGATTGCTTCTGGTTTTGGTGACTTTTCCGTCATTTTTCAGACGGACGGAAATCACCAATGGGCATATAAGAACCAGCCTCTACATCTTTACACACGAGACTCAGGACCAGGAGACGTAAGGGGAGAGGGGGTGGATGAGATTTGGAGAGCGATGGTATTGGAACCGGCACCGACCCACCCCCCTTGGGTTAAGGTCGTTATGTCAGATGCGGGTGAGCTCCTGGCGGATTTCGAGGGAATGACTCTGTATACTCTTCATGAAGAACTAAATACTGCAGAGTACACATACCTTGGCAGTGAAGAATGTTTAGAAGAATGCATTAGCAATAACTGGAGATCCGTCAAAGCCCCAACTATTGCGGCACCGATTGGGGACTGGTCAATTAGAGTCAATAAGGATCAGTCATTGCAATGGACATACATGGGAAGGCGAGTATTCACGTCCAAATTAGAAGATACACCGGGTGACTTAAGTGCAATCCTCTTGCGGTCTCACATGGCATGGCGGCCAATTATGTACAGAATGCCGGCTATTCAAGGCACGGCCCACCGCCTACCACCTCACTAACTAAGTGAAACAAAGGACGTAGGTCCGGGACCCTAAGATGAGAATCGATAACGACCTAGTGCTAGTAATAAGCATGACCCGCCAAGTAAACTACCGGCCGCACAAAAGAGTATAAAGCTATAGGAGCCAGTCTGATCAAAAGACAATCCAAAAAGTGGAGCAGCTATGCCAGCACTAAGCTTAAAGACAGCATAGAGACAACTGTATAGTATTCCGTAGCGCCTTTGACCAAAGTACTTACTAACTAAGAATGACATTAAGTCGAATTCGGCCCCTGCCGCTAACCCTATAAGTACAGCCGCGAACATTGCGGCATATACTCCACCATAACCGGTGGCGAGAAGCACGCAAGAGAGAGCAGGTAACGATAACAATAGCAAACCTACGGCTGGAGCCCAAAAGCGATCAATAAGATACCCAGTGCCTATACGGCCGATAATCACAGCTATTCCAATAACCCCAGCAACCTTCGCAGCTGTCTCTAAAGACACAGCCCTATCCGTCAACATAGGTATTAAATGTGATATTAGGCCCGCTATGGCCAGAGCAATCATTATAAACGATGCATTAAGAATCCAGAAACGATAGTCTGCTATAGCATCACGAAATTCTAGCCCCACACGCTCATCAGAAACCTTTTTGACATGCTTCTCGACTCTAACGGTAGCTGTTGGACGACTACTCCGCTCAAACAACAACAAATATGAGAGTGGAAATGCGAGCAGTGCTGGTAGTGCTGCTAGTCCAACATACGTCACGCGCCAACCGTAATCAGTTAGCAGCCAAGTAGCGTAACTTGGCAATAATGTAGCACTCACACCGGTACCTGCTAACGCAATACCTAAAGCACGACCTCGACTGATATCAAACCAGTCGACAATCAGCCAAGTCCAGGTGATCGGAACAGTACCTACTCCGATTATAGCCGTGATAAATGCTATCAGATAGAAACTCCACAATGGACCTGTAAATATGCCCAATGACGCCATTCCGATTGCCATTCCTATTATGGATACTAAGGTCACACGCCGAACACCGTGATGATCTATTAACCACCCCACGGCAGGCGCTGCCAAGAGGTTCCCTATTGTAAACCAGGTGTAGATTCCCTGGACCTCTGCACGCGACCAACCAAAAGTCTCACTTAATGGCTTTGTTAGAACGCCAAGACTATAAATTGGAATTGCACCGAGACCACAAGCAAGACCAACTCCAGCTAAAAGTATAATCTTCCAACCACGCCTAAGTTCATCCAGACCGTTAGCAGTAGGCCTTGTTGTCAGCAATTCATGATCCCCATGTTCTGTCTTCTTAATAGACTGGCGTTAGGCAAAGGCCCTATTCCTAATTCCTTTGAGTATGAAGCTAATAACAAAAGACAGCTACTCCTGTAAGTAATAATTAGGCAACTCATGAAAACCGTCTTCGGTAATGCTGTTCGTCAAATTGCCTTCACGGAAAAATTGCGTTTCGACATTTTCTACACAAGCACTAGGGGGGCCAGACCAACAGGCCTTAAGGAAATCATCCAAATCCTTGGCAGTACCACACGCCAGAATTTCCACCGATCCGTCGCTCACATTTCGCACCCAACCCCCTAGACCGCGCTTCTCGGCTTGTCTCTTCGTCCACCCTCGAAACCAAACACCTTGAACACGACCGCGAATTCGGAGATGAAGGTAAGCTCGGGCACCCCCGATACTCATTATAATTCACTCAAATTCTATTATAATCTGATCAACCGACACGGAAGCCCCTGGTTGCTCACTAATATCCTTTACAACCCCATCCCGCTCAGCTTTAAGCGTGTTCTCCATCTTCATGGCTTCAATCATAGCAAGGCTATCACCGGCCTTGAATGTTTGTCCCTCTTGTACTTGAACAGAAACCAATAAACCTGGCATAGGAGCTAACAGATATTTCGATAAATCCTGCGGCGGCTTGTGTAGCATCAGCGAATGGAGTTGGGCTTCTCTAATCGTGTAAACCGTCGCTTTAGCCTCTAATCCCGCACGGAACAAGCGATATCCAATACCAACGCGATCTACCTGAGCACAAATGCCAGTACCGTTAATAGATCCCTCGAATAATGGCATACCATAAGTCCAGTTGCTTTCTATTTGGAAAGAAGCCCGCCCTATCTTAACGGTACCACTACCCATGCCTATTCCATTTGGCACAACACTCACTGCATGGTACTTGTCGTTAAGACATACCATCCAGTGACGGTGAACAGGCGCACCCCGACCCATTACCTGTCCAGAAATATGCGCACTACGGTCCACATATGAATTATGAATCCATCCAGCTACCGCAACAAGAATATTTCTATCCTCAGCAGTAATCTGCACACCAGAAAACCCATTAGGATATTCCTCAGTGATAAAATTCGTGGATAGATCTGAATTAACAAATTTCTTATTCCGCATAACCGCGGCGACAAATGGAATGTTATGGGAAACACCGCGGATATAATAAGCATCAAGAGCGCGACGCATTTGTGCTATAGCAGTAGACCTGGTCTCTCCCCAAGTACAGAGCTTTGCCATCATGGGGTCATAGTACATTGAAATCTCTCCGCCACTGCAAACGCCGCTGTCCACGCGGACATGTTTACTTTCGGTTGGCGGTAGATAATTTGTCAGTCGGCCCGTTGATGGCAGAAAATTACGATACGGATCTTCCGCATATATGCGGCTTTCTATGGCAGAACCATTAAGCTTTACACCCGATTGTTTAAGAGTAAGCCTTTCCCCAGCCGCAATCCGAATCATCCATTCCACGAGGTCCAACCCAGTAACGAGTTCAGTAACTGGGTGCTCGACCTGTAATCGTGTATTCATTTCTAGGAAATAAAACTTGCGCTGTGCATCAACAATAAACTCGACTGTTCCAGCTGAAACGTACTTGACTGCTTTCGCTAAGGCCACAGCTTGCCGTCCCATAGACTTTCGGGTCTTATCGTCGAGAAAGGGACTCGGAGCTTCCTCAATGACTTTCTGATGGCGACGCTGAATAGAGCATTCACGCTCACCAAGATAAATCGTATGCCCTTTATCATCAGAAAGAATCTGGATTTCTATGTGACGAGGCTCCTCAATAAATTTCTCAATAAATACCCGGTCATCGCCAAATGAAGTTCGCGCTTCGGAGGTAGCACGCTCAAAGCCCTCTCGTACCTCAGCATCTGAAGTTGCAACACGCATCCCTTTACCACCACCACCAGCTGAGGCTTTCAGCATGACTGGATAGCCAATACCCCTAGAAATACGAATAGCTTCTTCATAGTCTTTAATAACCCCGATATAACCGGGAACGGTCTTAACGCCTGCCTTCCTGGCAATTTTCTTCGCTTCTATCTTATCGCCCATTGCCGCAATAGCGCGGGCATTTGGACCTATGAAAACGATTCCCGCCTTAGTCAACGCTCGCCGAAAATCTTTGTTCTCCGACAAAAAACCGTACCCCGGATGAACAGCATCCACCTTCCTCCGCTGTGCAGCGCGCACAATCTTATCAATGTTTAGGTAGCTCTTTGTCGACTGAGCCGGACCAATATTGACTGCCTCATCAGCTAATTGCACATGCAGGGCATCATTGTCCGCGTTGGAAAAGACTGCCACCGTTTTAATATTCATTGCATGGCAAGTTCGGATCACTCTGCAAGCAATCTCCCCACGATTCGCAATAAGAATTTTCTTAAACATACGGATCAGAGGCCTCTATAAAGGAATATTACCGTGTTTTTTCCAGGGATTGGTCTGTTCTTTTGTGCGCAGCATCGCTAGGGACGAACAGATATGACGGCGTGTGCTGTTAGGCATAATTACGTCATCGATAAAACCAAGACTAGCTGCCTTAAGGGGGTTCGCAAAACGATCCTCGTAATCCTTGGTTCGGGCAGCAATTTTCTTTGCATCTCCTATATCCTGCCGGAAAATGATTTCTACTGCACCCTTTGCACCCATAACCGCTATCTCCGCAGACGGCCAAGCAAAATTAATATCGCCACGAATATGCTTAGAACTCATGACATCATAAGCCCCACCATAAGCCTTTCGGGTAATTACCGTAACTTTAGGAACAGTAGCCTCAGCATAAGCAAACAGAAGTTTAGCACCATGTTTAATAATGCCACCATACTCCTGATCCGTGCCTGGTAGAAATCCTGGTACGTCAACAAAGGAAACGATAGGAATATTAAAACAATCACAGAAGCGGATGAAACGGGCCGCTTTGCGAGAACAGTTTATATCCATACAGCCCGCCAAAACCATTGGCTGATTCGCAACAATACCGACGGTAGTACCTTCCATACGCGCAAACCCCGTAATGATATTGCGTGCGAAATCTGTACCTATTTCAAAAAAGTCTCTTTCGTCCGCAATTTTCAGGATTAGTTCTTTCATGTCGTATGGTTTATTTGGATTCTTTGGAACCAAAGTGTCGAGGGAAGGCTCTTGCCTATCAGGGGGGTCCTCACAAGGGATAAGAGGTGCTGTTTCCTTGTTGTTCAAGGGCAAAAAGTCCATCAGGCGACGAAGCTGAAGAAGGGTATCCACATCGTTCTCGAAAACACAATCAGCAACGCCAGACTTAGACGCATGCGTCATAGCCCCACCCAACTCCTCATGTGTGACAGTTTCGTGAGTAACTGTCTTCACAACGTCGGGTCCGGTTACATACATATATGACGTATCCTTGACCATGAAGATTAAGTCGGTAATTGCAGGCGAGTAAACAGCACCCCCAGCACATGGTCCCATTACAACTGACACCTGGGGAACCACGCCGGACATCAGAACATTCTGTAAGAAAACGTCGGCGTAACCAGCGAGAGATTCCACCCCTTCTTGGATACGAGCACCACCCGAATCATTGATTCCGATCACGGGTGCACCTACGGTCATGGCCTTATCCATTACTTTGAGAATCTTCTTAGCGTGGGCCTCTGACAAGGAGCCGCCAAAGACAGTAAAGTCCTGGCTAAAAACGAACATAGGCCTTCCATTGATTGTACCGTATCCAGTTACAACGCCGTCTCCGGGTATTTTCTGTTCAGCCATACCAAAGTCATTACAACGATGTTCTACAAACATTCCCCACTCTTCGAATGATCCTTCATCAAGGAGAAGATCAATCCGTTCACGAGCCGTTAGCTTACCTTTAGCGTGCTGAGCATCGATACGGCGCTGACCGCCCCCCAAACGAGCTTGGCTCCGCTTTTTTTCAAGACGACGAATGATTTTGCTCATAGGGTCCCCTTCCCACCCATTAATGCCTGTAACGATATGTCCGTGAGTCAATAAGGACAAGGTATTGTGGGAGGTATTTGTAGCTGGTTTGTTTTGATAATGTATTAATATATATGATCATTTCAGTATGGAACACGAGTATCTACGTTACTTTACCGCCGCACTCCGGATAGCATACCTCCACACCCAGAAAATGCGAAATCTCAATAGTTAGGTACCACATGACCCCATTGGACAGCTCACACCAAACAGAGCTATACAGTTATTTATGAATCAATACCTTAAGTTAATCTTTGAGATAGGGCCCCTGCTCGTCTTCTTCTTTGCTAATACCAAATGGGGTATATTAGATGCCACCTTCGCATTCATTCTCGCTACCGCGATCTCGCTAAGCGCGTCCTACGCCTTAATGCGGAAGATTCCAATAATGCCACTATGTACTGGCATATTTGTGATGATCTTTGGTGGCTTGACTGTCTGGCTTCAAGACGAACTATTCATTAAACTTAAACCTACAATCGTAAACATTCTATTTGCCGCAATTCTTTGCGTTGGCCTGCTAAGTAAACGTCTATTCATCAAAGCGATTCTAGAATCTACCATCCATTTAACCAATACTGGATGGTTACTGCTGACGAGGGCTTGGATTGGCTTTTTCCTTGTTCTAGCTTTTCTTAATGAAGTTATGTGGCGTAATTTCTCAACTGATACATGGGTGAATTTTAAGGTCTTTGGAATTCTTCCACTAACACTAATCTTCACCTTTTCACTAGTACCCGTCCTGACTAAACATATTATGCATCTACCGAAGAGCTCTCAAAACGCTCGCCGCACAGACGACTAATGCCGCACAAGGTGCAAGAATCTTTCGGCCGATAAAAGTACGCCTTCGAGCCGTTTGTGTTCCGCCAATAATGCTATATCCTCACCCCATGTTTCCATCTGATAAATTTCATCTAACTGAGCTGCCGCTAACGTTTCTGCAGCTGTTAGCCGGCCTTCCGCAAATGCTAAACCTAGGGCCAAAGAACCAGTATTAGCTGCAACCAACTGTACAATAGTTAACGTGTAGCTGCTGACAGACGAAACAACAGTTTTCAGTTCCTTCCCATCCCTTCCCGACAGCCCCAACGGCATCACACCCTCTGCTACCGCCAAACCAACGCCGTGAAAAGACAATAGCCAGTCAAGCACCGGCTGCCATACGGTATCTTGCTTTATTCGTAGATCAAGCGGATGCGAAGCCCGATAACATAAGAGGTCCGTTTCGGCGAGAACCACAAGCTCCTGGATAATTTCAACACGTTCAGGAATGACCCGGTCGATCAAGGTATTGAGAATCTTAGTTAGTGGCATAGACTGAGTGTCAATTTGCGATCCCTGATTCTCCCATTCCTCGACCACGGCTTCAGCTAATCTCTTGTACGGCGTTGTTAGAAGTGCTTTGGCCGGTGTTCGAATTGGTTCATCGTCGATAGCTATTAAATATTGGCCGGCGCCTTCAGTAACGCTTACCCCGCGATACAATCGTTTACGCATATTATTTCCCATTGGCCCACCAACCGAGTGTGGTAGCAGACATCGCAGCACGCCACAGCACTTCCAAATTGCCGGCCTCAATAGGGCCCTACCATAATTAGCAACTAAAGATTCTAATAATAATCTCTTACCAGATAAATTTAGTAAGCTTATCCACTAATTGTATGTGTCTTCGAAGTCAAAACATGAGCTGCGGCTGCGGCTCCCTCTTCAAATCCGAAGAACCTTATCGTGTCCGAAATATGTGGCGGCAATGGAGCTACTATCGATATAGGCTTTTTCTCCGGTATCGCAATATTCAGTGCTCTCCCATGCAAATGAACTTTGTTTGTGTGAGTTAGACTTGGAAGAAACGCCTTTTTTCCTCCGTATTTACCATCCCCAAGAATTGGCGTGCCGAGCAGACCGCAATGAACGCGCAACTGATGGGTTCGCCCCGTTTGCGGTTCTAGTGCCAGCCAGGCAGCAGTGTTGTCCAAACTAGCAATAACTCTGTACCGGGTTAAGGCATGCTTACCCTCCCGAACATTTGCAATAACCTTCTCTCCCCTGCAGCCACTCACTTTGGCTAAAGGTACTGTAACTTCTCCGACGTCTAAGGATGGTCGACCAACTACAATAGCCCAGTACAGTTTTCGAACCTGACGTCTCCTAAACATCTGCGTCCACAATGCCGCAGCCTTTGCGTTCCTTGCTAGAAGTAGAACACCCGAAGTATCCTTATCCAATCTGTGAACAAGTTTCGGCCTTTCTTGGGAGTCAAACCTTAGTGCATCAAGCATACCGTCTAAGTGACGGGTAATCTTTGACCCTCCCTGCACGGCGAGGCCAGCAGGTTTGTTAATCGCGAGCAAATCATCATCCTGGTATATAACAGTCTGCCTTAGTGCAACTTTATCCTGCTCAGACACAAACACATTAGACTTACGTCGAGATAGATCCTCTTGGGCTAAAACAGCTGGTGGCACACGAATACTCTCACCAGTCACGAGACGCCGACCAGATCTGGCTCGACTGCCATCTACCCGCACCTGTCCGGTACGAAGCAGTTTTTCTAAATGCCCATGAGTTAGCATCGGAAATTTGCGTTTAAACCAACGATCCAAACGCTGTCCGGCATCCGTCGAATGCACAACAATTTCAGGGGCCTTGTTCACGAAAGAGCCATCCTTACCGATAAAAACCCCACGACCAGAGCTAATATACTCAACACTACAGATCCAACAGCATAACCGGCCATTGACCAATACTGCTGGCGTTCGAAAAGATTGACTACGTCAAGGGAGTATGCCGAAAATGTTGTAAAGCCGCCAAGAACGCCAGCAGTCAGGAAAGCACGGCCGCCCTGGCTAAGACCGAACTTAAGTGTAATACCCCCAACAATCGCACCCATAAGTAGTGAACCCAGAACATTGACTCCCATAGTCCACCATGGAAATCCCGAACCTAAGACACGTTCGATGGATGTAGTCATGGCGTACCGTGCTCCAGAACCGATTGCACCACCAACCGATACCACCAATATCAGATAGAGGTTCATGATCTTCCTTTATTTGAACTTTTCTTCCGCCGAAGCTCTTCCCAGTACAATAGTCGTTTATTGATATCGCGCTCAAATCCTCGATCAGGTGGACTATAAAACTTGTTTCTCTGCAAACCATCAGGGAAATAATTTTGCCCCGAGAAACCCTCTTCATCATTGTGGTCGTATTCATAACCTTCGCCGTAGCCGGATTTCTGCATCAGTCTAGTTGGCGCATTCAGAATGTGCTTTGGTGGCATTAGAGAACCAGTTTTTTTTGCAATTGCCATCGCAGCAGAGAATGCAGAGTAAGCCGCATTAGATTTTGGCGCCGTAGCAAGGTAGATAACTAAATACGCAACAGCGAGATCACCTTCAGGTGATCCAAGCCGCTCATAAAGCTCCCAAGCAGCTAAAGCTTGGGATATAGCATTTGGATCGGCTAAACCAATATCCTCAATAGCAAATCTAGAAAGTCGCCGAAGTATATACTTAGCGTCTTCTCCACCGTCGAGCATGCGACTTACCCAGTACAATGCTGCGTCTGGGTCCGAGCCACGCAAAGATTTATGCACCGCGCTTATAAGATTGTAATGGCCTTCACGATCCTTGTCGTATATCGGTGCTCTCTTCTGAACTAAAGCCGTTACTTCTCCAATGCTAAGAATTTCGGGAATATCCACCTTAAGCGAAAACAAGTCTTCCGCTAGTGTGATGATGTACCGTCCGTCGCCGTCAGCTATCGTGCGCAGAGCCGCACGCGCATCGGCAGTAATTGGTAATGCACGCCCTGCATCAGTTTCAGCTCGTAACAGAAGATCTTCTAGGGCCGAATCGTCGAGACGGTTGAGGATATAGACCTGACACCGTGATAATAGCGCTGCATTAAGTTCAAACGAGGGATTTTCTGTAGTAGCACCGACAAGAATAATGGTCCCATCTTCTACATAGGGCAAGAAGCCATCCTGCTGGGACCGATTAAAACGGTGAATTTCATCCACGAAGAGAAGGGTCGCCTGCCCCTTCACTCTTCGTGAAGTAGCGGAAGAAAAGATTTTTCTTAACTCCGCAACCCCCGAGAATACAGCTGACAAACTCTGAAACTTAATATTTGTTTTACTCGTCAACAATCGAGCCATGGTGGTTTTACCGCAGCCAGGAGGTCCCCACAAAATCATGGAGGTAGGTCTGCCAGAACGCACCATTCGAGCTATGGGACCAGTCTTTCCAAGAAGGTGATCCTGACCAACCATGTCTTCTAGAGATGTAGGGCGCAGCCGGTTCGCAAGAGGTTGCCCTTTTGATGGCACCACTTGGGGGTGCTCCGATTGCTCGAATAAAGTATTCACCCACGCACCGAGAGCTGTACAACCCGCTCTCCTCTCTGCAAAGACAAGCGCCAATTACTCTTAGGTGACGCTGTAATCTGTTTCAGACCAGATACATTCTTAATATCAGAATTGTTGACCCTCAAGATAAGATCCCCAGGCCGGATTCCTACACGCGCGGCGATGCTGCGCTGCTGAACTCTAAGAACGATGACACAATCTTCCACCATGTCACGACTGATTTCCTCAGATAGCGCTGGGTTGAGGTTCGCTACTGTCGCACCCGAAAACGGTTGGCTACCGCTAAGTTGACTCTCTTCGCGGGGAGGAATGTCAGGAGGGGCTATCAGTTCAACGGTCACAACCATCGCTACCCCGTCCCGTGCGATGGCAAGTCTTGTTGTTGTACCAACCGGTAAGGTAGCTAGCTGATAACGTAATACCTGGGTGTCAGTTATTTCCCTCCCATTTACTTCCCTCAGAACATCTCCCACCTCAATTCCCGCCGCATCCGCTGGGCTTCCAGAAGCTATCCTATTTACCAAAACCCCAGTAGGACGATCCATACCGAGTGCCCTTGCAAGTTCGGGCGTCACAGCCTGTCCACCGGCTCCAAGCCATGGACGAACCGCTTTTCCGTCCAACAGTAGCCCAGTCATTACAGCACTAACCATATTAGATGGTATTGCAAAGCCAATACCGACATTGCCACCATCTCTGGAATAAATAGCGGTATTAATCCCAACTAATCTGCCATCTACAGTTACCAGAGCACCTCCCGAATTACCCGGATTGATAGCTGCATCGGTTTGTATGAAAGAACGGAAATCACCAACCCCAATACTAGTCCTAGCTAGAGCTGATACAATCCCGCTGGTAACAGTTTGTCCAACGCCAAAGGGATTACCTATGGCTAACACTAGATCACCCACCTCTAGAATATCGGAATCACCCAATTCAAGCGTTGGAAGTGTTTCCCCATTAGTTTCAATCCTGAGCACCGCCAAATCTGTTCTTTTATCGGTGCCCACAACGGTAGCCTCAAACTCCCGCCTGTCTGACAACACTACGGTAATTTCATCAGAATTGCTGATAACATGCTCATTGGTAATAACGATTCCATCTTTGCCAATAATTACCCCCGACCCAAGAGAGTTTTGAATTCGTTCTCGCGGAAAATCGAATAAACCATCGAGCTCTCCACCGAAGAAACGGCGGAAAAATGGATCATTGAACATATTGGGTGCGCGCTGCTTAACGATACGCCTGGTATATATATTTACTACGGCAGGCGCTGATTTCTTAACTACAGGAGCAAATGTTAGACGGATTTGATCTGATGAAATTGGGGCCTGTGAGAGTTGCACCTGTGCTGCCCACCCAGCTATAGAAAATATGGAGCAAAGGAGAACTATCTCAACACACGAGCGGCCGAAATGACCAAGGAATCTTGCTATGTTCATGAAAACATCCATGGTTATAAAATATCGGGCTTTACATGTTCTCTTGCCACCCTCAAAAAGCAAAAAAAGGGCAACCGACCGGCTGCCCTTTAGGAGCTGTGTCGAATCAAACGGTTTTTAAAGCTATTCTTCGGTTTCCTCTTGTACAGCTCGCTCCCTCGCAGCTTCCTGAGTTGGTCCTGACTCATGCCCCTTCGCCTCTAGATCACGGCCAACTAATTCTATTATTGCCATAGGCGCAGAATCGCCGTATCGGAACCCAGATTTGAGCACTCGTGTATAGCCTCCCTTACGATCAGCATACCGCTCTGCTAAGCTACCAAAAAGTTTTTCGACGACCTTCCTATCCCTAAGTTTTGCTATGGCCTGCCGTCTGGCATGCAAACCACCGCGTTTTCCGAGAGTGATGAGCTTTTCAGCGTAGGGCCTCAATTCCTTCGCTTTCGGCAAAGTAGTCGTAATCTGCTCGTGCTTGAACAAAGCATTAGCTAAGTTAGCGAAAAGAGCACGTCTGTGCTGACTCGTCCTGTTAAGCTTGCGCCCCTGCATACCATGTCGCATCTCATCGCCTTCCTCGTCAAACAACGCCTCGCGCACGAGACAGATCAAAGATACCCACCGCCAAGTCTGTGAGCTGGTACGATGAGTTGAGCCCCCAAGGCTCTACACAAAAACCGTCATCTCACCCAATCAAAATGGATCTTCCAGCTTCTTAGCCATATCTTCTATATTCTCGGGTGGCCAATCAGGTATTTCCATACCAAGATGCAAACTCATCTGAGCCAGCACCTCCTTAATCTCATTTAAGGACTTACGCCCAAAGTTAGGTGTACGGAGCATTTCCGCTTCGGATTTCTGAACTAAATCTCCAATATAGATAATGTTATCATTCTTTAAGCAATTAGCAGACCGGACTGAAAGCTCCAGTTCATCCACTTTGCGCAATAAGTTCCTATTAAACGGAAGGTCGTCTTCCTGCCGTTCCGGAAAGGCTTGTTGCGGCTCATCAAAATTGACGAATAATTGTAATTGGTCTTGCAATATACGTGCACTAAGCGCCACTGCGTCTTCAGGAGAAATTGAACCATCCGTTTCTACCTTCATTGACAGCTTATCGTAATCCGTAACCTGCCCGACACGAGTGTTATCAACAGTGTACGAAACTCTCCTGACAGGACTAAAAATCGCATCAACAGGAACGGCACCTATGGGGTCGTCCTCGTTACGGTTTTGAGCTGCTGACACATACCCCTTGCCAGAATTTACCTCCATTTCAATATTCAAATTTGCCTCTTCGTCTAAATGGCAAATCACGAGGTCCGGATTCATGATCTCAATATCGGATGAAAGCTCGATCTGCCCCGCGACAACTTCACCAGGTCCCTGCGCCCGCAATGTCATACGTTTCGGGCCATCGCTATGCAGGCCAAGAGCTAGATTCTTTATGTTTAGAATCAGGTCGGTCACATCCTCTCTTACCCCAGTGATGGACGAAAACTCGTGAAGTACACCATCCATTCTAATAGATGTGACCGCAGCTCCCTGAAGGGATGACAAAAGTATGCGCCTTAATGCATTTCCTAGTGTCATACCAAAACCGCGTTCCAGCGGCTCAGCAACTATTGTAGCACTGCGTCTTTCGTCTTCGCCCGTCTCAACATTGAGCTCCGCCGGCTTAATTAATTCCTGCCAATTCTTCTGTATCATGGCAACGCCTCACTAAAATTGGGATAACGTCTCAAACTCTTGAAGTTATGCGGGTCCGTTATGAAAACCCCTACGACAACTATATCGGTGTCGATAGTCTCTAGACACGGCGTCTCTTACGAGGTCTGCAACCATTGTGTGGTATGGGAGTCACATCCTGTATAGATGTAATCGTAAATCCTACAGTTTGGAGAGCCCGAAGAGCAGATTCTCGGCCTGTTCCTGGTCCCTTAACGCGAACAGACAGAACCTTCATGCCATGCTCCATAGCTTTACGACCAGCATCTTCCGCTGCAACCTGCGCAGCGTACGGTGTGGACTTACGTGAACCTCTAAACCCCTGTCCGCCAGCGGAAGACCAAGATATTGTATTACCTTGGACATCAGTGATGGTGACCATGGTGTTGTTAAACGAGGCGTTCACATGCGCAACGCCGGAGCTAATATTCTTACGCTCTTTCTTACGCACTCTGGTAGGAGCCTTCGCCATCGTAATCTCTCACTAAATCAATTAATTTATGCCTTTAGTACTTTCTTCTTACCGGCAATGGCCTTCGCCGGACCCTTACGCGTTCGAGCATTGGTATGAGTACGCTGACCATGAACAGGTAAACCCCGGCGGTGTCGAAGACCACGATAACACTTCAAATCCATCAGACGCTTAATGTTCATAGCAGTCTCACGACGCAGGTCTCCCTCCACCGTCAGATTGTTATCAATCACATCTCGGATACGCATCACTTCATCATCTGATAACTGATTTACCCGGACTGACATGTCTATGCCAACCTGCTCACAGATCTTGCGCGCCCTTGTACGCCCTATTCCCAATATATAAGTCAAAGCAATGGGAACACGCTTGTTGGTAGGAATATTAACGCCTGAAATACGCGCCACAGCCCGCACTCCTTATCCTATTGAATTTTCTACAAAAATATAGCGTCGGCCCCGCCGAGAGCGCGCCATTATAGGCAGGCAGCCCCCCCTGTCAACATACCCCTCAATCACCCAACGCCTCCTTCAACTCAGCAGTGACAGCATTCATATTCTGATCTCCATTCACCACCTTTAAGAGACCTTTAGCATCATAAAACGGCAGAAGAGGAGCAGTCTGCTCGTGATACGCTATGAGCCGCGCATTAACCGTTTCCTTGTTATCATCAGCACGGCGGAGAAACCCCCCTCCACCACAAACATCACACAAGGCATCCGTCTTCGGTCTCTTATATATATCATGATAGCCTTCACCACATCCTTCACAAGCGAACCGCCCAGTTATGCGTTCCACCAACCGCTCATCAGGAACACGTATTTCTAATACCGCATCCAACCGCAAATACTTTTCATCAAAAAGCACATCTAGTGCCTCTGCCTGTGCAACAGTGCGAGGAAAACCGTCAAAAATAAAACCGTTCTCACAGTCTGCCTCGCCAATGCGGTCCGAAATCATGCCCACAATTATGTCGTCTGAGAGCAGTCCTCCAGCATCCATGACTAATCTTGCTTTCTTACCCAATCTTGTGCCATGCGCAACCGCTGCGCGTAACATATCTCCAGTCGACAACTGAACAATACTGTAGACATCCTGCAAAAATCTCGCCTGAGTCCCCTTTCCACCACCAGGAGGGCCCATCAGGATTAATCGTTTGCCGTTCATCCACGGCGTCCCCTTAACTTCGATTTTTTTATCAACCCCTCGTACTGATGGGCTAATAGATGTGCCTGCACCTGTTGCATGGTATTCAGAGTCACATTCACCACGATTAGTAGGCTTGTTCCACCAAAATAGAAAGGAACGCTTAGACGTGAAATGAGAAACTCCGGAATTAGACAAATAAGAACAAGGTAAAGGCTTCCAACCACAGTCAGGCGAGTTAACACATAATCAAGGTACTCGGCAGTGTTCTTGCCGGGACGTATCCCAGGAATAAACCCGCCCTGCTTCTTCAGGTTGTCCGCAGTGTCTGATGGATTAAAAACTAAAGCGGTATAGAAAAAAGCAAAAAACGCAATAAGCGCCGAATATATCAAAAGATACAGCGGTTGGCCCCGCCCTAGCAGCGCTCCTATTGTAGCAAGTATACCAGCGTCATCATCAACTGGCGTCCCAGCCCCCTGTAACCCTGCAACGGTCAGCGGCATAAGCAGCAAAGAACTTGCAAAAATGGGTGGAATTACACCAGCAGTATTTATCTTCAGCGGCATGTGAGAGTTATCGCCGCCAAACATCTTATTGCCTTGTTGCCTTTTCGGATATTGAACAATCACCCGACGCTGTGCCACCTCAACAAAGATAATCAAGGTAATCACACCAATTGCCCCCACGAAGAGACTGACGATAACCCATGGAGATAGGGCGCCGGTACGACCAAGCTCTAATGTTTGAGCAAGAGCACCTGGTAGACCTGCTATTATGCCCGCGAAAATGATTAGCGACACGCCTTGCCCTATGCCGCGTTCGCTCATCTGTTCACCTAACCAAACTAAGAATACGGTGCCACCCACCAATGTGATGACGGTTGTAAACTTAAAGAATAGACCAGGATTTAATACCGCGGGGGCACCAGTGGAACTGTTAGCACCCTCCAAACCCGAAGCAATACCAAGGGCCTGAAGGGCACAAATACCAACGGTCAAATACCTAGTGTATTGGTTCATTTTAATCCGGCCTGACGGACCTTCTTTTTTTAATTGCTCAAGAGCCGGATTAACGGCACCCATAATCTGCATGATAATGGCTGCTGAAATGTATGGCATTATGTTCAACGCAAAAATGCTCATACGGGATAATGCTCCCCCGGCAAAAACATCAAACATACCCAGCACACCGCCACTTTGGCTTTGCATGATGTCGGCCATAACCTGAGGGTCTATACCAGGCAGCGTGATAAAGGTTCCCGCCCGATAAACTACCAAAGCAAAAAGCGTGAACCATATGCGCTTCTTTAGTTCGGTAGCTTTTGCAAAAACGCCGAAGTTAACGTTCGATGCTAATTGTTCGGCAACTGAGGCCATTTAGGTATCCGCCTCCAAATCCGTATCCGGTTCGGAGTCTGTTTTTACATTCTCCGAAACATCCTTTTTCTTTTTAGTAGTTCTCTTTCCAATCTCTTCTTTAACTTTCCCTTTAGCCTTGAATTCGTCATCGGCACCCGTCGAGGATTTTTTCTGTATAAGTTTGATGGAACCTCCAACCTCTTCGACAGCTGCTGATGCCGTTTTGGAAGCGTGTGCCACGTGAAGTTCCAACTTAGCTTTTAGTTTTCCCCTACCGAGCAAACGGACGATATCGTTTGTACCCCGCACCAGGCCGGCCCCTACCAAGGCCACCGAATCAACCGGCTTATCTACATCAAGCTTTCCTTGATCCACTGCCCATTGAAGTCTATCCAAGTTCACGACAGCATATGCATTCCGGTTCATACTGTTGAAACCGCGCTTAGGTAAACGCCTGTACAAAGGCATTTGCCCACCTTCAAATCCCTTTATAGCCACGCCCGAGCGGGACTTCTGTCCCTTATGACCACGGCCTGCGGTTTTGCCCTTACCCGAGCCCGGACCCCGTCCAATACGCTTACGCGGTCTGGTCGACCCTTCTGAGCCTCGAAGATCATTAAGTCTCATCTCTTTTATCGCCTTTACCGCCCACAACAGCCCTAAGCCCAAAGTCCGTTCACCATAACACCGAATTACTAGGTAGCCTGATCAACCCGCACGAGGTGCTGAACCTTATTAATCATACCTCGGATCGCTGGTGTATCCTCCAAGGTACGAGACCGATGCATCTTGTTAAGGCCTAGTCCCTTCAAGGTTTCACGTTGGTCCCATCTGCGCCCTATTGGGCTTCCTATTTGGGTCACAGTAACAGTTTCAGTAGATTTTTTTTCTGTTCCGCTCATACCCTATTGCTCCTTGACGGCCTCTTCTTCACGCCGCCCGACAATGTCCCCAACCTTCTTGCCTCTTTTCGCTGCGATCATTCGCGGAGACCGCAGTGTCTGTAGAGCATGAAACGTGGCCTTGACCATGTTGTGGGGATTGTTTGACCCCACACTCTTTGCAACGACGTCCTGAACACCCATCGTCTCAAACACAGCGCGCATCGGGCCACCAGCGATAATACCAGTACCTGGTGGTGCGGCCCTAAGAATAACCTTGCCCGCACCGTACTTCCCGCGAACATCATGGTGCAGTGTCCGACCTTCGCGAAGCGGCACCCGAATCATGGTGCGCTTGGCCTGCTCAGTCGCCTTGCGAATTGCTTCTGGAACCTCACGGGCTTTGCCGGTACCGAAACCGACACGGCCCTTTGCATCCCCAACAACCACTAGCGCCGCAAAAGCAAACCTTCTACCACCTTTGACCACTTTAGCTACCCGGTTAATGTGAACCAACTTATCAAGGAGGTCGTCTTCGCGCTCACGTCGTTCATTAGTTTGGTTACGTGCCATTCAACATCTTCCTCGTGATCAAAATTAGCGTCCTAAAAGGATAACCCAGCGTCACGGGCAGCATCCGCCAATGCCTTGATCCGCCCGTGATAAATGTAGCCACCGCGATCGAATATGACGTCTACTACCCCAACGCCCACAGCACGTTCAGCAATCAGCTTCCCAACTTCTGCAGCGGCATCTTTGTTTGACCCTTTTTCTAACTTCCCTTGAAGGGCCTTATCGATCGATGATGCTGCTGCAACGGTGCGACCATCAACATCATTAATAACCTGCGCATAAATATGTTTGCCAGACCGGAAGACTGACAAACGGGGCCGACCATTAGCATGCTTCTTAAGCGAATACCTATTTCGTCGCTTACGCCGTTCAAAAAGTCTCAAGGCCAAAGTCATCTCTATACCCTTACTTCTTCTTGCCTTCTTTACGCAAAACATGTTCACCACGGTAGCGAATACCCTTCCCCTTGTACGGTTCCGGTGGACGGAATCCCCGTATCTCCGACGCTACCTGCCCGATCTTTTGTTTATCGGCTCCGCTTATCTCTATAACTGTAGGAGATGGAGTTTTAATCTCTATTCCCTCGGGAACTACAAAATTTATTTCGTGAGAATACCCGAGAGCGAGATTTAAAGTCTTACCTTGAATCTGAGCTTTATAGCCCACCCCCTGAATCTCCAGCTCAGTCCGGAATCCCTCACTTACACCAATGACAAGATTGTTAATAAGAGAACGAGTGGTACCCCACATTTTGTGGGCTCGCTTCGTATTGTTACGGGGCTTAACCCGTACGAGGCTGTCGTCCATAATCATTTCAACATCACTCACAGTCACAAAGCTAAGCTCACCTAACTTGCCTTTAGCAGTGAATATATTATTTTCATGCGACACCGTCACACCCTCAGGAACGTCAACTGGATTCTTACCAACACGCGACACCTCTAATCCTCCCTAAAAAACCTGGCAAAGGACTTCGCCGCCGACATTGGCTTGACGAGCTTCATGGTCCGACATGACACCACGTGGTGTTGAAAGGATTGATATACCAAGACCGTTATAGACCTTAGGAAGGTCTTTGATCTTTGAATAGATGCGCCTACCCGGCTTCGAAATTCGGGTAATAGTACTTATTACAGGCTCTCCTTCGGTATACTTGAGATCCACACGTATCTCGTCGATACCACCACGGACATTGTACCTTTCATAGCCGCGAATAAACCCTTCACGTTCCAATACCTTCAATAGGTTTTCGCGGAGATTTGATGCATCCGTAACTATGTTCTGCTTATTCGCGCGCTGACCATTTCGGATGCGAGTCAGGAGATCACTAAGAGGGTCGGATAACGACATTTTTGTCCTCCTTACCAGCTCGACTTAACCATGCCCGGGATCTGTCCTTTGGAAGCCAAATCACGGAGCAAAACGCGACCCAATTTAAACTTACGATACACACCTCTTGGCCGGCCTGTAACTTCACAACGGTTACGGTGTCGAGATGGGGCTGAATTACGCGGCAGTGCTGCCAACTTAAGTGCCGCGTTGAAGCGATCTTCCGGCGAGGTGTCACGATTCATTATCAAGGCCTTCAGCTGTGTCCTTTTCTTCAAATACATATTTGATAGACGCCGTCGTTTCTTATTTCGCTCTACTACGCTGGTTTTCGCCATTACGCAGGTTCTCCTTATTGCTGCTTCTGAAACGGCATATCGAAACCCTCGAGAAGAGCACGGGCTTCTTCATCAGTTTTTGCCGTTGTGCAAATAGTGATATTCATTCCACGAATCTGATCAACCTTGTCGTAGTCTATTTCAGGAAAAACAATCTGTTCTTTTAGACCGATATTGTAGTTACCGTTGCCATCAAAGCTCCTTGATGGCAAACCACGAAAATCCCGCACACGCGGTAAAGCAATAGTAACAAGGCGATCCAAGAATTCGTACATACGAGTGCGCCTCAAAGTCACCGCCGTACCTACGATCATACCTTCACGCAACTTAAATACAGCAACAGACTTTTTCGCCTTAGTAACAATTGGTTTTTGCCCTGCGATTTGGGTCAAGTCTGCCACTGCACCATCCATCTTCTTCTTATCCTGAGAGGCTTCGCCAACACCCATATTAACAACAACTTTATCTAGCTTCGGAACCTCCATAAGGTTCTTGTATTCGAACCTTTCCAATAGTGATGATTTCACAACGTTATTGTAATGATCGTGCAATCTTGATGTCATGACACTCTCACCTAATCCAAGATTTCGCCAGAGCGTTTGGTGTAGCGCACCTTGGTACCATCATCGAGAAACCGGAAGCCAACTCGAGTAGGTTTATCATCCTTTGGATCTACGTGAGCGACATTGGAAACATGTATAGATAATTCCTTTTCCAATATACCCCCAGCTGCTGTTGTGGTCGGACGTTGGTGCCTTTTTACAATATTAACACCCTGAACAATCACTCTGTCCTCTTGCGGAATAGCCTTCACTACCTCGCCGCTCTTACCCTTGTCGCGTCCCGAGATCACGATAATTTTGTCGCCCTTTTTTATCTTCATAGCCGCCATCACAGTACTTCTGGTGCCAGAGAAATAATTTTCATAAATCGCTTCGCCCTAAGTTCACGGGTAACCGGTCCAAATATTCGTGTGCCAATAGGTTCGTTTTGATTTGTAATCAAAACTGCGGCGTTACGGTCAAATCGTATAGCCGACCCGTCACCGCGGCGCACCTCCTTCGCGGTGCGCACTATGACGGCACGGTGGATATCGCCTTTCTTTACGCGCCCGCGCGGAATAGCTTCTTTTACCGTCACGACTATAACATCCCCCACGCTAGCAGTTCTCCTCTTAGAACCACCTAGTACCTTGATGCACTGCACCCTGCGAGCACCTGAGTTGTCGGCCACATCAAGATCTGTCTGCATTTGAATCATGACAGAACGTCCTTAAGTTCAGCTAACTTCAAACTAGTCAGCAACATCCAGCACCAACTCCCAGCGCTTTCGTCTGGAGACTGGTGCACACTCTTGAATTCGTACTACGTCGCCAACCTTAGAAGCATTTGTTTCATCATGGGCGGCATAACGCTTAGATCTCCTGATAAACTTCCTATATAGAGGATGCTTAAATCGGCGCTCTACATTGACAACTATAGTCTTATCCTGCTGGTCACTAACCACCACGCCTTGAAGAATACGTTTAGGCATTAATATCCGTCCTTCCTATAGCCCCAGGCTACATCACCGCATGTTTTCGTTGATGTAAAAGGGTCTTAACCTGAGCAATCTCAGTTCGTACCTTGCTCACTTGTGCAGTATTTTCAAGTTGGCCCGAAGCTCTCTGAAATCGCAAATTGAACTGTTCTTTCTTTAATTCAAGTAAGCGACTAGTCAGCTCATCATCTGTCTTAGCGCGCAAATCATCGGTTTTTGCCATTGCTCAGCCCTCCAGTCCGAGGCGAGCAACAAATTTTGTCTGCAGCGGTAGCTTAGCCGATGCAAGCTCGAAGGCACGACGAGCTACATCCGCTGAAATTCCATCCACCTCGAACATGATTCGGCCCGGTTTGACACGGCATACCCAAAATTCTGGGGTCCCCTTACCCTTACCCTGCCGCACCTCCGCAGGCTTCTTCGATACAGGTATATCAGGAAAAATCCGAATCCAAACTCGACCTTGTCGCTTCATATGGCGAGTTAATGCGCGGCGCGCCGCCTCAATCTGGCGGGCGGTAACACGATTAGGTGTTAAAGCTTTAAGACCATAGGACCCAAAATTCAGGCTAGCACCACCCTTGGCAACACCATGAATACGCCCTTTATGGGCTTTACGAAACTTTGTACGCTTCGGACTTAGCATCTCTTATCCTGCCATCATTAAATGCTAGGAGCGCGCCGCTTGGTCTTGCGCAAGACGATCTTGTGCCATCGGGTCCTGTTCCATAATTTCACCCTTAAAAACCCAGACTTTTACGCCACAAATACCGTAGGTTGTTCGGGCACTAACTTCACCATAATCCACATTCGCACGCAGCGTGTGCAATGGCACACGGCCTTCGCGATACCATTCCGTTCGCGCTATTTCCGCTCCACCTAGACGACCAGCACAATTGATCCTAATACCTCCGGCACCAAGCCGCATTGCTGCCTGCACGGCCCGTTTCATCGCTCGTCGAAAAGCGACTCGACGTTCTAATTGCTGCGCTATGTTCTCGGCAACTAATTGAGCATCCAATTCTGGTTTACGAATTTCTACAATATTCAAATGAACTTCATTACCGGTCATACGCTGCAAATCACGCCGCATATTTTCTATGTCTTGCCCCTTCTTCCCAATTACGACACCGGGACGGGCAGTATGGATAGTAATACGCGCCTTCTTCGCCGGGCGTTCGATTACTATTCGGGACACACCAGAATGTTTCAGTCTGGAACGCAGATACGACCGAATACCAATATCTTCATGAAGTAGAGATGGATACTTATCACGTTCCGCATACCAGCGGGAATCCCAGGTACGGTTAATATTAAGACGAAGCCCGATAGGATTAACTTTCTGCCCCATTATACGGTCTCCTCGCGCTCGCGAACCACAATAGTTAAGTTGCTAAAGGGTTTCATAATACGTCCAGCCCTACCGCGTGCCCGAGGCCTCCAGCGTTTCATTACCATGTTCTTTCCTACATATGCTTCGGACACCATTAGTTGATCAACGTCGAGTTGATGATTGTTCTCTGCATTGGCAACGGCCGATTCCAAAACTTTCTTGACCACTTGGGCAATGCGCCTACGGGAAAATTGTAGTTCAGACAGAGCGGCCTCTGCTGCTTTCCCCCTGATGGATCTCGCCACCTGATTAAGCTTGTATGGACTCGTGCGGATAGAGCGGGCCACAGCCCTAGCCTCGTTATCGGGAAGAGAACGGCCGCGACTTGCTTTTCCCATCGCTACAACCTCTTCGCCTTCTTATCTGCAGAATGTCCATAATACGTGCGGGTTGGTGAAAATTCTCCGAACTTGTGCCCAATCATGTCCTCGGTTACCAAGACCGGAATGAACTTGTGGCCATTGTGAACACCAAACGTCAAGCCCACAAACTGAGGCAAAATTGTAGTCCGACGAGACCAAATCTTGATCACATCATTACGCCCAGATTGCCTAGCATTTTCTGCTTTCTTTAGCAGATAGCCATCTACAAACGGGCCTTTCCAAACAGATCGAGCCACTTTCGGTCTCCGCTACCGTTTCTTTTTCTTCTTCGCCAAATGCCGGCTACGCATAATCAAACGGTCGGTTTGTTTGTTGCTGCGTGTCCGCTTGCCTTTCGTAGGCTTACCCCATGGCGTTACAGGGTGTCGTCCGCCGGAGGATTTACCCTCACCACCTCCATGGGGATGATCAACAGGATTCATTACCACGCCCCGCACATGAGGACGTCGACCCAACCAACGTTTGCGACCAGCTTTGCCGAGCTTGATGTTTTGATTGTCCGGATTCGATACGGCCCCGACACTGGCCATACATTCACCTCGCACCATCCGCAGCTCACCGGACGAAAGACGCAACTGGGCATAACCAGCGTCTTTACCAACTAATTGGGCATAGCACCCCGCAGACCTTGCAATTTGCCCGCCCTTACCAGGTTTCAGTTCAATATTGTGAACAATGGTACCCACCGGCATGTTCTGCAGTAGCATCGCATTACCAGGTTTGATGTCTGCTTGTTCACCGGCGATCACCTTGTCACCCACTGATAATCGCTGAGGCGCTAGAATGTATGATACCTCACCGTCCTCATACTTGATGTACGCAATGAAGGCGGTTCGATTTGGATCATATTCCAGCCGCTCGACCCTTGCGGACACACCAAGTTTGCGCCGCCTGAAATCAACTTTTCGGTAACGCTTTTTATGACCACCACCAATGTGGCGCGAGGTTATCCGACCATTATTATTGCGCCCGCCTGATCTGCTCAAACCTTCCGTCAGAACTTTGTCTGGTTTACCCTTGTGCAGATCCGTTCGGTCTACAAGCACCAAACCTCGCATCCCCGGTGTAATTGGCTTGTATTGTTTGAGTGCCATAGACTTATAACCCCGTCGTCACATCAATGGACTGGCCTTCATCCAAAGTTACAATTGCTTTTTTAAAGCTCTTGCGTTGTCCGAGCTGACCTTTAAACCTCTTGACCTTACCCTTCTGAATAAGAGTATTAATGGCTCGAACCTTAACGTCGAAAAGGGTTTCTATGGCCTCCTTAATCGCCGGCTTTGTTGCCCACATTGGCACTTTGAACATAACCTGATTATGCTCGGACGCCATGGTTGACTTCTCGGTAATCATTGGCGCCTTAATTAGGTCATACATCGTTTCGGTAGGGGCCTTTTGGTCGCTGTTCATGTCAAGCGCTCCACGAGCTTCTCAACAGCGGCTCTCGTAAGTATTAATTTATCCCTCCGTAGAATGTCATAAACGTTTGCACCCTGCTGCGGTAATACATCTATGCCAATAACGTTCCGTGCTGCACGAACAACCGCTTCATTCAGATCTAAACCATCTATAATCAGAGCCGAAGACCAACCGAGTTTCTGAAACTTCTTAACAAGCTCACTCGTTTTACCGTTTTTGGTCTCGATCTTGTCGAGAATAATAAGGTCGCCGTCCTTCACCTTAGATGACAAGGCCGTTTTTAAACCAAGTCGGCGTACCTTTTTTGGCAAGTCGTGTCCATGACTGCGCACAACTGGACCAAATGCTTTTCCACCACCACGCATTTGTGGGGCACGGGTAGAACCTTGGCGTGCACGGCCCGATCCTTTTTGGTTAAACGGCTTCTTAGTCGAACCGCTAATCTCCCCCATATTCTTTGTCTTATGGGTTCCTGCCTGGCGCCTTGCCAACTGCCATCGGACAACCCGATGCAAGATATCTACCTTCACCTCCAGACCAAAGATACCGTCTTCAAGGTCCAATGACCCAACATTCTTGTTGTCTAAGCTGATGACATCGGCCTTCATTGAGACTCGTCCTTGCTTTCGGTATCACCCTTGACCGCGCCTTCGACATCTTTTGGGGAAAGGTCTTCACTTCGCAAAGAAGAATCCTCGCTCAAGGTTTTCTCTGCACCTCCCTTCAGCCCTGCAGGCAAAGGAACACCCTCTGGTAAGACCTTCTTTACGGCATCCCTTAGTAAAACATACCCACCCTTCGCACCGGGGACAGCTCCCTTCACAAGAACCAACCCTCGCTTTTCATCAACTGAGACCACTTCCAGATTTTGTATGGTAGCGCGGACATTCCCGTATTGGCCCGCCATTTTCTTGCCCTTGAAGACCTTCCCAGGATCTTGGCATTGTCCTGTTGAACCCAGTGAACGGTGGGATATGGAGACCCCATGTGATGCTTCAAGACCACTAAAATTGTGACGCTTCATGCCACCCGCGAAACCTTTTCCGATGGAGGTGCCGGTTACATCAACATGCTGGCCATTTATAAAATGTGAAGCGACTAATTCGGCGCCGACCTCTAGAAGAGAATCCTCGTCTACACGAAACTCTGCCAGCCGGCGTTTCGGTTCCACTTGCGCTTTAGCGTAGTGACCACGCAAAGGCTTATTGACGTTTTTGACCTTCGCTGTACCAACACCCAGCTGCACTGCTGAATAGCCATCTTTATCATTAGTCCGCTGGGCAACAACCTGAAGGTCATCGACTTTCAACACAGTCACAGGGACATGGCCACCCTCGGCCGTAAAAAGACGAGTCATACCAACCTTTTGCGCGATCAGACCAGAACGCATCGCATCAGTCCCCTAAAGTTTGATTTCCACATCAACGCCAGCCGCGAGATCCAATTTCATTAATGCATCCACGGTTTGTGGTGTTGGATCTAAAATGTCGAGAAGACGTTTATGAGTCCTAATCTCGAATTGTTCCCGCGACTTTTTATCAACGTGAGGAGAACGGTTTACTGTAAATTTCTCAATCCTTGTAGGTAACGGAATAGGTCCGCGTACCTGTGCACCGGTACGTTTAGCCGTACTAACAATCTCCTTGGTTGACTGATCCAACACTCGGTGATCAAAAGCCTTTAGACGGATCCGGATATTTTGTTGTTCGATCATCGATTTGGTTCCAAATCAACTGGCATCTAATCAACAGATGCTAGTTCTTTAATTAACTACTCTATGATAGAGGCGACCACTCCAGCACCAACTGTTCTGCCGCCCTCACGAATGGCAAACCGCAGACCATCATCCATGGCAATAGGTGCAATCAAGTTCACCGCCATGGAGATGTTATCCCCTGGCATCACCATCTCAGTGCCATCAGGCAACTCAATAGTCCCCGTCACATCCGTGGTTCTGAAGTAAAACTGGGGACGGTAATTGGAAAAGAATGGTGTATGACGTCCCCCTTCGTCCTTCGTCAGGATATAACACTCGCACTTGAACTTCGTATGAGGCGTAATCGTAGAGGGTTTAGCCAAAACCTGCCCACGCTCAACTTCCTCACGTTTAGTACCGCGCAGCAAACACCCCACATTATCCCCTGCTTCACCCTGATCCAACAGTTTCCGGAACATCTCAACGCCAGTGCAAACCGTCTTCGTTGTTTCCTTGACGCCAACAATCTCAACTTCATCACCAACATTGACAATCCCACGCTCAATACGCCCCGTCACAACCGTCCCTCGACCCGAAATCGAAAAAACATCCTCGATTGGCATCAAAAACGGCTGGTCTATAGCACGATCAGGTTGCGGTATGTCCGCGTCAACTGCCGCCATAAGTTCCATAAGAGAGGCCCGACCCACCTCTTCGTCCTTTCCTTCTAAAGCCGCCAGCGCAGAGCCCCGGATCACCGATATATCATCCCCAGGGAACTCATAGGAACTCAGTAATTCTCGGACCTCTAATTCAACAAGATCCAAAATTTCCTCGTCGTCGACCTGATCAACCTTGTTCATATAAACAACAATCGCGGGTACACCAACCTGACGAGCCAGCAAAATATGCTCCCGCGTCTGAGGCATCGGGCCGTCAGCCGCTGAGACAACTAAAATTGCACCATCCATCTGCGCGGCTCCCGTGATCATGTTCTTCACATAATCCGCATGGCCAGGACAGTCTACATGGGCGTAATGACGATTGTCTGTCTCATACTCAACATGGGCAGTCGCAATCGTGATCCCTCGCTCACGCTCCTCAGGCGCCTTGTCAATTTGGTCAAAAGCCGTGAACTCGGCCCCGCCAACTTCCGCCAAAACCTTGGTAATTGCCGCCGTCAACGTCGTCTTCCCATGGTCAACATGACCAATAGTTCCAACATTGCAGTGCGGCTTGTTACGCTCAAATTTTGATTTAGCCATGTCTACCTCTCCGC
>Ga0315336_1001642_pt1 | contig 40909 bp, 34 predicted proteins | sample ASW5metaG_FD_204512 | JGI IMG/M metagenome (GOLD analysis project Ga0315336, IMG submission 204512) | Ammonia-oxidizing marine archaeal communities from Monterey Bay, California, United States - ASW #5 | ecosystem: Environmental > Aquatic > Marine > Intertidal zone | place: USA: California... | reverse complement strand
ATCATGAGGCAAAACCCAATCCTTCCACTTTTACCTTGATCGAGCGCAATGGCGACTTCAGAATTCCGGCTACAGTTCTCATTCTCGACGGAAATCAACCTCCCAATCAGTCGTCAATCCTCCGCCCCGATCTTGTCTCTTCGCTTTCGAGCCAGGTGTTGGCCAGACGAAATGGAATACGGATCCCTCCGATAGAACCGTTTACAGGAGCCAGAACCCTGTTCGTCACGATGAGATCCTACTGGATGTACCTGGCTGGCATACCAGATCCCTCTCAGCTTCAATGGCAGCCTCTTTCCAAAATTTCGTTCGAACTTATCTTGGCAAATACTACAGCTGGTCAATGCGTCCCTTCTGCCTGTCTGGTGTTACGCTTTCCGTTCAATACGTGGATTGGGGCCCGCAACGAGGGCTCCGAGCTGGTTTTTTATGACGGGAATGACTTGGACAATGCGAGTGTCATCGCTCGATTCCCAGCGGGAGAGATGGTGCGGGTCGACTTTGTGATTCATCAAGATCCTGGCACGCGAATCGGTCTGGTAAATGATGCGACCCTTCGCCTATTTCTCAACAACAGCCTTGTACACGAAATCATTCCAGCTCGGCTTCCAGCCGACACCCAGCCCTCCTTCGGAATCACCAATTTCTCTCCCGAATACGTGTGGGTTGAGAATCTTGGAATCTGGTTGTGATTCTTCTAGGCATTCATTTGCTGTACCCTCGGCAGGATTCGAATATTGCATTCCAATCCGTTGTGTACCATTGCTTTACGACGGCTAAGGATATAATGATTAAGAATACGATAAAGAACCACCTCTAGGCAAGCCCATCTAACCAACATAATTTGGGGTGTTACCGTTAGTCCCTCGATCCCAGCCATTCTTGATCGAATAATTTGGGTCTCAAAAAGGGTTTGCTAGCGCGGACTAACTATCCCTGCCCTTAACTCTCGTATTTACAGAACTTATAGATTTTTCTATTTGATCAAGAGATAACACAGGAGACAGCTTTGTACAGATGTCAACCAGACCTTGTGTGCCGTCTATGCCACTGCACCTAATAGCTTCATGCTGGCTTTAGTGTCTTCACTGCTCCGCATTCTGCGGCGAACTTCTGATGCATACTTCCAATTCGGATTTCTCGGATGCTACCGGCCAATATCGAGAATCAAATAGTCGAAACTTGGCTAGAAGTATAGCTTTGTAGTAAAAATTCCCTTCACTCTCACCGACAAGGTCTAATTCCAGCCCCCCCTCGGGCCATGGTGTAGTCAAAGCGACATACTTGAAATATGAGCGAAATACCAATCACATTTTCGCCAAGTTCTGTCTGGGAGAAATCATACTCATCCGACTTTTCGCCAGCGCTAAATGGATATACATTTGGAAGTCCGCTAAAATATTCTTGCTGAATAACTGTGGCCCGCTCTCGAGTAAAATCGAGTTGGCTCATTTCGTTCGAAACATTTCTCCTTTCGTCCCGACGGTTGTCGTAGGAGCGGTTGTTTTCGAAATCTATGTTTGCGTGGTTTCCCAAAATGATAAGTGCTAATTCTCCTCGGTTTTCGTTTAGTATATTTCGGAACACATCTCCTATCGAAATCTCTTCACGTCCAACTTTTAATATGTTGCCTTGGGAATCGCTCAACAGGTTCAACAGTTGCGATTCTGAGGAGAGCTCAAGCGTATTGGGGTAAAATGCTCTGTCTTCAAGCGGATCAAAATGGTGATACCGCGCGTCGTCGCTCTCATATATTGCTTTGTAATAGAGTACAAGCGCATCAGAGTAGGAATACCTGTGATATCCTCCGCTTCCATCAGACTGACCTGCCTCGATGGCGATGCTTCTTGTAAAGGCTCTCGCTGATTCTAAAGACGGCTTAATCTTAAGCCTAAACTTGGTATTTCTATCAGTTGGGTGACTGGCCTCAAAGTAGTAGAATCCAGTGCCCCCCCCAGGCTGGGCCTTCCCACCTGGAGGAGATTTACTCTGTTCTCTGGTTGTCTTATAAGGCATCTGTCTGTTCTCGACAATCGTCAAGCGTTCCGTGTTTATGCTTCACCATCAATCGGTTCACGATCTTCTCCTTGATTTTTTGTAACGCTGTCGGTACAAGGAGAAAGCGGAAAACAAGGCAAACAATCGCCCTCATAGCCTGCCCATATCAGATCTGTGGGCATCTCGAATTTAAATGCGGGTGCAACTGCCTTCGCCCCCATAGAAAATAGCGCCCTTATCGAATCTTCACCATGGTAGGGTTTGTTTAGCGTGATTTCCCACCACATTTGATTCAAGTTTCCCGAGTCGAACGCCGGAGAGCCAGGATGCAACCTTATATCGGTAACTAGATACCAATCGCCGTCGATCAACAATTCGCGGTCGATGTCGGAGTCGATCGCTTGCTGGTCCTTGATGCCGGATACGGCGTCCCAGTAAATATCAGTCTCTTTTACGGTTATAACATTATCGGACTTCTTGACATCATAAACGTATCCGGTTCGGGCAGTCAAGGCAGACTCGTTCACATGCTGCAACTCGTAGACAACGTTCCGCCAACGAGCGTCAGAAGGATCAATTGGGGGCCGCCCTTGATGCCCCCATTTCCCATTACCATGAGCGTAATAGAGGAAATCACTGTCCATATCTGGCGAGACAGGAATGAGGACCCTGGCGTAACCCGCTCTTAAAAAAGCCTTAAACAGAGGATCTTCCTCATCGGGATCATATTTTTCTGGCCAATCACAACATGGATTCCAAAAATAGTCAAAGAAGACATAAGCCATGTGTTTCCAATCGAAACAACGATCCCAAAAATACCATTCATCTGTCAGCTTTTGAGCCGTTTTTCTGTCTAATTCGGGATAACCGCATGGTTTGGATTTAAAAATCGCGCTCTCTTCTGAAGACTGTTCACAAAGCAACTGAATCACACTGCGTTTTAATTCCGCCTGTTCAATTTCTCGATTGTAAAAGGGGTGTCTCTTTTGTCTGCTTTCTAGGAGTTCTAATCTATAAGCCTCGCGTTCGCCTAGGTAGGATAATTCTTCTTGCCGGTATTGGGCTTTTTTTTCCTCGTATTCAATCAGGTCTGCTTCGTAATTTTGGTCGATTAAATCCACAACATCCTGTTTCCAACTTTCAAGGACTGCCGGTTTTAAGGACAAGGACACGTCGAGTTTGACAGAAAAGTTTTTTGTGTGCTGGGCCTCAAATATGACCTCGTGATCCCCTTCAATATTGGGAAGAGACGTATCCTCCCATCCAGGATTAGGATCGTCCTTTTCTACTTGAACCTTCTCACCCGCCAAATATGCAGCAACCTTTCTCGGACTTCCCGTTTTCCGGTACGTTAAGGTGCCGCTTAACTTCATAAAGTGTCCTACGTGATCTGGAGGTATTTGAAGCATTACGGCTGGAAAGGTTTTCTTTCCTCTCCGGGTTGACGAATCGGTTTGAAGCGCGGTTTCTTTCGACGACTGTAAGGACGGAGGTTCCGGTGGGTTGGTCACGCCGTTACTGGCAGCTTTTTCCTTGTAGGTTTCAACTTTAATATCCGCAGTTGTAATGCCTGGTTCGGTCGGAGCATCGATACTGAAGTCAGAAAATGCGGGGAACTTCTCGGCTACCATCTGATCGATCTTCAGTTCATTGAGTTGCTCATAGAGGCGAGCAGGCTGAGGAATGAGGACCTCTGTCATTAGGCGTTTTCCATGATTAAATAACTGAGCCCTCTTTTCTTGAGTGACGTAAAAGTATTTAGTCACTTGCAGGGGCTTCCCAATATTCACGAAACTGTGAATATTTTTTTCTTTTTCCTCAGTTGTAACGCGCTCTGATCTAAGGCTTCTGGTTTCCTTTTCAATCTCAGTCGTGGCTTTGGATATTAACTCGCGAACATTTTCTTGCGCTTCCTTTATTGCCTGTGAGGAACTCTTTTCGTACGAGAGCGAGCCTGCTATATTGATCTTATAAGGCTCACTACCATAAGATGCGCTTGCGCTTGCACTGGCGTTTAGACTCTGTTCAACTTGAGCGTCGATAGCGTGTTGTAAGCTAGACCGATCACTAACCTGATGATCTTTCAATTGAGTCGACCTATCGCTGACCTCCTTCTCAAAGAAGGTTTCTTTTGTGCTATTTGATTCGTGTTTTCGAGTTCGTGTTTCTCCTGCCGCGATATTTTCTATATAAGCAAGGTCGCCCGCTTTATAACAATGAGTACGCTCTCGGAGTTCAAGCAAGTCAGCAATGAAATAACGGATCTCCGCACAGCATGAATCGGCTTCTTCACAAGGTCTATCTTTGAACTCATTGTCAACACAACCACAGTCGTCGTCCCCTGGGAGCACTCCCTTCATTTTTTTCGATTTCGTATCCGAGGATGATTCTGCTATCGGAGTTGACTCTTCTTCTGGACAAAAAGTCATTTGGAAGCTCCACCACGGCAAAAACACATTGTAACTAAGAACTTTACGGACCGCCGCTCCATCATAAGTCTCTCTTTTAGGTCTCTTCCTTTCCTTCTGAGCAACCGCCATTAAATGAGCACTCATGGCCCGTATGGACACAATCACGTCGACGTGTGAAGAACCCAAAGTCCCAATAACTTGTCTTGCTAGGGCGACATTGCTCAATCGGGCCATGTCTTTCCAGTAGGGACCACTGAAATATTTCTTGCTTGCTCCTCTCTTTTGTGCGGAAAAGTACGCTGTGATATCTGCGTCTCTAATTCGATATGAACGCGGATCGAAATGCTTTATGGCAACCTTGGTCATCTCATGCAATTCACCATCAGCGTCAGAATTATGAACGGCTAGATATGCTTCTGCATTCTCCCTGATTTGATGCCAATCGTTTTGCTGCCATGATTCGAACAATCGTACCGAAAACTCAGTCCTCCAATTCTGGTCTGTCGGAAGGTACAGTTCGGGTAATTCCACATTGAAAGGCAGAAACGGCGGCTGTGCAACCGGAGAGCCAGCGAAAACCGCGAGAACCTCGGCGGGCAAAAACTCAGGATGGGTAAATATGGCATTCGCTCGAAGTCGACTCGATGGGTGCGGCTCTGGGCTCCTCAACACTGCAGTTCTCAATAATACAGACATAACGTTCACCCCAGTTTTTATTGTGCAATCTCCCGAAGAGTCCTTAGAAAGTGATTTCCCCGAGGACCTATTCAAGGGCTGTCTTGGAAACAACTGCGACATTCATTCTATGAAATACCACAAGATCTCGCAATCTTTATATTTGCGAGATCTGTTCTGTATTCCCGTCTGTCACAACGGACTACCTTGTGAAAAGGACATCATTAGGATGCCATGTCAATTTCGGAGAGCTTGTGGAGGCGAGCCCCCTTTATTCTTATTTCTAGCCAAAGATTCCACGACTTTCAATTACCACTCTCCGTCTTTTTCTGGTGCCAGCTTTGAACTAAAATTGATGCTTCCTAATTGGTTCCACGTTAACTGTCTGAGTTGGTGAGTAGTAGCATTTTGAGAAAAACAGGACGATTTCGGTCCCACGGAGTTCAAAACGCTGCATCTCATGTCAACTGGCTTTGAGTTTGAAAGAACAACAGAAAGGCATCGGCCTAGAAGAGGCTTCACGTGAACGAAATTCGAAACGTCCGAACTCACAATTTGACCGGATTACTCAGCGACGACAGCATCGACACCTACGTAATGTGAGCGACGAGAGCTGTGTTACAGACCCGCCAAACCCAATCTTGAGACATAAATAATTACGTATCGTCACGTAATATTATACCTAATTTTACTCATGGTCGATTCGAGCCCCGGGAAGTAATTGAAGGAGATGTAGGGAGAGCTGTTCTTAAAACTAATGCGATCTATGAATTGGCGGCTGATCAGAATTTCTTTTCTGGTCAAAGAGAATTGATGGATACTTGAAATGCTCAGGACACTCCCTCCAGCGACGAAATAAGACTTAGCAGGATGATTTCGTTTTATCAAAGAAACATCAATCCATTTTTGCTGCTCAGGAGCGAAAATCTAACATAGATGCCCACAAATCCTTAAACCGTTCCCTAATCAAGCCCAACACACCTCTGCAGATTCTCTATAATACTAGTAGTTTAACTAATGCTCGCTCGACTCGTGAAGAGACTCGAACTGAAAATCTACTCCTCTTTCAGAGCAGTCAACAGTGTGAGATCGTCTTCCTCCCTCGTGCTCGTAGAAGTCGTCAACAAGCCCACAAACCAACTAACCGACTCCGATTCTTCCCCATGCTCCAAAAGCAGGTGCGAACTGCGCAGCCAGGTGTAGCTGTCGCCGGTTCTACATTTGGCATCTATCGCCTTCGCGGCTAAGAGGAAGAAGAAGTCACTGTCGGTCATGATGGAAGAGCTTTTATCTATTGACACGGCGCGAAAGGATTCATAACTCTAGGCACCAATAAAATTTACTGCCATGAGAAAAGCGCTTCTGTTGTCGTTCGTCTTGCTGTTCGGATTCTCCTCTGCAAGAGCTCAGACTCTTAATCCCGGCGACATTGCCATAATCGGGGTCAATTCTGATAATCCTGATCTCTTCGGATTTGTGGCTCTTGTGGACCTTCCATCTGGAACCACAATTGGCTTCACTGACCACGGGTGGCAATCCAGTGGTTCATTTCGGACGAACGAGCAAGAGTACGCCTTCACGGCGACGGGGACTGTCCCAAAAGGAGCCATAGTTTTGGTGGCCGATACGGACGGAGCTCCGCAGTTTTCAGCTTCGGGTGATCAACTGACTGCCTTTCAAGGCCCTGTAGCCTCTCCTACGATGATCTACGCTGTTAACTTTGATGGGACTGGCTGGCAGGCCGATGCAACGTCATCGAACACTTCCGCGCTACCGACCGGACTCGTCAACGGCTCAACGGCAGTGGCCATCGGGGAGTGTGATAACCTCGCATATGCTGGATCAACCAGTGGATCGCGTTCGGAATTATTGACGCTGATAGGAGATAGCAGCAACTGGACATGCGACAACAGCAGCAGGCTAACATTCGCTACTTCCTTTTCCGTAACGGACGCGAGTAGCAATGCCATTCCTGAGTTCGTGACTTCGACTGCTTTTGCGGAGTACGTAGCGGGTGATCAAGTAAGTATCTCTTATCAGGCGACAGACGCCGACTCAGATCCTATTGTCTACGGCGGAATCGGCTTGCCGAGTGGCGCATCTGTAGACGCTGTGTCTGGTCAATTAACATGGATGCCCACCGAGTCGAACGTCGGTTCTCACACCTTCTCTGTCACGGCAAATGATGGAAAAGACACGGCAGCAGTCTCAGTGACAGTAGTGATCACGTCGGCCATTGAAGCTCGCAGGCCATGGCTTGCGATCGATCCTCAGGGACTTGTGGTGCCGGCTGGAGAAACGGTCCAACTACTATTCCAAGTCAGAGACCCTGAGGGTGGTCCGCTAACCTATGCTCTTGAACCGAGCGATGTCGGAGCCACGATTGGAGAAACGACAGTCCCATTTTTCGGCACTATTTGGCAAATTATCGAATGGACCACTCCGATGGAGCCCGGAATACATCGGTTCGAAGTAACGGTTACCGACAACGAAGGGCTATCCATTGTCGTCGAGCAATTTACGGTAGGAACGGGCGTGCTCTTCTCGGGTGAATCGGGCTCTACCCTCCTGTCGAGTTTACAGAGTGCATACAGCCCTGATCAAACGCTTGGGTATGATACGGCTAGAGATACCATGTACGCGAAGATCGACCTCGGGCTGGACGGATTTGTGAGAGGTATTTACACAGGGTTTGGAGTGGAGTACACGGGAGGTGACCCAAGCTCGAACATGTTTGCTGGTGGCATCAACGCGGAGCATAGCTGGCCTCAGTCGATGGGGGCTGGAAGTGAGCCACAGAAATCAGATATGCACTTCCTCTTCCCAGCCAAAGACAATGTCAACTCAACTCGGAGCAATCATCCGTACGAGGATATTCCAGACGACCAGACCACATCGTGGTTCAGAGAATCTGAAGTTCTGTCTTCTACTCCAAGTTCGGATATAGACGAATACAGCGAGTTCGCGTCTGGAAGATTTGAACCAAGGGAATCCGTCAAGGGAGATGTCGCTAGGGCAGTCTTCTACTTTAACACAATTTATGAGTCCGCTGCAAATAAAAATTTCTTCAACCTGCAAAGAGTCACTCTTGGAGAATGGAACGCACTTGATGCACCAGTAGGAAAAGAGATTACCCGAAGCGGAAAAATTCGAGCTTATCAGGGAAATATTAATCCGTTCCTACTAGACCCATCGCTCCCAAACAGACTTTTCAGCCTGTCGACAGGAAACGATGATGTGTCTCAGCCACCGAGTTTTAAGATTGACTCGTTCTATCCTAACCCAGCTGACGAAAGTATCATGCTCAATTTGACAACCGACCGAAAGCAGGTATTGCAGGTGCAAATTTATGATATGCTCGGGCGTTTGACAGCTCGCGGAAATGCACATGCTGGTCAAAACAACATTTCCGTGCATGACTTCGCTTCAGGTGTATACGTTATCGTAGTACAGGCTGAGGAAGCAACGATAAGAAGATCATTTATCGTATCGAGATGAGAAGACGCATTCGGCGTGTGGGGTAATTAAAAAGAGGGCTGTCAAACAGTCCCCAATATTTAATAAGCGCCTTGCCGCTATTTTTGGCTTTTTTCTAATTTCGGTTCTGGACTGCGATGTCCATCTCCTGAGCTTTTTTGGTGCATTGCTAGAATATGTCTCTGCACGTGAACTGAATTTTCAAGGACCAGAGTTCCGCCCTCAGCTTCCAGTTCCGCACGAATATCCAACAGCTTTATCGCCTCTCTTAAAATTTCACCCGTTGACATTTCAAGACGATTACCAAGGCTCCTCATGGTATCTGCTATCGTGGGGCTAACGTACCCCACAACTCGAACCTTTTTAGCTGTTGTAGTTTCTGCCATCTGACTCTCCTGTTTAACACGAGCCGTAGTCCCATCTGGGCCGGCCGTATGTGTTTGATGAATTGTTTTGCCTCGAGGGCTACGCAGCGAAAGTAGCAGTGGTTTCATTCATGTGCAACACGCAAAAGGCAACACAAAGTGGTGTATGGGGCGTTTATGTGTGCCATATGCGGGTAATATAGTGCCCTACACTGTTTTTGTTGTGGATAACTTTGTTAATATTTTGTGCATTCAACGCGCAGGTAGCGGCACACATACAGCACGGCTATTGCCTATAATTATGCGGGCCTGCTCTACCATTCATCTGTCTGCCGCCAAACGCTCCCGGTCGCCAGCAAGATAAATCGCCCTCTCGAGGGTCAATCCAGTAGAACCATGTCGGACATGATGAACGACGGAAAGCCAAATGTCCCAGAGTCAATGGCGAGTACGGAGACGACAAAACGGAAATACGAACCGTTGATGCATCCTGGACTCGATACTGAGCCAGCACCATCGATTCACCTCGACTCATCTCTGAACGATGATGCGCCTGAAATTTCTGGAAGCGGTCAACCAGCTAAGCAAGCTCTTCCTGAACACATAACTGACGGTGCCAGCGCTGATATTGAGATTCAAGACAATGAATTCAAGAGGAAAGTTCGGGAACGCCTCCTGAGCAATCTCCGAATAATCTGCAACCTTTGTCTCGTCCTTTCCATAATTGCCGTAATGACAGCCACCCTCTGCTCATTCGAATTGATCGATGTTGAGTCAGAACTTCTTGGTTTGATTAAGGGAATCGCGATCGCAGGGTTCTCTGCTTGGGCCACCATGTATGTCGCCCTTGCCAAGTTCGCTGGAAAGAAGGACAAGGAATTGCAGTGACGGACGCCCGTTTCGAGACTGGTGATTACGAAGAAAACTAAGGATTCATTTCTCGACAAACGACATCCCCACCGCTGTTCAATGTTGTCGACGTGCGCCTAAGCAGTGCAGGGAAGCATCGAGAAAATTTCAATTTCTATCATGCTTTTTGTCTTACGAGATGACGAGCATCGTGCTCCCTCACTTTTCATGAGCCTTGCCCGATCTTGCTCCTATCTCATACTGTTTATTCAACCCATCCTCCCCTCTAATACTGATCTGAATAGCAGTGAGGTTGGCCATCGGAGTAGAGGGTGTTTTGAACACTCCCAAGGCGTCTCCTAACGCTCTCCAAGCCGATATACGAGCCGAGTGACTCGTCCCTTTGCCGTACTCGTTAGCGGAGCGCCAGAGGCCATCTAGGACATCCTTTTGCTGGTAAGAAGCCTTGTCTTCCACCACTTTCAGTTCGGCTTCTTTTGCGCGCTCGATTGCCCCCTTCACTTCCTCCCTCTTTAACAGCTGGCACCCAATGTTTGCAGCTGATTTAGGGCTGTAACCGGCTTTGCGAGCCGCTTCCGACGCGTTTTCGCTGTCTAGATAGAATTCGACGAAGTCTCTGAACTGCTGTTTCAACGGTGTAGGATTAGGTGATAGTTAGTACATGTGTTTTAGACGGTTTTTCTCCAAGAAAGATCGAGACAATACTAAATGCGGGTACCCCCTGGCTAGGCGTTCAAATAGTCTTCGGAATGGGACCCTAATTCAACAACACCTGCCAACTACGTAGTGCTACTTCTTGCGGTAAGTGCTTATGGCAGTTATTCTTTCGAAGGTGGGTGAAATGCTCGCCGTAAATCCTGTTTGCATAAATTGCAGAACACAATGACTAGCACATCCTTCTTCACGCTGCGGGTTTCTGTTAGTCGACTTATCGCGGGCCATGACGAACGGAGAATTATCGTCGCGGCCGTCATGTGCCTGTCGATCGCATGCGCTAGGAGCCTGCAGGCACAACCTCAAAACGAAATCACGCTGTCCATCCAGGAAGGCCATTCTGGAGCTACATCCATCGACTATTCTCCCGATGGTAAATACATGGTATCGGGGGGTGCAGATGGCTCAATTGTCAAGTGGGAAGTCGCAACAGGGCGAGCCATCAGTCGAGCAGAAAACGAAGACGGTAGGGAAATAACGAAAGTAGCCATGTCTCCAGGGGGCGAACATTATTTGTCCCTAAACGTGTGGGGAGAGGGAATGGTGCGGTCATTCCGAGACGATTCCGTTGCCTTCATCTTCGATTCGCACTTCAACGGCGCAGCCGCTTACTCACACTCCGGGGCCCATGTCCTTACGGGTCACCTGGGGGGAGAATGGAATCCGATTCAACTGTCGTACATCGGTTATGTCAGTATCAGAGATGCATCGACAGGTCATGAACTGAATCGACTCTCAGGCCATCACTCCTATATCAATGATGCAGGGTTCTCCCACAACGACAAACTGATTGTCACTGCCGGTCATGACTCAACGGCGATAATATGGGATGCTACCAGCGGGGAAGTGGTACGCAGACTTGAAGGTTTTGAATCGGCTGTCATCTGCGCACGGTTTTCTCCCGACGACAGCCGAATCATTACTTGTGATGACCATGGGAAGGTGACCATAACGGATGCAAGTTCCGGTGAGCCGATACACCACTTGGACACCTGGAATGGATCGATCACAAGAATTGCTGTCGCTCCTCAAGGGAGTATTATTGCAACCTTTGGAGGAACCCTGAAGGTATGGAACTACCAAACCGGACTTGAAATCCTTGATTTCCACGGTGTGTATTCATCTTTTTACGAAGGCCTGGACCGTGTCGATGACGCGGCGTTCAGTCCTGATGGCAAATACCTCGCGGTCGGGGAAAGAGACGACCCTACGATCCACATTGTGGACCTGCGATCAGGCTTGTCCAAGCAATTCCTGAAGGGGTACAATGATGAGAAGACTCCGGTCAACGTTTCGAGTAATGGCAATTACGCCGTTGCCGCGAGCGCGAGTGCATCAACGATATGGGACCTGGCAGATGGAAAGCCCATTGGAATACATCCGACTGATTTTATTACGCCTCCCGTTGTAGATATTTCTGATGACGGAAACACGATTGTTTTCGGTTCATGGGGTGGCGTCCACATCGGCAGGGTTGGTTATTCGACTCCGTATAAAACTGTTGGACCTTCGAACGACCGCATCATTCAAGTCGACTATTTGGAAGAAACGGACAACCTGTTTTTTGCGGGGGAAGACGGGTCATGGGGCATTTGGAGTACAGACCGTGATAGCCTCATCGCCAACTCGAATGAGGTCGATGCCGAGCCCGTGCGCTCAGTTGCGATATCGCCGAACGAACGGTTCGTGGTCAGAGCATTTTTCGATGGCTCCGTTTCCATGTATGACAGACTTGATTCAACCGATGTGGTAATTCTTCCAGTAGATGAAAACAATTATCCGACGCAAATCAGCGATATCGATTTTTCTTCAGACTCCAACTACTTCGTGACGGCAGGCTCCGATGGTAAGGCTCGTGTATGGGACACCACGTCCGGATCACTCCATGGTGTGTTTTCCGGCCATTCGAGTCCCCTGGAGTCGGCCAAGTTCTCGGGAGAAGACTACCGGGTCGTATCGACCGATTATGGCGGGTCTATTCGCGTTTGGGAGATTCTGTTCTACAGCGAGTTGGCGCACATCTCCGGCCAACAAGGATATACGAGATCCGCTCACTTCGTAAACAATGGTGAGAGCATCATTGCATCGGGATTCAAGAATTCAGCACGTGTTGTAGACCTACACGCAAATTCGATTTTGGCAGAGTTGTTTTCCTTCAATGACGGGACTTGGGCAACCGTCAGTCCCGACGGCAGATTTGATGCAGAGGACATAGGCAATTTGCGGGGGCTGAACTGGACTGCATTTGGTAGTTCGATCAAAACATATTCTCTGGATCTATTCGCGCGAGATCGGTACGAACCCAGGCTTTTGGCACGACTCCTGTCCGGCGAGGACTTCCCGGAGCTGAAGCCATTTCAACAAACAAATCTGTTTCAACCAGTTATAGGGCTGGAATTTGCGAATACCGCCCAAACAAATGTATCGGTTCGACTGGAGGTGACTGTCGGTGCAGAAAGTGATGATTATCCAGACTCCCCACCCTTTGCAAAAGACTTGAGGTTATTCAGAAACGGCCAGCTCGTAGCTTGGAGGGATGGTCCAATTGAATACAATGAGACCATCGTGTTTAAAGATATTTCTCTGCCCTCGGCAGATGAGGAGAATATTTTTTCTGCCTACGTATTCAATAGTGACGATGTCAAAAGCGAGACTTCGGAGATTGTCTATTCGTCGATGACTCTCGGTCCAGCTGAGAGTCGTGCATACGTCATATCCTTTGGGGTAAATACGTTTTCGAATCCACAACTGAACCTGCAGTATGCAGCCAACGATGCTCGGTTGTTTCAGCGATTGCTTCCTTCGCATCTGGAATCAACAGATTCATTTGATGAAATCATCCCGGTCCCGCTGATTGCAGATGGAGACTCCGGCACCGTCGCGACAAAGGAAGCCCTGAGGAAGGTATTGTCGGTACTGTCCGGTAGTTCCGAGAAAGCGTCTTCTCTTCCATTCGATCAACAATTGTCCAAGGCTACGCCCAATGATGTGGTCTACCTCACGTTTGCTACGCACGGCTTTACGGCACCGGACGGGATGTTCTATCTGGTTCCAAGCGATGTAGGTCAGGATCACGAATTGGGGAATGACCTTATGGGGTATTCAATCTCGAGCGAAGAATTGGCCACGTGGCTCAGACCGATTGACGCAGCGGAAATCAACCTAATTGTTGATGCGTGCTATTCTGCGGCTTCCATATCCCGCGGTGGTTACATCCCAGGTCCATTCGGGGGCCGCGGACTTGGTCAACTTGCATACAACAAAGGAATAAACCTGATCGCTGCCAGCCAAGAAGATGCCACTGCCGCAGAAAGCGATCTACTTCAACAAGGCTTGCTCTCCTACTCGCTCCTTGAGGATGGTCTCGAGGAAAATGCCGCGGATCTGGATGCAGACGGCCAAATATCAACGGTCGAGTGGATGACCTATGGAGCTCTGAGAGTCCCTGTACTGAACAAAGAGATTCGAGCTGGAGAGGTACTGCACCCGATAACTGGTCAACCGCGCACAGGCGACAGAGGTGTTGAACCGATGGGCTCTTCTTGGATGCAACAACCGCAGTTTTTTCCATTTGGCTCGCAATTGACAAGGTCGAGAATGGTCAGCGGAGACAGAAAAGCACCATTTGTAAGAATCGCAGACGGCTTGGGCGCGGTTACCACGTGGGACCCGACACAGAATACCAAGGTCTACGACGCTAAACTCAAGCGAAGCGTGGGTACGTTTTACGGTGGTCAATTCAGTGGAGGAGGCAGGTTGGTTACTACGAACTACGAACTGACACGAATCTGGAACGCCGATTCAAGCTGGGCAACAATACCGATTCGGGATTTCAGAATTGTTGCGGTTTCCCATCAGGCGTCGTTTCTATTGGTCGAACACGTCACTGGTGCCTTCAAGCTTGTGGACACTCGAGCGGGAACGTCCCATGATTTACCGTACGAAGGCATTCTCGATGCGGATTTCTCAAGCGATAACCTTCATCTGCTGGTGGCGACAGAAGAAAATATAATTCATGCCTTAAATGTAGAAAATGCCCAGCCTGTGTCTGATTGGACGATAGAAGTGAATGCTCCCATTGGTGACATTCACTTTTCGGCAAGCGGAAAACAGATTGTCGTTGCCGATACTGAGGGGGTTCAGATATACGACTATAATACCCAACTTCCACTCTGGAGAATTGATCAGGCAGAGGTATATGTATCTACACTTTCGCCAAACGAACAATTGCTGTTTACGAGTGGAAATGGTGGCGAAATGATTTGGAGATCAAACTCGCTGACTGAACCGATCTATCTAGACGGACATAGCAGAGGAATTGGAGAGGTCCGATTCTCGCGGGACAGTCAACACCTGATTACTTCGAGCCATGATTCATCTGTGATACTTTGGGAAGCTACCACAGGAGAACAGATCTGGTCGAAATCAACAACTACAAGTTCGTACACACCTTGGGCTGCAATAGAATTCACAGACGCTAAACGGTAGCCTGAGATCACGTCGCAGCTCCACAATTACGCTTTTGAAGATTGTACAGCGATGTCCAAATACACGCCCTACACCTGCATACTCCTCTGTCTCCTTTATCAACCAGGGATAGACGGCGACGCAAGTGTGGAAATAGCCATTAACCCAAATACTAGTGTCAATTCCAGAATCGCGTCATCCGGCTCTAGACGAGCAACGAGCAGGCCTGCCTGTCCGTTGCCCTCGCGGTTTTCAGCAGGTGACGGAACGGCAAGTTCTTAATTGCTGACTTATTTTAAGTAATTTCGCAGAATGAATTCACGATGCGCTGTGCCCACTCCTAGAAAGGCCCAACCATAAGGGTTGTGCATAACAAGCGCATGATGCGGACTCGCTAAACAAGTCATGCGCCAGTTTCGATTTTTGGGGCCTACTACACACACCTGCCCCTACAGCCCAGTCTTTACTTGCCTTCGAAATGGGACCCGTGATTCAACAACAACTTGCATCTACGTAGTCCTTCGCCTTGCGGTAAGTGCTTGTACCAGTTACTCTTCCGAAGGCGGGCTAGTTGCTCGCCGCAATTCGTTAGCCGTTATCCAGAATTCAAGGAGTACATCATGAAAATGTGTTTTGGGCTTTGTCTCACTCTACTTTATTTAATCAGTCCAAATATGGCAGTTGGCCAAGAATTGATCGAATTAGATCAATATTGTCAATTTGATGGAGGAGAAATCGAAGATCAATTATATGCTTTTGATTCCGACCGCGACGCTGAAGCTGCTCTTGAGAAAGTGATGAGGTATACGGGCCTTGAACCAAATTTTATAATCAAGGCTGCTAACGTTGACAATGCCTCTGCAGGGTTACGAGGCCAGTATCGGGTTATCTTATACAATCAGCAGTTTATGCTCGATGTAAAAAACGCCACGGGTAGTGATTGGTCCGGTATTAGCATCCTGGCCCATGAAATTGGCCATCACCTTCAAGGACATACACTCGAACGGACTGGAAGCCGTCCTCCCATCGAGCTGGAGGCAGATAAATATTCAGGATTCATTCTGCAAAAAATGGGCGCGTCACTTGATGATGCCCAGGCGGCCATGAGCCTAATCGCATCTGAATCAGGAAGCGCTACTCATCCCGGCCGCCAAGCAAGGCTTGCAGCAATTACCAACGGTTGGATTTCCGCAAGGGACCTAACTAATCCAAACCCGGATGGAGATCCACCAGCAAAGGAGCCTTCTCCTCAGGATCGCGAGGTCAATTTACCTAGCCCGAACGACAATCCTCCAGTAGTAGTACCTACTTATGTTTCTAGAGCTGTTTTCGCGGGGGATGTCAACTCCTACTATGTTACTTCATCGAATGACATAGTGATGATTGATCCCAATGGTTATACAACTTTAGTGGGAAAAAAGATTGCTCCAACGGTACCTGGCTTCGTTTGGATGTACTCGACACCGTATATCACCTATGGCGTCACCGCAGATGGTAGTATTTGGGGCCGGAATCAGTACGGTCAGTCGTATAAAATTGGTTATCTCACTCAACCATAGAATTCTGCATAACAAGCGCATGTTGGGGCTCGCTCGACTGGCTGAGACGGTTGGTGGGGGTTAGATTCTGAAAGATGAGTGTTGATCGCCAAAAAGCCGCCAGCCGCAATACCACATTTAGAGAGGGAATATGCCAGAAATAGTTATCGTCACAATAATTGGCGCTATCGGGGGACTTATCAGCGGGACAATAGCTAGCCTCATCGCCCCGTGGTCTCAATGGGGAGTGGAAAAGAGTAAGGAAAAGAGAGCTGAGAGGCGCCAGCGAATAGAGGACGCAAGAAAAGCGGTTCTTGCAGCTCACGCAAAAACTGATCAGTTCGCTGCTGATCTCCACGCTAAAAAAATTGACCTGACAAACGCCTTCCCAATGGCAAACACATATTTCGACGTTTTAAACCAGATGGGAAGTTTTCAACCCATTCGGGCTCACGTTGGAGAGTCAGTTTTGGATCATCTCAAAACTTCAAAACTTCTTTCGCTTGATGATCGCGGCGCACCGTTGGGTGAGATGCCTGCTCCATTTAAATCAGTTCTTGATGATCTTGCTCGACTGGAGAAGGATTGGAAATTGGTATAGATTTCCAATCGCGGCATAGTAGCACTTGTGCGAACTCGTACTTCTGATGTTTTATGGTTTCGATTTTGGACTCCACCATTCACGACCGCCCTTCGCAGGGTGACATCGCGTTGCTTTGGAATGGGACCCTAAAACCGAAGAGCAGAGTAGCGACAAAATATATTCCGTCCTCATGTGGTGGCAGAACTGAGCGCAGACGCTTGACGATGAGTGAGGCTTTGTTCGGCGGTTCTTGAGCCTGTGTTTCCTCTATTGACATAGCGTGCTTGGTTTCATAACTCTTAGTCATCATTTAGTATGGATGAGATGATGAAATCAGTTTCTTATTTGGTTGGTGTGCTCCTTGTCTCGCTTGCACTTCCCGTTGTGGCGATTGCTCAATTCACGTCCGTAAGAGTGCAGGTTATTGATCGTGGTCAAGCCGACGGCATTCTGATCCGAACACCCAACTCCGAGTGGGTCGTCATCGATGCAGGGACGAATATGAAACAAGCGGAGTCGATGGCGGACCCAGATATATGGAACGTCGATTCAGTTGCCGTCGCCTTCGTCTCTCACCGTCATGCCGATCATTTTGGTGGCATGGATGATGTGCTAGGCAGTATCCCCGTCGGCCTGCTTGTAATGAACATGGACGATTGTCCGGGCCGGATAACAGATGACAAAGTCAGAAAAGCAGCAACTGATGAGGGTATCGCTACTCAAGGAATGGGTGCGGACACACTGATCGTGGATGGAGTGAAATTCATTGTGCTTCCGCCTGACGACACGCTGGACGATTGTCCGAATCACGAGAACAACAACTCGATTTTAGTGCGAATGGAATTTGGCGACTTCTCTATGCTCTTTACCGGTGATTCCGAAACGGACCAACGCACCTGGTTGATGGAAAATCACCCAGAAATGCTCGACGTGGATGTGCTTAAGGCGTCTCATCACGGTTCAATAAATGGAGTTGATGGCAGCGTGGGAGGTAAAACTTGGATGCAGCACGTGAACCCTCGCGCTGTGATTCTTACTGCGGGTGAGGGCAACACACATGGTCATCCGGATCCAGAAGCAATGGATATTTACGAGCCAGCAGTAGGATTGAATAAGGTCTATTGCACGAGTCGTATGGGAACGATTAGAGTTTATGGGCGGACGGATGGAACGTCCAGCATTTTCAAGCAAGAGCGATTTAACGGTAGTTGTCGTTTTTGACGGATCGTCGCACAAGTGCAGGCTTCCCAATTCTAAATTTCATTTTGGTGAGATTAAATGCCCCATTGTGACCTTCATACCGGAGTTGCGACACGCGGATAACTGGCAACTACGTAATCCTTCGCCTTGCGGTAAGCGCGTGCGCCCGTTACTCTTCCGAAGGTGGGCTAGTTGCTCGCTGTGATTTCGCCAGTTTTTATCAGGACATTATTATGACTGTAACATTCGGAATACCCGAACTTGCAATCGGTACTCTACTTTTTACGGGACTTCAATTCATCGTCGCAAAATGGGCGGCCGAACGAATTCGAGCGTCCATGACTAGAAAAACCGCTGAACTTCTTGAAGACAAGAAACGTGACGAACGGATTCGTCTGCAAGCAGCCAAAGTTGCCGAGTATCTCTCCATAGCTTACTACTTGAAAGACGACGACCCATCAGACGTCTATCAGCGTGCAAACAAATTGGGGTGGGAATTGGCACTTTGGCTGCCAGACGATCTCTATATAAAAGTGGTAAGAGGAATAACTGAAAGAACGAGAGATGACAATCCGCTTTCTGTCTTGCAAGATGTCAGGAAGTACCTGCTTAAAGACAAAGCAGGAGGGCTAACGCAGGACAATATTGCGCATCATTATCCAGAGATTGGGAATACGAACTCTGCGTAACAAGCGCATGTTGCGTGCTTGCGCTTCTACCAAAGCCCATCTGAAACGATTACTTTCTAGTAGGTGAGTGAACTTCTCGCCGCAAATCCGCCAACCGGAATGACGACTCACTATGGAAAACACAAAACTTAATTCAGGTGGCATCATCTACGTGTTGACCAACCCTGCTATGCCTGGATTAGTAAAGATTGGAAAAACCGGACGCAATTCCGTTGACCCGCGTCTAAGCGAATTGTATTCAACAGGAGTCCCCGTGCCGTTTGACTGCGAATTCGCGTGCTCTGTGGAAGATGAGACGATTGTGGAAAAAGCATTTCACACTGCATTCGGACCCTACCGGGTTAACCCCAAACGCGAATTTTTTGAAATAGAACCTGATCAGGCAATCACCCTTCTTCGCCTTATGATGCTCGAGGACAAGACTCCCCAAATTCAAGAGGAGGCCGAAAAGGTTGACTCAGGATCTCAATCAGGCTCGGATCGACTAAGAAAACGCCGACCACGGTTTAACTTCTTTGAGATGGGTATTCCTCAAGGCTCGACACTCCAGTTTATTAGTGGAAGCGGAGGGGAAACCGTGACTACGAATGGAGAAAAACGGGTGTTACATGGCAACGACGAGTTCTCTCTCACCGCGATCACGAAGGATCTGTTAGGAATCGACTACAACGTGGCCCCCGGTCCACACTGGACGTATGAAGGAAGGACGATGCGAGAAATTTATAACGATACTTATGAGTCGTCATAACAAGCGCACGCTGCGGGCTCGCCCGATTGCCATTCTGTAGTTCCAATGTTGGGATCTACTAAATGCGGCCGCCCCAACAGGGCGGGGGAAAAAGTCTTCGGAATGGGACCCGTAATTCGACAGTACCTAGCAACTACGTAGTCCTTCGCCTTGCGGTAAGAGCTTGTGCCCGTTACTCTTGCGAAAGGAGAGCGAATGCTCGTCTAGAATCCATCAACCGACCTACGGAAGGAGTGAGATGAATCTGAAAGCTATAGTTGAGCAGAACGACACGGGATTGGGCAGGGTTTTCGATGCGTTTATCCAGATTCTTATCGTTCTCTCCCTCGTGACCTTTTCGATAGAAACCCTGCCAGGCTTAAAGCCCGCAACTATCGTTCTACTGAATGGCATTGAGCTAATATGCGTCGTCATTTTTAGTCTAGAGTATCTCTTGAGAATTGTTGTAGCTGACAACAAGTTGAAATTCATTTTCAGTTTTTATGGTCTGATTGACCTGATCGCCATCTTGCCCTTCTATATCGCAAAGGGTGTTGATCTTCGGTCTGTTCGAATCTTTAGGCTTCTTCGATTGGCTCGGGCACTGAAGTTCTTGAGGTTTAGTCGTGCTGCCCAGCGCTTCGCAACCGCTTTTCGTCTAATTCGACAAGAGCTACTCTTATTTTTGGTGGCGACCGTATTCGTTATTTACGTCGCAGCTGTCGGAATCTACTACTTCGAACACGATGCCCAACCGGAGTCGTTTTCTTCAGTCTTCCACTCTCTGTGGTGGGCTGTGACGACGCTAACAACCGTTGGGTACGGTGATATGTATCCGGTGACGTTGGGAGGAAGGTTTTTCACTTTCATAGTCCTCATAGTTGGCCTCAGCCTCGTCGCAATTCCGGCAGGATTGATCGCTTCAGCAATGAACAAATCGATTGAAGCTGAGGATGCGGATCACGTCCAGTAACTAGTGCTTGTTGCTGGCCCCTATGATGACCTACCACTAGGGGTGAAGACACGCGGATGCCTGCCAACTACGTAGTCCTTCGCCTTGCAGTAAGCGCTTGAGCCAGTTACTCTTCCGAAGGTGGGCATATGTTCGCCTCACATTCTCCAGGCCTTATAAGGATTACAACATATTGATGGAAAAGACTCCGGATATAAATCAAGAACTCAATATTGCTCTGGACCGTTTATGTGCGTCAATTCCAGATACTGTCGATGCCGCAAAACTTTCTTACATCTCGAAGCTCCCGTTCACACTATCGGTATGGGAAGCTTCACTTAGGGCAAGAGCTCTCGAATTAGGTGAATCAGGTCGAGAGCTATTCAACAGTGGGCGGTTGCTGCCTGCAGCGGTGATCGCTAGGTCTTTAATGGAAACTACAGCGATCCATTTTTGGATGACGGACAGGGTTTCAAAGGTCGATAGTGTCGAGAAAGTCGTCGAAATTCAGGAATTCATATTTCGAGGTGCTCTCGGAAGCAGGAACTGGTCGGAAGATCAATCTGAAAACCCTGAAAGTCTAAATGCCCTGTCAGCAATTGATAAGGCCGCTAAGCGAAATCCCAAATTCCGAGAACTGTATGATCAGCTTTGTGAACATGCCCACCCAAACCTCGAAGGGACGTTACTTTCTTTCTCGCTTAAGAATGAAGAAACTCATATTAGCCAAATAGGGAAGTACTTACTTGAAGCTGACTGGGTCTTTGTACAGATCGCTATTTTAGTCTCACTTCTACTGCTTTTCGAATCAATGGAAGCGTGGGCAGCTTCAATTGAAGAATTCAGCTATTGGAGTGAGGAAGGAAGCAAAAGTGGTGATCTCACGTAACACGTTCAGGCTGTGGGTCCGCGCGACGACCTAAGCCGATCTGAAACGATTACTTTCTGAAAGGTGGGCGAACGCTCGCTGCAAATTCGTTAGCCGGTATAAACGCTTTTGTTGTTATGAACATTAATCAAGTCTTGAAATCTGTCATCTTTATTTGGGCATTTGTCGCGATTGTTGAGAATTCTATAGCCCAAAGTTCATCAGGGTATCATTTGGCTGCTGGAATTGGGTCTATTGTTTCTCACGTTGAGGGGAGTACCAACTACGGATTTGCCCAAAACATTTCGTTGGGATATGGTTTTGCTGGACGTTTTATGCTTGGAATGTCAGCTTCCTTCGGTACCGGCGACTACACTAGCGCCTTTGAAGAGAATGACACCTTGGCTCTATACGCCATATCGGCTCGCGGATATATTAGAAGATTCGACCGGTCTCTCAGACCATATTTGGGCCTAGGAATCGGCCAAGCCCGGCTCAGGTGGGATTTCTACAAAGAAAACCCTGAATCGAAAGGGGGATTTATCCTCGGAAGTATTGGGATAGAGCATATGAGAACAAAAAGAATTGGTCTTTATATCGAGGGCCAGTTTGCCAAAACCAAGTATGACCCTGTGGTGGTTACGACGACTGGGAGGAGGGAAGTGACCATTAAATCTGACTATTTCAGCATGATTGGAGGCGTTAAAGTCATTTTTTAGTAGCTGTCGGGTGTATATCAAGCGCATGTTGCGGGCTCGCCCAAATCCGCTAACCGTTATGCTTCCTCATCTTCGTCAATCACAGGGGTATCATACATAAACCGCAGAATTTCAGTCGCTAGGAAAATCTGGTTCCTTTGCCTACCGGTCATTTCTACAAGTATCCCTTTTTCTACCAACTTGCGGATATTGCCGGCCGCAGCTTGGTGAGACACGTCGAGAAGTTTTGCGGCCTCATTAATTGTGATGGTAGGCGTTTGGAAGAGACGGTCAATCAGGCGGATCACGAGAGCAGATGATCGGCCTTTTTGAAACTGCCGGTGATATCGCTGCCTCATTTTCAAGAGTGCAATTGCGTGATCATTAGCCTCAGTAGCTGATTGATAGACCCCGCGAAGGAAAAAATTTATCCACGCTAGCCAATTGCCCGTCTGGCTGACCGTTAGCAATAAGTCTTGATACACACCCCGATTTCGTTCAAAAAAAGCACTGAGATAAAGAGTTGGAGCATCCAGACGCTCGTGACTAACCATCAGAAGAGGAATGAGTAAACGACCAATTCTTCCATTCCCATCACGAAACGGATGTATCGTTTCAAACTGGTAATGTATTAGCGCAAGTCGAATTAAAAGCGGATCTATTGCATCTGCGTCTTCAACGTTTAAGTACACCTCTAAGTCTTTTAACGCGGCTGTCATTTCATTGACAGGTGGAGGGACGAATCTGGCGTTATGAATGTCATCATCTAGCCGCCCTCGGATCCAGTTTTGTTCGTTTCTAAACTCACCTGGCATTTCTCGTTCTCCTCGAACACTAGACATGAGCGTTCGATGGATATCTCGAATCATTCGCAAACACACTGGCAATTCGTCAAGCAAGTCTAGTCCTACACGCATTGAACTGATATAATTGACCACTTCGTGCGAATCGGCATCTGTCTTTACAGCTTCTTGTGTTCGTTTTGATTCTGCCTCAAACAGAACTAGTCGCTCCGGTGTAGTTACAGTGCCTTCCATTCTGCTCGACAGAATCGCCTCCCTGTGCAGCATGGGTGAACCGATCAGGTACGGGTTAAACTCCCGAGAAGTGGTTCCAGCTAATCTGCCCACCGCGTTCTCTGCTTGCGCAAGCAACCTTATTGTATCGCTACCTAGGGCAAGATTTGTTGGCAGAGGATTTGGGACAAAGGCCAATGCATCATTGATAGTAGGCCTAAGAGTTCCGGGCGCGCCAGTCGTGAATTGATTTATGTCCATAAGGCAAGCAAAGTTTTACAAAACATTTTTAATGTAAGCAAAAAACTATTTCCTTACACTATTTACGTGTTACGTAAGATTGCTTGGACAAAGAGGAAGCATATCAAGCGCATGTTGTTGCGGGCTCGCAAGACTGGAACTACTGCTGTTTCGATTTTGGGCTCTACTGAATGCGGCCGCCCCAACAGCCATACCATTTCCAGCCTTCGGAATGGGACCCTAAATTGGGCCGAGGATCCGACAATGATGAGCCTTGATCAAGAGACTTCCCAGTCACTCCAATGGGGTCAAGTCAGATGGATAGAAGCAAGCGTCATCCATTGGGTGGCCAAATCGTACAGGTAACTTTCCCTGGCTAGTCAAATTACTCTCAATGATCGTCCCTTCACCTATAGGCGTGTGAACTCTTTGGCCCTCGCTGAAGCCGTGGTTTCTGGCGACGGGAGGGCGATCACTATTCATTACCCCTAGTGTGTGGTGAGTCGTGATTGGTGATACCTTAATCACGGGTTGCCATTGATTCGAAGATACATTTACCGCCTGTTCCCTTCTTTTCAAAGCGGTAAGGTGATTCCTGATCGTTCGGATGCTGACCTCCTGATCGTTGTCTAAACGCCACCCGTAAATGTCTTCTGGGCTAACCAGACCACCAAAATTCTCATCCGCCAGTTCGCACAACGCTATGTAGGTCACGTCATATGTCGAGATCCGGTCTAGCGCCCCAATTATGGACTCGTCAGTCAACGGTCTAGATGTGAAGATCACGGCCTTTCCATCGTCACTAAAGGTCATTTCATATGCAATCAGGTCTTGAGCTGGCCCAAAGTTATTTTTGTTACTACTCAGGAGCATGCCCCCGCCTTCCACTTTGACCAAACCCAGCATTGATCTGGACATGTTTCGTTTGAAGACAGATCCAAAAGGTGTCGCCGAATCAACGTTTCCTTTAGCCACTCTGCCACTAACGTGGTCGATAGCGAGTACGGTACCCCAGCTCCGAAGACTAGTAAGCACTCTTGTAACTGCCTGCTGATCAGTCGCATCCGCACCTAGGCCAATCGTGAGAGAATCCAAGATGACGAGCTTAATGTCATTTTCTCGGACTACCTCCCCAATGTGATCTACGACCATTGGGTCACTAAGCGATGAAGATGGGCGCAAATAGAAGAACTGCTCCTCGAGACTTGGGTTTTGCTGATTCGTACCAAATCCTGCCAGGACCTGTACCCATCTCCTTTTTTGTTCAGTTTCATCCAACTCAAAGTCAACATATAGAACTTTGCCAGAGCAGGTTGCATGGTCAAAAAACGGGATGCCACTCACTGTGCAAAAGATAGCATACAGTCCCAAATAGCTCTTCCCAGTACCGCCATCTGCTGCTATTATCGTCGTATGACCTTCAGGAAGCACCTGATCTATAAGCCATCTTCGGGCTGGTGGATCTTCAAACCCCCACATCTCAGTCATCTTCATCCCGTCACTCCCCCCTAAGGATCGTGAGTCGTGACTCGCTAAATCTGGCTCCGAAAACGTTGGGGCCCCTGTGTCTGATATGACAAGCTCTTGCGCCTCAAACTTTGCATCATACGTGTGAGCGAGAGCAACCATTACCTCGAATGCCTCTCTGTTGCCACCGGACTGAACCCAATCGGAAACATCATTTGAAAGTGCTGGCAGGTTGACTTGTTTAATGGACTTCGCATTCGTACAAGATGTAGCTACATCCAGTAAATACTTTCTTCCCGCATCATCATTGTCACCACATAGCAGAATGTCTGCAGCATCAAAGAAGCCTCCGAACTCGGTGCGCCATCCGTTTGAGCCTCCTGGGCCGCATGTAGCCACGTACCCTAATCGTTCGACCGTATGCACGTCCTTTTCTCCTTCGGTAATGAAGACTGGGATACCGGTAATTACCGCTTGTATTACCTGCGGTAGTCTGTAAGGCACCCGTTCGATTCCCTCCGCAGTCCATTTCCATCCTCCATGTCCATCTGGCTGGCGTATTGGAAAGGACTTGTCGCTATAGCGGAGTACTTGGTAACTTTCATTGCCCAAAGCATCTTCATAGGAGTAGGCCTCGATCAACGATTTAGCGGGGTTCGTGTTATCAGAGTACAGGTCTGACATCTTCAGGCCGAGTTTTGAGACCACATCTTCAGTAGCACATCTTGCATGGCAATGCAAAAGAACAGTCCCGTCTTGAGTTTCCTTGATCGACAGTGATGGGTTTTTATCGTCATGTGCTGGGCAACGTGCAGACCAGTTTGGTGAGATACCACGAACTTTGTCCAAGCGTTGCAGAATGTCCTTGGCCCTCATAATCGTTCCCCCGGCAAAACCACTGAATTGGTGCTTTTCGAAGAGGAGTCGACTTCATTTAATTGCCCCCGCGTCGTCGATGAGCGAAGGCTGCGTTCCAGTGTTGCTTCTATGTCTGATAGGCGATAGAAGATGTTCTTTCCAATCTTTGAATACCTCAGCTTTCCCGCCGCTCTGTATCGACTCAATGTTGGCCTGGAAAGGCCGAGAAAATCCATGGCTTCCACATTCGTCAGCCATGACTTATTAGTTTGAATAGTCCCTCGAGAAATAGGATTGAGGGGCTTCACCGCGCGAGCAACAGCCTGATCCAGCATGTGCTCCATTTCGCTTCTGGAAGTAAGTATGAGGTCCATTTGGGTACCATTTGTTGTTGATGATACTCAGGTTACCCACTGCCACTATTTGGTACTTGGCACATGAAGTGCCGAACATAACAAACTGTTACTTATCACCACTATACAGTCGAATAGTTGACTCACTTATCTCGTAGAAATCATCGTCTTGATCTCGGAATTGGCCTCGAAGTATAGCGCCGAACGTGCTTCTATAGTTATCCATCACTCTTAACAAGTTCTTAGAAGCCGAGTCTTCCGGGTACTCCTCAGTCACGTCTGCGTACTCCTTGATCACCCACTGTTTGTGTTGAGTGTGCCGGTGGTTTTTCGACAAACGCTTTTTCGAAGCCGCCTCGGGCGTGTGACGGAGCGCTCTTTGTCCTAAAATCCGCATAAAAGCGTTAATCCGTACATCCCAATCCTTAATGGCTTCGCGATGGTGTTTCAAGGTATCAGCCTCGCTAGGACTGTTCACCCTCTTCTTTATTCTATCACGTTTCTCGACCGCTTCTTTTTTATGCTCACGTGCAACATTCACCAGCGCCCACAAGTCGGCGGACGACTCCCCTCCGAAACTCTTTGCAATTGAATCGATACGCTCGAAATAAGCTAGGATAGGCTCGTTTATCTCTCTTAGCCTCTTCAGCATCTCCTGAGCATCTGGATGTGGATCATCAATTAATAAAAGATGACTCGTATCGGTGCTGTCTTCTTTCATGGATGTATATGAGAATTTTTAGATTTATCGATGATCATGAGAGTCCTCGCCCATCAACTAGACACATTACTCTGAAAACAACTTCCCCATTTCTTTTCCTGTGAACTCAGCGTCGAGTTCTCTTAAGTAGCGCTCTGTTGTTGTTATGTCTTTATGTCCGAGCGCTGCCTGAATCTTTCTAACACTCCAGCCATCAGCCAGCGCCAGATTTGCAAAGCTATGCCGGGACTGATGAAATGACAGCTGCGGAAATATCTTAGCGAGGGCCGCAATTTCCTTGAGAAGCTTATTTACATATGCATTCTGGCTGCTAATCGCTCGTCGAAGATGCTCACCTGTCATGAGATTGTAGCCACTAAGTATGGGGAATACTCTTTCGTCCGGATCTGAAAGATCAGTATTGTAGAAATTGACAATCTCCATAGCGGCTGGAGGTATATCTATATTTTTATGTTTCCCCGTCTTAGACATCTTGTAGCTCAGCCGCCCATCTTGTATCGCACCTACTTTCAACTGCGCGACATCCCTGAAGCGCATTCCACCGAGATACATTGAAAACATCCAATAGGACCTTGCGCGCCAAGCCGGAGAACCGCCCTCCAATTCAAGGCCCTGCAAGGCTTGAATCTCTTCAGCACCAAGTTTGCGCTTTTCTCCTCCAGATTCTTTGAAGGAGATGCCTTCAAAGAGTTCAGGGTCATCCTTGAGCAACCCTTTCTTCACAGATCGATTTATCATAGCCCGAATAGCTCTGAAGTTGCTTGCCCTCGTTGACGGATTGTTATCCAGCCCGCTAACCATGTACGACTGATACCGGCGCATAAACGAGTTGTCTAGGTCTGAGAACGGGAGGCGCTTGCCATGGAAGCGGGCGACCTTCCTTAAGATCGAATCATAGCGGACTGCCGTTGTCAGCTTATCATCCCTACGAAGTTCATCTACATACTCGTAACCGAAGGCAATAAAATCTTTTTCAGATGCTCGAGTGGGCTGAACCGCTTTTTTGATCGCCGCGGGAGTTACAGCATCTCCATCAATTCGCAATCTTAGTAACGCTCGGTTCGCCTCCGTCAGCCTAAGTTGGACGAGGTCGTTTATTTCATCAGAGAGCGGATGTGTTTTGCGTACTTGGCCCTTTTCGGCATTCCAATGCCGGGGCTTCACGTAGACCCGAAGACTCTGATACTGACGACGGTTGCCAGCCTCAATTCGAAGGTATATTGGAGATTCTCCCTTTTTATTTTCTCGACTCTTCCAGAGAACGGGAGTTATAGTGGCCACGAATTTGCCATTTACTTATTCTTGGTTAAGGAATAAGTTAAGGATTACTCCTGCTTTTTTCAACCTCAATCAGAATCAACCAGCAACACAAAGGCTTATTACGGACTGTTTAGGTTGATTTTAGCCACTCAATCGAACTCAACCGAAATCGCAATTGTACCCTCGGCAGGATTCGAACCTGCGACACCCGATTTAGGAAACCGGTGCTCTATCCCCTGAGCTACGAGGGCGTATCTTGGGCGCAGAAAATACGCCTTCCAACATTCAGAAACTCCTTAAATGGCGCTAGATGTAAAAGCTCTTCGAGCTGACACCCCGGGTTGCGAACACGTAATCCACTTCAACAATGCCGGAGCTGGGCTCATGCCTCAGCCGGTGATCGATGCGGTCCAAGGACACCTCACACTGGAATCGATCATTGGTGGGTACGAGGCTCATGCTGCTGCCGATGAAGCATATCAGGACACCTACCGAGCGCTTGAAGAGTTGTTTGGTGCTCAGAAGGGCGAAGTCGCTCTGTTGGAAAACGCCACGCGAGCCTGGGATCAGGTTTTTTATGGAATGGATTTCAATCCCGGTGACAGAGTGATCACCGCGCAGGCCTCGTACGCGAGTAATTATCTGGCGATGCTTCAGCAGAAAAAGCGGAAGCAAATCGAGATCGACGTAATTGGCAACGATGAATTGGGACAAGTCGACCTCAAGGCGCTCGAGTCGGCAATTACTGAGCAAACGAGACTAATCTGCCTGACACACATCCCTACCAACGGAGGCCTCATCAATCCCGCCGCTGCCGTTGGCAAAATTGCACGGCGGTCTGGAGTCCCTTATTTGCTGGACGCCTGTCAGTCCGTGGGGCAGGTCGCCATTGATGTCGACGAGATTGGATGCGACTTCCTTTCGGGTACGGGGCGTAAATACCTTCGAGGCCCCAGAGGCACGGGGTTTCTGTATGTCAAGTCCTCATCTCTAGATCTTATCGAGCCACCGTTTCTAGATCTTCACAGCGCCGACTGGACTGAAACGGAGGAGTACAAGCTCGCCAAAGACTCATCTCGGTTCGAAAATTGGGAGGGCTTCGTCGCTGGGAAGATTGCGCTGGGTTCCGCAGTCAGATATCTGCAAGAATTGGGACCGGAGGACGTTTATAGTAGGATTGCCTCGCTCGCATCATCATTCAGAGATGAATTGGCCGGCATTTCTGGAGTTTCAGTTCATGACCTGGGCAATAAAAAGGGTGGAATCGTGACCTTCTCCCATGACAGCTTCCAAGCACCTCGAATTCAGGCCGAACTTTCAGACATCGGTGTCAATGTGAACCTGGCTTACCCCAAATGGGCGAAGCTCGACGCGGATGCCAGAAATTTACCGATGATGGTCCGTGCTTCCGTGCACGCGTACAATACCGATGACGAAGTGAACACGTTTTGCGAGTTAATTCGAAGCCTCACGTAGTTGCGCTGCGAATAATGATCCGCTAGTTTCGAGTCGACTATTTCTTAAATCGTTTATATCGCTTAGGTCTTGTGGCACAAGATTCTCCCACCGCTAAATCGCCCGTTTGGGCCTGGTCGCTCTACGACTTCGCTAATTCAGCATTTACAACGCTGATAGTGACGTTTGTATATGCCGCCTTTTTCGCCAAAGGTATCGCTAGCGACGAAAATGTAGGTACTGACCTCTGGTCGACTGGTATTACCGTCTCTGCGCTGATCGTCGCATTCCTGTCGCCCTTCGTGGGAGCCATGGCTGATCGGGGCGGATATAGAAAACGCTTTCTAGCGATTGCTACGTTTATTTGCATTGCGGCCACTGTCGTTTTGTTTTTCCCTCAAAAGGGAGACGTCTACTTTGCGATGACCGTGTTCATCATCGCCAATGTCGCCTTTGAAATGGCGAACGTGTTTTACAATGCATTCCTACCTGACATAGCACCACTGGAAAAAATCGGGCGTATTTCTGGTTACGGATGGGCGCTGGGATACGTAGGCGGACTGTTATGTCTTGTCGCGGGCTTGGTCCTGTTCGTTCAGCCTGACCCTCCTCTTTTCGGTCTTGATGCAAGCACAGACGCGCAATTCCGGGCGACCAATTTACTTGTTGCTTTCTGGTTCGCCGTCTTCAGCTTACCCATGTTTTTTTTCGTGAAAGACGAGCCCGTTCTCAATCCTCCTCCACTGAGGCAACTTATCGGGGAGGCGCGCGAGGACCTTGCACGAATTTTCGGCGAGGTGAAGAAATTTAGACAAGTATTTCGTCTTCTCGTAGCACGTCTGGTGTACAACGACGGGCTCATTACCATATTTGGATTTGGAGGGTTGTACGCGAGCGTCGTTTTCGATTTTACACTCGACGAAGTAATCGTGTTCGGGATAGCGCTCAATCTTGCGGCTGGTTTTGGAGCCTGGGTCATGGGCTTCGTTGATGACAAATGGGGAGGTAAGACAACGATTTTAATCTCTCTCGTCGGTCTCATCGCAGCAACTTTTCTAGCTGTGCTTACAAGAAGCGTGTTCTGGTTCTGGGTCGCCGGAATAGGTGTCGGGCTCCTGGCTGGACCGAATCAGGCTGCCAGCAGGTCGTTGCTTGCCAGATTTACACCGGAAAACCATGAAAACGAATTCTTTGGCTTCTTCGCCTTCTCAGGAAAGTTCACCGCGTTCATGGGTCCATTTTTTCTCGGGAAGCTGACATTGTTATTCGACAACATGCGAATCGGAATAGTAGTGGTCGTATTGTTGTTCATTGTCGGCGGAATACTGCTTTTGAGAGTCGATGAACAAGAAGGAATCGAAGCCTCAGGAAGAACATGAGTATTTGCGTTCAGGACATAGATGCGGCCCTTCAAGAATGGGCGCCTGCCGAGACTGCTCAGTCCTACGACAATGTGGGATTACAAATCGGGCGATCGTCTCGTGAAGTATCTCGCTGCCTGATCGCGCTCGATCTCACCCCAGATGTTATTGCAGAAGCAAAGACGCTTGATGTGGATTGTATCATCACACATCACCCGCTCCTCTTCCGCCCTTTGGAGTCCCTTACTGATGCGTCGCTGGTGTCTTCAATGGCGCTTGAAATGGCTGAATCTGGTATTGCATTGTATGCAATCCATACCAATCTCGACGCTGCAAGAGACGGGGTATCGTTTGAATTGGCCCGGACGCTGGGCCTCGAGCATATCGATTTTCTTTCAGGTCTTGATAATTCGCAGGTCAAGCTGGTCATTTTTGTACCCCTGGCGCGAATCGAAGATGTTCGAGAGGCTGCTTTTGCAGCAGGGGCTGGCCAGATAGGCAGCTACACCGAGTGCTCGTACTCACACGGGGGCACAGGCACGTTTCGGCCGGGACCGGATTCAAATCCAGCTCAAGGCACTGCAGGAGGAATGCGAGAATCCGTGAGCGAGGTTAGACTCGAAGTGCTGACCAGCAGGTGGTTATTGCCTGCAGTGTTGGAGGCGGTGAAGGAAGCGCACCCATACGAAGAGGTGCCTCACGACATCATAGCGGTAGAACAGTCATTCTCTGGAGCCGGGATCGGAGCGATCGGAACGCTACGCTCGCCGCTGAACCTGTCTTCGTTTTTGAACCTTGTCTCAAAAGTACTCGATGTCGATGCCGTACGATTTGTCGGAGATGAGGAAGGTGAGATATCCAAAGTCGCAGTTTGTGGCGGATCCGGTTCTGACTTTATTAGCCTTGCCAAACGAGCAGGAGCAGATGCATATGTAACTTCAGATGTTACATATCATCGATTTTTTGAGGTCATGAACGAAACTGGCAAAATCGATATGGCGATAATCGATGCCGGACATTACGAAACGGAGAAAATGACCGAATCGTTACTTCAGCGCTGGTTGCGAGATCGATTCTCGGAAGTTGACTGGATCAGAACCAAGACCAAAACGTCACCAGTTAAGATCTGGAAGGGCTAATTCACGCCACGACGGGACGAGAGAACGCGTAATAGACGTTCTTCCACACATTCTTCGCACGATCTCCCGCGAACTTTACCATTGGTATGCCGTTATTTCTCGTCTGTATAAAAACGTAAAATTGTCGACCCTAGAGTATGGCCACCACCGCTCACGAACACTCAATAAGCGAACAGCTTGTTGCGCTGATTCACCTCCAAAGCATTGACAGCAAAATCGACCAGATCAAAAAACTGAGAGGCGATTTGCCTGATGAAATCAGTGATATGGAAGATGAAAAGGAAGGTCTTTCGACCCGACTTGAAAAGCTCAAACAAGAACAAAAAGACAATTCTTTAGCCGCAAAGCAGGCTGAAACCGATGTCAAAGATGCTGAGGCCCTCATCAAGAAGTATGAGGAGCAACAGCTTCAGGTTCGTAATAATCGCGAATATGACGCCCTGACGAAGGAAATTGAAGCTCAGAAGCAGCGAATCGTAGACAACACGGCTCGCGGAGCGGAAATTGAACTGCAGAAGCCCCTTCACGATACCGCGATCGAAGAAGCCGATGCTAGACTAAAGGCGCTAAACGACGTGCTAAGTCAGAAGAACGGCGAACTTTCTGAAGTTCTTGAAGACACAAAAAGCGAGCAGGCCGGACTGGAAAGAACTCGCAAGAAAGCTGAAAAAGAGGTTGATGAGCGCTACGTCCGCGCCTACAACCGCCTTCGTTCACGAGTTCGGGATGGACGCGCAGTAGTGCCGCTCGAAAGAGGAGCGGCAGCTGGATTTGCAGTTCCACCTCAACGTCAGCTCGAAATTCGCCAGCGGAACCGGATCGTTGCCTGCGAGCATACCGGAAGAATTATTGTAGACGGCGATCTTTTTACAGAGACGGTAGCAGCAAATACGAAGCCTAAAAGAAAGAAGAAAAAGTAGGCTCGACTGATCTCTGAAAGTTATTCTTTGGAAAATCCCTCTGTGGTTTGTGAAACCCGCGGCGGGATTTTTCATCTAATCAAACGCTGATCGGATCATCGCGCCCGTTTTCGGGTGAGGAAAGTCCGAACACCATAGGGCACCGTGCTTCCTAACGGGAAGGCATCAGGCGACACGAAAGTGTCCGAAGATGACGGCATGTGCAACAGAAAGCATTCCAGCCGATGGCCTTTCGAGGTACAGGTGATGGGTGAAACGGTGGAGTAAGAGCCCACCGGCGGTTCTGGTGACAGAGCTGGCCAGGTAAACCCCATGGGGTGCAAGGTCAAGCAGCATCGACTGCCTGGATTTCGATCCTGGTGGTGGAACGGCCCGTTCCAATGATGCGGGTAGACTGCTCGAGGCTGACGGTGACGTCAGTCCCAGATAAATGATGATCTCCCTGACTGGTTGCGATCGCCCGTTAGGTGAACAGAATTCGGCTTATAGATCAGCGTTGATCGCATTACATGAAGCCCGGTGCCGCGCGATATACCATCGCGAAAGGCGCCGGGCTTCACCCTTTTTGGTAACACCGTTCTTTTTGAGTAGCACCGTCTTTCGCCAAACCGCGCCTGCCTCGCACGACGCCTCTTCAAATCTGGCAGAAATAAAAAAGGCGGCGCACTGAAATCTCAGTGCGCCGCCTTTAAAACTAAATTGGGTCCTTTACTGATCGGATCCGCTATCTCCCGAATCATCTCCCGAACCGTCGCCCGCTCCAGCATCCGTCGCGCCAGCATCTTGAGCTGGGGCCGGATCTATTGGCGCCGGAAGAATTGGTGTTTGGGTCTGACCGGTTGGGTCCTGCTGCTGGATAATCGAGCCACCCTGATTCTCTGGCCCAATAACGAAATTGGACAGGATGCACAGAACGATAAACACGGTTGCGAGTGACCAAGTGGCCTTCTCTAAAAAGTCAGGAGCCTGGCGGGAGCCAAGAATCTGAGTCGTAGCGCCGCCAGAAGCGATACCCGCTAGGCCGCCACCTTTTCCGCTCTGAAGAAGCACAACGAGTGTCATCAGAACGGCGATGATTGAGATCAGAACAATCAGGAAAGTAAACATGAGACAGAATATGTTCGGTTTAAGAGCGCGCGGAACACTAGATGCTTCGAAAGAAGAGCACACTCCATGTTCTAGCCTGACAAGATAGGGATTCTCCCGCTCTCAGATCAACCATTCGAGTAACACATACTGCTGTTCGCAAAGGATTCATGACCTCAATACTTCCGCTTATTCCGCCGAAGGTCGTTCATCTAGCAATTGAGAAATCATCGAAACGGCCGTCATTGCAGCTGTTTCTGCTCGTAATCGTCTCTTTCCAAGCCAAATAGATTTCCATCCCATTTCCATTGCTTCCGCCATTTCGTGATCAGAAAAACCACCCTCTGGCCCAACTAGTACACTTATAGCGCGAATATCTCCATTGAAAGAGCCGAGGACTTGTCCTAAACGAGTTCCCAGGACCGGATTATCCTCGTCCGCGATTGATTCGTGGCAGATCAATTTTAAATCGCTTTCCAAATCGAGTAGAGCTGAAAATTTCGAAGGGTCGTCCAGACGAGGCGCCCGGCTTCGTTCGCACTGTTTTACAGCACTCTTGATTATCGCATCTGCTCTTCGCCGATTGAATTTCTTCGCTTGGGTTCGTTCTGTAAGCAATGGAATAATTCGACTGCATCCAGATTCAACAGCTTTTTCCAGAAATGACTCCCATCGCGCGCCTTGCTTCAAGAGCGCGAGTCCGACATACAATTCAAAAATGGGCTCTCCCAAGTCCTGCCAGGTCTGCTCGATTCGTCCGATGATGCTTCTTTTCCCGATCGTCTCAATTCGAACCAGGTGGGTAGCTCCTTCTCCGTCAACGACCGTGACATGATCATCCATGCCGATCCGTAAGACTCTAGTCGCATGGCGCGATTCTTCTTCCGGAAACACCACCGAGCCATCCGAGATATGATCTCGAGCCACGTAAAAACGGTGTTTGGCGTTATTGATTGAGTGATTCATCATTGTTAATTAATAGCGGAAAGAATCAGATATCACAGGCCGAATGACATGCCAATATGAACCTTCCCCTGAGAGAGCGGATCTTCAGTATTCATTGCATATGAAATATTAACAGGTCCAAGAGCCGTCTTTAGCACGAACCCGAAGCCGAAACCCGGATACCAATTTACGCTTTCCCGAACACCTTCTGATCCTTTTCGCTGGCCTGAATCAATATATCCGAGATCATAAAAAGCGAATCCGTAGGATATATCATCAACAAAAAGGCGCACCTCAATTAGAGATCTGACAACGGTCTGACCCCGAAAACGATCTTCATCGTATCCACGAAGCGAAGTCGCACCACCTAGTCGGAATAACTCACTCTCGTCCAGGTCTTCCGAACGAATGAGCTTCATATCCAAGCCGGCTACAATCGACCACTTTTGCCAGACTGGCTGATAAAGGCGCGTTGATAAGGAGAGTCTTTCCTGAACATCTCGAGACGCAATTCGAAGCGTGTCGCCAGCTGAGTTGATGCTGCTTCTCTTGCCTTGTCGTCGCCCTCTTTGAAGGATCGACTCGACAAATAGTCCTTTTCGAGGCTGTTGCGGGTTGTCAACTCGCTGGATTCTAAATTCCACGCCCCAAAAGTCTGACGTAGAGGAAGCGACCCGTTGAACACCCGAAATGATGCTCGAGCCACTTTGGCCCGGGCTAGTAGCCTCATGCGAGACCCGCACCCCAACTTCTGTATTTCTATCGAGGCGGAGAAGCGCGCCTAATCCGAGCGCTGTTTTACTGAATGTCGAGTCCTCCTGGTAACCTTCGAACGAACCGGAGAGCCTGATCGGAAGGCCGACAAAAAGTGGGTCCTCTGCTTTTAGTGCGACGGAACTCGCCTGTCCGGGGAGACGGCTTATCTGGGCTCCAAATAACCGACCTGCCCCGAATGCATTGAATAGTTCAATGTGACCGTTTCCAACCATCTGGCTTCCCGCGCCTCTTGCGTCGGGAAGGTATCCGAGGATCATGTCGAATGACCCCGGCGAGCGCGAGACTACAGGGATGACAACATTGGCGCTGGAATCTTTGGTCAACTCAAAACCAGGAGTTCCAACCTGTTCATGCAACCCCGCTCGAATTACCGCCTTTCTTACTTCATGTAAGGCTACTTCCGACGCCTTCGACCCAGGGTGGACCGAACTTATCTCCTTAACAATACGAGGCTTGGTTCTCGAATCACCATCTAATCGGACTTCTCCAATCTTGGTCAGCTGACCCTGCCGTACCACAACTATTACCGTAAAGCCTTCTGCACCCGGTTGAACGGAGTCGAGCGTAGCCGTCGCAGCTAGATAGCCATCATTCGAAAGTCGATTCAAAATGTGATCAATTGTCTCTTCTAGATATTCGGAAGAGAGTGTGTCACCCGGCGAGGACTGAAAGAGATCATCATAACTGGCATCAAGGCCTTGTACTATAAGTTGATGAACCCGGGCATTATCCTCTCCGTCTTGTGCCGCGGCGGAGCCAATGAAGCATAAACCGATGACTACGGCAACAACGATGGCCTGACAAGACCTGCCAATTCGACCATGACATATATGATTCGCCAACGTGCGCGCGTACCTTTGAAGTGTGAATATCCCCACAGCAATCATATTCAGTTTTATCTCGCTTGTCGGCTTCTACAGCCCGAATTTTAGAGCATTTTCGGGTGAACCAGTTGGGACTCTCTTGGGTTCTTCCGAATTGGTGAATTCACTCAGCGCGTTTTCCGGTTCGGCCGACGTCGCGAAAGCGGACACGCTCGATGCAGGCGATACTTTTATCACCGTGCTACCGGACTCGCTGAATCAGCGGCCTGTAATAGCTTATTCGGCGAAGCAGCTGCCACTGATGAGCTGGCTACGGGGACGGAGTTTTTTCTGGAAAACGTCCTCGAAAGATGTTGGCTTGCACTCATTTCGGTTTCTGGCAGAACTGCAAGACACTGATGAGCCCAATACCGACGAGTACGTATTTCAGGTGGATGTTTTCGTCAAGCAAAAATGAGATTTCGTTCACATCTGCAAATGACCGACGAGTCTGCATCAGAAATCAGATCAGCACTCGGCTCTTGGTTCGCAACAAATCGACGAGACCTTCCCTGGCGCCAGTCCAAAGATCCGTATCAGATCTGGTTGTCTGAAATAATTCTTCAACAGACGCGAGTTGAACAGGGACTACCGTATTTCGATCGGTTTCTGACTCGTTTTCCAACCGTTGAATCGCTGGCTTCGGCGAATATCGACGACGTTTTAATTGTCTGGGAAGGTCTAGGCTACTATTCGCGCGCTCGTAACTTGCATAAGGCTGCCACCCAGATTGTTCAGGAGCGTGACGGTGCGCTACCGGTCACGTTTGACGACTGGCTGAAGTTGCCCGGCGTCGGACCCTACACTGCGGCAGCCGTTTCTTCAATAGCCCACGGCGAGGCACGGGCGGTGGTCGATGGAAATGTGATTCGTGTCTTATCTCGACTTGTTGCTCTCGATACGGAAGTCGGAACGGCTCAGGGTAAACGAGAGATATCCGCGTTGGCAGACGCCCTGCTGGATCGCTCAAGTCCCGGATTGCACAACGAAGCTCTAATGGAATTGGGTGCACTCGTCTGTATTCCGAGACAACCAGACTGCTCCTCTTGTCCTTTTCAAGATTCCTGTCTGGCATACTCAACGGATCGTATGCACGAATTTCCACGCAAGAAGCGAAAGCCGAAGGTACCTCACTACGACATTTCCGTTGGAATAATTCGCGATGGTCGTGATCGAGTGTTTATTCAGCGCAGGGCGGATGAGGCGATGCTGGGCGGACTTTGGGAGTTTCCTGGAGGAAAGAACGAAAAGGGCGAATCGCTTGAAGAAACGTGTGTCAGGGAAATTCGAGAGGAGATCGGGGTTGACGTGATCGTCACGGAGCACATCGCTTCGCTCGATCAGGCATACTCGCATTTCAAGATTTCACTCCACGCGTATGCATGCGAAGCGATTGGAGATTTGTTGCCCGTTTCTTCCTTGCAGACTGCGTGGGTGACGCGTGAGGAGCTGGCAGGATATGCATTTCCTCGTGCAAACAGAAGGCTCTTCGATCTAGTGGAAATACCGTCCTCTGGAACACTCGACTCCGGATCGGAATATCAATCGCAACGACAGGATTGATAAATGAAATTTGAAGTCTTTTTCTGGTTGGCCATCATGGCAGTGTACTTGTTTCGGGCAATTGCCAAAAACAAGAATAAAACTGGCTCGGATCTTCCAGTGCCGCCCGAGAAGGAAGAAAACGCAGCCCCGTCTGATTTTCAATCTGCTCTCTCAGAAATCTCGAGAATGCTGCAAGGAGAGCCGCCATCAAATCCGCATCTTCCGCCCCTACACTACGAGCCTGAAACACCGGTTCTTGCTCAACCGCCCGCTCCTGAGCCAACAACCGCTCGATCGTTCAATTCTCTAACATCTAGCGAGCCAGCGCAACAGCACTTTTACGACGATTCATTCGAAAAACGAAAGGACCCGACGTTTCATAAGCCGGTCATTACTCATGACCATGACTTCGATTTTTCTGCCTTCGAACAGGATTCCAAAAAGACGTCCGGGCTCGGATCCTTGGTGAAGCAAGACCTCAAAGACAGAGCCAAAACGCGAGAAGCATTTATACTGGCCGAATTACTCGGCCCTCCTGCTTCGCGTAAATAATGATCCTGCTCGAAGTGAGCCAGATCAAAGGCCTCCTCTACACCTAAGCTTCCTAGAGTTCTTCGATCGCGTCGAATTCCGTCGGCTCATCTCCACCCTTTTTGAACATCTTGGCTCCGATGGCCCCACCGATAGCTCCAAATAGAGTGAATACAATCAGGTTTATCAGGTAGGTGACCCAAAAGTAGTCTTCAATTAGGGGAATGATGACATCAGCTTGCTCAGGCGGAAGTTGACCATCCATCTGATTGATGATTCCGGCTTTCGTAAAGCGATCGGCACCTATTCCGACCAGAGTGAGGGCCCAAGTAAGAACAGAGGAAACGAACCAGCCAATCAGAGCCGCGCCCATCCCGATTTTAGCTCCTGCAGATCCTTTAACCGTGATCTCATTTTCACTTGTATAGTGCCACACTCCGACAACGGCCCCCAAAAGGATTCCGAGACAACAAGCCTGATTGATGAGGCCTAAGTATGAAGTGCTCAATAGTCCTACTACGAGTCCACCGAGAAGGATTGATTGTTTATTGTCTGGCATAGCTGCGTTGAGGCGTGTAGATGGGAGAAATCACGTGATCAATTTAATAAACATTGGATTATCAACTGAGGAATTTTCTCACATTCATGATGAATCTTTGTGGTTCGGTCTATAGTGCAGAACGAAACTGTCTACGACTGCTGCAACAAGAAAATAGCCTGCAACTAATCCCAGAAAGCCGCCCGTGATAATTCTGCTCACAGGCGTGTTCATCCAAATACCGAGTACATCCCCGCTCCAGTCCACCACTGCAGGTAGAACGCCGATGACCAGAATCCACGGAGCAATTCTGGTAGAAAACGGCCAGAATCCACGCAGTGCGCCGTACAACAAGGCCGCCGCTGGAAATCCTGCATATGTCCCGAAGCATCGATGACAGACGCCCAATGCCACACCGTCGATGTGCGGAGATCTGGAAGAAAGTTGATGGCAGACTCCCGAAAAGGCCTGCATGATAAACACGCGTGCAGCCTCCGATACAAATGGAGGTGCGAAAGCCAGCCCGACTAACAACGAAGTGACTCCCATAGTCAGTGCCCAACCAACCAGAAAACCTTTGGGGTACGTACGGATCATGTTTCGAATCAAATTGAAGAAGACCGAAAACTGTGTTTCGGACTCATAGCCATCTAACGGAAAAGCTGACCAGAAGTGGCGTCGGGTGTCCCATGATCTTCCCCGGGGCGCCGGTTCACGGAAATTTAATCGCATTGCGGCCTGAAACCAATCATCTGGTACTTTTTGAGCGGTTTCGAACGGAACAGAGAACTCTCACGCAAGGTTCTACTGTTCTTCGGGGCAGCCGCGATCTTACCGATATGAGGCGAGCACTCGATCCAATTTTATGTCTTTTAGTTAGCACTCCCCCACTTTGAGTGCTAAAACTCTATTTAAATCATCAACAATAAGTCAAACGAGGCAGCATAGAATGGCTAGCATCAAACCTCTGAGTGATCGTGTGGTGGTAAGCCCGCAAGCAGCTGAAGAAAAAACAGCGAGCGGTCTTTTCATCCCTGACACAGCAAAGGAAAAGCCACAGCGCGGAACTGTCGTTGCAGTAGGCCCAGGTAAAGTTGAAAACGGTACCAAGGTCGACATGACGGTAAGCGAAGGCGATACAGTTCTCTACGGAAAATATTCTGGCACAGAGATCACGATGAATGACGAAGATCTTCTCATCATGAGAGAATCCGATATCCTCGGAATCGTCAACGACTAATACCCACCGATTCGCCCCTCGCATGATGGTGGCGTTTTTATTCGTTTTCGAACGATAACACAATCAGATTACTATGGCTAAGCTAATCATATTTGATTCAGAAGCTCGTTCCGGCCTTAAGCGCGGAGTGGACAAGCTTGCTGATACAGTAAAAGTGACACTGGGTCCAAAAGGACGTAACGTCATTATTGAAAAGAAATTCGGAGCTCCTACGGTCACCAAAGATGGTGTAACCGTAGCGAAAGAAATCGAGCTTGAAGACAAAGTAGAAAACGTTGGCGCACAGATGGTCAAGGAAGTTGCTTCCAAGACCAGTGATGTTGCAGGTGACGGTACGACTACTGCTACCGTTCTTGCTCAGG
>Ga0315336_1001641_pt1 | contig 40921 bp, 35 predicted proteins | sample ASW5metaG_FD_204512 | JGI IMG/M metagenome (GOLD analysis project Ga0315336, IMG submission 204512) | Ammonia-oxidizing marine archaeal communities from Monterey Bay, California, United States - ASW #5 | ecosystem: Environmental > Aquatic > Marine > Intertidal zone | place: USA: California... | reverse complement strand
TCGACCCCCTCCGAGGCAAGAAGATCGACACCCTGGAAAAAGTGGCTATCTACCCGGCCTCTCACTACGTCACGCCACAGGAGAAGATGAAGCGGGCGATCGAGAATATTCAGATCGAGCTCGCCGATCGGCTCAAGGAGCTCAGCGCTGGCAACAAGCTCCTCGAGGCCCAACGCCTCGAGCAGCGCACCATGTTCGATCTCGAGATGATGCAGGAGATCGGGCGGTGCAAGGGCATCGAGAACTACTCAAGACACCTCTCGGGCCGCGAGCCCGGCGAACCACCGCCGACGCTCATCGAGTACTTCCCCGAGGGCTGGCTCCTGGTCGTAGACGAAAGCCACATCGCCGTTCCGCAGGCGGGCGGCATGTATCGCGGCGACCGCGCCCGCAAGGAGGTCCTCGTCGATCACGGCTTCAGGCTACCGAGTGCCCTCGACAACCGGCCACTGAAGTTCGTCGAGTTCATGGAACACATCAACCAGGCCATCTATGTGTCTGCGACCCCAGCCGACTGGGAAGTGGACAAGGCCAACGGCCAGTTGATCGAACAGATTATTCGCCCCACGGGCCTGCTGGATCCAACCGTCGAGGTCCGCTCTGCGCAGATTCAGGTAGACGACGCCCTGAATGAGATCCGTTTGCGGGTCGAGCGAAGCGAGCGTGTCCTGGTGACCGTCCTCACCAAACGCATGGCTCAGGAACTCACCGACTACTACCTCGAGCTTGGCGTTCGCTGTCGATATCTACACAGCGACATCGACACCCTCGAGCGCATGGAGATCCTGCGCGACCTCCGACTCGGCGAGTTCGACGTCCTCATCGGCATCAATCTGCTCCGCGAGGGTCTCGACCTTCCAGAGGTGTCGCTGGTGTGTGTGATGGACGCCGACAAATCGGGCTTCTTGCGGAACGCGCGCTCACTGATTCAGACCATGGGCCGCGCCTCTCGAAACGTCAACGGCCACGTGATCCTGTTCGCCGAGGTCGTCACCGACAACATGGACCGGGCGATCTCCGAGACCCGCCGCCGGCGCGAGCTCCAGCAGACCTACAACACCGAGCACGGCATCGTGCCCATGACCATCCGCAGGGCCATCGACCACCCCCTCGCCTCACTTGTGTCCGGGGACTTCGTCGACGTCTCCCTCGAGCCGCGCAAGCGCCGGGTCAACATCTCGGACCTCGACATCGAGGCCGATCAGGTCCCCCGCCTCATCCAGAAGCTCCGCAAGGAGATGCGGGCCGCCGCCACTCAGCTCGAGTTCGAACGCGCCGCAGAGCTCCGCGACCAGGTCCGGGACCTCGAAGCCTGGCTCCTCGACCCCGCAAGCTAAAAATCCCACCACCTGGGAGGTGGCCGGGGGTGGCGGGCGGGTCAAGCCAAAAACCCCCACCACCTGGGAGGTGGCCGGGGGTCGCGGGGTGGGCTCAGATACCAGGTACTATTCGAGTTCGAGAGCCGAGAGATCCTGGTAGCTGATCTGCACTTCGGCGAGGGCCGATGGCACGTACTCGACGAAGGTCACGCTATTGCGAGCCGGGGTGTAGAACCAGTCGGTCTCTTCGATGAAGTCATAGACGACACCCTCGTCGAGGACCGAGACCTCGATAGTGCCGAGTACCGGCTGCCGCGCCAGGAAGAACTCGCGCTGGAGCCCAGCCGCCTGCAGACCCAACGCGTCGACCACGGGGGCCCAGTCGTCCGTGCAGATGGACCAGACGATGCCGCCGATCTCGTTGCTGACGGCGATGTAGCCGGAACCGCGCTCGAAAGAGCCATCGCAGGGTACGTCGACGCCGACGATGGAGTTGAAGCTCAGATTGCCCTCTTCATTGGGCTTGAGGGTCTCGAGGTAGTTGACGAACTCACCGATGGTGATGTCGCCGCTGTGATCTTCCTCGTCGGAGATCGCCACGATGTGCAGGGAAGCCTCGTCGCGCAGGAAGCCTTCATTCTTGACGGTCTGCAGAGCCAATGCCGCATAGATCGCGTCACGCCCGCTCTCGTTGTGGGAGATGCCGGGGTAGAACGGCGTCATCTGGCTGAAGACCTGCTCGGGATTGGGGGTGTCGGGCTGAATCCACTTGTGGCCCTGTGCACTCTGGAGCTCACCACGGTGGCCAGCACGTTCCATGTTCGTGGAGATGATCCCGATGTGGTAATCGAGGCCCGACCCGAGGAAGTACTCGAGGAAACGGGGGAAGTTGTCGACGATCTTCGTCGCCTCTTCGTCCATGGAGGACGAGTTGTCGAGGCACCAGAGGATGTCGACCTCCGGCACAGTTCGCTGCACCAGTCGATCCGTGTCGACCGGTGTCTCGATCTCTTGCGGATTGTTGACGCCGTGCACCTGCGGCGGAGCTGTGACGTCGTATTCGACGCAGCCACCGTAGATAAGAATGAAGGGAAGGAACGCGCGCATAGGTCACCCCGGGAACTTCAACGGTGCAATGTTAGCGCTTCTGAAGGCCAACTGCCCAAAGATCTCACACGCGGGACAAGCTGTCACAATGCGTTGCCGGCATGTAACAGCGGGAGCATCTGCGGCTGAGGCCCTGTTTGACGTACACTGCGGCCGGAGATGTCGATGTTTCGAGGCTTACTTGCAGGCTTGTTTTGGCTATCGAATCCGTCGCATGCAGCGGATCTCTACGTGTGCGCACAGGCGGGCATTTGTTCCAAGGATGCCGAGTGCGCTGCCAATCCCGGTGACTGCCACGTCGACGTGAGCGGCGCGGTGTCCGCAGCGAGTGGCGGCGACATCATCTGGCTCTCGGCCGAAACCTACCCAGACACTGTCGCGAACAATGGCGGGCCCTCTCCCCTGACGATCGTTGGAGACATCGCGAATGGAGGTTCGACGATCGATGGAGACGCTGGCGGAGACGTCCTGGACTTCAAGGATGTCGACATCATCCTGCGGGATCTGACCGTCATGGTCTCGGAGGTCGCCGATCGGCGCTGCATCAAGTCCGATGGCGGTACCTTGCTCCTCGAGAACGTCACCGTCGATAGATGCCTCAAGGACAAAGGAGCGGGACTCGAAGCCAAGAATGGCTCAGTTGTGACGCTGGAGCGCTCCGACTTCACCGACAACGAGGCCCACGGTAACAACAAGGGGGGCGGACACATCTTGATCAGCACCGGCGCCGCCGTCTCCGTCAACGACGTCACCTTCATTCTGGGTCAGGCCACCGGCGCGGGTGGCATCGGTGGCGGCATCCACAACGAGGGAGGCACGCTCTCCATCTTCGATGGGTACTTCAGCGACAATCTCGCGACTGGCAATGGCGGCGCGATTCACACCGACCTGGGGGCTGCCACGGATGCCACCCGCTCTGAGTTTCAGGTCAACAGCGGTGTCAACGGCGGCGCCTTGTCCGCAAACGGGGCCCTCACTGTGTACAAATCCGTGTTCCTGCTCAACAGCGGAACAGATGGTGGCGGAGTGTTCTGCGGACTCGGCAGTGCGTGCAACATCGAGGCGTCGGAGTTTTCCCTGAACACAGCCGATCGCGGTGGCGGCTTCCACGCCGATTCCTCGACCAACTTGCAGGTGGTGGGCAACAACTTCTGCCAGAACGCGAACAACGCAGTCGCATTGGGTGGGCAGGGCGTGCAGGGAGGCGGGGGCTTCGTCGATGCGGGCAGTGGGCTCATCGCGAACAACATCTTCATGGAAAACACCACGAGCACCCAGGGAGGCGGCGTCTCGCTCACGGGCGGTGCGGCATTCGAAGTCTCGAACAACCACTTCATCGGCAATGAATCCGGCGACGTCGGCGGCGCGATCTACTCCGGTGCCGCGACTTCCAACATCTTCAACGACCTCTTCCTGAACAACAGCTCGCCCAACTCCGAGGTTGTTATCGATGTACTCGGACTGGCCACCCTGGACTTCAACCTCTGGTTCCTCAATTCGATCGGCGACGCCAATGTGGCCACCGGCGGCGGCGCTCTGTTCACGGATCCACTTCTTCTAAACTATGTTCCCGGCGACTGCGGAACGGGAAATCTGTGGCCTGGTCCAGCCAGCCCGCTCATCGACAACGGCGACCCGGCCTTCATGGACCCCGATGGGACCCCCTCCGACATCGGAGCCTTCGGGGGACCCGGGGCCGATCCCTGCCTGGGACAGGACCAGGACGACGACGAGGTCTGCGATCAGGACGACGTCTGCAACGGCTTCGACGACGCCATCGACACCGACTTCGACGGCAACCCCGACGGTTGCGACCCCTGTCCAACCGACGATCCCGATGACTCGGACGGAGATGGCGTCTGCGAAGGCGTGGACATATGCCCCGGATTCGACGACGCCGATGACGCCGACTCCGACGGCACGCCCGATGGCTGCGACCCCTGCCCCGACGACGCCTACGAAGTGGATGGAGACGGAGATGGCTGGCTGAACTGTGTGGACTGCAACGACAGTGACCCCGCCGTGAATCCCGCGGTTGTAGAGGTCCCCGGGAACGGCATCGACGACGACTGCGACGGGTTCATCGACTACGGCCCCGACACCGGGGACACCGGTACTGCGGGGGACGCCGATACCGACACGGACGCGGACTCTGATACAGACACCGACGTCGATGCGGACTCGGACGCGGATGCCGACATCGACACCGATGTCGACACCGATGGGCGCGAATTCGAACCCGGCGGCGACACCTCGGTCTCCGGCCCGGTGTCCTCGGCGGGGTGTGATTGCAGCTCCGCCCCCACCCCCCTGGCGCTCTGGATGATGCCGCTATTGGTGGTCCTGACCCGTCGTCAGAAGGAGTAGTTGGCGCGGAAGATGTCTGTCCCGCCCTCGGCGGAGAGCGCCGCTGCGTCGGCCTCACCGAGAGACACGGTGGCCGACAACGAGTAGAAGCCGCCGACGTCCCAAGTCCCGTCTGGTCGTTGGATCACGGCGTACGAAGCGTCCATTTCGTCGCCACCAATCTGGCGTGCACACTGGAGATTACCGCTGCTATCGTAGCGCGCCGCGAATCCGTCCCATTGCCCCTGGGCCTCCAGATCGGCCTGGTTGGGCTCGTCCTTGCCAAAACGGGCGCGACTCGAGAGGGACCCGACGACCACCGCGCCGCCGCCCGAGTCCGCTTGGATGTCGAATGGCGACGTGAGGCCGCCTGGAACGGTTTCGGACTTGACCGCCCAGAGGAAGACCCCGGTCGCCTGGTAGCGCGCCACGAAGATGTCGGTCGCCGAGCTGCTGAGGGTGACCTCTCCGGGATTGCCCACGTCGAAGATCGCCTGGCCAGAGAAGGCACCGGAGATGAGCGCGCTGCCGTCGTCGGCCATGGAGATCGTGTCCGCACCCCAACCTGAGATCTCAGAGAGACCCATGATCGTGGCGTCGGTGTTGTACCGAGCCACGAATCCGGCGTAGGACAGGGGCTGCATGTTCATGGCCTGGGGCTGGCTGGCTCCAAAGATGGCCAGGTTGGGCCCCAGTACGTGTCCGATCACCACGAGTTGATTGCCATCGGCCGCGACATCGTCGACTTTCGAGGTCACGTCTCCAGTGACCTTCTCGACCCACTGCACATTGCCATTACCACCGGCAAAGCTTACGATCGAGATCTGCCCTGCGGCGCCCAACGGCAGCTGGATGAAGGTCTCGTTGGGCTCACCAGCACCAATGGTCACGTCGTCATTGTGCGTGGTGACCACGATCACACTCCCGTCGTCCAGAGCCGCAACACCCTCGGTGAAATCCAGGTCTCCGCTCCCATATCCGCGCGCCCACGAGAGACCGCCCGCACCGTTGAAGCTGGCGACGAAGGCGTCCGTGGTGCCCACTGTGTTCAGGTCAACGCTGTCGTTCTGACCGACGGAAATCGTCGTGGAGTCGGCGTATAAGCCGGCGATAGCCACGCCGTCCGCCAAGGCGGTCAGACCGCGTGCGCTCGACGTACTGGTACCGCCGATCTGCCGCACCCAGTCGACGGCTCCCGTGGGGGAGTACCGGATGAGCACGGTGTCGAGGGTGCCGGTAGCCACCAATGTCGTCTCGGCGGGTCCGCCGGCATCGAAAGTTACCTCTCCCTGGAAGTAGGACGCGATGTAGGTCGTGCCGTCGTCGGCGTTCGCGAAGATCGGATCTCCGTCTCCCTGTACGCCGCCGAACGAAGTCGCCGACAGCAGCGACCCGCAGGCAATCCCCGAGTCGGTGTCGGTGTCCGTGTCGATATCCGTGTCGGTATCGGTGTCGTCGGAATCCGTGTCATCCGGCGTTGTATCGGCAGGACTGTCGTCTTTGGGTCCACATCCCATCGCCAGCACTACGAGTAGCAATCCGCGCATCATGGGTCCTCCAGTGAAAGACACTCTACCCTCTTTTGTCGCCGTCACCCGTTTTGCAGGTAGACCCACGCCGCGCCGGCCATCGGGACCACCAGGAAGAACAACACACTCGCCGGAAGGGACAGCGCCAGGGCCTCGAGCGCCGCTCGGGGACGACGTCCGCGCCAGGTGAACCACAGCGTCCACCCCACCAAGGGCGTGAGCAGGAGACTGGTAGCCAGGAGCGCCAGACGTTGATTCAGTGTCATGCCGGGATCGCTCGACAGGTGCTCTCCCCTCGCCCGCCGCGCCTTCTCCAGCTGTCGAGCCGACGGTCTGATGTCCTCGCCGGCTGCAATACGCGCTGCGACGGCGTCGATCTCTTCGTCGGCGAGGCTCTCGGACGACAACAACCAAGCGACGAGCAGACCGTCACCCGCTGGCCGAGCGCCGCACGACGGACAGACCTGATCGTAGCGGGGGTGGATGTCCCCGCATCGACTACAGATCGCCCTCACGACGCGCCCCCGAGGATCCAGACCTGCTCGAGCGTCGCGCCTTCGCCCTCGATGCAAGTGACCAACCACTCGGCCTCGGCCGCCGTCGCGTCCTCTACGATCAGGACGTCGGGCGCGCGGTGGAGCGCCGCGTCGACCAGTCGGAGGGCACGTGCCGCAGCAGGCCCCAGTCTGCGCGCTCGGACGAGCTCTGGACCAAATGCCGCCTGAACGGATTCACCCATGCCGATGAGCTCGAGCCGACCCAGATCGAAAGGCGGTCCCGCGAGGGCAGCGGCGGCCCGAGAATAGCCAAGTCGCTCTTCTGGATCGGGGGACAGGGAGGCCCGTTGTAGACGCTGGGTGACCCCCTCTACGGGTTCGGACCAGTCCACACGACCCAGGCGGCTGCCAATGGCGCGCAGCATCCCGTTCATCCAGGTCGGGCGCTCACTCTTGTTGAGAGCGAAAGGCGTGTCGCCGACGCGCACGTCGAGCACGCCCACCGAGACTGCGAGGCGGCTCATGGAGAACAGCCAGCCCACCTTGAGCTTCAGCGTCGGGTTCTGCCCGAGCGCGGTCATCACGCGCGGGTCCCGGCGGGACTCTTCGCGCAGTCGGCCGAACAATGGAGGGTCGAGCTTGACGGTCACTGTGACGGTGATGCGCCGGTTACCCGCGTCGGCCAACAGGGCGTCTACTCCGCCGACATCGAGGTCGACCGCTTGCTCCACGAAGTCGGCGTCGTCGAAAAAGAGCTCGGGCTCGGCCCCGAGAAGACCCAGTCGGGCGGCGACCTCCAGGAACCGACTGGCGTCGAGGACTGCTTCGACGAGTGAAATCGCGTCTGCAACCACCACACCTTCGGGAGGCGCTGCCAGGTCGACACGGGCGGCGAGGTCGGTATGGGACCATCCGTCGGCCATTCGTAGACCCTGAATCTCCAACGCGTCGATGAGCATGAGATATCCGTAACGGCACAGGCTATACAGCGCCGATGTTCAGCGCCCTCTTCCTCGCAAACGCCGCTTTGGCCGTCACACCGCTCATGGGTGTCGAGTGGCGACCACTGTCCCGCGCGGACCTGAACTGGCTCGAGGACGGACGCTCGAGCGGATTGTCGGTCGGCGAGTTCGACGGCACCGTGAACCCGGCGCTCGCTGCGATGGGAGGCGTGTGGTGGACGCCTCGGGTCGCCACCCTGGCCACCCTGGGGGTGGCACGACTGCAGAACACGACCCAGGTCGGGAAGATCGTGACCCAGCGACACTGGGGTGTCATCCGGCCCGGCATCGACGTGCGTTGGGGCCTGATGCAGCCGGCCGAAAAGCGTCCATACCCTTGGTTATTCCTTGGTATGCACGGCGACATCCCCAGCGCCCGAGACATCAGCAACGGCTACACCAAACCCGAGCAGAAAGCCGCCGATGAGAACGCGACCATCGAGCGGGCTCGCCTCGGAGGCCTCGGGGGCCGCGCAGGGGTCGGGGCGGATTACCGACCCGTTCCCGGCGTCGCATTCGGAATTCAATACGGGCTCACCTGGCGCCGCGGCGTGTTTCAGGCCGATGACCGCGAGGCAGTGACCTCCTGGCTATCGGGAGAAGCGGCCTTTCTTTTGGCCTTCGAATGGCCAAAGACGGAGAAATAATGAGGATTTTCAGCTACACAGCCCTCGCAAGCCTGGTCGCATGCGGCGGCGACAAAGACGAAGAGAAGGGGCCCGCGTGTCCGGAGACGTCCCAGGTGGTCGTCACCGACATCGACGAGACCCTGACGACCAGCGACACCGAGTGGCTCGATCAGGTCAGCGATCCGACCCACGATCCGGCCCTGCGCCCCGACGCGAACACAATGATGCAGGCGTACGCCGATCTCGGCTTCCAGATCGTGTACATCACGGCTCGCGGCCAGGACATGACCTTGTCCGACGGCCGGAACTCCACCGAGGCCACCGAGGACTGGCTCAACGACCACGATTTCCCCTTGCAGGCAGGCAATCTATTCCTCGCCGAGGGTGTCGGGGCCCTCGGCAGCAGTGCCGTCGATTACAAGAGCGGAGTGATCGCGGATCTCGAGGCCGACGGCCTGGTCATGGCCTGGGCCTACGGGAACGCCGACTCCGACATCGAGGCCTTCCAGCTCGCCGGCATCCCCGACAACCAGATCTTCCTCGTCGGTGAACTCGCCGGAGAGATGGGCGTAGAGCCGATCGTAGACGCGGACGCCTACACGAATCACATCGTTGAACAGGTCGACCCGCTTGACTGCGCCGAAGACTGAGTCCGACCGCGATCCGGACGCGGTGGAACCTTGTGTTGCAGGTGCTTGCCCTGTGTGAGAGTCCACGGTTAGTCACGCAATCCCGAGAGTTGCAGCTTCGGGCGCGCCGCCCGACAGAAAAGCGGCATTCATGGTCCGCAAGCCCCGGAACCCTCATGAATATCATTCCAGATCTGGCGCCAGTCATCGCGCTGACCCTTCCCTTCCTCTTCGCTTACGTGGCGTTGCACATCATCCTGTTCCGACCGTTCTACGATTTCCTCGAAGAACGTGACGGCGTCGCGGCCAAAGCCATCGACGCAGCGACAGAGATGGACCAGGCAGCCGCCGACAAGCTCGTCGAGCTCGAAGAGAAACTGGCCGCGGCCCGAAAGGAGTCCGGCGACATTCGCAACGCCGCCCGGGGGCGCGCGCAGGACGAGGAGGCCAAAATCCTCGCTGCTGCCCGCGGCGCCGCCGACGAAAAAGTTGCCGCCGCCGTCACCCAGATCGCCAAAGAAAAGAAGAACGCCGCCACCACGCTACGCGGCACAGCCAAGGTCCTGTCCGGCGACATCGCGTCGCAGGTCCTGGGCGCGTAGGGGGGTGGGTATGAGAAATCTACTGATAGCTACATTCGCGGCCATCTCTCTGATGTTTGCGCTCCCAAGCCTCGCAAAGGATCCCCCTGGGGGTCACGCTCCGGCTGGCCAGGACCACGGGCACGGTGCCGACGACGGCCACGGCCACGGCGACGCGCAGGCCGACGAGGGCCATGGCGACGACCACGGCGAAGGACACGGCGAGCACCACTACTACACGGCCGACGACGACAACGACGGCATCGTGAACTGGATGGACAGCATGAACGGGGACGAGCCAAACGAGCTCTACGTCCTCAAGAACCTCATGTTCCACGCCATCAACCTCGGCATTCTCGTCGTCCTCATCATGGTCTTTGTTCGCCGCCCCATCGCCGACGCCCTGCGCACCCGCGCCCTGGGCATCCGCAAGGAGCTGACCGACAGTGCCCGCGCCCGCGACGAAGCCAAGCAGCACCACGACGAGGTCGCCGCTCGCCTGACAGCCATCGAAGGCGAGATTCAGGGCATGCGCGACGAGGCCGACGAAGAGGCCAAGGTCCTCGAGGCCAAGCTGATCGAGCGCGCCCACGAAGAGGCAAAACGCGTCGCTGGCGGCGCCGAGCGCAAGATCAGAGACGAGGCACAGCGCGCCCGCACAGAGCTGCGCCGCGACGCGGTAGCGCTCGCTGTACAACTCGCCGAAAAGACCCTGCGAGAAAAGATAAACGCGGACGACCAGCAGCGCCTGGCCCGCGAGTTCCTGAACGCCATCAACGAAGACGGGGCCAACGCCAATGTCTGATGTAAGCGTCGCCCGCCGCTATGCGGTCGCCATGATCGAAGTCGCCTCCAACGACAACGCCATCGACCAGGTCGGTGCCGATCTCCACGGCTTCAACGCGCTCCTCGATGCCCACGACGGAAAACTCCGTCACACCTTGTGCACCCCGTTGTTCTCGGCGGACGAGCGGACCAACGTCCTGGAGGCGCTGCTCCCGAAGCTCGGTCTGCACCCCCTGTCGCTGAATTTCTTGAAGCTCGTCAACGGCAAAGGCCGCCTCCCGGCGATCGGCGAGATCGCGGTTGCGTATGGCGACCTCGCCGACAAGCGGGCCGGTCGGGTGAAGGTCCGCGTGACCACCGCCGAGCCGATGTCGCCCCAGATCGAGGCCGAGGTCAAGGCCGCGATGGAGAAGTCGACTGGCAAGACGGTCATTCTCGCAACCGATGTCGACCCCGAACTCATCGGCGGCATGGTCGCCCGCGTGGGCGGCAAGGTCTACGACTCATCGGTGCGCACCCGTCTCGAAAGCATCAAACTCACTTTGTTGAACGCCCAGAACCCCGGTCAGGCGTAAGCAACCCCTCGAATAGCACACAGTTTCGGAGCCCCCATGGACATTCGCGCCGACGAAATCAGCCAGATTCTCCAACAACAGATCAAGAACTACGACGCGCGCGTCAGCGTCACCGAGACAGGCACCATCCTGTCCGTCGGTGATGGCATCGCCCGTATCTACGGTCTCGAGAACGCCCTCGCCGGCGAGATGATCGAATTCCCAGGTGGCACCATGGGCATGGTTCTCGACCTCAAAGAGGATCACGTGGGCGCCGCCATCTTCGGCTCCGATGTGCACATCCACGAGGGCGACGAGGTCAAGCGAACCGGAAACATCGTGTCCATCGGTGTCGGTCCGGCGCTGAACGGCCGCGTCGTCGACGCGCTCGGCCAGCCCATCGACGGCCTCGGCCCCATCGAGGCCGCCGCCCAGAGCATCATCGAGACCAAGGCGCCGGGCATCATGCCGCGCAAGTCGGTTCACGAGCCGCTGCAGACGGGCATCAAGGCCATCGATTCCATGACGCCGGTTGGCCGTGGCCAGCGCGAGCTCATCATCGGCGACCGCCAGACCGGTAAGACGGCCGTCGCCATCGACACCATCATCGCGCAGTCGGTCTTCAAGGACGACCCCGAGAAGAAGGTGAACTGCATCTACGTCGCCATCGGTCAGAAGCAGTCCACGGTCGCCCAGGTCGTCGAGAAGCTCCGCCAGTACGGCGCCCTCGAGTACACCACCATCGTGTCCGCCCCGGCCGCATCCGCAGCCCCGCTGCAGTTCCTGGCCCCCTACACCGGCTGCACCATTGGCGAGTACTACCGCGACAACGGCCAGCACGCGCTGGTCATCTACGACGATCTCTCCAAGCACGCTGTCGCCTATCGCCAGCTGTCCCTGCTCCTCAAGCGTCCGCCTGGACGCGAGGCGTACCCGGGCGATGTCTTCTACGTTCACAGCCGGCTGCTCGAGCGCGCCGCCAAGTTGGGTGACGCCGCGGGCAACGGGTCGCTGACCGCACTGCCCATCATCGAGACCCAGGGCGGCGACGTGTCCGCGTACATCCCGACCAACGTGATCTCGATCACCGACGGTCAGATCTACCTCGAAACCGATCTCTTCAACGCCGGTCAGCGTCCTGCGGTCAACGTCGGCCTCTCCGTCTCCCGAGTCGGTGGCGCCGCCCAGATCAAGGCCATGAAAGAGGAGGGCGGTCCACTCCGCCTGACACTGGCCCAGTACCGCGAGCTCGCCGCATTCTCCCAGTTCGCCTCCGATCTCGACGAAGCCACCCAGAGGCAGCTCGGTCGCGGCAAGCGCATGACCGAGATCCTCAAACAGGGGCAGTACACGCCGCAGCCCGTCGAGCAGCAGGTCATTCACCTGCTCGCCGGCAACCAGGGCTTCCTCGACGACCTGGACATGGACAAGGTGCTGCCCTTCATCGACGCCCTCACCGATCACTTCACGACCAACCACGCGGCTCTCCTTCAAGAGATCCTCGATCGTGGTTCCCTCAAGAAGGAAGGCCTGAAAGACAGGTTGATCGCCGAAATCAAGTCCTTTGCCAACACCTGGAACGGATAGCCACCGATGGCCAACCTCAAGGACATCAAGACCCGCATCGGGTCGGTCAAGAAGACCAGGCAGATCACCTCGGCGATGAAGCTCGTCGCCGGTGCCAAGCTCAAGCGCGCCACCGATCGCGCCACCGAGGCGCAGCCGTACCAGCAGCAGCTGTCGGCGGTCCTCAAGCGGGTGGCTGCCACAGCTGGCAGCGACGCCAATGAGCCGTTGCTCGAGTCTCGCGAGGTCGTGAACAACATCCTCATGGTCGTGCTCACCAGTGACCGCGGCCTTTGTGGAGCGTTCAACAACACCCTGCTCCGACGCATGACTCACTTTATCGACGAAAAGAAGAAGGGCGGCGCCGCGGTGTCCCTGATCATCTTCGGCAAGAAGGGCGTCGGCTACCTGGCCCATCGTGGCTTCGACACCTCCGACAACACAGTCGATTGGTCCAATATCGGCAAAATGGACCTCGTTCGCCCCGTCGCCGACAAGATGGTTGGTGGCTTCGTCGACCACAAATACGACGAGGTCTACGTGGCCTCGAACAAGTTCATCAGCGTCCTGGACCAGCAGCCGACCTTCTCGAAGATCCTCCCGCTCCAGGTCGACACCTCCGAAGCAGAGGAACCCAAGGCTTCCGGTGGCGGCGACTACCGCTACGAGCCGAATCCCGGCGAAATCCTGGGCGCCCTGCTGCCCCTGTACATCCGCACGCTGGTCCTCCAGAAGTTCCTGGAGACGGAGGCTGGCGAGCACGCCGCGCGAATGACGGCGATGGACAACGCCACCCGCAATGCAGGTGACCTGATCGACAGTCTGACGCTGGACTACAACCGCGCCCGTCAGGCCGCCATCACCACCGAACTCATCGAAATCGTGTCTGGCGCCGCCGCGCTGTAAGGAGCCCGAAATGGCTGAAACCGTAGGAAAAATCAAGCAGGTCATGGGACCAGTTGTCGACGTGGAGTTCCCCCACGGCGCCGTTCCCGACATCATGACCGCTCTTCGCTGCACCAACGCCCGAATCGATGACCGCGAGGACAACCTGGTCCTCGAGGTCGCCTCTCACCTCGGCGAGAACACCGTGCGTACCATCTCGATGGACACCACGGACGGCCTCCGCCGAGGGACCGAGGTCAAGAGCACCGGTGCCCCCATCTCAGTGCCTGTCGGCAAGGGGACACTGGGTCGCATCATGAACGTCGTCGGCGAGCCCGTCGACGAGCTCGGACCGATGGACCGCACGCACATCTCGCCCATCCATCGCGAGCCCCCTGTCTTCACCGAGCAGTCTGTCTCGGTCGAGATGTTCGAGACCGGCATCAAGGTCGTCGACCTGTTGGCCCCCTACGCTCGAGGCGGAAAGATCGGCCTGTTCGGCGGTGCCGGTGTCGGCAAGACGGTGCTCATCATGGAGCTCATCAACAACGTCGCCAAGGCCCATGGTGGCTACTCGGTGTTCGCCGGCGTCGGCGAGCGCACCCGCGAGGGCAACGACCTCTGGCACGAGATGGTCGAGTCCAATGTTCTCACTCCCGGCGACCCCGACAACAGCAAGGCCGCCCTCATCTACGGCCAGATGAACGAGCCGCCCGGTGCCCGCGCCCGCGTCGCTCTGTCGGCCCTGACGGTCGCCGAGCACTTCAGAGATGTCGACGGCCAGGACGTGCTGCTCTTCATCGACAACATCTTCCGGTTCACCCAGGCCGGCTCCGAGGTGTCCGCGCTCCTCGGCCGTATGCCCTCTGCCGTTGGATACCAGCCCACGCTGGCCACCGAGATGGGCACGCTCCAGGAGCGAATCACCACGACGACCAAGGGCTCCATCACGTCCGTGCAGGCCATCTACGTGCCCGCTGACGACCTGACCGACCCAGCGCCGGCGACGGCGTTTGCCCACCTCGACGCCACCACGGTCCTCTCCCGTAAGATCTCCGAGCTCGGCATCTACCCAGCCGTCGATCCACTCGATTCCACGAGCCGAATTCTCGAGCCCGGCGTGCTTGGCGACGTGCACTACGACACCGCTCGCGAGGTTCAGCGGGTGCTCCAGAAGTACAAGGAGCTCCAGGACATCATCGCCATCCTCGGCATGGACGAGCTCTCCGACGAGGATCGCCTCACGGTGTCTCGCGCGCGCAAGATGCAGAAGTTCCTGTCGCAGCCGTTCCACGTCGCGGAGATCTTCACGGGATTCCCCGGCGTTCTCGTCAAGCTCGAAGACACTATCCGCGGCTTCCGCGAGATCCTCGACGGCAAGCACGATGGCATGCCCGAGAACGCCTTCTACATGGTCGGCACCATCGAAGACGCTATCGAAAAGGCCCAGAAGATGGCGGCCGGCGAGGCCTAAGGAAGACTCATGGCGACCGAACTCCAACTGAACATCGTCACTCCGGAAAAAGAAGTTTTCTCCGGTAAGATCCTGTCGATCACGCTTTCGGCGTGGGACGGCCAGGAAGGCGTGTACCCGGATCATGACAGCAAGCTCGCCTTGCTCCGTGCGGGTGTCACCATCGTCGCGACCACCGAGGGCGACCAGCGCTGGGTCACCGGTCGCGGCTTCGCCGAGATGGACGGCGACCATGTCACGCTCTTGACCGACAGCTGCGAGGACGCAGCGGATGTCGACAAGGGGGCGGCCGATGCCGACCTCAAAGAGGCCGAAGCCGCGTTGGCCAAGGTCGACTGGGTCAGCGAAGAAGCCGAGACGCTCCGGGTTCGCCAGGAGCTCGCGCTCGCCCGCCTGTCTGCGTAGTGCACCGCGAGGCACTTCTACAGCTCTGCGCTACCGCAAAGGCGGCGATGGTCGCGAACGATCGGCAGACGCTGCTCGCGCGTTTGTCGGAGATGGAAGACGGCGTCTGCACCCAGACCGCACGCAACGGAAAGCGGGTGGCGGAGTGCAAGCTGTGCCGAAAGATCGAGGCGCCGAATAGCAACGCCTTCTATTGCCGGGACGTCTCCCATCCTCTCCCCGACGAAGTCTTGGCCATCACGCCGAAGTTTCCCTCTTCGGGGGGCCGCATGCACCGGACCTTCCGATGTCGAAAGTGCAAGATGCTCTACGGCTATGACACCGACTACGAGTACCTGGCCAACGGCTCTGAAGATGAGGAGATGGTGACCCGCCTCTGCATCGGCGAACAGATCGCGGTCTACCGAACGATGGTCGTCAACAAGACCGGGGGCCTCCAGTTCGGAAGTACGCGATCCGCGTTCTGGAGGTTGGAGAAGGCGGTGAAAGAGGCCGACCTGGACTAGACGAGCGGCGCCAGCACGGCCAACCAGAATCCGTGACCCGCTGCAGTGGCGGCCATGGCGAGGAGAACGGCGAAGAATGCGTTGTTGATCAGGTCGTAGGTCATTGGGTCCCCCCGAGGGATTGATTGATGGGCTTCGACCGTGTGAGTCGCTGCCGGGTACACACAGAGCTTCACCCGTTCGCGGCGAGAGAGAGGGAGGAAGCCGCCCACTGGTCCAACTGACCGGTGAACGGTCGAAGGGACAGACGAGTGGTCGGCGAGGGAACGGAGATCCGCCGGTTTTCATCCCAAATCCCGTGACGAGCTGATTTTCCAGTCGCGGTTCCGCCCGATCAGAGCTACAACGCGTCGAAATGGGGTGCTTCATGCGTCAGGTCGCTCTTCACACGCTCTGGATTCCCTGCGCCATCGCGCTCTCCGCCTGTGGCTCCCTGTCTGCCATGGGCGTGCCCGTTTGTGATGTCGATGACCCCGACTGCAACATCAGTACGGGCACCGACGAAGTGTCCGGCGACCTCAATGGCGAAACCGAGTGCAGTGACGGCCTCGACAACGACCAGAACGGAATGGCCGACTGCGAAGACCCCGCCTGTCTGGGTCTCTGCGACGCCGATGGCGACGGGTTCATCGCCGCTGGCCGCGGCGGCGACGACTGCGACGACACCAAGAAGAAGACCTACCCCGGCGCCGACGAAGTCTGCGACTCCCGCGACAACGATTGCGACAGCGAGATCGACGAGGACTCCGACCTGGACGGCAGCGACGCCTGCGAGGACTGCGACAACGGCGACGGTGGCATCTACCCCGGTGCGACTGAGGTCTGCGGCGACGGAATCGACAGCAACTGCGACGACGAGGACTGCCTCGAAGACTGGACCGAAGACTTCGAGACCGGTTCACACAGCGCGGATTGGGTGTTCTCCGGTGCCCAGCCGTGGGACACGGTCGCGGTCGTGGTGCAAGAGGGCGCGTTCGGCGGCGCCAGCGGCACAATCACCCACAGTCAGGTCTCCGCGCAGACCGTCACAGTAGACTTCAATACCGCCGGCACCCTCTCCTTCTGGCACTCCGGCAGCACCGAATCGGGCTTCGACTTCCTGATCTTGTCCATCGACGGCGCCCAGCAAGGGAGTTGGTCGGGCAGCTGGGGTTGGACCCAGGAAAACATCAACGTCAGCGCCGGCCAGCACACGATCGGCTGGACCTACACCAAGGACTCCTCGGTGAATTTCGGCAACGACCGGGTGTGGGTCGACTACATCGAGCTCGTCAACGGCTCGCCGATCTAGAGTCCGTTCAGGGGCGGCGCCCTTCCCCTTCGCGTGGACTACGGGGCGTTCCCCGAAATATCGACGGCGCCCCCGATATTGCCGATGCCGATCGCATCGCGAAGCGCATCGGCATTTGCGGTCGGCAGGGCCGTATTGTCCGTCACCTGTAGGTCGCCCGACACGCCCGTCACCGTGTGGAATGTCGACACGTCGACCAGGGAGTCGTTGTCATCGAAGACGAGATCGGCTCCGACGTCGAGCGGCGGGCCCACGCCGGCTGCGGTGATCAGCGCGTCGTTGTTCCGCAGGATCAATGACCCATTCCACGCCGACACCGTTGGAAAGACGACGATCTCGTCGAGAAGTGGGTTGTCCTCGACCACCAGGGATCCATCGATCTGTTGCAGCACAAAGCCGGCGTGCAGAATCACGAGCCGGGGATTGGCGCGGACCTCGACGTCTCCGGTGATGAACTGCAGGTTGCCGAAGAGCTCCAGGAACCCCAGGTCGGGATTGTCCACGACGCTGACACCGTCGGTGGTCACGGCCACCAGATCATTGAAGCCGTCGATTTCCTCGAGCGCAGTCTCCGCGATGGTCAGGCTACCGACCTCGGTGAGGATTCGAAAACCCCCCAGTGTCACCAGGGCCGGGTTGTCGGTGATCGAGACCTCCTCCACCACGTCCGCCAGGTGATCGAAGCCCTGGATCTCCGCCAGGGTTTCATTGCCCGAGATGATCAGGTGCCCACCGATCTCCTCCAGTCGAGTGAACGAGTACAGGAACGCCGAGTTGTCATTGTCGACCAGTTCCAGATCTCCGCCGATGTCCGCGAGCTCCACGAAGAAGTTGTAGATGTCGCCCAGTGAAGGGTTTGAGGCGATCACGAGATCACCGCCGACGTGCTCGAGCTGGTAGCCCTCTCCGAACAAGGTCCCGAACGAGTTGTTGTCGCGGAGCAGCAGATCGCCTCCCACCGACTGCAGTCGGCTGAGATTCACCGAGCTCATGGCCCCGTTGTTTTGCACGATCAGGTCGCCGCCAACCGTGTACATACGCGGGATCCACGCGTCTGCGAGGAGCGGATTGTCCTCGATCAGGTAGGTCCCTCCTACGTCCTCGACGTTGTCCGAGCTCAAGATCCTCAAGTCTCTGTTGTCCGCGACCGTCCAGTGTTGTCCGACATGCAGGAGCTCCGGAAGGTGGAGCTCAGACACCTCGGTCTGGCGCACTTCGATACCATCGCCCACGGTGCGCAGCTCTTGCAGCGCAACAACGCCGGAACCGTCGATGGCTAGATGGCCACCGACAGAGCACAGACAGTCGACCTCGAGCGCTCCGGTGATCGACAGGTCGCCCGTCGTCGCGTTGGCCTGCGCACAGAAGACGTCGGCATCCGCTTGGCTCGAGAGGGTGACAGAGCCCTCCATGGGGCGGTCGACGGAACACGCGAGCGCGGGCTCGACGGATCCACCAGGTAGACCGCAAATCAGCCACTCCTCGAGCTTCTTTCGCTCTTTGAACGATGGGCCTCCGGCCGGGGGCATGGCGGCATCCTTGCCGGTCGCGACAATCTGGATTCGATCCGCATGATTGACGATCTTGGCGTAGGAATCGAAGTCGATTCCCACGGGAGCTCCCTGGCGCCCATCGAGCCCTTGATCGGTGCCTCCGGCGGGGAGCATCTGGGAGCTGTGACAGTTCGTGCACCAGGTCGTGAAGTACGGCTTCCCGAAGTTGCCGTACGTCAGAAAGGTGCCCTCCGGAGGGCACAAAACCTCATCGACGGGGTCGGCGGTCGGACCGAAAGGAGGAAGCCAGGAAACGCGCTTACATCCGTTCAGACCGGTGCTGCAGAGAGCCAACAGCGGCAAGAGGTATCTCAGCCGACCGCCCCTCGATACGGCGTCACACCGGGCAACCACTCCTCGGGGTCCACATCCAACATCTCGAGGATGCCCGCGGCGAGGTTGTCGTACTTGTTCAACGACCCGCTCTCGGTCAGGTCACCGGTCTGCAGATCCACAGTGCGCGACTCCAGCAGGTCATCTGTCGCTCCGAGTTGCGAGCTTCCGCGCACACAACCGCCGAGGATGACCGCAGAACCGTGGCCCCAGTGGTCCTTGCCTCCGGACGTGTTCAGCTTTGGCGTGCGGGTCATCTCCGAGAGCACCACGACCAGGGTCTTGTCGAGGAGTTCGGCCTCCTGCAGCTCACTCATGAGCGTGTCCAGGCCGCCAAAGAGGGCGTTGTACATCCCGTGCTGGAGGCTGTTGTTGTCGTGGCTGTCCCAGTCCTGCTTACTGTCGATGGTGATGGCCTTACAGAGCCCACCTTTGAGGAGATTGACCCCGATCTCGACCTGCTTGTCGAGGCTGGCGCCGTTGCCCAGGGTCAGCGCATCGAGAATGCTGGCCGACTGCTCTCGAAAGCGGCTGCCGCGCTCGGCGCTGATGAGCAAATCGTCCAGCAGTCGGTCGTTCTTGTCCTCGTCAAAGCCCCGAATGTCGCGCATCTTCGCGGTCCGCTTCTCGAGAAACTCGGCCACCGCATCGCGATCAACGGCGTTGGTCGCGAACATCGGGTAGCCGTTCGGGAAGTTCTCCGGCGCCGTGAAGTTCGTCGAGGGATCGATGAGGGCCTTGATCTGGCTGTTGCGGCCGATGCGGCCGGTCGACGCAGCGAGGGGTCCAGTGATCTGCCAGCCGGAGAGATCCACCGAGCCCAGTGGCAGATCGCCTCCGGTCTTGAAGCCCATGATGGTCGCCATATCGGGACGCGCCACATCGGGAGTCCCGGTGAGAATCCTGTATCGACAGGGATCGTGGGCGATGGACCCCATCCAGATCCCGTTGACGACACACGCGTGGTCGTGCCACCTGGAGAAGAAGCTGGAGACGTTGGGTCGCAAGGTCGGATTGGAGCCGATGACGATTCCGCCGTGGGTCTCGAGGCCCTCTTCGTCGCCGTCGACCTCGGGTCCCTCGATGGCGTCCACGTCGTACTTGGGCTCGAACGTGAAGGTGACGTCCCAGCCGCCCTCGGCAAACACCACCACCAGGTACTCCGCCTTCGACGAGCTGCTGGCGAGCGCACGACCTCCGACGAGCCCAGCGGCGGCGGATCCGAGCATGAAGTTGCGACGCGAAACAGACATGGGTCCCTAGTAGAACGTCATGCGCGGATCCTGGAGGAGCGCGGAGATGACGACCTTCCACGCCGTTGTCGGGCTGGAGGTGTTGGTGTAGACGGAGTCGAACAGTGCATAGGTCAGGTCGATGTCCTCGGAATCGGGCTCCAGGAACTCGCCGAGGATGCGCAAGTGGAGCCACGCGAGCTGCTCGCGCACGGCGGCTTCATCGGATGTGGTGGCCTCGACCAGGTGCAGGAGCTTGCGCTCGCTCGCGGGCAGCAGCCAATCGCTCTCCACGCCGAATCCCGCGGCCTCATCGGCGTGCATGGACATCGCGAGAGCCTTGGTTGGCGTCGCGGTATGGGTCGGGTGGGTGACGGTGTACCCGTCGATGCCCCCTTGCATGCTCCGGAAGCCGAAAAGGTCGGAATTACCTACATTAATGGTGTTCCAGCACGAATTTCCACCCGAGACGCAGCCGCCCTTGTCCTCGTTGGCAAGCCACCGGAATCCAGTCAGGTCGAACACGACGCGCTCGTACTGCTCGGGGCGGACGACTTGCAGACCGGGGGTGAAGACCTCGCCCTTGGGATCATCGAGGACCCGAGCCGTCTTGAACGCATCGGACATCACCAGCGCCTTCACCAGTGCCTTGACGTTGAAGTCTGAATTTTCGAGGATCGCCTGGTAGTCGGCGATCTGCTCCAGGGGGACCGACATCCGATCGACCTGGCCCAGATAGCCGTAGAAACTCCGGGCCGTACACAACGCGAAACGCGGGTCATCGGCGATCATGTGCCCCAGATCTGTCATATCGTCGGCCGGTTGTCCGAAGAACCCGGGTGGAGGCAGGCCCCAGTCCTGCCACAGGGTCTCGTCAGTGACCACATAGAACCGGAGCGGATAGCACCAATGGTCGACTCGGTAGCTTCCCCGCGGTGGCTCGCCCTGATCCCAGTCCCAGGCGCAGCCCTGGTTGTACGCGGTATTGATCGCACCCCGTTTGAGCTGCTCTTTGTAGCCCCAGAAGAAGGCGGCGAGCGGGTCGAGGGTCTTGTGGCACCCGATGCAGCTCGGGTTGTTGTTGACGGCCTCCGCCACCGCATCGGGGTCGTTGATGGCGACGCCGCCCTCTACGACCACGTCTCGAGACGCGATGTCCTCGCAGAGAAACGTCTTGGAGATGAAGTTCGCACGGCCTCTATGGAAGTTCTGGGCGTTGGACACGTGTCGTCGCCAGATCTCCGAGTCGGACAGCAGCCCGGCATGGGGGCGACCATCGGTCCACGCCGTCTTCTGCCACTTCGGACCGTTGGAGTCGTAGGGCAGTCCATAGACCATGGCGACGACATCGTCGGCGTAGGCGTATTGGGCCGTGAGGATCTCGGTGTATGGGCGATTGTTGACGACGATGTCCTCGACCATTCGCAGGGGCGCTTCGGTCGTGGAGTGGTGCAGCTCGCCCTGTTCGTAGCCCGCCTCTTCGATGATTCCAAAGCTCGGAAGTTGGAAAGTCGTGTCGGTGCGCAGCAGATACAACTCTGCGTGCAGGTCGCGAATGGTCTCTCCGAACTCGGGGGAGTCCAGGTAGATGTCGATGATCGGACCGAGCTGTTCCGAGTCGAGCTCGACAGCCTCGAACTCAAGGACCGAGGGCCGGATTCCCCGGATTATCATCGACGCCCGCAGCAGGTGGTCGGTACTCGACAGCTCTTCGACCACGGACTTTTTTCCGGGCTTGTCCTTGCCCTGTTGGCCAGGGCAGCCGGCAAGGACGAGAATCGCTATGGATACAGCGCGAATCATGGCGTACCCCCTATCACCTGGCATCCAGGGGGGCCTTCTCGACAGCACCTAGCATTCCCAGGCACATTTCGTCGGTCGACGCCGCGCCCATGCTCACATCCCGCGGAATCTGGGGCATGCCCTCGGCATCCAGGGCTTCCATCAGCAGCGCATTGTCGGTCGTGTTGTCGAACGTGCAGAGCACCCGGATTTCGTCGCCGGTGCGCACCACCGGGGCCTGTCTCGATGGCGCATCGAAGTAGAAGAAAGACTGCCAGCCGAAGTCGTATCGAGGGGTGGCGAGCAGGCACTCGACATCCGGTTCGTCAGGCTCCTTGAACGCCGGATCCCGGTGCACCCACATGCGCATGTCGACGCCGGCGTAGTGCATGTGATTGGTCAACATGAACGCGTAGAATTCGAACCGGGGACCCGGCACGGTGAACACCATCTCCTCCGTGTGACCGCTGGCGTTGGCGGGAATCCGGAACTCGGGAGCGCCGTTGTCTGCGGGTCCTGGAAGCAGGCCCTGGGCGTGCGTCGTCGCATTGCCGATACGGAAGATGTGGGGCTCGACATAGGAGGGCCTGGTCCCGTACTGCAGCCGCAGACTCGTCTTGTCCGAGATCTCCTCGTCGTAGACATTGTGGTAGTGAATCTGCATGGTGATGCGGCTGGATGGCGTCATGCCCACCGCGATCCCATCGGGCATGGTCACGGGAGCGGTTCCCGGCAGCCACCCCGCGAAATCGGTTCCTCCGAGCCCCCCGACTCCGGTGCATTCCCAGTAGCCAGTCTCCGGATCGGCATTGGCCTGGCCGACCTGGTCGTCCTCGTGCACCTGGATCTGGATGTGGTGGGTGATGCGATTGTCGCCGGGCACGACTTCGACACCCGTCAGCCACTCGGTGCCGACAATCTGGGGATCGAGAGACCAGCAGATGGAGATGTCGCCTTTGCCCATGCTCCACCCATTCTCGGGAGCCACCTCGTTGTCGAACGCCGCGAAGGAGGTTCCGACTGGAGGAATGAGCGGTGCTGGATCGCCGGCATCTCCCTCGAGTGCACCGCCATCGGCCCAATCGACCACGATCGCGATCTCGTCGTCCGAGAGCCGTCGATCGTGCATGAACGGGAACTGGTGCTCACACGGGTCCCCATCCGGCGCATCGTCGGCGATGAATGGCGGCATGATCCGATCGCCGACCTGCTGGGCGATGACCGTCGCCCAGGGAGCGGTCTCCTCGTACGTCGACCAGGGAAAGCGGTCGGCGACGCCGTTGTCGATATGGCAGTTCGTACAGTGATGATGAACGATCGGCTGCACGTCTTGATACCAGGTCGGCGGATCGACGGCCGGAGGGTCTGTCTCGACGGTGTTCTTGTCCTTGCAAGACACCGCAACAAGGGCCAGGACAAGTAATTGGGAGGACGACTTCACGACACTCCAGGGTACAGCAACTAAAGCAGAGCGACCACTTCAGCGAGTTGCATGTACTGCTTGGCACCCCGGCTGTTCTCGTCGAACGCGAAGATGTCCTTGCCGGCGTGTTGGGCCTTGGCGAGTCCACTGTCGATGCCGATCTGAACCGGAAGCAAGGCCGGACCGTATGTCTCCTCGATTTCAGTGACGATGGCCTGGTTCAGCGTTTTGTTCCGACCGTCGATGCGGGTCAGCAGCACGCCGAGCACATCGATGTTCGGATTGAGGCGCATCGAGATGCTGGAGACGGTGTCCACCAACGCATTGACGCCTTTCAGTGCGAGTGGCGACGGGTCGCACGGGATGAGCACGTAGTCCGCGGCGACCAGCCCGTTGACACACAGATTGCCGACGTTTGGCGGGCAGTCGACCACGATGACGTCGTAGTGGGTACGGGTGATCTTGAGGCGGTCTCGGAGGATGAACTCCTTGCCCAGGCGGGTCCCGAGCAGGTTCTCGGTCGCGACGAGTTGCGTATCGAAGGGTGTCACATCGAGGCCGGGCACGCTGGTGCCGGTGATGGCGTCGAGCACTTCGCCGCCCTCGCCTTCGAGGACCGATGAAAGGGCACCACCTCCGGGCGTGATCTGGGAGCCGATCGCGGTGTTGACGTGGCCCTGGGGATCGAGATCGATGAGGAGAACCCGCTTGTCGTGGTAGCGGGCCATGGCGCTCGCGAGACTCACGGCGGTCGTGGTCTTGCCGACGCCGCCTTTCTGTGCGGCGACCGCGATGACGATGGCGTGTCGGTCGCCAACGGGATGGCGTTCAGTTGTCTTCACCAGCCGGCGCAGGCCGACCTTCAGCAGATTTCGCATGGGGATGCTCGGGGATTTGGAGGGAGGGAGGAGGGAGGGAAATGAGGGGGGGTGCCGCGATAGTAGCAAATGCGGAGGACCCGGGCTCAACGCATGGCGATGCGCACCACGGCCTTCACGTTCGCACAGGGGCCACCCGGACCCGCATCACCGGGGATCAACAGGCGAAATGGGCCACCCTTGTCGGCGGGCAGCGGCTCGCCATCGAGGCTGTGAACCACGATTCCCGTCTGCACGGCCGACGATGGAACCGGTGGCGTGGCGTAGCCGTCGGATGCAACCACCACGATCTCGGCGTCAGCTGGCGCGCCCATAGCCGCCAGGATGGACGACATTCTCGCCGCCTGGCCAGCGCGCTTCGGAACCAGAACCGACACGTCGGGAACACCGTTGGGCAGGGCTCCGAGAGCGTCGCGATCGAATCTGCGACTGGTGCCATCGGGAAGAGCTACCTGGATGGATGAGCCCGACTCGAGCTTCTCGGCGTCGGACCGAATGGCGGCGGCCAGCAGGGCGGCGGCCGACGACAATTGAGTCTCTTCCCTCGAGATGAGATCTACGCGGCTGTCGCTGCGGTAATCACTCGGCGCCTCGTGAAGCTTGCCGCCGGCGATGTCGAAACGCGCCACGCCCTCCTCGGTCCGGAACACACCCTTGAGCCTGGAGGCCGACAGCAAGGTCTCGAGCGCCGCGACGAGGCGGCGGCGGTCGAAGACCACATCGGCAGGCCAGATCCACGTCCGAACCCGGTGCCCATGCACGTCGTCGTGGTCGTGAACATGAGCCGCCGCACCCTGAGGTCGCGCCCGGCCTTCCAGAACCGACAGCGGAACCTGCCCTCGCTCGACGCGATGTACCTGAAGCGGTCGAGGCCACAAGCCACCAACCCAGACATCGAAGGCCTCGAGCTCGTCGTCGGCCGCGAGATCGATGCGATTGGCGACGACGATGTCGGCCACCTCCGCCTGTTCGCCCACGTGACTATCTGAGGTGAGATGATGAGGATCGACCAGAATGATCAGCGGACGGATGTCCAGCTGGTTGGCATACGGCGCCCGCCGGAGGGTGTCGATCAAATCGGCCGGACGGGCCAGTCCTGTGGGCTCGATATAGATGCGATCCGGCTTGACGTCCTCGAGGATCTGCCCGACGGCCCCCATGAATCCCTCGGGGGCGGTGCAGCACACGCATCCACCGCGGATCTCCCGAATCGCAACGCCAGCGGCATCGATCTCGCCCGCGTCGACCGCGCTCTCGCCGAAGTCGTTGATCACCACTGCCGCGCGCTCTCCGTCGGCTCGGCGCTCGAGGAGGGATAGCAGGGCGGTTGTCTTTCCGGCGCCTAGAAAGCCGCCGATTACATGTACGGGAACAGTCATGATTGCGGTTAACGTGAGGGTGTATGGAGCGCTGGTTCATCACCGGTACCGACACCGGAGTCGGAAAGACCGTCGTCACCGCCTGCCTGGCCGCCGCAGCGCCGGGTTCGGTTTGCGCCGTCAAACCCATTGAATCGGGCGTGCCCCGAGGCCGCCCTCACGGGCCTGATGCCGTCTCCATAGCGAACGCAGCCGGCCATACTCCACTCACCAAGGAGATTTTCGAGGCGCCCCTTTCTCCTCATCGCGCCGCGCGGATGGAGGGAAGGCAGGTCGACCTGCGAGAGGTGTCTCGGTGGCTCGCCGCCCTGACGGCCGACACGGTGCTCGTCGAGGGCGCGGGTGGCTGGAGAGTGCCGTGGATGATGGAACTCTGCCGCGCGACCCGTGGACGGGTGATCGTGGTCGCCGCCAACCGGCTCGGTGTCCTCAATCACACAGTGCTCACTGTCGAGGCCATCTCTCGAGACGGCTTCGATGTGGCGGCTGTCGTACTCAACAACGGCGTCTCAGAGGCCGATCCGTCCCGAGACAGCAACCGCGAGGATCTGCTGGAGATCCTGGATGTACCCGTCCTGCTTCTCGGCGCAGTCGATCCGTCGGATGAGGCCTCACTAGCGCGTTGTGGACGGGACCTCTGGGCGGGGCTGTCGTAAGATGTGGCAACCGTTGAAGAGGTGTGGATGTCGGTGATCGGGCTCCGTGTAGGGCCATTCGAGATCGTCGAAAAAGCGAGGATTCCCGAGCCTGGCGATTGGTACTACGCCCGTCGCGCCGGACAGACCCGCCGCCACCCGAACGAGGTCCTGGTGCGCCTCCTGGACCCAAACGCGTCGTCCGCCGAAAGAGCCGATTTACAGCGTCAATTCGACATTCTACGTGGCATAGAAGACGGCCGAATCCCGACCGCTGTTGCGCTGTACGAAGGCATCGGGGCGCTCGCGGTTCACGCCGTCCGTGGAACGCCACTGACCGAGCTGGTGACTGCCCGGGCCGCCGACGAGATCCAGATGACGCCGTCGACACTGCTCGACATCGCGCTGGAGATCGCCGAGACGCTGCAGCACATGCACCACACTGGCAACGTCCACGGGCACCTCAGCGGCGACAATGTACTCCTCGCTCCCGACGGAAAAGTGTGGCTGTTTGGAATCGGTCAGGGCGCCGACGCCACCGCATCCGACGGTTGGCAGGCGCCGGAGCGTGCCCGCGGAGAAGCGCCGACCCAAGCCACGGATCAGTGGTCACTTGCGGCGATTTGTAGCGCGTTGGTGACGGGACACGCCCCTTGGCGATCAGACGATCCGTCAGCAGAGGCCGTTCGCGGCGATGCGGAGGCGGTGATCGAGCCGGTGATGACGCAGTGGCCAGCCCTCGCTCGCCTCCTCCAACGGCTGCTGGATGGTCGACCCGAGAACCGGCACCCGAACATGCATCCCGTGCGTCAGGAGCTGCTGGCCCTGTCCCGAAAAGCAGGGGGAACGTCCGATCGCCGCGATCTCGGCACACTGTTGGCGGAACGCATCTCCGCCCGACAGGTCGACGAGGCAGAACCTCCAGCCGATGCCGGGCCCGAACCGCTGGACAAGGCGGTAGAGGCAAAACCCGCGCAGGAAACAGTGGACTTCACGAGCGAGGAAACCTGGTCACCGGACACGCAGGACGAGGGGCTGGTTTCCGAAGATCCTCCCAGTCAGGTCGACCTTCCAGTGGCCGCAATGGCCGAAGACGCCGAAATTCCGGAACCCGAGCGTAAACCACCGGAGAAACTGCCTGAGGAGGAGATCCCGGTCGTGCGACCCGACGTCAAGGGGGAGGTCCCAACGGCACAGCTCGGAAGCGACGAAAACACACCCGAGCCCGAAGATGGTACGTTCGAAGCGGAAAGTGAGGATAAGCCTGCAATGAGTGGCCCCGAGCCCGACGCCCCCGGCTCCGAACCGGACTCCAACTCGGACGTCGTTGGGGACACACCCGACTCGCTCGACCCACCCGAGCCGAAGCTGGACCCACCCGACCTTCCCGTCTCGAAGCCGCTATCGCTGATGGACGAAGACGAGGACTACGAAGAAGACGACGAAGAGGCGACCGTGCTTTTTGGTCGAGAGGCCATCGACAGGTTGATCAACGAGGCGAAAGCGTCGGCGCCCAACTTCAAGATGCAGAATCCAAATCAGAGTCAGGAGGACATCGAGATCCCGCCCGGCGTGAACCTCGGGCCCCCAAAGGGAGATGGCCCGACGGCAGTTCCGACCACCGATTCTCGAGATCCGAGCGAAGAGATCCCTCGACCTGGCCTGGGTGGAGCCGTGGATGCGAGCGACCTTCAGGAGCCTGGGCTGGGGACCGGACAGCCTCCCCGGGTCGGAACGGACATGCCGTCCGGCCCAGCACTCGGCAATCCCGAGGAAATCGTGGCAGCCAAAGATCTGCCAGACCGCAACATGACCGCACAGCGGGTGGCCATGGGGCTCGTGGTGCTTCTCGGCCTGGCCATGCTCGGTTGGATGCTGTCGCAGATGATCTAGGCGTATTGTTACGCTTTACAATCGAATAACGAAAGTATCGCTACACGATTGTATTGAGGGCTCCCAGACTGGTTCTGGCACGTGAAGGAGCCCATGGACCTACGCTACATTTTTGTCATGTTCGGCCTCGGATGCACCACAGCAGTCCCTCCGGAGCCGGCAGTCACCGACACGGATCCAGATCAGATCGACCCGACGGATACGGACGAGCCCACGGACACCGGCACCCCAACTACTACCGACACCGACACAACGGACACCGCCGACACGGACACCGACACCAGCCCGACGACCCCTGGGCTTCCCACATCTACGTTCCTGCTCTCCAACCCCACCGTCACCGATCAAGATGGTGACGGTATCTGGAGTGCCGGGGAGACCCTGTCTATCGTCGTCGACATGGAGAACCTGGGCCCCCATGAGCACTTCTGGTACCCGACGCCCTGGATAGCGTGCGGGAGCCCGGATGTGGTCATCGGCCAGCCCGATTCGCCCTTTTTCGCCGCCGCAGTAGGGCAACCCATGCAAGCGTACTGGTCCGTTACGGCAGCCGCCAACGCCGCACCGCAGAACGTGCAGTTCACCGCCGAGATGCGCATGGACCCCCAGTGTGGGCTGATGAACGGCAACCCATGCATCAGCTACGCGCCCCTGAACTTCTCGAACCCGATTCAGTGAACGACGCTCCCACGTAACAATCGGTAGCAAGCTGGAACGCGTTCGCGGCGCTCCGGGGCGCCGCGGCCCGTTAGTCTTCTCTCATGAATCGCGTCGCCCCTGGTATCCGCGTCGTCCCCGTGCGGACCCCCACCCTGCCTCCGGCAACCCACACCAACACCTACGTGGTCGGTGACGGGGCGCTGTCGGTCTTTGACCCCGCGAGCCCGTGGGTCGAAGAGCAGGAACTCCTGTTGGCCAGCCTTCAGGACCGCATGGACTGCGGGGAAAAGGTCGAACGGATCGTGTTGACCCATCACCACCCCGATCACGTCGGCGGCGCCACAGCCCTCCGCGATGCCCTCGGCGTTCCGATCGTCGCCCATCCCCTCACCGCCCGATTGGTTCCCTTCGAGGTCGATGAAGACTGGGTCGACGGACAGATCATCGCATGCGGGGGCCGCCATCTGCTCGCCCATCACACCCCGGGACACGCACCTGGGCATCTGGTGTTCCAGGATGAGGCGTCCAAAGCCATGATCGCCGGGGACATGGTCGCCGGAGTCGGCACCATCGTCATTGCTCCAGACGACGGAGACCTCGGTCAGTACATCGACTCACTCGAGAAGATGAAGGCACTGAATGCCAGTGTTCTCCTCCCGGCACACGGAGACCCACTCCCCCATGCCGAAACCCTGCTGAGCTTCTACATCGCCCATCGCCACGAGCGCACTGATCAGATCCGACGCGCCCTCGATAAGCTCGGAGAAGCGACGCCATTGGAGCTCGCACCGGTTGTGTATCCGGAGCTCGAGCCGCGGATCCACCCGTTGGCCGCTATCCAAATCATCTCGCATCTACGCTGGTTATCGAACAATGGAGTCGCTGAGGCGATCGCTGGGAGCCGTTGGCGCCTGACGAATGTCTGACGAACCGGAGAACATGGCCGGTGTCGGTGTAAGAGACGCCAGCGCGCGCGCGTTGGAGTGGTAGTCCCAAGGGGGTCTCATGGCAGGTAAGTGGTTCAATCGCGCTCTCGTCGTCGCGCTCTGTGGTTTCTCAGTAGGCGTCGGCATCGCGATAGAACGGGGCCTGCCCGAGATCGAAATCGAAGAAGACGCGCCTGTGAAAGCCGTCTACGAAGATCCCGACTGGCGGCTGGCCCTCGACGAAGTTCGCAAGACCGCCGACGCTGGCACTATGCGCGCGGGCGCACTCGATGTCCTCAACGAGGCGGAGGCCGACAAGGCGCTGGTCGAGGCCATCACCATGCTGGGTTGGGTGGCGACCGACGATGATCTGGAGCTGCTCACCAGCTTTGCGATGTCCAGCGATCAGGTCATCTCTCGGCCAGGAATCATCGCTTTGGGTCGGCTTGGGACCGACGGAGCCATCGACACGCTCCTGGAGCTGACCGATGACCACAAGACGGCGGGCCGCGCGATCGAGGCCCTGGGCCTGACCGGTCACCCACGCGCATTCGAAGCCCTCGACGTGATGCTCGACAACCCGCGTCACTGCAACTGGGCCGCTCACGCAATCGGGGCATTCGAGTCGGAGCTGGCAGCCGAGAGATTGTCGCTGCGTTTCCACGGTGCCGACCGGAACATGGCCCGAGCCGTGGCGACAGTGCTCGCGGGCTTCCCCGACGACGTACCGTCCGCGCGCCAGATCCTCTACGACACCGTCGACAACGCCTTGCACATGCAGAGGGATGCGGCGCTCAGCGCACTGGCAGAGAGCGGCGACCCGATGGTTTACGCCATCCTCTTGGACGATCTGCGCACCGGGTCGGCCACCCGGCAGGGCAGGGCCGCAACCGCACTCGGTCAGCTCGGCGACCCGCGCGCCATCCCGCACCTTCGAAACGTCGCCATGCACGGACACCGGAACTCCCGCCACAGCGCCCTGAACGCCCTGGCGAACATCGGCGTACCCAAGGCGACCGCCGCCCTGCTCGACATCATCGACGTGGGCGCCGCAGACATCGGTTCCCAGGCCGTCTATGCGGTTCCCGATGTCGAAAAGGAACACGTCTGGATGGCCCTGATCCGCGCCAGTGAGAATCGACCGAAGCAGGTCCGTGAAGCCGTCGCATCCAAGTTGTACTCGGCGAGCTGGATGCCGCGGCAGGTGCCAGCCGAGGTCCTCGAGCTCGCCAGGACCGAAATCACCGTGAACCTGCGCAGTAATCGCGCGGGACAAGCGCTGGCCTTCCTCCTCAGCCACGGCACGCTGGAGGACGAATTGCTGGTCGAAGCGGTCCTCTTGGACGGTCCGCCAACGGTGCGCAGCCAGGCGGTATGGAATCTCCAGAACGACCCCTCGAAGATGGCCACCGATCTGTTGATCGGCATGATCGACGACCCCGACAACTCGGTACGTCAGGCGGCAGTCTCTGCGCTCATGCAGCGCGGCGGCAGCGAGGACCTCCTCCAGGAGCGGCTCATGGACCAGCTCGCGAACTCCCCCTTTCAGGACTACGGAAGCGCCGAGCAGGCCCTCATTGACATCGGTACGCCAGAAGCGGTTGGCGCCGTAGTCGCCCGCATCGAAAACGGGACCCAGCGCGAGTGGACCAACGCCATCAATGCCATGGCCAACAGCGGCAGCTCCGACCACGTCAAGACGCTGGTCGGCATCCTCGATACCGCTGAAGAACCGGCTTTACGCCAACAGATCTACTCGTCCCTTCTGTACTCCGGCACCACCGACCTCGAGGAAATCGTCGACCGCGCAGCCGCCGAAGAGGACCCACAGCTCACGACAATGGCCGCCCAGGCGCTGGGACGCATGGGCACCGAGGACAGCCGCAAGCGCCTCCTCGACATGACCCACAGCGGTGAACCCCAGTCGAAGGTCGCGGCGGTTCAGGCCCTGGCGCAGATCGGTGGTGACGAAGCCGAGGCCCGCATCATCTCGGCGCTCGACGATCCAGATCTGGCGAGCACCGCCGCATCGTCGCTCACCCAGCTCGGAACCGAAGAGGCCCGCCAAGCGATGCTCGACCTCGCCCAGGACCCAGAGCGGGACACCAGCCTTCGCACGCAGGTCATGTACAACCTGGCCTGGAACGGCGGCGCAGAAGGTCGCGAGGTCCTCTCCGACGCGCTCTTCGACGACGATTCACAGGTGCGAAACACGGCGATCTCTGCGCTCGAGTCGATGGGTACGAGCCAGGCAGCCGAGCCCCTCGCTGCGCTCCTCGACGCCGATCCAGATGACGAGGACGCTATGGCCGACGCCAAGCGGGCTGCCCAGGCGCTGCAGCGCATGGGTGGAACAACCGCAGAGGCCAACGGAGACCTTATCGACGAGCTCATCGCGCCTCAGGGTGGACCGGGCGACACGGACGCGCTGATCTACTTCGAGTAGGCCCCGGCGGCGTGCATGCGCGGTTCGGCGGGTGCATTGCCGATGATCTCGCCCTCCGCGACCGCGAGCTCGATCAATCGGGCCTCGACCGTCTCGCGGTCGGCAGCCAACGCGGCCATGTCGACGTAGCTCGTGTGATGCCGGGCCTCACTCGCCAGGAGCTCGGCATAGAAAGCCGCCAGGTCCGGATCCTCCAGCGTCTCGGAGAGGATCTTCATGCGCTCACAGCTGCGGGCCTCGATCAAGGAGCAGACCAGCATGACGTCGATGAACCGTCCCGGCTCCGCCTTTCGGCAGGCATTGCGTAGCTCGCGCGCGTAAGGGCTGGGTCGCTGGCGCTCGAACAACACACCACGCGACGCCAGCACCCGCAAACAGCGCTCGAAGTGCTCGAGTTCCTCCCGCGCAATAGCCGACAACGGCGCCATGAGCTCCACTCGTTCCTGATAGTGGAAGATCAGATTAATGGCAGTCGAAGCGGCTTTCTTCTCGCAGTGTGCGTGGTCCAGCAGCAGCTCGTCGAGGTCCTGGAGAATACGCCGACTCCAGTCGGGATCGGTCTCTGTGGCGAGGTTGAGCATCTGCCAGCGCCAATAGGTCCCCAGAGTGGCACACGCAAATGGCACAATCCTGCCAATTTGCATGCCATTTGAGTGCCATTTGAGCCGAATCGTCAACCTGACACGTTAGAAACTCGATTATGGTGATTGGCATGGTCACTGCAAAAGCCTGAAGTGCAATCAAGCACAGGGAGTGGCCATGCAAGTTCTCACCGAAACCGGTCTGAAGTCGGCGATCGTCAACCGCAGGGAGGAGCTGTGCAAGCTCGACCTCGAGGCCCCCGCCAATCGCTTGATAGAGCGACTGGAGATCGACAGTCCCTGGCACCCCTACATCCTTCTCTGGCACGGGATGACAGCGACATCGCTGACCTTCGTCGCCGGCTCCGGCCTGGCTCTGCTCCTGCCGATCTGGAGTGTAGATGTCGCCCGCGTGCTCATGGTCTTCGACGCCGCTGTGGGCATGACCGCGCCGTCTTTGTTCGGCATCTACGCCCTCGCCGCGTTCCTGATCGCACAGGGCGCACGGCAGCTCGTGATTTTCCGTGGGGCGACGAGTCCACTCCTGCACAACGAGCTGACTCAGCGTCTGCGCCTGCAGGGCGAGATCGTGCGACTGAATACCGTCATCGAGGTTCGCCGTCGCACTGCGACCCCAGCACCGGCACGGGTTCGACAATCTGCGTAACTGTCCGCGGCAGCTGGCATACTCCCCTTCAAGGAGGTGCCTATGCGCCACACCATTCTAGCCATTGCCTCACTCTCCATCGCCCTCATCGGGTGCACGCAGGATGAAGAGGTCGCGGCCGAACCCGTCAAATTCAACGTCAATCTCGAGAACATCTCTGCCGAGGGCGACCTGGTCCCCAGCAGCGGCGACCCGACCAACATCATGTTCGCTCCTGGGATCTTGATCGTTCACGACGACGCTTTCGCACTGTTCAACGACGGCGAACCCTCCTTGTTCCCGGGCTTCGAGGCCATGGTCGAGGACGGCTCGAACGCCGGCTTGATCGACGACCTCAATGGCGAAGGCGGGGTCGTCAGCGCCGAGTCCTATGCGGCCCTCGACGAATCCTACGCCGATGCCCCGATGCTGCCTGGCGAGAGGGCGACGATGTCCCTCGAGGCCATTCCCGGTGACTTCCTCACCGTCGCGACCATGTTTGGCGAGAGCAACGACGTCTTCGTCGCGGCGATAGCCATCCCGCTCTTCGACGCCGACGGCAACGCCGAAGACATCGATGCCAGCGCCGATCTCACACTCTGGGACGCAGGGACCGAGATGAACGAAGAGCCCGGGCTCGGCGAAAACCAGGCGCCACGCCAGCCCGCGCCCGCGAGCGGTGACGCCGAGAACGGAAACGTGGTCGAGATCAACGGCACCGACGCGTCGGGGTTTGTCTATCCGGCGGCTTCAGACATGCTCTCGCTGCGGATCACCCTCGCGGAGTGATTCATGCCGTTCACGGTCGGCGCCCAAAACGGGAAATAAGGCGCTTGCGCCGCCCGTTTTGAGTGTCGCCTGTGAATGGGATCAAAACGTCAACCGGAGCGAAGCGGAGGGCGGAGGGCGATTTATCGGCCGGAGTCATGGATTCCGCTGATGAGGCGGCTTGAGAACCGCCTCAATCTCGAAGTGCCGACCGTCGGGGTACTCGACCGGCTCGAAACGCTCGAAGACGACCCCGCGGAGCTGCTCGCTGGAGATCTCTCCGTTGCTGGTGGCCTGGACCCAGCGCTTCAAGAAGTCGTCTCCCGGCCACTCTCCCTCGAAGGTGCACCGGCGACCATCCGCGGTGCACGAACGCTCGACCTCCTCGAGATGCAGCTCCGGAGCTACAGTTCCGAGCACCAGGTGAACGGCGCCCTCCACGCGGTCAGCACGCCGACCTCCGGGGACTGCGCCATCCCCAACCACCCCATTGCCGATCGCGTCGCCGGCGTCGGTATCGCCCTGGCCTTCGGCGCCGACTTCGGGATCGGCATTCTGTCGATCGCCTTCATGCTCTCCTGATTTCGCAGCAGACTTGCCCGATGTCGCGAGCGGATCTGGAGTGGCCACGCCGGGATTGGTGTCCGCTGGTCGCATCGAGACCCAAGCCAGCCCCGCAAGCAGCACGGCGCCGACGACGACGAGCGCGACCTTCGGCCCGTCGTTCACAGATTCCGCCGGTACTCGCCACCGACCTCGTACAGCGCCCGCGTGATCTGCCCGAGGCTCGCCACCCGAACCGTCTCCAACAGCTCCTCGAAGATGTTCCCACCCTCAAGAGCGACCGCCCGAAGTTTGTCCAAGGCCGCCGGCGCGACATCGGCGTGCTTGGCCTGGAATGCGCGCACGGAATCGAGCTGCTCCTGCTTTTCTTCATCCGTCGACCGACGCAGCTCGGCCACCTCCGGCTCCCAGTCGTCGCGGAGGGTGTTCGGGTCCAGGTAGGTGTTCACGCCGATGATCTCCAGGGATCCATCGTGCTTCTTGTGCTCGTAGAAGAGCGACTCCTCCTGGATTTTCATGCGTTGATATTGCAATTCCATCGCCCCGAGTACGCCGCCGCGATTCGAGAGGCGCTCGAACTCCTGCAGGACGGCCTCCTCCACGGCATCGGTAAGGTGATCGGCGATGTAGCTGCCCTGGAGGTTGTTCTCATTGCGGGACAGACCGAACTCGCGGTTGATGATGAGCTGGATGGCCATGGCCCGGCGAACCGATTCCTCGGTGGGCGTCGTGATGGCCTCGTCGTAGGCATTGGTGTGCAGACTGTTGCAGTTGTCGGTCAGCGCCAACAGGGCCTGGAGAGTGGTGCGGATGTCGTTGAACTGCACCTCGCGGGCGTGCAGGGACCGGCCACTGGTCTGGATGTGGTACTTGAGCTTCTGGCTGCGATCGCTGGCGCCGTAGCGCTCCCTCATTGCAATGGCCCAGATACGGCGAGCGACGCGGCCGATGACCGTGTATTCGGGGTCGAGACCGTTGCTGAAGAAGAAGGAGAGGTTCGGTGCGAAGCTGTCGATGTCCATACCGCGCGACAGGTAGTACTCGACGAACGTGAAACCGTTGGAGAGCGTGAAGGCGAGCTGGGTGATGGGGTTCGCGCCCGCCTCGGCGATATGGTAGCCACTGATACTGACTGAATAGAAGTTTCGCACAGCATTATCGGTGAAATATTGCTGGATATCCCCCATCATTCGCAGTGCGAAGCCGGTGGAGAAGATGCAGGTGTTCTGGGCCTGGTCCTCTTTGAGAATGTCGGCCTGAACGGTGCCGCGAACCGTCGAGATCGCGCGCTGGCGTATTTCGGCGCGTTCCTCGTCCGTGGGTGGTCTGTCGTTGGCGGCGACGAACTGGTCGACCTGCTGGTCGATGGCGGTGTTGAAGAACATGGCGAGCACGATCGGAGCCGGCCCGTTGATGGTCATCGAGACCGAGGTGGTCTTCGCGCACAGATCGAAGCCGCCGTAGAGGATCTTCATGTCGTCGAGGTGGGGAACCGAGACCCCGGACACGCCGACTTTGCCCCAGATGTCCGGCCGTTCGGCGGGATCTTCTCCGTAGAGCGTGACACTGTCGAAGGCCGTGGACAGCCGATGCGCCGTCTCGCCCTCACACAGGTAGTGGAAGCGGGCGTTGGTCTTGGCCGGGCCACCCTCGCCGGCGAACATGCGCTTCGGCTCTTCGCCCAGACGCTTCAGGGGGAAGACGCCGGCGGTATACGGAAACTCACCGGGAACGCCTTCTTTGTATGCATAGCGGACGATCTCGCCGTGGTCTTCGGTGTCCGGGAGCACCACCCGCGGGATCTTCTGATGGGAGAGGCTGTTGTGGTACATCGGCTGGCGCAGCTCGCGCCCTCTCACTTGATAGACGTATTCGTCGGCCTGATATCGGGCGACACGGTCGGTCCACCCCTCGACGTAGCTGCGGTATTCGGGGAGCACATCGTCGGCGGCCTCGGCTGCTTTTGCGGCGATGATGGCCTCGGCCTCGGTCTCCCGAACTTCTGCCAGGGTCTCGGTCAGGCGCTGACTGCGGCGTGCGGCCACGATCTGCGCCGCTCCGGTGCTGTGGTAATCGCGCAGCGTTTCGGCGATCTCGGCGAGATACCGGATCCGACTCGGCTCCACCAGAGCGCGGGCTGCCGGGGAAAATCGGGTCTCGGGAATCTCGAAGCGCGACTCTCGCAGCGCCCCCATGCGCTCGCCGACGAGACGGAGAAGCTCTAGATACAATCCCGTGACTCCCGGATCTGCGAACCGGCTCGCCACGGTTCCGAAGACCGGCAGCACCTCGTCGGCGACCTCGAAGAGCTTGCGATTGCGGCGGACCTGCTTGCGCACGTCGCGCAGGGCATCCATCGCGCCGCGCTTTTCGAACTTGTTCACGGCCACGACATCGGCGTAGTCGAGCATGTCGATCTTCTCGAGCTGGCTCGGCGCCCCGAACTCGGGAGTCATCACATAAAGGGAGACGTCGCTGATCTCGACGATGTCGGTGTCGCCCTGCCCGATGCCCGACGTCTCGAGGAAGATCAGGTCGAACTGCGCCGCCTTGCAGATCGCGACGGCCTCGCGGATGGCTCCGGACAGCTCACCTTTGCGGTTTCGGGTCGCCAGCGAACGCATGAAGACGCGCTCGGGGTCGATGGCGTTCATGCGAATCCGATCGCCCAGCAGGGCGCCGCCCGTCCGCTTGCGTGTGGGATCCACAGACAGCACAGCTACGCGATTATCCGGGAAGTCCATCATGTATCGGCGGAGAAGCTCGTCGGTGAGGGAGGACTTGCCAGCGCCTCCTGTGCCGGTGATGCCGACAACGGGAACCCGCTGCGACGAGATGCCGTTCTCGAGCTTGCTCCGGACAGCGGGATCGAGGCCCTCTCCTGGGGCGGTCACATCGACTTCGGCGAGGCTGATCATGCGGGCAATGGCGCCGTCCTGGCCCTTCTGTACATCTTCGAGGGCGCTGCCACTCACCTCGCTGGTGGCGAAGTCGCTCCGACGGAGCATGTCGTTGATAATACCCTGCAACCCGAGCTTTCGGCCGTCCTCTGGGGAGTAGATGCGATCGACTGCCGTCGCTTCGAGGTCGCGAATCTCGTCGGGAATGATCACCCCGCCGCCGCCGCCGAAGATCTTGATGTGTCCCGCTCCCCGCTCGTCGAGCAGACGCCGCATGTACTTGAAATACTCGACGTGGCCGCCCTGATATGACGACATGGCAATGGCCTGGGCGTCCTCCTGGATCGCGGCGGTGACGACGTCGTCGACGGATCGGTTGTGGCCGAGGTGGATGACCTCTGCCCCGGACGACTGGAGGATGCGCCGCATGATGTTGATCGCCGCGTCGTGGCCGTCGAACAGGCTCGCCGCGGTCACGAATCGGATCTTGTGGGTGGACGCGTACGGTGATTCTTCCATGCGCGCGTGTAACATGAAGGCCCCTCCCCCGTTCCCTCCGGACTCCCCATGCGCCGCTTCCTGACCTTTCTTCTCTCTGTAGCTGTGACCGCGATCGGCTCCCTGTATTGGCTTCACGACGGAGATCTGGCCGAGGCGATCGAGCCGGTCTTCGCCGAATGGAACGCGGAGCTGCTCGCTCGGGATGCGGGGATTGAAGACCCGCGATAACCGCGCTGGGATGACCGCGTTCCTGTTCCTCTTCATGATCTTCGGCTGCCGCGAAGTGCTCACTTCGAAGGCTCCACCGCCGAACAAGAATCCCAAGGAGGAATACGAGGATCTGCTCCGCAGGGCCGTGACCCGCGAGGGTTACGTCAACTACGCGAAGCTGCGAAAGAACCGGAAGGCCCTCGATCGATATGTGGCCTGGCTCCATACCGACAAGGCCTGGAAGGGCCCGCGCCCCACGGAGCGCCACGCCGACTGGCTCAACACCTACAACGCGTTGACCCTGTTTCAGGTGCTCGAGCGCGGCACGCCGGACTCGGTCGTCGATGTCCCCGGCTGGTTCGGTGGCAAGGGAGCGAAGTTCTACAGCGGCACACAATTCCGCCTCGGTCCCGAGCATCTGTCCCTGAGTGAGATCGAACACGAGCGGATCCGCATGTCCGAGCTCGACCTGCGCAGCCACTCGGCGATGAACCACGCGACGCGATCGTCTCCGCCGTTGTCTCGGGACCTGTACAGCAAATTCACCTTGCCCCGCCAACTTCGCAAGCAGTTCGGCCGTTGGGTGGACGACCCCGAACGCGGCGTCAGGTTCGAAGACGACGGCGCGGTGTTCAATCCGGTCTTCGACTGGTACGCCCGAGACTTCGAGTTCATGTCCGCGGGTGCCGATCTATGCACCATCGCCGCGAGGTATGCGTCCGGCGAGCGGGTCGCCAAGTTCGAAGCGCTCGCTGAGCAAGGCTGTCCCCACACCTTTTTCGCGTACGACTGGACGCTGAACTCACCGCCATGATCCGATCGCGAATCTGCTAGTGTGGCGCCGTCGCTAGAGGGTTGCGAATGGCCACTGGATTCGGGGAAATGGCCCCGACAGGACGCAGGGTCAAAGGACCCATATTCGACTTGATTGAGCTGTCCGGTGGTGGCACGTCGTGGACAGCTGTGCTCTTCGAGGAGGATTTCCGGGACGATCCGTCTCTAGACAAGGGACTGGAGCCGATCCGCGAGTTCATCGACATGCCGATGGTCGACGGGCTGATCGGGTTGACCCACCACCCCGAAAAGAGTGGTTGTTTTGTGTACGAGACCGGCTCTGTCCGAACCGTGCGCGAGCTCACCAGTGTGATGGCCGAGACCGGGGGCGCCGGAGCGAAGGCGGGCTGCGAGCTCCTGATACGAGCGACCAAGATTCTCTCGGACGCGGCCGACGCCGGAGAAAAACAAGGCGCCTACTGCCATGGATCGCTGTCCGGCTACTCGTTGGTCGTGTCCGCCGAAGGCGTGGTTGCGGTCATTGGCTTCGGGCTTCCACCGCTGGCCGTGGCCGACTACCTGGCAGACGAAACGCTCCCGCCTCCCGCGGCATCGGTCCGACACTGCCCGCCCGAGCGCCTCGGGAAGGGCACCGAAGACGCCTTCTCCGACCTCTTCTCACTCGTAATGCTCGGCGCCGAATTCATAACAGGCAAGGCGGTTTATCCCGGCAATGACGAGGCGACTCTCGCCCTGGCAAAGGCCGGAAACGCCGCCGAACGAGTCGTGAATATCGGGCTTCCCAAAGCGTTGATACCGATTTTTGCCAAGGCGCTGGCAGCCGATCCAGAAGAGCGGTGCGACCCCCTGGACTTCCGGGACGCCCTCCTCGGCGCACTGGACGGTGCCGAAGGCGCGACCCTCGTGGAGATCGTCAAGGAGGCTTCGGAGTACGACAGCGATGTCGAGGCGACGCTTCCCAAAGGCTGGCACCTCGAGGGTCTGGCCGAGGCAGCGGCCGAAGACGACGCACTCCTTGAAGCTGTGGCGGTAGCAGAAAAGGCCGCCGCCGAAGTGGGCAAGAGTGTCGACGCCATCGGCGCGCACCTCGATGAGCAAACGGCAGGCCTCGATCTCGAAGTCGATGGAGTCAAGGCCCACGTGGAGGCTGCGAATGGCCTTTGTGACGAGGCCGCAGACGCCGCAGATGCCGCGGATGCCGCGGCGGGACGGGCCAAGAAGTCCACGGTCGCCGAAGAGGCCGAGGCCGAGGCGAAGGTGTGCGAAGCGAACGCGACCAAAGTGGCGGAGATTGCGACCAAAGTCGAGAGGGAGATCGCCGCCGCATTGGCGCTGATGGCGGCAGCTGCCGAGCGAGTCAAAGCCGAAGCAGAAGCAGCCGAGGCCGCCGAGGCCGAAGCGCGGCAGAAGGCCGAGGCCGCTGAGGCTGAGGCTCGCCAGAGGGCCGAGGCTGCCGAGGCCGCCGAGGCCGAAGCTCGCCAGAAGGCCGAAGCCGAGGCGCGCCAGAAGGCCGAGGCCGAAGAGGCCGAGGCCAGCCAGAAGGCCGAGGCCGCAGAAGCCGAAGCGTTGGCAACCGCGAGAAAGGACGCCGGCGCCGCCGATCAGCGCGGGCAGGCGGCTGTCCCCCGCGCGCGCGCTGCATTAGAGGCTGCCGAGGCTGTGTCTCGAGAAGAGAAAGCGGTGCTGAAGGCCATTGATGCGGTCCGAGAGG
>Ga0315336_1001640_pt1 | contig 40985 bp, 28 predicted proteins | sample ASW5metaG_FD_204512 | JGI IMG/M metagenome (GOLD analysis project Ga0315336, IMG submission 204512) | Ammonia-oxidizing marine archaeal communities from Monterey Bay, California, United States - ASW #5 | ecosystem: Environmental > Aquatic > Marine > Intertidal zone | place: USA: California... | reverse complement strand
CTCCACACATCCGAGGCCGGCGTCAACTCGTCGACCGCGCCACTGGCCTGCTCCGGGGACATGAACCCCGGTGTCCCGGCGACGATCCTGGCCCCCGACGCCTCCCCCATCACTTTGACCAGACCCCAGTCCACGACCCGCACTGCGCCGTGTTCTCCGAGCAGGATGTTCTCCGGTTTCAGATCGCGGTGCAGAAGCTCGCGCGCGTGGGCGAAGGCGACCGCCTCGCACACGTCCTTGAGCACGTCCACCAGTCGCAACGAGGTCCACGCGCCGGCCGAGATGGCGTCGAGGAGTGTCTGTCCCTTCACCTCCTCCATGGTGTAGTACAGGCGGCCATCGGCCAACTCTCCGAGGTCGTGGATGGGCACGATCCCCGGATGTTGCAGCTTTGCGGTCGCGCGCGCCTCGAGCACGAACCGGCTGCGGCCAGCGATGCGCTCGCCGATGATCTTCATGGCCACAGACCGGTCGAGTTGGGCGTCGTACACCCTCCACACCTCGCCCATTCCGCCCTTTCCAAGCAGCTCGAGGGGCTCGTATCTGTCTGGACTGGCGGCCGGCTCGACCTCTTCGTCGTCGAAGGCGAAGGTCGCCTGATCCATTCTGCCCGTCTCAGTCGCCAGCCTGAGCAGGGGGAGTTTCTCCGGTGGATCTTCAGGCACGGAGAATCATTGCATGGGGTCCCACTGGGTTCCGTACCGCAGGAGCGACGCGGCGAGCTGGGGTTGTGCGCTCGCCCAGAGGTCGTCGAAGAGGAACCACTGGGAGAATCCAAAGGCGTCCCAGGTATGCATCGAGACCTGCACACAGTGGGGAGTGACGTGCAACACGGACCTCTGGGGTTCTCGCTCGCGGTGGCGCAACCCCTCCCGGGCCGCCTCGAATTCGGGCAAGGCGTCGCTGTGGAGTCCCAGACCGAGCTTGTGATGCCGACCCTCGCCGAGGGGCCCGAGCGGGTAGCTGTTCACCCGCTGTAGCGCCGCTTCGATCGTCACATCGCCATCCGAGACCATGGCCCGGAGCAGCCGAAGCTCCAGCGGCCAGCTCTTCGGATACTTGCCCTCTTTGTCCCAGGGCTCGCGCTCCTGGGGCGGGACGCTCTTCCGCAGCCAGTCGCAGAGGCCCGGCACTCGCACCCCGGACAGCGAAAACGCCCCTTCTCCCGGAATGCTCTGACCGTCATAGAAGGTGAGGAGAACGGCAAACGTCGTGCCCTCCCCCTCTCCCGGAGGCCTCAGCTCCTGCAGTTGGACACCCGGAGCAAACGCCCCGCTGGCGATGGCTGTGGGGAGCGGGAAATCGTCGTTGAGCAGGTAGGCCAGCCTGGCCGGATGTTGGGCCACGTAGGCCTCTTCGAAGAAGAAATACGCGAGCTCGACCTCGTCGTCGTCGGTGAGCACCCGCAGAGCCCCGTCCTCGAGGCGGATGTTTTCCCTGCCCCCCTCCACGTACAGGTGCGCGTGAAGAACCGCCTCGAGCTCGGCAAGGGTGGCGGGCACCGGCAGGCCCTTCTCCTGCGCCGCCTCGAAGATGGACGCCAGCCCATACACATGGCCTCCACACTCGGATTCGACCCAATCATATGGATCGGTGGCCACGGCCTCCTTCCACCCCCGTTGGAACCACCCGAGCACCGTCTGCTCCTTCAAGGAGACGATGCGTTTGCTCAATGGACCGGCGTAGTGACTGCGGTAGACGAACTTCATCGCCTCGACCTAACGGAGCGCGTCGCAACTTGACCTGGAAGCCGATCCGCGTGATCCTGCCGGCGTCCGTCGGGTCGACGGATTCCAGAGTTCCATAGCCATGAGTGGAGATCCATCGGAATTGGAACGACTTCGAGAGCGCGTCGCGTTTGGTGAGTTCGCCCCCTGGCCGCCCGCGAAGCGTTGTTGGCCGCGGCAGAGAGCGTCGTGCACATGGGTAGCTGGGTGTGGCGGACGGGAGCTCCACGTTCAACTGGATGGCACCGTGGTCCGGGACGAGAGCGGAGAAACCTCTTCTACTGTCGACGTCTCGACCGGTACGGCTACGGGTACAGGCTTCGGATCCGCTCGGCGCGGTACATCGAAAGGGGCAACCGGCCCACGCCGCTCTCGAGCTCGAAGACCACCTCGGGCGGGTCGGTGTGGGTGACCTCGACGATGGTCCACAGCGGGTCCTGGCCCCGATAATGGATGCCAAAGGTGACCAGGACGTTCCCCGTCTCGTCCAGCATGTCCGCGTCGCCCACCCGCGAACAGAACAGCGTCGGGTCGCGCTGGTCTCCGTAGCTCCAGACCTCCTCGAAGGTGCCCGCAACGGGGTCGATCTGGTACTCGATCGCCCGACTGACGTTGGCGAAGTTCGGAACCTCGGGCTCATAGGCGCTCGCGCGGAAGTTCCCGTTGTCGAACAGCAGGATGTTGCCGTCGGGGGTCAGCTCCGGAGCGTGCTGGTGATAGAACTGCCGGGTCTCCGCATTGGCGGCGGTCAGGAGCACGGAGTCGAACTCAGGTGACCAGCCCGTCGCCGGCGCCATCAACCAGTCGAGCTCCCCCGTCTGCCGGCTGAACTGGAAGACCGCGTCCTGATGGCGCGACGAGGCAATGAAGGCGTCCTGCTCCTCGATATACGCGAGGGAGTTCGCGTGGGTCCAGTCCTTGAGATCGGGGTAGATCCCTGCCCAATGCCGCCCTTCAACCGAGTCGCGACCGATTCGGTTGGGGTCGAGGAGATCGGCGAAACTCCAGGTCTCGAGCACCGTGCCGTCCGGGGCCAACTCCACCGCCATGTCGACGGCCAGCTCGGCGGGCGCGGTGGGTGCCAGCGGGTCGGTCTCCGAGGTCGGGTAGGCGGGATGGCTGAGTCGCTCCCATCCCAGTGCGAACAGACCGCCATCGGGAGCGTCCCCCACGTCGTGGTGGAGCACGGGAACGTCGATGACGATCGCACCGGCCCGGGGATTGGCGTAGGCGCCGGCGTACTCGCGCACGACATCCCCCCGCATGTCGATCTCGAGGAGGTGGGTGTCGTCGTAGGCCACCTCGTCCCGGACGGCGGTGATGATGGTGCCGCGCTCGGTGAACTCCAGCTCAGTGCCGCCCGGTACGTCGGCGTCCCAGTACCAGACCACCTCACCTCGCTCGTCCACGATGATGATGTACTTGCTCAGGTCTTCGAGGTCGGTGCCCACCTCGCCGAGCAGGGTGTAGCCGGGCTCCATCCGGGCCGGGTCGGACACCAGGACGTTGATGACCGGGAAGTCGGCTGGGAGCGGATCGGTGCTGAAGTCGACCGGTGCCGACGTGCCCACGGTGCCGTCTTCGGCGGTAGCGGTCACATCGACCGTGAACCCGGTCCCAGCGTGCAATGCCAGCAGGTCGACCTCGTGCGCGGAAGCGAGGGCATCGAACGCGATGGAGCGGGTCTCTCCGTCCTCGGTCAGGTTCACGTCGATCCGCGTCGGGACGAGCGTCTCCACCGTAAGCACCTTTACCAGCGGCGACTGCGGATTGGGGTTGTCCCGAACCTCGACCAGCGAGGCGAACAGCCCATTCGTCTCGGTCTGGGGATCCGTGACATCCGGCGCCTTGCCCTTCTCACCGGGCGTGTCACCGTTGCCACATCCCAGCGCGACGATGCCGATAAAGCCGATTCGGTTCATGGTGCCTCAGGGTCAGGTGCCCCGTCCCGATGGTACAACGCGTGCATGTCGACGGCGCGCTGGAAGGACCATGTGATCGCGGTCCTGGTGACGGTTCACCTGGGCATGATCGCCGTCAACGCCATCCCCTCACCGCCCCGTATGGACAAAGCCGCGCTGGCACACCCAGAGGTCGATGCCGAGCTCGATCGATTCTTCGGCGACGGGCCCCTCCGCGAGCGGGCCATCTCCACAGTGCAAAGGTACGATCGATGGCATCGGCGCACGACGAAGATCACCCGCAAGTGGCTCAGACCCATCGGCAGCGAGCAGGGGTGGACCATGTTCGCCGGCACCCCGCCGCGCAAGCCGCGGGTGATGCTGGTTCAGGTCCGGCTCGCCGGCAGTGACGCGTTCGCGGTGTGGGGTGACGGTCGAATCTGGGGCACGGGCGAACCCGGCTTCGACTTCAGACACCGAAAAGCCCAGAACAAACTCTCGATCCGAGGCTCAAAGACCGCGAGGAAAGCCTACACGCGGTGGTGGGGAGAGGAGTGGAATCGCCAGTTTCCGGACCGGCCCGCGACGGAGGTGCGGACCTCCTACGCCCAGATCACGACCCGGACAGCCGCCCGCGTGCGGGCCGGAAAAGCAGCCCCTGAGCCCACCATCCTGCTCCAGCACACAGTAGAACTCGAGGCGCCGGAGTGACCGGCCTCTGGACCCGATACGTCGACTTCTGGCGGGAGAAGGAGGCCCCCGACATCCTCGCTCTCGGACGGATTTGTTTCGGCGTTGCAGTGGTGGCGAATATCGCCGATCCGCTGTTGAACGGGACCCTGCTCGAGCTCTACGCCAGCCCGGAACACGGGGGCATCTTCCCCTTTCAGAACACCCACACGTGGACCCTGTTCGCCCTCTTCCCGCCGACGGCCACCGCGGTCTATGCCCTGGGGATCTCCACGTTGACCGCCGGGATTGGGTTCACTCTGGGCATCTACACCCGGGCGATGGCCCTCGCTCTGTTCGTTCTGCATATGACGCTCACCAGTCGACTGGGATTCTTCGCCTTCGGCGCCGACAACGTCTTCCGGGTGTTCTCTTTCTTGATGGTCCTCGCCCCAGTAGGCTCCTGCTGGAGCCTGGATTCCGCGTGGAGAGGCCGCGGTCAGGAGTGGGTTCCCGCGTGGCCCAGGCGCCTGATCATTGCCCAGATCACCGTGCTCTACGTGCAGACGGGAGTCCTCAAGCTCGGTTCGACCTGGACGTTCCTCGATGGATGGAGCGCACTGTACTACGCCTTGAACCTTCCCTATTTCGCCCGTTTCGACGGATCCTGGGCCGCCTGGGCCTACCCCCTCACCCAGATCGCGACGTTCGTCAGCCGCTGGTGGGAGATCGGCTTCTTCTTGCTCCCGCTGGCGATGTTCCTCGGCCGCACCCCAGACCGAGGCGGCCGACTGCGTCAATGGGTGGCCCGGACCGACTTCCGGCCGCCGGTTCTCGGCATCGGTGTCGTGCTGCACCTGTCTCTGGCTGCAACCATGGATCTGGGCATGTTCCCTTGGGTGATGTTGAGCTTGTACCCGTTCTTCTTGACGGCCTCGGAGGCGAGAAGAGTGATGAGCGCCGTCGGTCGGCAGCCCCCAAGCTAGACTGTCGCCATGCGCATCTCCCTACTCACAGCTCTTCTCATCGCTTGTTCCTCGCCCGCCACGCCCGAAGCGGCGTGCGAGGAGGGCGTCGACTGCCCCGAAGAATGCGCGGACACCACCGACAACGACGGCGACGGCGCCATCGACTGCGAGGACGACGACTGCGCCGAAGTGGAGGCATGCGATAGAGACCGCGACGACGATGGGCACGAGGGCACGGAGTGGGGCGGCGACGACTGCAACGACGGCAATCCCGCTATCTACCCAGGCAATCTCGAGGTCTGCGACGGCTTCGACAACGACTGCAATGGGCTGACCGACGACGAAGATCCCGACGTCGACCCGGCCAGCTTCCTCGACTGGCATCGAGACGACGACGGCGACGGATACGGCAGCCCGCAGGGGGCGCCACAGCAGGCCTGCCAAGGGCCCTCGGGCTCCGCCGACAACGACGAGGACTGCAACGACAACGACGCCGATCGGCACCCCGCAGCCACCGAGATCTGCAACAACATCGACGACGACTGTGACGGCGATGTCGACGACGACGATCCAGATGTGGACCTGACCGGCGCCGAGACCTTCTACATGGATGCCGATGGCGACACCGACGGCGACGCCAACCAGTCCACCACGGCCTGCGAGCGTCCCGACGGCTACTCGCCAGCAAACACCGACTGCGACGACAGCGACCCGGCCGTGCACGGACGCGATGTCGACGGCGATGGGACCTCCAGCTGCGACGGAGACTGCGACGACGACGATGCCAACCTGAACGTCGACGACGACGACGCCGACGGATTCAGCACCTGCGACGGAGACTGCGACGACAACGATGGGGGCGCCAATCCAGGCGCGGTCGAGATCCCCGGAGACTGCATCGACCAGGACTGCGACGGCCAGACGGGCGATGTCGGCTGCCAGTTCGAGTTCGACGTGTACCAGATGATCGACGGCATGGACGTCACCTGTAGCAGCGTGGTCCAGGACCCCCTGTACACCCAGTGCAACGACCTGCTCGCGGGCGGGCTCTACTTCCCCAATGGGATCTCATGCGGACCGCTCTGGAGCAGCACGCCCTCGCCGTACACCGACCACGCGGGATTCTGTCAGTCGCTCACCGGCTCGCCGACCTTCGAGGTCTACTACGCCTGCACCTACTCGCAGCCCCGCGCCACCTGGTATGCCAATGTCTGGGCGAACTTCAACGACAATGGCTACTCGGAGGACGTGCGCTGCTATTACTGACGCAGGGCAGGAAGTCGGGTTCTGTTCATGTCTCGCGTTTGAAGACGAACAACACGACCTCTTCGTCGTGCTTGTCCTCGGGGTTCTCGTCGCGGGTCATGCCCACGAGCTCCCAGCCCTGGGCGCCGCGTTTGTTGAGCTCTGCCTTGATGGACACGGTGCTTTCGTCGTGTCCCCAGGCCTCGGTGTACAGATCGTATTCCCAGGTCGCCATGTTCCCTCCAGATTTGGACGGGCAACATATCAGACGCTCGGAGATCAGGCGCCAACGTCGCCGGCGCGTTGCGTCCTCCAGGCGCTCGGCGAGACCCCGTGCTGCACCCGAAAGGCTTTGCTGAACTGGCTTCTGCTCGAGAAGCCGACGGACGAAGCAACCTGCTCCATCGACGCTTCCCTGTCTGTCAGCAATCGATGTGCGGCCCGATCGAGGCGTACCCTGCGCACCAACGCCATGGGGGAAACGCCGACCACATCTGTGAAGCGCTTGGCGAACGCCGATCGGCTGAGGGCAGCCACAGAGGCCAAAGACTCGACGGTGTGATCCGCTCCCGGGTCCCGCACGACGCGATCGATCACCGCCGAGAGCCGGGGATCCGACAGCGCCGACAGCCAGGGCAGCGAGCTGTCCGGATCCTCGTGAAGCACCCTGAACACCTGCACCAGGCACTGCTGCATCAACGCCGCGGTCAACGCCGAGCTCCCGGCCCCGGGATTGGACTGCTCGTCGAGAAGCGTCTCGAACACCCCCGTCATTCGCGGAGATTTGGACAGGTCCACGATCAGTGCGTCGTGCAGGTGGTCGAATAGACCCAGGGTCCCGTATTGGAGGGAAACGAGCCCGCAGGCCACCTGGAGCTCGCCCGTCTCGCCGGCGACGATGTGGGGCACCTCACCGCGGGCCGGAGACACCGGAACGACGACGTCGTGGTCCGCGGCGCCAACGGCTAGAACGTGTTCGGTCTCCTTGGGAATCACGCCCAGGTGTTGCGGGCAGAAGTCGTGGCTTTCACCGCCGAGAACCGTCACTCTTCCGGATCCGCGCAGCACGAAATGAACCATCGTGGCCGGCGGTTTCGGAAGGTGTAGACGCCACCCGTTCGCCACTTCACAAGTGGCGAACAGCTCCACCTCGATGTCGAGCTCGCCAAGGAGCCGGTCCAAATCCATGCCCAATCTTCCCTCTAAACAGGTCAAATCCCAAGGCAGGACGAATGGGCACCCCTGCGAGACCCATTGGCACGCGGATGCGCGCACTCTTCACTCACCCCAACGACGGGCGAACAGGAGAACCTCATGGACTTCAATCCCAAAGACACCGCCATCCTCATCATCGACCCCCAGAACGACTTCCTCAGTCCCGAAGGGGCCACCTGGGGTCTCGTGGGCGAGAGCGTCACCGAGAACAAGACGGTCGAGCACCTCGCCCAGCTTCTGGAGACCGCCAAGGCCAAGGACTACGACGTCTTCGTCTCCCCGCACTACTACTACCCGACCGACCACGGCTGGCGCTTCGGCGGCACGGTCGAGAAGATGATGCACGAGATCGGCATGTTCGATCGCAAGGGCGCGCTCACGGTCGAGGGCTTCGAGGGCTCGGGCGCGGACTGGCTCGATCGGCTCAAGCCGTTCATCGAGGATGGCAAGACCATCATCACCAACCCCCACAAGGTCTACGGGCCCGAGACCAACGACCTCGTCCTGCAGCTCCGCAAGCGCGGAAAGAGCAAGGTCGTGCTGGCCGGAATGTCGGCGAATCTGTGTGTCGAGAGCCACCTTCGCGAGCTCCTGGAGCAGGGCTTCGAAGTCGCCGTTGTCAGTGACGCAACCGCCGCGGCCATCCATCCGCAGCTCGGCAACGGGTACGAGGCCGCGATGACGAACTTCGGGTTCCTGGCCAACGCCGTGATGAACACCGAAGACACCGTCGCCGCCCTGGCGTAGACTCCCGGAACGGATTCGCCCCCTCTGAAGAAACCGAGATTTGACCTATGCAGTGTCCATCGTGCACCACGTCCAATCCAGAGGGGGCCAAGTTCTGTCTGAACTGTGGGACCAAGCTCCAGAACGCGTGCCCCGCGTGCGCGACGGAGCTCCCGGCCGCAGCAAAGTTCTGCTTCAATTGTGGCCAGCAAATGGGCGCCCCGGCACCGCCGCCGCCAGCACCGCCACCCGCGGAGCCGGCGCCGGTCAGTCAGGATCTCACTCGCTACATTCCCGAGGCGCTCCTCGCCAAGCTCATGGCAGCCCGGGACTCGGGCGGGATGCAGGGCGAGCGGCGCATCGTCACCATGCTCTTCTGCGATGTGAAGGGATCGACCGCGGCGGCGGAGTCCCTGGACCCCGAAGAGTGGGCCGACATCATGAACGACGCCTTTGAGCGGCTGATCGCGCCGGTCTACCGCTACGAGGGCACCCTCGCCAGGCTCATGGGCGACTCGATCCTCGCCTTCTTTGGGGCGCCCATCGCCCACGAGGACGACCCCGAGCGGGCCATCCTCGCCGCCCTGGACATCCTCGCCGAGGTCGGCCCCTTCGTCCGCCAGACCAAGGCGAACTGGGGTGTCGACATCGACGTCCGGGTCGGGATCAACTCCGGCCTGGTCGTGATGGGCAATGTCGGTTCCGACCTCCGCGTCGAGTACACCGCGATGGGAGACGCCGTGAACCTCGCCGCCCGCATGGAGCAGACCGCGGCGCCCGGGACCATTCAGATCAGCGATGCCACCTACCGGCGCGTCAGCCAGATCTTCGCGTTCGAGGACAACGGGGCGGTCGTCGTCAAAGGCAAGGCCGAACCCGTGCAAGCCTGGCGGGTGCTGGGCCCCATCGCCCGCCCTGCTTCGGAGCGCGGAATCGCCGGCCTGAATGCCCCGATGGTCGCCCGCGACACCGAGCTGGATGTGCTGCGGGGCGCCATCTCCCGCCTGCGCGAGGAGGGACGAGGCTCCATCCTGTCAGTCATCGCCGAGGCGGGCCTGGGCAAGTCTCGCCTCATCGCCGAGTGGAAGAAGTCCCATGTGGCCGACGACACGATGGCCTCACTGACCTGGGCCGAGGGCCGATCGCTGTCCTACGAGACCGGTGAGCCCTACGCGCCGTTTACCGGGATCTTCCGGCAACTTCTCGGAGTCGACTCCTCGCTGGACCACGACGCCCAGTACCACGCCTTGTTGTCGACGGTGTCCCAGCGCTTCGCCGACGACCCCGAGCACATCGCCGCGATGATCGGCACGATCATGGGTCTGAGGCTCACCGGCGAGGCCCTGCATCGGGTGCAATACCTGCAACCGCCGGCGCTGCGACAGAAGTGCTTCACCGCCGCGACCACCGTCATCGAGACCCTGTCAGTCAGCCGGCCCCTGGTGCTGGTCTTCGAGGACCTCCACTGGGCGGACACCGCATCCCTCGACCTGGTTCGCGAGCTGCAGGCCTCCACCGATCAGTCCATGCTCCTGCTGGTGGCGCTGTTCCGCCCCAGGCACGACGAGGACTCCTGGCAGTACCACGCTCACGCCGAGCAGCAGCACCCTCACAGCTACCGAGCGATCCACCTCGCGCCGCTATCAAATGCCGACGGCCACACCCTCGTTCGACACCTTCTCGCCATCGACGGGCTCCCCAATGGCGTCCGCGACCTGATCGTGACCCGGGCCGAGGGCAACCCCTTCTTCGTCGAGGAGGTCATCCGCACCCTCCTCGATAGCGGATTGGTCGTACGAGATGGCGAGACCTGGCGGGCCACCGCCGAGATCGGTGCCATCCAGGTGCCGACGACCTTGAACGCCGTCTTGACCACCCGACTGGACAAGCTTCCCGACGCCCACCGGCGGGTCGCACAGGTCGCCGCGGTCCTCGGACGGGAGTTCGACTTCCAGACCCTGGCCGCCATCGCCCCCGACCCGGTGATCTTGAACGACGCACTCTGCGAGCTCCAGCGGCGCGGCATCGTCAGAGAGATCGGGCGGATCGGCGTGCGACGTTTCCGCTTCAAGCACGGACTGACCCAGGAAGCCGCGTACAACACTGTCCTGCACAAACACCGTAGAACTCTGCATGTGGCCATCGCCGAGTTCTGGGAGAAGAACGACGTCGACCGCATCCCCGAGATCGCCTGGCACTTCCTGGCTGGCCGCAAGGCCCAGCGCGCAGTGCCCTACATGGTGAAGGCGGGAGAGGCGGCGACCAAATCTGCGGCGCGAAAGGAGGCCAAGGACTGGTTCGACAGGGCGCTGGAGCACATCGATCCGTCGGTGCATACAGACCTCGCCCGCCGTTCCTGGGAGGGCCTGCATCTCAATGCCAAGAACAGCTTCGATGGAGACGCCGCCATCCACGCCGCGGAGCAGCTCATCGCCCTGGGCGTCGCCCACAACCACCCGTTGATGGAGATCTCCGGGCTGAACAAGAAGGCCTTCGTCCTGGGGTTCTTCAATGGCGAGTTCGGAGATGGCGGCACGCTGCTCGACCGAGCCGAAGCGCTGGCCACCGAGCACGACGACAAGATGGGGCTGGTCGAGTGTTCGATGTACCAGTGCTATTTCCAGACCGGGGCCGGAGATTTCGATCGGGTGGAGGCCTATATGCGCCATGTCGCCCAGACGGGGCGCGAGCTCGAGGCCGAAGAGGCCACCCAGTTCGGCATGCACCATCTCTCGGCCGCCCTCATGCGGACCACGCGCTACGACGAGGCCCTGCAACAGGCCAGAGAGGCGCTCGCCGTCTCCGAGCGCATGGGCAACAAGTACTGGATGTGCGAGGCGCTCTGTTCCGTCATTCCGAGCTGCCTGATCCGGAACGGAGAGCTCGACGAGGCCCTCGCCATTGCCGAGCGCGGAACGCAGATGGCCATGGAGATCGGCGCCGCTGACGAGGCCGCCATGGGGTTCATGAACCAGGCCCAGATCGCCCTCCATCGGGGCCAGTACGACGAGGCGTTGCGCTGCAACGAGGCGTTTGTGGCCGCCAGCGATGAGACCGGCGCCGGGTATCTGATGGCGCTCAGTCAATGCACCCTTGGAACCACGTACATCAAGATGGGATCGACCCAGCTCGGCGACCGGGCGATGCCCCACCACGTCAAGTCGATGGAGCTCATGAACCTGCCCACGGGAACCACACACCTCACGTGGATCTGTGCCGAAGTCGGCCTGTGCTCGATGTCGATGGGCAAGCTGGAGATGGCCAAGGAGCTGTTCGAGAACGCCCTGACGACGCCCAACGGCGCCATGCACAACATGCGGCCCAAGGCCCTGATCGGCAAAGCGAAAGCGGCGATGCTCGAGGACGACCTCACCGGCGCCTGGGAGACGTTCCGCGAGGCGGAGGAATACGTTCGCACGCGCTCCATGAGCCAGTTCTGCACCGAGGTCTCCCTCCTGGGTGCCCACCTCGGCATACGGCGTGGGGACTACGAGGCGGCCGGCGTCTTCGCCCACGAGTGCGAGAACGCCGCGCGAGAAATGGGGCTGCGGCCGGCCCTGTTCCAGACGCTGGCGCTCCAGGCGAGTCTGCACAACGCGGTGGGCGCGCCCGAACAGGGACTGGCGGCTGCGGCGGAGGCCGGCCAGTTGATCGACACCCTGGCGGCGGAGATCAGCAGAGACGACTTGCGCAGCGGTTTTGTGGCGTACGCCCGAGGTTTGCTACCGGCCTAGGCGGCCAACATCGCGTTCGTGACGCTGTCGAACTCCAGCTCCAGCTCCAGCACCTTCACCGCCTCTGGCACGGCATCGTCGCGGAGCCCCCCTGCACCGGAGAGGATCATCGGCACTGCGAACCCGTGTTTTAGATAGAGTACGCGCCATGTGGATTCTCCTCTGCGCCGCCGGGCTGGCCGGCGAGCTGTTCACCCCTTCCGATCTGGTCGATCTTCGCGGCGTACGCGAGGTCGCGGTAGCCCCCGGCGCCGAACGCGTGGCGTGGGTGGTCTCCGAACCCCGCGCCGAAGACGACGAGCCCGGCCCACCGTACAGCGCGATTCATGTCGCGGAATGGCTCGAAGAGGGTCGGCCCTGGACGCACGCGCCTCGAAACGCGGGGTCTCCCCGTTGGTCTCCCGACGGATTGACACTCGCTTTCGTGGCGAAAGACAAAAGCGAAGAGGCCAAACCACAGGTCTTCCTCCTGCCCGTCTCCGGAGGAGAAGCCCAGGTCCTCACGGATCACGAGGCCGGTGTCGGCGCGTATCGTTGGTCCCCCGACGGCGCGTCCATCGCCTTCATCGCCGGGCCGCCACCCACCGAAGAGGAGGAGGCCGACAAGAAGGCCGGCAAGGACTGGATCGTGGTCGACGAGGACGACCATCGCCCGGCATTGTGGTCCGTCGACGTCAACACCGGAGAGATCGCGGAGCTCTACTCCGGCGAAGAGCACATCAAAGCGCACGAATGGCTCCCCGACGGATCGGGATTCGCAATTCAAGCGGCGCCGAGCTCCGGACCCGACGCCGACATGATGGACCGGGCGCTGTACACGCTCCGAGATGGGAAGCTGAAGGCCTTGCCGAAGACCACCGGAAAGCTAGGCGGCATGGCGGTCTCTCCCGATAGCAAGCAGCTCGCCTGGACGGGCGCGACCTCTCTGGACGACCCGCTGCCGCAGACGGTCTTCGTGGTCGCCCTCGACGGCGGGGAGATCTCTTCCCTGGGCGCCGAGCGGGAACGCTCCGCCCACTGGGTGGACTGGCTGGACAATCGGACCCTGCTAGCGCTTGACGATCGCGGCACCGAGACCGTTCTCGAGCGCATCGATGTGGCCAGAGGCAAGGCGACGCTCGCCACTTCATCCGATGCCATCATCCGCGCCGTCTCCTTGGACCGCGACTCCGGACGGGTGGCCGTTCTGGCCCACGGCCCGAACCACCCGACCGAATTGTTCGCCGGCCTAGCGAAGAAGGGGTCACTGGAGCAGTGGACGGACCACAATCCACAGCTCGCCGACGTGGCGTTCGCGGAGCAGGAAGTGGTGACATGGACCGCTCCCGACGGCATGAAGATCGCCGGAATCCTGATCCGACCGTCCTCCGGAGAGCAGCCCTTTCCGCTGGTCGTGAACCCCCACGGCGGGCCGGAGGGCGTGAGCCAGAACGGTTGGAACGAGCTCCCACAGCTGCTCGCAGCGCGTGGATTCGCCGTTCTCCAACCCAACTACCGAGGCAGCGGCGGGCGCGGGGTCGCGTTCTCGAAGGGCGACCACGACGATCTGGGCGGTGCCGAGTTCGAGGACTTGCTCGCGGGCATCGACCACCTCGTCGACACGGGAATCGCAGACGCGGACCGCGTGGGCATCGGCGGTTGGTCCTACGGCGGCTACTTCAGCGCATGGGGAGCGGCAAAGCACTCCAAGCGATTCAAGGCGGCGATGATGGGTGCCGGAATCGGAAACTGGGTGTCCTTCGCCGGAACGACCGATATCCCACGAGAGATGGCGTTGGTCCACTGGAGTTCCTTCTGGCACGACGAGCCCGACCTGCACTGGGACCGGTCGCCGGTCGCTCAGGTAGACGGGGACGAGCCACCGACGTTGATCGTGCACGGCGCAGCCGACCCCCGCGTACCGCCTGGTCAGGCTCGAGAGTTCTATGCCGCCCTGAAGGCACACGGAGCGACCGCGCAGCTGGTTCTCTACCCCCGCGAGCACCACGGCTTCCGCGAGCGGGAGCATCGGATCGACCTGTACAACCGGATCGGCGACTGGTTCGACACCCATTTGAACGGGGAGGAGTGAAGACCCTGCCAGGGGCACCGCAACAGCGCGTCCGGCTCAAAGCCAGCGCGGCCCAACTCAAGGTCGGTGATGACGAGGTCGATTTCGCCAGTCGCTAGTGTCTCGATCTCCAGAAAATTCTGGAGCGCGGCCAGGGCTGACTTGACCGGTCGTCAGCCCAGTTGTACCTGCACATAATGGACGACGACACCAAAGATCGACAAGTGCTGCTCGACGAGTTGAAGGCCGCGCGCCTTCGAATCGCCGCGCTCGAAACGGGAGGGCATTCGGCGCTTCGAGAGCTGGCCGACAGCAAGATGCAGATCGACTCGTTCTTCGATTCGTCGCCGGCCGGGCTGCTGATCCTCGATGAGCAGCTCCGATATATCCGCGTCAACCCCGCCTTGGCGGAGATCAATGGCCTGTCGGTCGAAGCCCATTTGGGTCGGCCGATCGGCGAGGTGTTGCCAAAGTTGGCGGACGTCATCGTACCCCTCTTCCAGCGGATTCTGACGACGAGTGAGCCGATCCTGAACCTCGAAGTCACCGGGGAAATCCCCCGTAATCCCGGCATGCAACGCTGGTGGACTGTCTCCTACTTCCCCACCAGGGTCGAAGAGGGACGGGTGATCGCGGTGGGCGGGGTGGTCATCGACATCACCGATCGCAAGCTCGCCGAACAGCAACTCAGGGACGAGCGCGTGTTCGCCGAACGCGCCTTTGACGCCCTCACAGACACCTTCTTCGCGTTTCGCCTCTCCGACGAGAAACCCCAGCGCTGGAACAAGAGCTTTCGAGAGGTCTCGGGCTACACAGACGAGGAGATCGCCGGCATGAGGCCAGCGGATTTCTACCCGCCAGAGGACAGGGCCCCGCGAGACGGCGCGAAACGGCAGGTTGCCGATGAGGGCGCCGGAATGCGAATCGCAGATCTGCTCACCAAAGACGGACGGCTGGTGCCGTACGAGTATTCGGCGGTCGTCATCGACGACACGGATGGGACGCCAACAATGGTGGCCGCCCTGGGCCGGAATCTCACGGCCCGAAGGGCGCTCGAAGACAAGAACCGCATGTTGGAGATGCAGTTCATCCAGGCGCAGAAGATGGAGGCCATCGGGCGCCTCGCCGGCGGTGTGGCCCACGACTTCAACAACCTGCTCACCGTGATCCTGACCAGCGTGAAGCTCGCCTCGATGGGTCTGAGGCCACACGATCCCATCCTCGACGACCTGAACGAGATCACCGCCGCCGGGGACCGAGCGGTCGGGCTCACGCGCCAGCTATTGGCCTTCAGCCGCCGGCAGGTGCTGGCTCCGAGCGTGTTCACCCTCAACGAGACTGTGGGCCAGATGGAGCGAATGCTGGTGCGCCTCATGGGCGACGTGGTCGACCTACAGACTGCCCTGGAACCCGATTTAGGTCGTATCAACGCGGACATCGGACAGGTCGAGCAGGCGATCATGAACCTGGTCATCAACGCCCGAGACGCCATGCCAGACGGAGGCACCGTGGTCATCGAGACCCGCAACCTCGCGTTCGGACCGCACAATCTGGCGCCGCCGGTGACAAAACCCGGACGGTACGTCGCGCTGACGATCACGGACGACGGGATCGGCATCGACGAGGAAACCCAGAGTCAGATCTTCGAGCCCTTCTTCACCACCAAGGACGCCGGAGTGGGCACCGGTCTCGGGCTGGCCATGGTGTACGGCATCATCAGCCAGAGTGATGGCTTCATCAGCGTCTCCAGCGAACCCGGCAAGGGAACCACATTCAACGTGTATTTCCCGAGGGTCGACGCCGAAGCGACGCCACGCCGGGACAGTGAATCCATCGATTTCGCCGGCGGGAACGAGACCATTCTGATCGTAGAGGACGACGCGGCTGTGCGAAAGCTCACCGGCCGCCTTCTGTTGTCGGCCGGATACACCGTCTACATGGCTGCGAACGCCGGTGAGGCGCTGCTCTATTGCGAGCAAAATGGCGACGATATAAGCCTTTTGCTGTGCGATATCGTCATGCCACAGCTCGGAGGTCCCGCGTTGGTTCGGCGCCTCGCGCAGCTGTGTCCCCACCTTAGGGTGCTGTACATGTCCGGGTACGCCGGAGACGCGGTCTCCGACGTGATGCGAGATGGGGGCGCCTTCATCTCCAAGCCGTACGACTCGAATGCGCTGTTGGCGAAGATCCGCGAAACGCTTGCCGGATAGGCCTATGCGCCGATCGGCGTGAGTAATTGGCGTTTGCACACCACCGGTCGTACGCCGCCCCAGCCGGCAATCGCCGTACACCCGCGAACGACGGGGTTCCACGTGGCAGCATAGCCACTCCTGAGGAGTGGCTCTCATGCGGAATTGGATGTTTTTCTCGATGGCGATGGCCGTGCTCGTGATGGGCTGCACGGGCGACGACAAGGACACCGACACGGCGGCGACCGCGTCGGACACCGACACCGACACCGATTCGGACACCGACAGCGATACCGACTCCGATTCGGACAGTGATTCCGACTCAGACAGCGACTCGGACTCAGACAGCGACTCGGACTCCGACACCGACTCCGACACCGATTCCGATACCGATTCGGACACCGATTCCGATACCGACTCCGACACCGACTCCGACACCGACTCCGACACCGACTCCGACTCCGACACCGATTCGGACACCGACTCCGACACCGATTCGGACACCGATTCGGACACCGATTCGGACACCGACTCCGACACCGATTCGGACACCGACTCCGACACCGACTCCGACACCGACTCCGACACCGATTCGGACACCGATTCGGACACCGACTCCGACACCGATTCGGACACCGACTCCGACACCGATTCGGACACCGACTCGGACACCGATTCGGACACCGACACCGACACCGACACCGACACCGACACCGACACCGACACCGACACCGACACCGACACAGATACCGGCGACACCGGCGACACTGGCGGGAACATCGCCCGGCCGGCCCCAGCTGGCTGTGATCCGGCCTTCTGCAGCTGGACGCTGGCTGGCGGTCCCAACGGCGGCGACCTCTGCTCGTGTACCGTGCCCGCCGCCTTCCATCCGACCGGGGACAACTACCCGCCGGGGACCTGCTTCACCGGACAGCCGGGTACGGCGGACCTCGCCCTGAACATCGACGTCAGCGGCTATGGGACCTACTCACTCTCGACCTGCAACGCGACCGCGGCGGACAGCTCCGTGGTCATCTTCGATGCCGACCCGCTCGCGGGCGGTCAGCAGCACTCGTGCAGCGAAGATGCATTCAACGAGCTTCCCAGCTTCTGCTCGAAAATCACCGACACCAACGTCGGCCTGCCGCCAGGTCTCGACCTCGTGCCCGCCACCGGCACACTGTTCGTCGTCGTCGACGAGTGGGCTCCAAATGCCTACTGGAACGACAACAACCCTCGCACCATCGACATCGAGCTCGGGCTCGCGGGCTCCTCTCCAGAGGTCTGCGACGACGGTTTCGACAACGACTTTGATGGGGCGGCGGATTGCCTCGACAGCGACTGCCTCGGCGATCCCGTGTGTGCCGAAGACTGCACCAACGGCGTCGACGACAACAACAACCTCCTGGTTGACTGCAACGACGCGGAGTGTTTCGGCGATGTGGCCTGTCCAACCTTCGTCATCTCGGGCTGCGACCCCACCTGGTGCGTACAGTCGGCGGGAACAGGGCCCAACGGCGGTGATGTCTGTGCCTGCACCATTCCCGGCGTCGATCACCCGACGTTGAGTCAGGTCGAGGGTTCATGCTTCGGCGGAGCCGTCTCCAATGAACTGATGGTCCACATCGACCTCACCGCCAATGGATACCTCGGCTACAGCGCAACCACCTGTGTGGGCGGTCCTGCCGACAGCTCACTGGCCGTGTTCGACGCCGACCCGCTCACCGGAGGCCAGCAGGAGGCCTGTTCCGAGGACGCAGGCGGCGAGACGTCGTTCTGCTCCAAGGTGGCGGATCCGCAGCTCCAGGGCGCGGCTCCTACGCCGATGGCCGCCCCCGCGAGCGGCAACATCTGGGTGGTCGTCGACGAGTGGAACACCAACGACTACTGGAACGGCGTCACGCCGCGCACCTTCGCGATCGAGATGATCGGCCCCGGCACCTGCAACAACAACATCGTCGAGATCGGCGAGCAGTGCGACGACGGCAACAACTTCAACAACGACGGCTGCGACAGCAACTGCCAATGGGAGCTGGGCGGTCCCGCACCCGCGGCCGCCGGTGACGTGGTCATCACCGAGGTCATGATCCGGCCCCAGGCGCTCACCGACGACGAGGGCGAGTATTTCGAGCTCTACAACCCGACGGGCGGCGACCTCGACCTCTTCGGATGCCAGACCATGGACGACGGACTGTTCGTCGAGGTGCTCTTCGATGCGCCGGTCACGATACCCGCCGGCGGCATCGTCACCGTGGCCCACAGCGCAACACCCGGGTTCACACCGGACTTCGTGTCGCAGGGCATGGTCTTCGTCGAGGCGTTCCCCGACGGCTTCACCCTCCAGTGCGGCGGAACGGACATCGACACCATCCTCTGGGACGGCGGCTTGACCTTCCCCGACCCTCTCGGCGCGAGTATGCAGCTCGACCCCGCGACCCTGGACGACGTGTCCAACGACTTCGGCGCCAACTGGTGCACAACAAACGCCGCAGATCCCGGATTTACAAGTGGAGACGCCGGGAATCCAGGCGTACTCAACCCTCCTTGCCCCATCGCCGTGGCCGAAGTCTGTGGCGACGGCTTTGACAACGATCTCGATGGCGCAGTCGACTGCTTCGACAGTGACTGTATTGGCGACCCGACGTGTCTCGAAGTCTGCAACGACGGCATCGACAATGATGTCGATGGTGCCACCGATTGTCTCGACAGCGACTGCATTGGCGACCCGACCTGTGCCGAGGACTGCACCAACGGCATCGACGACAACCAGAACCTGCTGGTCGACTGCTCCGATCCCGAGTGCTTTGGCGACGTGGCCTGTCCGAACTTCGTCATCTCGGGCTGCGACCCGACGTGGTGCGTACCGAGCGCGGGAACCGGGGTCAACGGCGGAGACGAGTGCACATGCACCATTCCGGGCGCGGATCACCCGACCCTGAGTCAGGTCGAGGGATCGTGTTTCACCGGCGATGTATCGAACGAGTTGATGATCAACATCGACCTCGCCGCCGGCGGATACCAGGGCTACAGCGTGCACACCTGCCTGGGCAACATCGGCGACAGCTCCGTTGCCGTGTACGACGCCGATCCGCTCCTGGGAGGCCAACAAGAGGCCTGCAACGAGGACGCAATACCCGAGCCCTCCTTCTGCGCCAAGCTGCAGGATCCCGGGGTTCAAGGAGCCGGTCCCCTGCCCCTCGCAGCGCCCGCGAGCGGCGACCTCTGGGTGGTCGTCGACGAGTGGGAGGTCAACGACTACTGGGACGGCGTCACGCCACGGACATTCGTGGTCGAGATGATCGGGGCAACCTGCAACAACAACACCGTCGAGCCCTGGGAACAGTGCGACGACGGCAACAACCTCAACAACGACGGCTGCGACAGCAACTGTCAGTGGGAGCTGGCGGGCCCCGCACCGGCGTTGGCTGGCGATGTGGTCATCACCGAAGTCATGATCCGGCCCCTGGCGCTCACCGACGCCGAGGGCGAGTACTTCGAACTCTACAACCCGACGGGCGGCGACTTCGACCTCTTCGGATGCCAGACGATGGATGACGGACTGTTCGTCGAGGTGGCCTTCGATGCACCCCTCACCCTGCCCGCGGGCGGCGTGGTCACCGTTGCGCACAGTGCGACACCCGGGTTCACGCCGGACTTCGTGTCGCAGGGCATTGTCTTCGTCGAGGCCGCGACCGACGGCTTCACGCTCCAGTGCGGAGGAACCGATATCGACACCGTCATCTGGGACGGCGGCGTGACCTTCCCCGACCCAGTCGGCGCGAGTATGCAACTGAATCCGATCGCACTGACCGCGGCGGCCAACGACGTCGGCGCGGCCTGGTGTACGACCAACGCCGCAGATCCCGGCTTCACGAGCGGCGACAACGGCAACCCCGGCGTCGCCAATCCCCCCTGCCCCGTCGCCTCACCCGAGGTGTGCAACGACGGCATCGACAACGACATCGACGGCGCTACCGACTGTCTCGACATCGACTGCGTCGGCGATCCCGCCTGTGGATTCTGCAGCGATGGCGCCGTGGACCTCTTCGAGGAGTGCGACGACGGAAACCTCCTCAACAACGACGGCTGCGACAGCAACTGCGAATGGGAACCCACCAACGGATTCGCCGGTTGCGATCCCACCTTCTGCACCTTCACTGCAGCTGGAGGGCCGCAGGGCGGAGATCTGTGCTCCTGCACCATCCCGGCGGAAGCCCACCCAGTGGCGGACAACTTCGAGGCCAGCTGCTTTTCCAACTACTACGGTGCGCCGGCTCTCGACCTGACCATCTTCATGGACCTCGCGGCGTCGGGCTACGTCGGCTACGCAGTCGACACGTGCCAGGTCACCCCAGGTGACAGCGCCATCGGCGTCTGGGATCTCGATCCTCTAGGCGCCGGCGTCGAGGTGCAGTGCAACCAGGACGGCCTTGGCGAAGTGAGTTTCTGCGCCAAGCTCCGCGACCCGGCTGCTCCGGGAGCGGTAGCGTTGCCGACAGCCGCACCCGCCTCTGGCGAGGCGTGGATCGTCATCGACGAGTGGGCCCCCAGCGTCTACTGGGACGGGCTCACCGATCGGGTCATCGATATCGAGCTGTTCTGATCGCCGGGCTGAGCCCGCAAAGGCAGTACACTGTCTGAGAGGTGGTCGATGAGATTCTTGATGAGTGCCCTGCTGATGTTCGTGCTCGCCAGCTGCTGTATGCCGGCGGGCGGCGCCAAGAACAAGGGCAAGCTCCCGAACGCGGACGGCGCTCGACAGACTCCAGAAGCCTACAAGCCCCCCGAAGGGTGGGACGATGCCGGGTTCTGGGCCGACAACGGCATGATTCGCGTGCACGCCATGGACGGCATCACCTGGTTCGACGTGTTCCACCCCAAGGACAAGCGCTGGTACGTCAGCAAGAACAACCTGAACATCACGACCATCGTCAACGGCAAGCAAGAGGGCACCGAGAACGACAAGGTCCAGCCCGAAGTCGAGCTCCTCAGCAAGTCGAAGGACAAGGTCCAGCTCCTGTTCAAATACAGCTTCAAGAACGGCGCCAAGATCGACGCCACAATGACCATGCGGACCGGCGAACCCGAGGTGCACTACAAGGTCAACAAGGGCAAGGGTTCGAAGGACATCGACTACTTCATCTGGCTGGTCACCTTCGGCCAACACGAGGCCGTGCAGCGCATCCGATGGAAGGACAACCTCGTCGATGCCTCCAAGCTCAAGACGCCGCTCCCTGGCGGGCGGCTCAAGCAGCAGAAGGTGGTGAAGTACGACGACATCCACGTGCTCGACTTCCACTTCGAGGGTGACGAGACCAAGGAGCCCGATCCCGCCAATCCAGAGTGGATGTCACGGGTCCTCGGCCTCGACCAGCACCTCAGGTGGGACAAGCCCCTTCGAAAGGGCGACCAGTTCGCGTTCGAGGCCCGAGACCAGCCCTGGCAGGAGCACTGGGACATGCCCAAGGTCACCCCATGGATCGAGGCGCTGTGGATGATTCGCAAAGGCTTCCTGGAGGGCGACGAGATGGTCTACAGGATCGACAACCTCTGGCCCAACGACGGCGGCAAGGGCGGTGGCGGCAAAGGCGGCGGGGGCAAAGGCGGCGGCGACCAGAAGAAGCGCAAAGGCAAGGCCAAACAGGGCCGCTGATGCATCTGACGTTGTGGGTGGCCGTCGCGGTCCCTGCGGCGCCGTCCTCCAGTCGAGGCGCTGATGCGAGCGCAGCGCCCGCTTGTCGACGAAGCGCCGCCGTGGGCGTGGGCCGGGGTCGTGGCGTCCGGCGTGCCCGATCACTGACCATGCCCGCGGAGCTCGACGCGTTTCACGCCGGCCTCTTCGAGCACCGCTTTCACCTCCTCGGGAGCCCCCGGCGCGGCGCCCTTCCAGACCGAGATCTGAAAGGGTGTCTCGGGGTCGCGAGCGAGCAGGGCCCGAGCCGCAGACTCGAGTTCCTCATCGGTGAGGGTCTCGCTGCCCATTCGCGTACCCAGTGGCCCGACGATCAACTTTGCGCTGGGCGGCAACAGCGCTGCCAAGGCATCAGCGGCCTCTTTGCTCGCAGATTTCAGCGTCGCCCACTGCTGACCATCTCCGGTGAGTTGGAGGTCGGAGCCCGCAAATCGAATGCGCTGCTCAGAGCACCCCGTCTCGGTTTGCATGCGGAGAACATCCGAGTGCAGCCGGTAAGCGTATTTCTCCCTCGTCGAAGTGCGCCCGCCGCCGGGTTCCCGCGCCTTGTCGTAGGTGTCGTCCTCCCGGAATCCGATCAAGATCGCGTCCGTTGGCCCCAGCTCGACCCGCCACGTGTTCATCAGGCTGGAACGCAGATCCTCGGATCCTCCGGGACCGCGCAGCGTCTCCTGCAAGGCCGTCACATACTGTGCATCAAACCTGCCTTTAATGGTCAATGGCACACACGGAAAGCCGGGCTCTGCCGCCTGCCCGGGATCGTCGGAGAGCTTGTGGAGCGTCGCGGTCGACTCGTCCTGAAAAGCCACGCGCAGGGTCGTGTCGTCTGCCCAGGTCAACTGCTTCGGCGCATCGCCATTGGTCAGTCGCAGCGTACCTGTGAAGACATCACCGGCGAGACTGTAGACAGGCAAGGCCTCGAAAGGCTGCCCGGGCGCGGCCATCTCGGCACGACCGTCGGGGTAGAAGGCGTATCGATAATTCTGCAGGCCCCAAGGCGGCAGGTTGCGGGCCTCGAGGTTGTCGAAACGCGCCAGCTCCCAGGTGCCGACCAGGGGCAGATCCTGAGCGGGCGGTGGCGGCACCGACGCGACAGAGCAACCGAGCAAGAAGAGCAGAAAAGGCAGGAGGACTCCATGACTCGGCTGCGAAGCCGTGCCAAAAGGACGAGTCAACCTACATCATCACCACCAGGTAGACCACATAGAGGAACGTCAGTCCGAGCATGCCGGCCACCAGCGCGAACACCGCGACACTGATGAGCGCGCTGACCACCACGCCCCACATGTACTTCACCAGCCACTCTTTGTAGACCGTCAGCGCCGGCTTATCGCTGTAGCCCGGCAGAAGCGGATGCAGGATCTTCGGTACATACGAGCGAATCGTGCGCCACATCGCTCGCTCGGCCCGGTTCTCGGCGTTTTGCCGCAAAGCGCTCCCCATGGTCGCCGCCATTCCACCCACACCGGCGGCGATGGCCGCGCTGTTGTCGGGGGTCGCCAAGACTTGAGCGCTGTGGGGATCTCCGTTGAGGGACATCGAGAACGGCACCCCCAGCCAGACGCTCTGCGACAGCTTCTCGACGTTGGACTCAGTGCCGTCGGCGGTGTCGAGGCCGCGCCCCTCGAGCCAAGCGTTCTTCGCGCGGATGTACGCCGAACCGACCTCCTGCCACGACTGGTTGGAGCGCTGCACATCCGCAGACCCGCGCTGAACCAGCGCCCACGACGCCTCTTGCTCCACATACTGCGCACCCGCTGCCGCCCTCGCCAGGTGGATGGCGCGGACGCGGTCGAACACCAGCGCGTCCCCCGTGCAATCGCTCCCCAACATCGACTCGATCTTGTTCATCGCGGACTGGCGGTCCTGGATGCCCCAACCCTGAAGCATCTTCTGGGGAGCTTCGGCGGGATATTGCCCGTAGTCGTCGCCGCCGGTGATGATGCCGGCGAGGGCGATGCCAAAATGCGCGGGTGTCGGTCCAGTTGCAGCTGCTGTGTTCATCGTAGTTGCCTCTCTGAACACAAGGTAGGCTGGGCACCGCGCGGCTCCGCCTTAAACATGGGGACCCGGCCTTAATTCCGCGTCCCAATGGACGCGCTCCACCCGAGCCCCGAAATCACATGATCTGCGCGGCATGCGACGAACAAACCGAGGTCAATCCCTGCGCATCCTGCGATGCCGAGGCGTTCCTGGCCGGCGCCTATCGACTGGAGTCCACCCTCGGAACCGGGGCTGCGGCGACGACCTACCGCGCCGTTCGGGTCGAGGATGGCCGAACAGTCGCCGTCAAAGAGATGGTGATGAGCCGCTCGCGCGCCGACAAATCGAAGGAGCTGTTCGAGCGGGAGGCGAGGGTTCTGCGTCAACTCAGCCACCCGCAGATCCCGGCATATCTGGACGACTTCACTGTCGAAAACGGCAAGATGCGCAGCCTCTGCCTGGTTCAAGAGTTCGTGGAAGGCACCACGCTGGCGGCCGAGCTCGGAGTTCATCGCTACACCGAGGAGGAGGTGCTGGAGATCTGCGCGGAGCTGGCCGAGCTCCTGACCTACCTGCACGGACTCTCGCCTCCGGTGATCCACCGAGACATGAAGCCGCGCAATGTCATGCGCCGATCCGACGGAAAGCTTGTCCTCATCGACTTCGGCGCCGTGCGGGATGCGCTGAAGGATGCCGATCTCGGCGGAAGCACGGTCGCCGGGACCTTCGGCTACATGGCGCCGGAGCAGTTTCAGGGCGAGGCCTCCCCCGCCACCGATCTCTACGGGCTGGGGGCGCTGGCTGTCGCTCTCCTGACCCGAAGGGAGCCCCACACGATGCTGGACGCCCACGGCCGCCTAAATTGGAGAGAGCACGCCGCGGTCAGCGCGCACTGCCACGCTACGATTGATCGCCTCCTCCGCGCCGAAGCCGCCGAGAGACCGAGCTCGGCGCGCGCCGCGATGGAGGCCATGCGCGCCCCACCACCTGCGGTGGGCCTCTCTGATCCAAGGCTCCTTTTGGACGGTCCACGTGTGGCCGTCAAGGAGCGCCAGCATCCCGAGGACGACCCCTTTCACCAGCCTCCCATGCGTCGGGAGGCGGGCGATTCGGTGACACCGAAGCGCGGCGCACTGGCCGTCGGAGGGGCAGCCTTCACTGCGGTGGCTCTCGCGCTCATGATCGGTATTGGCGGGCTCGTCGCCATCCTCGTCGCAGCTCCGGCTCCGCCGCCGCCTCCGATACCCATCCCCATCGAGGCCCCACCAGTCGACGTGCCCGCTCCGCCGACGGAGGACCTGGGGTCACTCATCCGACAGGGTTGGACCCACGCCGACTCGGACCCGGATGAAGCGCTCAAGCTCTTCAAAGTCGCCCTCGCCCTGAGTCCCGAGCACCAAGAAGCCAACCTCGGGGCGGGCTACGTCCATCGGAAAGTGGGCAATCCTGCAGCAGCCAAGAAGCCCCTATGCAAGGCGGCATCCGGTTCCAACAGAGAAATTCAGCGGGAAGCGTCGGCGCTACTCTCCGCCTCCGGCCTCAACTGCGCGGAGTGACCGCGGCGCCCAGTGGGAGGTCGACCAGCATCGTCGTTCCCCGGCCCACCTCACTGTCGACTCGAATCGTCCCGCCATGGGCCTCGATGATGTGCTTGCAGATCGGCAATCCCAGGCCAGTTCCCGTGCGCATCCGCGACCCGTGGTCCGTCTGGTGAAATCGGTCGAACACGCGTTCGTAGTCGGCCTCCGGGATGCCGGGCCCGGTGTCGACGACCCGAAACTGAACGCCGTCCTCGATGGGCCTGGCCTCGATCCGGACAGCCCCCTCGTCCATGAACTTCACCGCATTGGAGATCAGGTTGATCAGGACCTGTTGGAGCCGATCGGAATCGCCGGTCAAGGTGGGCAGGTCCGGCGCTACCTCAACCACAGCATGGGTCGTCCCATCGGCCTTGAACAGCCCCGCCGTGGCGTTGACAGCCCGATGGACCAACTCTCCTGGGTCGACGGATCCGGACTCGTATTCCATGCTGCCGGACTCCATCTTGGCCACATCGAGCAGCTCGTTGATCATGTGGGACAGCCGGGCACCCTCCTGGAGAATGACGTCGAGGTTGCCCCTGATCTGGTCGACGGATCTAGACGTTCTGTCGTTACTGATCTCGGTGTTCGGCAGCACATCGCGCTCCAATCGCTTCTGGATGACGGCGCAGAGCATGACGCCGACCACAATCGCGGCACCCATGTTGGGGTTGCCGCGCCGGATCAACACCTTTCCAGCGACACAACTGCCGATGAGAACGGCGTGGAATCCCACGACGAAGGCGAGCTAGTTGACGAGCAGTGTGCTCAGCGCAAAGGTCGGCATGGTGAGGAGGATGAGTCCGGACAGGAGCCGATCCAGCAGCAGCTTCTGTCGTTCGTCCTCACCGGTGGCGTCAAACGACATTGGCCCACAGATTACCTCTGCGGGCGAGCGCGGGTCAGCTATTTCCGCTAGCTGCCTTCCAACGCGTTCTCCGGGGCGATCGCCCCCTCTCTCATATAGAGTGTTCCAACCGAATATTCCTCGTCCTCCGTCTCTTCGGAGGTACTTTCGGAGCCGTCGGTACACAGCATCTGGTCCTTGCGGACGATGCAGATCTGAGTCACCCACATCGTGCCGGCCGTGCCCGTGTCCCAGCCGGTGTCATACGGCACAGACCGTCGCTCCGTTGTCGTCGTGACCGCATCGCCGTTCCGGATCTCATACACCGCGTCTCGTCGGAACAGCGGCAGCGATGCACCACCCTTGCCGTCATCTGTGTCGAGTATCTCGACCTCCACGGGTGTCTCGTCGCCCCCCGCTGCGGTGAAGGTGGACGCGTCCTTGTCGCTCAGGTCGTAGACCGCCAGATCACAGGACGTACCGGGACACTGGTCCGCGTCTGGTGAGGGTATGCCACGGGGATCGGCCTCGATCCAGACCTCTCGGACTGGATCGGAGCAACCGACAAGAGCGAGCACCAGCAGGCATCGCATCACAGGATGCCCCCGATGCGCACGAAGGGGCCGAAGTGGAACTCGGTCTGCAGACCCGGCGTGAGCAAGTCGTCCTCGGCGGACCCGGAGCCGGCCAGTGTGTGTTTTACAAACCCTCCAGCCGACCCGGCAAAGCCACCCTTTTCGGGCATCCACATGACGAAGGGCCGGATCTCGGAGCTGAAGTTCGCCATCGTGTAGCTGAGCGGTGCCTCGGTGCTGAGCGTGCGCGTGTATTCCTGACGATAGGCGAGGCTGTGAGACATCCGCGAGACGAGGAACATCACAATGGGGTCCAACCCCGTTCCGAACCCCCTTGCGAGCTCAGAGCGGCCTGCCCCATCGATGCGCCCCTCCCGGACGGCCTCGAACATCCGGTCGGTGAACATGATCGGACCGATGCTCTCGATGTGCGCCCTCCGGTCCAGGGCGTACTCCACGGGCAGCTCGTCGAACCCGGTTTTGTGTGTGGTCATGGGGCGGACGCCGCTCGTGTAGCGCATCCCGAACGCAGCAAAATCGGTGTATCCGACTACGATTGCGTCGAAATAGGGACCAGAAAAGGCCTCGCCATCGCTCATGCGGCCGGCGATTCGTCCAGTCTGGAAGCGGATCAGCAGATCTTTGAAGGCGTAGGTCGCCATGAGCCGCCGCCACTTCTTGGGCACGTCGATGCCGACGAAATCGAAGGCGACGCCCACCGCGTGGTGTTTCGCGGCCCGGGCCATGAAGGTGATGTTTCGGTGCAGCTCCGGGCGGAACGCGATGCCGTAAGGATTGTCCCTCTGCGACTGGATGGGCGCGATCGTGTAGCCGGTGAAACCCGCCGCCAGGAACAGGCCGGCGTTCTCGTCCTGGCCGGCCACACTCTGCGCGGGAGCCAGCAAGGCGAGGCCGACGCCTATCCCGAGAATGCAGCGAAAGAGGGCGTCCATGGGCAGAAGATACAACACCCAGGCCCATCCGACGCACTTGACCCACGTGGGAGGGAGTGAAAGCATGCAATCGATGCTCCTGCTTCTTCCGCTCGCGATCGGGCTCGCTCACGCCGGACCCGAGATCTTTCTGGGCGGTGACGCGACGGGAACTACCGGAAATCTCGGGGTGGAGAATCTCCTGACCGAGGGCACCGGTGCTGGGGGGCTGGACGTGCTCTTTCAGTGGGAGCGCACCGACCTCGTCGCCCGCGGGGGCGTCGCGATTCCGGTGACGCAATCGAGCGAGCCACTGGACTTTGCCACCTCGATTGCCAACCAGAGTATCGAGACGGCGAACGCCGGATTCGTCCTCGATCACCACGGACTGGAGGAGAAGTTCCGCCCGGAGTTCACGCCGTCGCTGTTCGCCTCGTCCATGACCTGGGAGACGTCGGCGGTGAAGGGCACCTTGCAACTGGTGGGGCTGGATGCGCCCGCAGCGGTGCGTCTGACGGCGCCGGTCGCGAACACCGACGTCTCCTTCGCACTGGATCTGGGCCTCTCGGGTCGGATCGCGTTGGCTGACGACGCGCGGCTGATTCCCGAGGCTCTGGGCCTGGTGGGCCGCCAGGCACTTCTCGCCGTCGGCGGCTTCGAGGGGCGCTTCTCGATCCGATCCAACGGGATCAAGCTCTACATCGACGCCGGCGCCCACTCCACGTCGGCCGGCACCAGCATTCCCGGGCTGACCAACTTCCACCTGAACCTCGGGACCAACGCCCTGGCGAAGTTCACACAGCTCGTCGAGGGCTAGTTACGGGCGATGGCCTCGCCGGGATCGGGTCCAATCGCCTCGTCCCCCAGGATGACGCCGCGCACCAGGACTACGCGCATCGCGGCTTGCCCCCACGCCTCCAGGGTGTCGAGCACCGTCGCCGGCACGGCCGGACAACGCCGACGCAACAGGGCGACGGCCTCTTCCAGCTCGTGGGTCGACAGCCACTCCACCAGCCCGGGTCGATCGAGCCGATAGCGGTCGACCACGTCCCTGGCCAGACAACGCCCGAGCCGCTCCAGCTGGAACCGCTCCCAGGGCGTGACCGCGTTCGGCGGCACGACGATCTCCAGATCCGAGGTGATCCACACAGGCGGCGAAGGAGGGGCTGTTCCGGCCGCCCACAACAACCCATCGGGGGTCGCGGCGAAGACACCGGGGGCTCTCCGAATGAGCCCGAGCCGGTCCAGGGTGGCCAGGACCTCGAGCACCATGCGCGCCTCGACGTCCTCGAAGCTGTCGGCGTCGAACACCCGCACAGCCTCTCCGGAGACCAGGGGGTAGACCGCTACACCATCCCGATGCCAGGGGGCAAACAGCACATCCCGATGCTGGTCGGCGAGCTCCTCCAGGAAGATCATCTCGTCGACCGCACCCTCTCCGGCGCCGGTCAGGGCGGCTGCAACGGCGGGAAGAACGGCGTGCAGATCCCGATCCACGAGACGGTCCACGATGCCGCCAAGGGCGTCTCGGGCGCTGCCCTCCAGGGTGACCTCCAGGAGGGGATCGAGGCCGAGCTGACGCGTGAACGACTCGGTGGTCACCACGCCGAGGAGCTCCAGGGCATTCAGCGCTCGAGACCAACGCGCCTCACGCGCGAAGTTCCCGCTGGACGCGAGACTTGCGCTCCCCAGCCGCTTTCCGAGCTTTCGGCCGGTGGCCTTGTCGAGTGTTCCGGCGTGGGTTCGCCGGGGCTTGTGATGCGCTAGCGCAGCCGCCAACGAGGCCAGATCGTGCAGCAACGCAACCGGTCCGGGCCCGACGGGTGGGAGGTCGTCGGTGAGCGGCATCACCGCTTCGCCGAAGTCGTAGGGAAACGCCGGCGGAGGGGGGAGCAGCGGATGCAGATGATAGCGCCCGAAACGCGGCTGCGCGTCCGAAGGCAGGGCCTCGATGAGCCCGCTGGAATGCAACGCGTCTACTGCCCGCGCCTGACTCTCGGGATCCCAGACGCGCCGTCCGATGATCACGTCGCCCAGGGCGTGGCGCTGGGCGGCGAACAGCACGCTGCGGACCTCGTGGGTCAACCCCGCGATCCGCGCCTCGATCTCGGAGCGATCCGTAGCGAGGATCGGCCGTTGTCGCCGCGCCCACCGCATCAGGACCGGCGCACCCCCTCGCGCGAGCAGAGGGGCAATCTCCTTCTCGAAGGAGGGCAGCGCGACGCGACGCAGCGGACCCAGGGACTCCCCGAGGTGGCTCTCGATGGGCGCCATGGCCGCGAGCTCGTCCCACACCGACGGGCGGAGGACCTCCAGGATCGACACCGCGCGAGTCAAGACGCCAGCTCGATGCGGTACGGATAGCCCTGCTCGGTCAGGAACAGCTGGCGGCGCTCCGAGAACTCCTGCTCCCGGGTGTCGGCGGTGATGAGCGTGTAGAAGAAGGCCTGGTTGTCTCCCGCTTTCGGACGCAGCACACGACCCAGGCGCTGGGCCTCTTCCTGCCGGCTGCCCCAGCTTCCGGAGATCTGGATGGCGACCGACGCCGTCGGCAGATCGATGGCGAAGTTCCCGACCTTCGACAGCGCCAGGGCACGGATCTCTCCCCGTCTGTAGGCACCGAAGAGCCGCTCGCGTTCCTTGGCGGGCGTCTTGCCGGTGACGATGGGCAGACCAAAGCGACGGGCGACCCACTCCAGCTGGTCCAGATAGGTGCCGAGCACGAGGATCTGGGCGTCGGGATGCCGGGCGATGAGTCGCTCGACCACTGGTCCTTTCCGGGCGTTTGCCGACGCCATTCGGTATCGGGTCTTGGCCGAGGCCGAGGCGTACCGCAGCCGTTCGGCATCCGAGAGCGGAATCCGGACCTCGACGCACTTGGCCGCGGCGATCCAGCCCTGGTGCTCGAGCTGCTTCCAGGGAAGGTCGAAGCGTTTCGGCCCGATCAACGAGAACACGTCGGTCTCCCGACCGTCCTCGCGGACCAGGGTGGCGGTCAGGCCGAGTCGCCGCCTCGCCTGGAGGAAGGCCGTCGCCCGGAAGATGGGCGCCGGGAGCAGGTGAACCTCGTCGTAGATCACCAATCCCCAGTTCGCCTGGTGAAAGAGCCCAAAGTGAGCCGGTTCTGAGTACTTGTCCCGCCTCCAGGTGAGGAGCTGGTAGGTGCTCAGTGTGACCGGGCGCAGCTCTTTTCGCTGGCCGCTGTACTCGCCGACCTGATCCTCGGTGAGGGTGGTCCGCGCCAGGATCTCTCGCTTCCACTGCTGAAGCGCGGTGGTCCCGGTGCACAACACCAGCGTGTTCATGCCCAACCGGGTCATCGCCGCGATCCCGACCAGCGTCTTTCCGGCTCCGCAGGGCAACACGACGACGCCAGATCCGGCCGAGAGTCCACCGTGGAAGGCATCTACCGCCGCGACCTGGTACTCCCTGAGGCCCCAGGTGCTGCCGTCGGGCAAAGTCGGGTTCATGCGCATGTCGAGGGCTTCGCCGTCGGTGTAGCCGGCCAGATCCTGCACCGGGTAGCCGAAGCTGGTGAGCACCTGCTTGAGCTCGCCGCGCTTGGCGGGGTCGATGCGCAGGGTGCACTCATCCACGACGGTGCCGAACAGATCCTGGGCGGGCGCGAGGTGTCGGATCTCGCTCATGCGGACGGCGTCGTCGGTCTCCAGACACAGCCAGCGCCCGTCGCGAACGAGCCGGATCGTGCCGTAGCGGCCCATCTTGTCGGCGATGGAGACGGGGATGTTCTCCGGAACGGGGTACTTCGCGAGGCGCTCCAGCGTGTCGATGATCTCCTCGGATGTGTGGCCGGCAGCGGCGGCATTCCACAGGGAGAGAGCGGTGATTCTCCAAGTGTGAACGTACTCGGGGCTCTTGACGAGCTCGGCGAAGGCCAGGAGAGCGTCTCGGGCCTCTGTGTACTTCGGTCCCATGGTCTCGAGGAGCAGCGTGTGGTCGCTCTGAACGATCAGGGGATTTTCGGGCTGAAAGGACATCCACACTCGCCTTAATCCCATAGGCGATAAAGGCCGATGATGATCTGTGCCCTCTTGCTCCTGCTGGTCGCGATGCCCGTCCAGGCCGCATCGCTGGAGGAGGCCAGGGCCCTCTTCGACAGTGGCGACTACGACGCGGCGCTTCAGGAGGTGGAGCACGCGAAACAGGAGGAGCTCGAGGGCGAGGCGGACGGCCTCCAGCTGGCGGAACTCGACAACACCCGCGGACTCATCCTGCAGGGCCTGGGGCGATTCGAGGAGTCCACCAAGGTGTTCGAGTCGGTCATCGACTACCTCGAGGCCAACGACATGCAGCAAGACATTCCCGTCCTCTTGCTCAATCTCGCACACAGCTGGGAGTTCCTGGGCGATATTGCCAGCGCAAGAAAGGAGCTCGAGCGCGCCCTGGACATCCTCGAGGCTGCCGACGATGTGGACCCCGAGGACATGGCCAAAACCCTCTTTCAACTTGGGTCCGTGGCCTCGGCGGCCGGCGACCACTCGGCGGCCCTGGAGCTCATGTATCGAGGCCTGGAACTGCAGAAGCAGGCGCTGGGGCCCGACAGTCTCGATGTAGGCCTCAGCCTGCTCCAACTCGCCGATGTGCTCGCCCATCTGCGCCGGTTCGACATGGAACTCCACACCGCAGAAGCCGCCAAGACGATCATCCAGACTCAGGTGGGCGAGGCCCATCCCCTCTCTGGCCACGCGTTGATGGCCCTCGCGCGCGCTCTGTTCGACACCGATGAGATCGACAAGGCGTTGGCAACGTTTGGCCAGGCCGAAGCCAGCTTCGCCGAATCCCTTGGAAGGAAACACCCATTCTACGCGAACGCCATCAACAATCACGCCACGGTACTCTCCCGGAGTGAGCGATACGAAGAGGCGCTGCCTCTGTACCGTGAGGCGTTTGCCATCCTGTCCCTGAGCCTGCGGCCCGATGACGCCAACCTCGGCCTGATCCGACACAGCATGGCGAGGGCGCTTCTCAGGTCCGGACGCAAGGACGAAGCCCGCGTGTACGTCATCGACGCCGAAGCCACCGCTCAGCGGTCGGTGGCGCGATTGACGGTGGAGGGGAGCGCGCGGGAGGCCCGCGAGGTGATCCGGGCCTTCTACGACCCGCTTGGGCTGTACCTGGAGACCCTTGACCATCCGGACGACGCCGAGACCACCTATGACCGCGTCCTGTTCTGGAAGGGCGCAGCGACGCGGGCGGCACGCGGGCGGCGACTCGACGACGACGCCAGCTCCAGAGATCGAGAGCGGCATCTACAAATCCACGGCTTGGACCAGGAGATTACCGATCTGCTCTTCGCGGACTTCGACGGGGACAAGCGGACGGCCATCGTCGATCTACGCAAGCGACGCGACCGCATCGAGCGCGAGCTGGCCGCGGACCATCCAATCGAACTCGAGAGCGTCGACTACGACGCCCTCTGCGCCGCACTGCCCGACGATGCGGCGCTGGTGGACTTCGTCAAGATCGCCGGCTCCTATGAGGTGTTCGTCACCCGAGGGGGCGAGTGCGAAGGCCCGAAGCGAATCCGCTATCTCGACGTCGACACCATCGACGACGCGATCCTGGCCCACCAGGAGTTGCTTCGCGCCCGCGAGCCCGGCGCCGCACGGCTCCAGAAACGCGGCGAACGGGTCGCCGACCTCCTCCTGGAGCCACTCCTGCCCCTTATCGAGGACCGAACCCGCCTCGTCATTTCACCCGATCAGGACGTCGGCGGCGTCTCGATTGCCAGCCTGCCCTACGACGGTGGATATGCCCTGGAGAAGTGGACCATCTCCTACGTGGAGTTCTCCGGCGACCTCCTCGCCGACCATGCTCCACCGCACCACCAGGCCTTGATCGTCGGCGGCGTCGAATACGGCCCACCGGGCCCGGACGCGTGCCCTGGCCTCGCCTTTGGAGAGCTGCCATACGCCCTCGTCGAGAGCCAGGTCCTCGACAAGAGACTTGCGAAGGTGGGCCGAAAACCAACGCTCCTTCGCGGCTCGGCGGCCACCGAAGCGGCGGTTCGAGAGCTGGCCCCCGCGAGCGGCGTGCTGCACTTCGCCACCCACGGGTTCGTCCTCTCCCGCGAGTGCTCCAATTCGCTCTCCGACTACACTGAGGAGGTCGCCTTTGCGGCGATGCACCCCCTCGCCATCGCCGGCCTGGCGCTGGCGCCGTCGGACCCCGGAGACGGGATCTGGACGGCGGCCGAGGTGCGCTCCCTCGACCTTCGCCACACCGAGTTGGTGGTGCTCTCCTCGTGCGATTCCGGATGGGGCACCGCCCACCACCGAGAGGGAATCATCGGACTCAGAAGTGCATTCTCGAGTGCCGGAGCCCACCAGTTGTTGATCGGGCTCTGGCAGATCCAGGACGAGAGCACCTCCGCACTGATGGATGCGTTCTACGCCGAACACCTCCACCGACGGCGCGGCCTCCCCGTTCCCGAGGCGCTGCGGCAGGCACAGCTTCGAGCGCTCGAGCTGAATCGCGAGACCGATGGCAATGGCCATCCAGAGCAATGGGGCGCGTTCGTGGTCACGGGCACGCCCGCAAGCGAGTTCGGTCGATAATTCGACCGCCTAGAACGAGATCAGTACGCTCCCCACCAGGGACAGGACCACCGCCAGCAGGGACACACCGGCGGTGACCACCTGCAGCTGCATGCCGACGAAGGGCCGCGCGTCGTTGTTCATGAGCACGATGGTGCCGAGATTGCCAAGCGCACTGACAATCACGAGCAGCGTCACGATTCCGCACGGATTGAAGATCACCGAGACACAAGCCATGCCCATTGCGCTGCCGGTGGTCTTCCAGAGCCGACCGCTGATTCCGGCCGCCTCGAGCCTGTCGATATTCGCTTTGTCCTTGTCTGACATCGGGGGAAGGTCGTACATGGCGCGATTGTAATCCCCCGAGCGCGTAGACCCATCAATTGATCTGGTCCCCCAGCGCGATGAGGGTGCGCCCGAGCTCGGACTCCGGAGACGCCGACAACTCCGCACCGATGACGCGCGCCTGGCCGAGCGCGTCACGGGCACCCGGGACGTCGCCGTGGTCCCACTCGATCCGCGCGCGCTTGCACAACAGCTTCGCGACCTCGGTCGGATGTTTCGCTTCGCGGAGCAATTTCTCCCCGCGGTCGAGGCACCTGCGAGCGCTGTCGATTTCGCCTCGTTGGCCGTGCACCAGAGCCAGCGTGCCCAGGAATGCGCCCTGGACATTCTGGATACCCACCTCATCGAGCAGGGCGAGTCCGGCGTTGAGAGCCTCCTCGGCGGCGTCGAGCTCGCCGAGTTCGAAGTGCAGGTCCCCAAGGTTGCCGTACACGATGGCTTCCGCGCGTTTGTTACCGACTTCTCGATGGGCCACGAACGCGGATTCGTAGCATCTCCTCGCCTCTTGAAAGCGACCGCTGTTCAGGTGCAGGTTGCCGAGGTTGACGAGAACGATGCCCTCGTTGGGCCGATCGCCGACGTCCCGGTGAACCGCCAGCGCCGCTTCGTAGTGCAACAATGCCTCGGTGGACTGACCGAGCTCAAAGTGTAGGCGACCCAGGTTTCCCAGGACAATACTCTCATACCGTTGATTGCCGAGCGCGCGATACAGAGCGAGCGCCGCCTCGTAGTGCAACCGGGCATCGCCCATGCGACCCATGTCCAGATGCAGAGTGCCGAGGCTGTTCCGAACATTCGCCTCCAGTCGTCGGTCGCCGAGCTCGCGGTGCACCGCCAACGCCGCCTCGAATGCAACGCGGGCTTCGTCCATACGAATCTGCAATCTCAACAAGATGCCGAGGCTGCCGAGGACCATCGCCTCCGCGCCCCGATCGCCGAGCTCTCGGTACAGGGCCAGGGCCGCGTTGAAGTGTGCAAACGCCTCCTCCACCCGACCGTGCATGCGATGCACATTGCCCAGGTTGCGCAGCACGATGCCCTCGTTGTGGCGGTCCCCCACCTCGCGATGGACCGCCAATGCCGCGTCCAGATTCCCATGCGCCTGTTCGATCCACCCCATCTCGAACTGGGTCTCACCCAGCTCTCCCCGCATCACGCCACCTCGGGCGGGATCTGTCGCGAGCTTCAATGCGCGCTGAAGTCGCGCCTCCGCGGCCTGTGACTGCCCGGTGACCCGCAAGGTCACCGCCAGCTCGTACAGCGTCTCCGCGCAAGCGGCGCGATGCCGGTCCAGACGCCCCGCTTCCCGAGCGTCCCGGACCAGGCTCTCCCCGAGCATTCCGTGCTCGAAGACCCAATCCTCGCCCTGCGTGCGGCGCGCCAGAGCCCGCGCCACCATCTGGTCCACCAGCCCCTCCGACACCGCAATCTCGAGTCGGTCACACACGGCACGCCACTCGGTCGCATCGACGTGGCGACCCAAAACCGCTGCCAGCTCCAGCGCCGTGCGATCTTTGGCCGTGTACGCCTGCAAGAGGTGCTCGATGCGGCCGATCCACAATCCGTGCAGGGCGTCTGGCAGCTCCGGGGTGACGCCGTCCCGCAGCTGAAACCCGTCTTCGCCGAGCACGAGCATTCCGCGCTGCACCCAATCGCCGATCAGCTGCACCGCGAACAGGGGAACACCGGCGGTTCGGCGTTCGACCTGCTCCGCTAAGGCGATATTCAGACCCAGGAGATCCCGAACCAGCTCGGCTCGCTCGGACGGCTGGAGCGCCTGGACTTCGAGGTCCACCACATCTAGCCGTGAAGCCAGCTCCGCCAGTTTGTCCGCCGCCGCAGGTTGCACATCGAGGGCCTCGTCACGCACGGTCAAGACCAGCAGGACCGGCCCGGTCTCGGCGTCCAGCACCGCCTTGGCGAGATCCAACGCCTCTTGCCCCCACTGAGCGTCGTCGAGCCAGACCACCAGAGCGCGATCCGAAGACAGGCGTTGGAACAGCCGCCGGACCACATGTATGCGATCTCCACGGCTCATCTGGACCTTCGGAGCCCCACGCTCGGCGCGCATTCGAGGCGAGATCAGCTCGGTGAGCGCCTCGTTTTCATCCGCGTCTCCGAGGCGCAGGTGGCCCACCCGCTCCGCGACCTCCGCTCGGGACAGGCCCACGCACCTGAGGTGACGGGCGACCATCGGCGCGAGACCATCTACCGGGCTGCCGCCACCGCTGTGCACGGCTTTGAGGGGCGTCGCCGCACCCAGCTCGTGAGCGCGCTCGCCAAGCCACTGCGCCAACCGACTCTTTCCGGTGCCCGCGGCCCCATGCAGGATCACGGCTTGCGCCCGCGCCCGCGTCACCACTCCCCGCAGGGTCGACCAGATGGCGTCTCGCTCAGAGGTCCGGCCCACCATCGCAGGCCGCCTCAGACCATAAAGCGCCAGACCCGCCCCGAACAGGTGTGTGGACCGAGCCACAGTCGCCCTGGCCCAGGTCTCGCTCATCGGCGGTGCCTCGAACTCGACGGGAGTGGCCTCGCCCGCAAGCGATGTCGCTATCGGCTCCACAATGCGCGTCGGGCGCGCAATACGGGTCACGGCCGGAACCGATCTCACTGGGGCCGCCGAGGCGATGACCGGGGAACGCGACGCCGCGCCCAGCTGCCGCAATTGAAAGGCGGCGTCTGCCGCACGCCTCACCCTCTTGTGTGGGTCGCGAACCAACAGCCCGCGCAGCCAGGCCTCGAAGCCAGGAGGTACGGCGTACCGCGGCCGGAACGCGCCGGTCTCCCCCTTCAGCTTCGCCAAGCGGATGTTCCGGCTCGCAAAGGCGTAGCGGCCGGTGACGAGCCGCCAGGACATACACGCCAGGGCATAGAGGTCCGTCCACGGGCCGAAATCGAGCCACTCCCCTACGATTTGCTCCGGCGCCATGTAGTTCGGAGTCCCTGCAGACGAGGTCGCTGCATCGCGCCCGCCAACCCAGGCGATACCGAAGTCCGCCAGCTTGACGACGCTCTCGTCTTCGCCAAAGAGCAGCACATTGGCTGGTTTGAGGTCGCGGTGAACCACCCCTCGCGCGTGGGCGTGGGCCAGTCCGTCGAGCATGGCGAGCAGGAGTGTGCGCAACCGGCTCCAGGGCCACGCCTCTCCGAGCGAAAGCCCCCTCTGACCCAGCTCCATGGCGAGGTAGGGGCTGCCGGCGATGAGCTGGCCCGCGGCGGCGAGCTCGGCGGCGGGCGGAATGGTGCCGTAGTCGAGCACCATGACGATGCCGGGGTGCTCCAGTCCGGCAATGGCCTCGACCTCCCGCTCGAATGCGCGCAGGTGCGCCACCTCCCTGGCGTAGTCGGTCGTGATGACCTTGATGGCGACGGGAACCTGTTGCTCGCGATGCACGCCTCGCCACACCTCGCCCATGCCACCTCGGGCAATGGGCGCGTGCAGGTCGAACAGTCCCACCTGTATCGAAGCACTCACTCGCCGAGTCTACATCCCTCCAAGGATGCTCATCACTCGTTCTTCTTCTTTTTCTTCCCGCCAAACAGGGAATTCCATCCGGACTTTGCCATGTTCCAACCCGCCTTTGCGAGCCCGACTGGAACGCCGACGCCAGCACCTACTACCGACCCGACTGCCGTCGTAAGGCCTCCGAGCATCTTCGATCCGGTCTTGTTCGCGACGTAGCCTCCAGCCTCACCTGCAATGTCACCGGCCTGGGTCAGCGTCTGCACGAAAGTGCCGTTGTTCCCCTTGAGGTTGTGGTCGGTCTGCTTCCGCAGCGCCTTTGCATTGCCCGTCACACCGGCCTCGATCAGCCCACTCACCGACGACGCCGTCGAGTTTGCCAGCCCCGTGACGTTCTTGTTCTTCGGGTCCTTGCACATCAAGCCCTCGGCGGCCATGAGCAAACCCGCTGGCGTGAGGCCGGCGGCGCCCGTCACCGCGGTGTTGGCGGCCCCCTCGAGCAACTTGCCTCCGGTGGTCGTGTTCTTGGAGTTCTTCATGGCGTCAATGCCCGAAGCACCAGCCCCCACGATGTTCATGCCGCCGGTGAGGACCTTGCCAGCACCCTTCACCAGACCACCGACGCGATTTCGGGCCCACTGGGCCGACCGCGCGTTCTGCGCCGCTCGTCCACCGTTGTTGCGGTAGTTGTTCTTCGCCTTGTAGTTCTTGTTTCTTGCACGGCCGCGGTTGCGCTTGTTGGCGGCCTGCTTGCCGTTGCCCTTGGCCTTGCCCGGCTTCTGCGTCTTGGGCCCATTGCCCTTGTTTGGCTGGGCTTTCGACCCTCCGCCGCGATTCAATAGGTTGTACCCCACACTCCCCGCGTGGCCGACACCACGCACCATGCGGAGCGCCTGCGGCGCCCTCTTCGCCAAATCGTCGCCAACGGTGACGACCGCCGACGTCGTCGAGGCGACATCGGTCCCGGAAACCGGCTCCGTGCCTGGGGAAAACGTCGCGGGTCTGGGGACCCTCTTGATGTTCTTGGGAACACACACGTTGGACTCACTTCGCTGAATCGACGCAGCGGGCGCAGCGGGCGCAGCGGTCACCGACGCCAACCCGCCTGCCCCCGCGCCGGACGCAAACGCCTTGCCCGCCGCGTCGGCCTGCACCTCCGACGACTGCGAGGGGTCGCTCACGTCTCCCTTGGCCATCGCCGTGGAAGCTCCGGCCGCTTGGTTCTGCACGAAGTGAGCGGCCTCGTGGCCCACCAGCGACTTGTCCGGCGACGCGCTGGCGAAGAGCATCTTGTCGCCCACCGAGATGGCATCGGCACCCAGGTCGGCGAGCTCGGAGACGCCGGTCGCGCACATCGCGTCTCCGAATGGCGCGTCGTAGGCGTCCTCGAGCTGGCTCCGAAAGGGCACCCCGGCCGCCGCCATTCCGAGCAATCCATCGAGGTCGGGCTCATCGGGCTGGACGTTCATGCCGTCCTGGATGGCGGCGTTGCCGACCGCACCCTGGAGCTCCAGCGCGTTGCCGAAAGCGAGGTCCTCCAGACCCAGAGTATGGAGCGGGGTCTCCGCGATGGCTGCGGAGTCCGGGGTGCGGGCGTTGAGGGGGGCGTGCTGGTGGTTCATCTGACCTCCTGCTCCTCTACAAGCAGGATCCGGGCCAACATCGCTTTGGCGGATTATCAGCCTTAACAGCCGATCAGGGCGGACAATCACAAGTTCGCACACGTGCGAGCACGTGCTATTTCGGGGGCGCGCCGTGGATGGCCGTGTACCGAGCAGTGAGGGCTGCGGCCTCGCTCTCCTGTCCGAGCAGGGTGTACATCTGGATGGCCGAGATCATGCAGTCGGCGAGGACCGCATCAGTCTCGTCACCCGCGTACCTGGCGATGAACTCCGAGTAGGCGGCGGCGCCTCGCTTCAGAGCCTCCCGATCTACGACGGTCGGTCCACCGGGGTCGTCCACAGTGGCCTCATCGTAGGCGAGCCGCTCGTACGTGCGGGCCAGTTGCAGGCGACTGGACTCCCGCTCGGACGGCTCGCCGACCCGGGTCAAGCTGAAGAACACCTCTACGGCATCCTGGAGTCGCCCGGCTCGTTGGTACATCACTCCTGCGTTGTACAACCCGACGGTCGCGAACTCGCTGTTCGGATGCGCCTCGTACCAGTCGCGGTAGGCATCGCCGGCTGGCCCAGCCTCTTCGTCCCGGCCCGTCAACCACTGATCCTCGATCGCCTTGAACGAGGCCTGCTCCGAGAACCGCTCCAAGTTCTCGATCATCTGCGTGCTGGGCAGGTCCTGGTTCGCAAGAATGTCGTCGGCAAGGGCCGCCGCGCCATGCCAATCCTGGGCCTGGAGCATGGCGTTGAGCACCATGATCATCATGACTTGCGCCGACTTCCCCGCCATGTCCATGCCTGCCAGCACGGTCACGACCTCGCGGGCCTCGTTCAGGCGTGCGTGGTTGTAGAGGATCTGGGCTGCAACGGTCAGGGTCTCGGCGGTATCCACCGTATCCGGGAACCACTCGGCTACGGCCAGGGCCGCCGCGACATAGGCCCGGCTGTCGGCGTCGAGCGGGCGTGGG
>Ga0315336_1001639_pt1 | contig 40985 bp, 31 predicted proteins | sample ASW5metaG_FD_204512 | JGI IMG/M metagenome (GOLD analysis project Ga0315336, IMG submission 204512) | Ammonia-oxidizing marine archaeal communities from Monterey Bay, California, United States - ASW #5 | ecosystem: Environmental > Aquatic > Marine > Intertidal zone | place: USA: California... | reverse complement strand
CCGAGACAAATTTCACGTGATGCCCCCGCGCCGACCACATCGCCGCCACGCCGCCCGCCTTGATCTCGCAGTCATCCGGATGAGCGCCGAAGCAAATGATCCGCAGCTTTTCGTCGCTGCCATCGTCATCCCCGGCAGCGTCGTCGGCCGCCTTGTTCGCATTTGCGGCTGCCAACACCGTCGGCGCTATTTCCGACGCGGACGACGGTGCCGCGTTGGAACTCGTGTTCGACAATTCACGGTTGTCCGGCGCCGTCGCATCCGCGTAGGCCGATGCCGCCAACCCATCGACGTGAAAAGCCTCACGTTCGAGCGCCCAGCCGGCCCACGCACCCAGCGAAAGACAAGTCACAACGGTCAACAAAAATGATTTGCGGCTCACAATTCTTCTCCGGAGCAGAGTCTGATTTCAGGAATCATCCCACCGTCCCACTCCAGGGAGAAGATGTCAAGCCGTTGCCGTTTGAGAAGGGTGAGACCCAGGTTCCGAGGAGTAGGCTATGAGTCCAGCAGCCCCGTCGAGTTACGGCTCCGGTGAAACAACCTCCGCGATCGTTCCTACGAGCAACAAGTCGGGGTGGTGGCCGTAGTATTCTCCGTCGACGATGCCTCCGCCCGTTTCGCCGCCGATCAGGAAAATACGGTTGCCCACGATGACGCTCATCGGCAGGTTGTTGTCGATGGGCAGCGCGTCGGCCCTGCCGAAGAGATCCTTCTGGGTGTCGTAGACGAACACATCGTTGTGCAGCCCGCTCTTCGGGCTCGCTGACGAGGCCTTACCGTATTTGTCGCGCGCGGTGCCGTCGGGGTTGAGCACGTAAGTATACTGATGCCCGCCCGGCAGAATCACGTAGCGATCCTTGTAGACGAGCGAAGAGCTCTTGGGAAAGTTCCCGCTCGATACGGGCAAGTCGGCGAGTCGCGACCATTTGTGTGTCGACGTGTCTAAGGACCAGTTGTCGACCACGGTGCAGTAGCCGTACGGCTTGCCATCGATCGTGGTGTCTCCCGTCGCACCGCCGATCACGAACAGTTTCGAGCCGACCGCCTGGCAGGCATGCACCCAGCGCGGTGTGCCCGGGCACACCGGCAATTCCTTCCAACCGCGATCGAGGTGTTCGGTGTCGATCACCAGCAGCCGTGCCCCGAGCCGTTCGATGTTTTTGGCGCGATCGGTGGCCGTGAAAAAACCTTTGGCGTTGTAGTCGGCGCCGCCAAAGGCGTAGATCTTCGAGCCGACTGTCGCCATCGCCGGCGTCGTGATCACCCAAGGAAACGGCGGCAACGGCTTCCACGTCCACTCGTCGCCTTGCCTTGAGAGCTTCCAACCGTCCCGGTAGCAGTACGGATCGGTGTAGCTGAAGCCGCCCCAGAAGTAGAGCGCGTCCTTGACCTTTGCCGAGGCCAGTCCTTGCCGAGCCTCGCCGGGAAAATCGGGGATCTGCTGCCAACCGGCTCGCTGATTGGCCAGGTCGAACTCCCAGCCTTTTTTCAGAAAGCCTCGCGGATAGCGGCCCGGCTTACGGCGATTGTCCTCGGGCAGCCCGCCGCTACAAAACCCCGCAACGGTGATCAATTTGGTTCCCAGAACTCCCCCGTCGCTGTCTTGAAAACCCTGCGGTAAGTTCGGCCCGCGGTTCCACTCGATCCTGAGTATCTGTGGGATGCGGGTCGACGCAATTGTTTTCGCGGTGGACGAACGAGATTCATCGGCTCGGCCGGCCGGTGCCCCGACAAATAGCAAGATGGTGATACAAGCCGCAGCGGTGCAGGCTATCAACAAATAGCGTGATGGTGTCATCGTCGTACTCGTTGTCGGGATGCGTTTGCAGAGAAATGGCCGGCGGACAATTCAACGGCGCGACGATCGGCGTGTGCGACTCATCATGAATGCGAAAGGGCAATTCATCCAGCCATGATAGATGTGTTGAAGCCACGTCGAAACCCGGTTGTGGACGAATCTCAGCCTGGAAAACAAAGGGCTTGATTTGGCAACAGAGGGTTTTGACGCTACGACTTGTAATCGTCTGCTCGCACGGCAATCCGGCACCTTGATTTTCGAGCCGGTAACTTGACGCAAGGTGCAAACAACTTACGTCGCAGAAAGATCTTACGCTGAGTGAACCGGCAATGAAAGGTTTTCTGACTTGGTCTACTTGTGCAGCTTCGATGCGTCGTTGATGTGACGCTGGCTTCAACGCCACAAGACAGACCCTTCGAGAGTTCACATCTTGTCACATCGATTCGATCCGGGTATCTCTGCGCCCCCGGGACAATCAGGATCAACGCGTCCCGACAGCCGCGGGTGGCGTCGGCCCTGACTCCTTCACGCGGTGCTGGCCATCGAGCCGCCAGACGCTCAGCTTCACGCCGTCGCTTTCTTCGATTATCGTGACGAGGTACCGACCGTTCGGCGACACGTCGAGGTTGTGCGGCAACCCTGCCGGAACCGTAAGTTGGTGGGCAAGGGAGCCGTCCGCCATGTCCCAGAGGTTGATGCGATGCGGCACGGTGATCTCTTTCACGTAGGTGGCGTTGTCGCAGCCGATCAACACCCGCCCGCCCTGCGCGTAGGCCAGTCGCGGGACGTTCATCGACAGCTCAGTACCGTTGTTCAGCGTTCTCACGACTTCGCGCGTTTGGACATCGCGGGTTTGGATGTTCAGTCCCGGTGCCGGTCCGACTGCAAGAAACTTGCCGTCCGGCGAAAATGCCAGCGCGCCGACGTGATTTCTGAGTTCGATTTGTTCGAACGAATTCTCTTCCCACTGCCAGAAGTACAGTCCGGTGTTGGCCGCGACCGCCAGCCTCTTGCCGTCGGGCGAGAATCTGGCCGCATCGAATTCCGTGTACTCGAATGGCGCCGTCTTGAGCAACTTCGAAGTGGCGACGTTCCAAAGTTCGATCTGCTTCTTGCGCGGGTCGATCTCATTTCGGCGGACGACGGCGATGACTTTGCCGTCGCCGGCAATATCGAGCAGTTGGCTGCAGGATGTGATTGAGGCCTGTTGTTTCATGGCCTTCATGTCCCAGATCCCGACTTCGAACTCCCCTCTGGGCGCCAATAAGATATTGCGTGGGACGATCGTATGCTGTTTCATCGCCAGCCACCTGCGGTCGGCGGAGAGCGACATCCCTGTGATCTTGAAGTTGCCCAACACTAATCTCGACTGGATATCTCCCGTCGCGATGTCGCGGAAATCGACGGCGCCATCCTTCACCGTCGGCACGAGAATCGTGTGATTATTGAGGATCACGAAATTCGACAAGCTGCCTTTGGGCAACCTCTTTTTGTACCAGTGATTCGGCGGAAGTTGGGCCTTCGGCTCGGCGGACAATTCCCACACGCGAACTTTACCGCGAAGTTCGCCGAGGTGGCTAAGCCACTTCTTGTCGATAGCACAGCCGGCGAGTTGCTTTCCGTCCGGCGAGAACGACAGGCTCGCATACACCGCCGGCCCGCTGAAGTCGCCCAATTCCGTGTGAATTGGCTGCATCGCTTTCATCGGATTCGCGGTCTCCCACACGAATACTTCGCCCTGCTTGCCAAGCACGTAGGCGGCTGTTCGCATGCCGTCGTCGGAAATTGCAAGCGCGGCTACACGACCACCAAGTTCGAGTCGACCCGTCTCCTTCATCGTCTTCGTGTCCCATACGATCACGCGGCCGGCGGAGTCGCCGGTGACGGCCGCCCCGCCTTCCTTCGACCACGCTGCGGACAGCACGGTCGCGGAGTGGCCAACCATCACGCGGTTGCCGGGACTGTCCTGCTCGTAGTCGCCGCATACGTAGGCCCAAAGGACGTTTTTCCCCTTCACGCCGCCCGCCTCCCCCTTCGCGTCGATGGGACCGGTCATGATCGCGCTGCGGCCCTTCGGATCGACCGCCAGCGGCACCGCCGCCTCCTCCGTTGGCTTTGCGCCCTTCGCCACGGTGCTGGTTTCGATGGTACCGATCGTGTCGGCCAGCTTGCCCCTGGCCCAAGACTTGACGAAGTAACCGCGAGTATTTCCGAACACGATTTGCGATCTGGTGAAATTCTCGGCGATGGTTTTGTTTGGGAAGACGCCGATCGCGGTCGGGTTGCTGTCCATCACTTCGATGCGGGCCTCCTCCTGGCCCCGGGCGGCATCGAGGATGCGAATGCCGTGCTCGGTTGTCGCGTATACGTTCTTCATATCCGCGGAGAAAGCAACCGCTGCTTGCAATCCCTCGACTTTGGACTTCCATCGCCATCGCGGCTCGTCACCAGAAAATATCAGGGCCATTACTTCGCCACTCGTGTCTCCAGTGAGCAGCATCTTCCCGTCCGCCGAAAACGCCACCGACACTGGCAACGTGCTGGGATACTCGACCGTGTAGTTCTCCTTCCAAACCGCACTCGCGTTTCCTGCCAAGATGGCGGTTGTCGACGCCGGCGGCGGATTTGCAATTGCTAACTGAGCCGAAAGCGTTACCCCGCCTAACACAGCGCAAATGACGCCAACAATGCACGGCAGAATGATGGCCATTCGAGAGCCAATAGGATCGCGGCAACGCTGTGGATCTAGGATCGCGAGCACTCGTTGGTCAAGGCGGGCAGAATGCGCCATCGCAACTCCCGTCGCCACCCGAACGGGACGGCAGGATCGCAAAGTCCGCAATAATTGCTCTGCGTAGTCGCTCGCTGTCTGCCCGGCCAGTAAGACGCAGTCGTCGGACGCGAGTTCTCGCTCAACTCGCAATCGCCTGACGGCATGCCAGACAAGCGGATTGAACCAATACACGAGCAACGCGAGACGCCCAAGCAATTGGGTCAAAACGTCCTGCCGTTTTACATGGGCTAGTTCGTGAAGCAGTATGCAATACCGCTGAGTCAGGCTCCATGTTCGCCAATTGCAGGGAACCAAAAGGCGTGGATAGAGAACACCGACGACGGCTGGTACGCACGCTTCATTCGACTCCAGCGCAACAATCGGCCGCTGAATTCCAAGTGTTTTTGCCACGGTGGCTACTGAATCTGCCCAGTCTACGTCGTCAATTCTCCGTAGTCGGCTTAGTCTGATCGACTGCATTGAGAGCGCAATCAAAAACAAAGCCGAACTGATCATCGTTCCGATCAGCCAGTAAAAGATGAGCATTTGCTGGATGCCAGGACTTCCAGCGAACGCTGGCGGGAAGTCCTTTGACCTCCGAACTGTCTTCGATGCATCTGCGGGTGCCGTGGTGCTTCTTTGCGCGTTCAATACAGGTCGCGGAGTGACGCTGTTGGCTGTGATTGAGTCAGTTGAACCAGTCCAGGATGATTGAGCGGTAATAGTCCGAGATGGTGGCCTAATATCTCGTGTTGTCGCTGATCCGGATGCATCCATGGCGCTCGGCAGCACCTGGAGCGTGAATTGCGGCGATATCAAAGAAATCACCGGCACTATAAGTGACGCCGCCAGCCCGAACACCCAAACGCGATGTCGCACCGCCGCTGACTGCCGATGGAGTAACGTGCATGCAAGCGCAGCCAGTGCAATTGCAATCGTCGACTTGATCACGATTCCCCAGAAGGGGAAGCTGATCATCACAAAAATGGGCGCCGGAACGTTGTTGAATTCGAACATCTAACGCCCATCCCTTCGAGCTCTATCGATAAGTGTCTGAAGCTTTGCGAGTTCTTCGTCTCTCAAGTCGTCCGACTTCAAATCAAGTGCAGCCGCCATCGTGTCGGCAACCGAGTTTTCAAAGAATGTCGCCATCAGATGCGACAGGGCCGATTTGCTGGCTGAAGATTTCGATTGTGTCGGCCGATAGACGTACTTGGTTCCGTCTTGTCGATGCTTCACGAACCCTTTTCGTTCCAGCAGTCGCAGCATGGTTCTGACGGAATCGTATGCGGGCGGGTCGGCCATCTGTTCCATCACGTTGCTGACCGAGGCTTCCTCCAATCGGAAGACGATGTCCAATATTTCCCGCTCTCGCCGACCCAACTTCGACGGGTCTTTTTTCACAGCCATGAATCGTTGTTCCTAAAATTCGACAATCCGGTAATTCATTACCATTGGTAATATATTACCGGCCCAATGTCTGCAGTCAATAGATAATTCTGGCACCTTTTTTTGACCAGATGAGGTTTTCTGTGTTTCTGCTTGCCGAATTTTGAGCCGAGTGACCGGCGCCACTGGCATCCAGAATTGACGTGGTCGAATCCTCTCGCACTCTTTAATGGGAGCTACACCGCACAAGTCCCAGGATCTGGGGCAGAGCCCCGAAGGAATCGCCGGCAAAGAGCCATGCAGAATCCCGCCCCAACCCGCTTCGGTCCGACCCACCGCCGCCCGCCTGGCGGCGTGAAACGGTCAACAAGCGACCGATTGTCCCAACAACCCGTCGCGCGTGGCACACGCCAAAAACCGACCGAATTCTGATCGACGCAATCGGACGGTGATCCCCGCCGAAACTCATCCTCACGGAGTTGGCGATCACCCAACCGGCCAAATGGGTTTCATCTCCCAGGCCTTAAGCGACTCGAGCCGCGCGCCGGCACCGCGGGCGAAGAGGGCCACTTCCAGGCTGTCCGGCCGAATCGGGTAGATCCGTTTTGTAAGACACTGCTGGCCGTTGGCGAACACCTCGACCACAGTGCGGTCTACAAAAATCCGCAATTCCAACGGCTGACTGTCTGGCAAACTCAGGGGACCGGTCTGCGGCTGCCGGTCAGTCACGTCCTCGCTCAAACTCGACTGGGAGGTGTCCAGTGTTAACTCGTGCCGTGCCGGGTGATACACGACCTGCGTCTGCTCTCTGAAGTCTTTTGAACAACGCAGCTTGACGCCGCAAGCTGCGGCACGGCCCGGCCTAAGAACAGCCGCGATTTCCAAGCATTCGCCGCGAATCCCCGGCAAGGGAACGTCGCGATCTCCCTCGATTTCCATGGGCCGCACCGTGTGGCCGTTTTTTCTCAAGGCCTTGAGTTCCGGCACAGGTTCGATCTGGAGCGTACCGCGCTGGGAAAGCGACAGCAGGCGAGGCAGGCTCATGATGCCGTACCATCCCTTGGCTCGACTCACGTCGAATCGGCGTCCTTCCGTGATCCAGGCAAAAAATATGCGCCTTCGCTTGTCGTCTTCGAGTGTGATTGGGGCGACCAGATTACCGCATTCCAGGTTGAATGCTCCGTAGTTCATTCTTCCGTGACGCTCGGGATGGAACCGGTGGTCCTTGTAGGTTCCAAGATAGTATTGCGCGCCCCGTTTGTGGGTAGCGAATAGCAACACGCGCTTTCCGTCCAACTCGAAGAAATTCGGCACGGCGCAATCCTCGTCCGCACGAGTCCATCGACGCTGCGAACGATAAAACGGACCGAGATGCTCCCATTGGACAAGATCCGGCGATCGGAACAGCGACGTGGCATCACCCTCGAAGCCGGGAACCGTGTTGCCGATCAGGGCGTAGTACGTGCCATTTTCAATCCAAGCGGTCGGATCGAAGACCTTGTATTTTTTGTAATCTGGATGGCCCTTTTTTACGGATCGAATGACTGGGTTCGCCGTGTGTTTCACCCAATGCGCTAGCAGATCGTCGGTGCTGGTGGCGATGCAGGTGCCTTTGACGTGCCCGTGATAGATGATCGTGGCGATGCCTTCTTTGTTGACCAAAGCCCCGCCACTGAAGCAGCCGGCACTATCCGGACCGCTCGGGTCGGGGGCCAGTGCAATCGGCAGATCTCGCCAATGCACGAGGTCGCGGCTTGCAGCGTGCCCCCAGTGCATCTGCCTGTCTTCCGTCTCGTATGGGTTCCATTGATAGAAAAGGTGATAATACCCTTTCCAGTAGATGGTTCCGTTCGGATCTCCTAAAAGGTTGTGGGGTGCAAGGTAGTGGTACAACGGCCGGTCGGAATCGGCAGCCAGACGGTGCCGGATTTTCATCGCCTGTTCCGCGTAGACATCGACGGCATCAAGTTTTTCCGCCGCCTTGGCGGAGCGGCGGGCTGTCATCAGGCCCGTCGCGGCACCGGCTGCAAACGTCGCGTGAAGACCGCTTTGAAGAAATTCTCTTCTGGTTCTTGGATTCGTCAAATTTGTCATTCACTCGAACTCCGGGAGGAATTCTCGTACTGTCTCGACGGCGTGAACGGCCTCTGCGTCCGTCATTGTGGTTTTGGGTCAAGTTCGAGGTTCGGCTCAATATTTGGCCCTAGCGGGTTTTCACGCGGGGCGGGGTTTGGCGACTTGTGAAAGAATCAACCAAGCAGTTCGGCGATCGGTTGGCCATGGGGCAGAATGGGCAGCGGCCGGCCGGCGAAATTGGTGAACTCGTGCCGCGTGTCAATTCCTAGAAAACGGTAAATCGTGGCCAGAACGTCCTGAGGTTTGATTGGCCGCCGGACCGGGTGTTCGCCGTGACGATTGGTCGCGCCGATGACCTGCCCCATTTGCATGCCGCCGCCGTAGATCAGCGCGTTTCCGGCCGGTCCCCAATGGTCGCGGCCGGGCACACCATTGAAATTGCGGATGCGCGGAGTGCGGCCGAATTCACCGGCAACGACCACGAGCACGTTCTTGTCCAACCCGCGGCTTTCCAAATCTTCGATCAGCGCGCTGAGCGCCTGATCGAATAGCGGTCCGCGGCCTTTCATCGTTCCGAAGACGTGCGTGCCGCAGGGGTGGTCATCCCAACTATCATGCCAAGGTCCGGTAGGATGAAACCGGACAGCGACGACGCTGACGCCGGCTTCGACAAGCCTTCTCGCCAATAGCGCCTGCTGGCCGGCTTTGTGCAAGCCGTAGCGAGCGCGGAGCCGCGGATCTTCGCGGGATAAGTCAAACGCGCGGGCCGCAGCCGGTCCGGTCAATACGTCGACCGCGCGTTGCCGAAACCGGTCGAGCGCCTCCATTTGGCCCGACGCGTCAAGTTCGCGGCGCAGCAGATCAAGTCGGCCGAGCATGTTCAATCGACGGTCAAATCGGACACGGTCGATCGTGTCGCTCAAGCGGACGTTGGGAACCGTGAAGCCGGGCTGCGAGGGATCGCCGTCCACGCGAAACGGACCGAAGGCGGGGCCGAGATAAGCCTCTCCGCCTCGGGCCATCGTCGGTATCCCCACATAATGCGGCATCTGGCCGCCGTGCTTGTTCCGCATGCGGTTGACGACTGCGCATAAGTCCGGGTTGTCCGGCGGCCCTTTGATGACACCGGTCCGATCGTAGCCAGTGATGAACGTATGCGTGGCAGAAACGTGTCCCGAAGAGGCCTGATGCAACGAGCGGATGATCGTGAACTTGTCAGACAATTGCGCCAAACGCGGCAGAACTTCACAGAACTGCACACCGGGAAACCGAGTGGCGATTGCTCCGAGATCACCGCGGATCTCCGACGTTGCCTCCGGCTTGGGATCGAACGTCTCAAAGTGGCTCGGTCCGCCGTCTTGCCACAAGAGGATCAGCGACGTGTTGTCGTGCGCGGCGGGCGTGGCTGCTTCGGCCCGCAGCCTCAAAATGTTCGGCAAGTTCAGCGCGCCGATGCCGGCCAGCGCGCCCCGCAGAAAATCCCGCCGGCCGAATTGCGGATGTTGAAAAAGCATGTCACCTGCCTACGGTGGAGCCTATTCATCTCGGACGCCTTTGATGTTAGTCGATGCAACGGCAGAGACCAAGCCTCGGCAGCGGTGGCTCCGATTCGGGTGCTGTCGCCGGACGAGATAATGTCCCAGATACCGTTACTGAGAAAGAGCCGTCGCCTGACGCCGCAGTTCGAATCTGACATGCGGCTTTGAAGATTTGACGAACACGGTGGCGACTGCGGAATCGGCACTTGTTGTGTCATTAACCCGTGATGCCTGACACACGCCGTAAAACGACCCTTTGATGACGGGCGTGCTGTGTCGCGATCCACCCGAACTGTGAAAAGTCAAACGGTGGGCTGCATAGCCACCAAGGACTACGTAGCTCTCGTGGGCGAATACAATAAAGCAATGAGAGAGCATTTCCGAATATCCGAACGCAATGAACAGTCAACAAAACGATCCACCCGCGTTGCCGTCGGGGCGGAATCTGAATTCAATGTCACTCGCGGCAATCGGGTGATCATGGCCGTTGGCACCCTTGCTGTCGCGTAATCTCATACGTTTTGCAAGACGCGTCAGAATACTACCCTCATTTGATGTGCGCCGTGAAGTGGCTTCGGGGCGTTGTCCCAGACCGCCATACCTTTTTTGACGCACCCTGAGCGCATCAGAAACTCATGCCTTTGATGCGACAAACGGTCGAATCGACTCCGCGACGGGAATCGGCAATTCCGTTGAGCCACAAACTCAACGATCGTCGAGAATGAGGATATCAAGGGCATCCGAATAGTCAGCTGATCGCAAACCGCCGCCTCAGCAGCACCGTAGGCAACCTGAGCACTCAATCGTGAGCAATCATCTCGTAAGCTTGGTAGTCTAGAGTGGTCTTCAAGGGAGATCTCGATGTTGTGCCTGACGGCTGCCCACCTGTCGCTTCTCATCGCCATCTCAGCGCAAGCGCCCGCCGAGGACGCCTTCACGATTAGCGGTCGTGTGACAATGCCGGACGGATCGCCGGCTGGCAGCGCCAGCGTCACAGTTGTCGCCAATTGGCCCAATGTGCCCGTCGAATCACCCGTCTCGATTCGCTGCGATAGAAACGGCCAGTTCCACGGCCTCACGTCTCGATTCGGGTTTACGACCATCATCCACGCTGTAAGCACAGGCGGCAGTTATCAGTCCGAGCTTATTGTATTTGACTTTATGGCACGTAGGGTTGCGGGGAAGCCCTTTCTCATTAGGCTCAAACCAGCTCGCAACATCAGAGTTACAGTCACCTCAGAGGGAAAACCTGTGACGGATTGCGAGGTTGTCATTAATCGACTGCCCGGTTCGCGCTCGCGAACCGATCGCCGAGGCGTCACCGATGTCCGATTTCCGCAAAACTGCACATCGAAATCAGTTGTGGCGTTTCACCCGAAGCATGGAATAGGAGCGTGGCTACGGAAGGACGAACCGAACAGTGTTCCGGCGACAACGGAGATTCAGCTTGCGAAACCTGGTCCCCACAGATTCCGAGTTCTTGATCAACGCGACGAGCCCGTAGCGAATTTCGACATCAAGCCGGCAATCAGAATAGAAGAGCATTGGGCTCACACAGGTTCCGTGCCCGCCGCCCACATTCGAACAGGAGAGACTGGCACGGCCGAGGCCTCATGGATGCCGATGAACTATCGCTTCATTGATGCCACTGCTGCTTCGACTCGTTGGCAAATCGACGAACGATCCTCAACCGGAAACACGACAGTGCTTCGAGTTCGAAAGAAGCATTCGTTTCTAGGAATGGTGCGTTTCCCAGACGGCAAACCACGCGCTGGTGTATTGGTGGTGGCAGTTTCAGTTGGCCCGGCTTCATCCGGCGACCACGCTCAGGCCCGCACAAATGAGAAGGGGGTGTTCCAATTACACCTGGCCCCGGACCACGCATACGTGTTGGGTGTTCGCGATCAAGAATGGGCCAGCGACATACGCGCTGGCGTTATGCTTCGCTCAAAGGGTGACTCGGTCGAATACGCGAAACGCGGGACCATTCTGACTGCGAGGCTCGCTACGCAGGTCACGGTGAAGGTCGTTAACGCGCATGGCAATCCGATGGCCACTGCTTGGGTCAACATTGGTCTGACGCACGAGGTCGACTGGATCGACATCATGGGCAAGGAGCGTCACAGCACTAATTCGATCAGGCACTGGCTCCTGACCGACACTAAAGGTGTCGGCTCTTTCGGCACGCTCCCTGGCAAGCTGCAGATCCGAGCGACGAAGCACGGTTGGAGCCGAGAGCAGGAAGTCGTCGTGAATGCGAACGAACCGTTAACTGTAACGATAAAAAAGAGCCAGCCTGGCCCGGCTGAATAAGCCTTTCCGACCCCGACGACGGATCAGCTCAGAATGGATCACGACCGATGAACACTTTAAGGGACGTTGGATCCTCTTCAGCAACGTGTCCAATATGATCACGCTTTGATGACCGACATGCCGTGTCGCGATCCACTCAAACTGTGAAACATCAAGCGGTGGGCTGCATATCAAACGCGATCATGCGTTAAACGCTTCGCGCGTGCGGTTCACCAGGCTGTTGTCCGCGTCGCCGCTGCCGCGCAGGTTGAATACGCTGGTCGCCAAGAAGCGGTTGCGCCACTCTGGCGAGACGTGATAGAAGTCTTCCAGGACGGCCGAACTGAACTTGTAGTCGTGCGAGTTCGTGCCCTTGAGAAAAATCAACCGCCGGGCGGCGTCGATCAGCGCCTTCGGATCGCGGTTGTCATCGAGGTAGCCGAGCATCTTGCTCGCGGCGATGCTGCGGTCGCTGCTGATCTGCCCGAAGATACCCGCCAGCATGTTCGCATCGTCACCGGCCGGCCGGCTCGCTTCGAGTTGATCGATGCGGGCATCGCCCACGCGACCGCGGCCGTGCATCGCCTGACGAAACATCGGCAAAAAGGCCGCGTTTTGTAACAATAGCAGGCGTCGCGTCTCATCGCGTCCGCAGGCCTGATACAGATAGCGAAACGCATTGGTTGACGTGACGGCGTGCAGCGCGACGATGCCGGGCTGCCGCATGAGCAATTCGCCGGCTCCTACCAACAGCGCGTCGTAAACCGATTGCGGGGCGACACCTCGGTTGAGTATGTCAACAACCGCATCGCAGGCATCTTTGTCCGAGCCGCTTCGCAACGTGGCGAGCAATTCAGACGTCGCCTCTGAACTCGGCTCGCCCGCCTGCCAATCGGGGCGAATCTTCGCAATCAGCTCGAGGTTGCGTCGCCAAGGTCGATCGGCGGCGAGATCGCTTTCGGCCGGGTTCGCCTCGCCTCGATGATTGAGCAGAGCATACGCCAACGATCGCAGCACGGGCTCGGCGTGTTGCCAACCGATACACTGTAGCGTTCGCCAACTATTGGCGACGAAGATGGCCTTGTGCCCGATGCTGCGGAAATCACGGCCTCCGTAATACGCGAACAGATCGAGTAGCCGGCCCGCACCGGCCGCACGAGCCAATCCCGCCACAGCCGTGTCGGCCGCCGATTCATCCCAGCGCTCCATCGCGTCCGTGAAAGCTTTCTTCGCGTTTTCGGCAGACGGAACGGCCGATTCGTTCACGGCCGGCATTGTCCAGTTGCCCTCGCTTACGTCGCGAGCCTGTGAACTTTTGAATTCATCCAATGCCCAGAAGATCGGCAACCAGCGATCCGACTCGGGCGACGACAGGCTGGCAATGTGAGCCGAGTTAACCACCAACACGGCATGAAACTTGAATCCGACGGCCGGGCGAGGCTGAACGTTGCGAACGCCGGCAAGTAAAAGCGCCGTCAACACCTCGCGATAGCTCAAGCCGGCTCGAATGCGAGCGGCGACCTCTTCCAACAACCGCGCGCGTGGCGTCTCCTCCAAGAGGCGAACCGTTGGTTCGATCTCGGGGCGAAACTGCACCGAACCCGTATCCAATCGCGCCTCGGCCGCCGACACGGGGTCAAGCCGCGACAGAAACGACCAATCGCCCAGACCGGCCATGCTGCCGGCGGCAGCCGTCTTCAAGAATCGGCGTCGAGATGTGTGCGACGACATAATCGTTGCTCCTACTTGAATCAACTATAAGGCGGCCACTACGGAACCGGGAGCAGGTACAAGTCCTGCCGCCCCGAGCGTTCCGAAACGACGACGAGCTGTTTCCCGTCGGGATGCCAGGCGGGATAGTCATCCTTCTCAGGATTCTGAGTCAGACGCTTCTGCCCCGTTCCATCGGCGTTCATCACATAGATTTCGTAATTCCCGTCGCGATTGCTGGTGAAAGCGATGCGTTTTCCGTCGGGCGAGAAACGCGGGCGGATTTCCTGTGATGGTTGATCCGTTAATCGCCGCGCGTTCGAGCCATCGGCGTTCGTTAGGTAAATGTCGTAATTGCCGTCGCGCGTCGAACCGAGAACAATTTGTTTGCCATCAGGAGAGAAGCTCGGCCAGTTGTTGATGCCGGCACTGTCAATCAACCTGCGGCGATCGCCGCCCTCGAGGTTCACCGAAAAAATATGTTGCCGACCTCCCTCGGCGAATGAAAAAATCATCCGCGGGCCGTCCGGCTTGAACGCGGGGCTGCGCATGCCGGCAAAACCGGGCGCAGGGGGAATGTCGGCGTCTTTGTTCTGCTCTGTGTCGCGTATCACCATTCCCACGCTGGCGGCGCTGCGGCTCTGCATGAAGGCGTAGTATCGGCCATCCGCGGAAAAAGCCGGCTCGAACTCCGACCGCGTCTCGTCCTTATGCAGCGGCTCCGTGCTGCCGTCGGACATGTTGAGCCGCATCAGCCGCAGTTGTTCGGGTCGCGAGAGGACGACGTATACAACGTCTTTGCCCGCGTTGACGAACACGGGGTCGCGTTTGAATAGGTTGTCGTGAGTGAGCCGCAGCCGATCATCGCCGCGCGTAATGCCGAGATCGCCGGTCCAGATTGCAACAGCGATGCAGGCGAAAACGGCGAGGCGTGATAAGGACTTACAGTAATTCATCGATCACGGTTCCCGCTTCGAGGACGTTCATCTCGGCTCGAGCCTGCGTGTCGATCCCGGCGAGTTCGGCGATGGTCGTGCCGACCATAAGCGGTGTGATCGGATTGGTGATCGGATGTTCGCCCAGCTTGTCGCTCTGGCCGATCGTGCGGCCCGGTTCGACACCGGCTCCCGTCCAAAGCGAGAAGTAGCATTGCGGCCAGTGATCGCGGGCGGCGCGATCGTTGATTTTCGGCGTGCGGCCGAACTCGCTGATGACGACCACCAGCGTTGTGTCGAGCAGTCCGCGTTCGCTCAAATCATCGAGCAGCACGGGCAACGCGCGATCTAAGATCGGGCAGTGCCGGTCCATCAGCAATTCGAAGTTGTACAGATGCGTGTCCCAACCGAAGTCCCAGTTGGGCGTGATCGACTCGACGGTCTCGCTCCAATTGAGTTGTACGTATGGCACCTCGGCTTCGACCAACCGCCGCGCCATCAGCGCGCTTTGACCAAACGTTGAGTAACCGTAGGCATCGCGCGTCGCTTGCGACTCGCGCGTGAGATCGAACGCGTCGCGGGCCTTCGAGTTCGTCAACATGCCGTACGCCTGCTGGTACTGCCTCGCCCAACCTTCGATGCCGGCGCCCTCTAAACTTCGCCGCGTCTTGTCGATCTGCCCCAGCAAGCTCTTGCGATCGGTGATGCGATCGGGTGATAAGCCGTCGAGCAGTTTCAGCGCGGGCAGGTCAGCTTTGCCCTCTTCGGTACAATTGATCAAGAACGGATCGTAGGCCTTGCCCAACGTTCCGCCGCCGTAGCCTTCGACAATGCGACCCGCGTCGCGAATGATGCCGCGACCGACCGAAACGAATCCCGGCAAGTCTCCCGTTTGCCCACGGTGCTTGGCAACGATGGCACCAAAATTCGGTTGCACGGGGCCCGGTTTTTCGTGAAACCCGGTGAGCGCCACAGTGCCGCCGTCAGGATGACCGGACTGGGTCGTGATGTGCGACCGCACCAGCGTAAACTGATCGCTTCTCTGCGCGATCCGCGGTAACAGGTCGGTAAATCGCACTCCCGGCGTACGCGTTGCGATCGTAGAAAAAGGCCCCCGGTATTCAACGGGAGCGTCGGGCTTGGGGTCGAAGGTGTCGAGGTGGCTCGGTGCCCCCCATAGCCAGACCATCAAAACAGTTTTCGCACGCGGCGAACGCCCCGCGAGCGCAGATTGCGCCGTGCTGGGTAGACCGAGTGCCAACGGCAATGATGCTCCGGCTCGTAAGAACGACCGCCGGGTCAGTTCGCCGCAAGTCTTCGCTGGAAACTCGCCAATGTCGAACACGTTATCGTTCCCATAACAGCGCCTGAGATCACCGTGAGACCTCGGTCAAGGATACGATGAAATGACCCTACGGTCTATCGAGAAACGGAAAACCACTCGCTTTAGAGACACCTCCAATATCATTGCCACGGAAACCCGCAACTTAGCACGGAATTCCTTTCCGCAGTGCCGGCCACATCAAACAACGGCGATCACGATATCAATTCGCGCAACGTCGCGAGATACCCGGGTATCGCCTGGCGAGGTTCTTCGGCGCCCTCGTATTCGAGCACGACGTAACCCCGGTAGTGGGCCCGGTCGAGAATTCCAATGAGCCGGGCGAAATCCGCGGGCTCCTTTTCTCCACCCGGGCTGACGGAAATCTTGATTTGCGCGTTGATGGTGTACGGGGCGATCTTTTCCAGGTCGCCGTAGGGATCATCCGTGCGGAAGTTGCCGCTATCGAAATTGATGCCGAACCAAGGCGAGTCGCTCACCTGCGCGACGATCTTCAACATCGTCTCGGGGTTGGACGTAATTCCGCCGTGGTTTTCTAGCGCCAGAAAAACGCCCTTCGTTGCCGCGTATTCGAGCGACTCGTTGATCGCTTCAGCGCACCGCGCGATGGCCGCGTCTTCGTTTTCGCCGCGCGGCACACGGCCGGCAAAGATGCGAATGACCGGCGCGCCCATTGTAGCGGCGTGGTCGATCCATGCCTTCATCAGCATCAGTTGCCGGTCACGTAGCGGACCCGGCGGAACGCAAAAGTCGTTGCCGATGGCCGTACCCGAAATGTCGAGCCCGAGCCGGAACGTTCGTTCCTTGAGCCCCATCAGATATTCGTTGGTTACGTCCTGCGGAAAGTAATAGGACGTCAACTCGGTGCCGTCGAGATTCTGTTCCGCGCAAAAATCGATGAAATCTTCGAGTGTCATCTTGGCGTCGGCGATCGTCTCGGCCGTCCAGCTTCGCGGCAAGAGTCGATGAAAAGAATAAGCGGCCAACGAGAGCTTCATGTGCGTCGAGCCGTTTCGCTCGGTCGGCCCCGCAGCGCCGGCCGGCCCGACTGCGAGCACCGCACCGGAGCCGATCAGAGCGCTCTTGAGGAACCGCCGCCGGGAGGAATCGGTCGCTCGCACAATAGAATTGGAATCGTTCATTCTGGCCTCGTTCAACGCGCGGGAATTGACAGTCGTTTCAAAAAGCAAACTGAGGAAATATCCGCCGGTTGTTTGCGCGATTCGATCCGAAACGCTCTTGATCGACGGCCGATCGAACCTGCCCGACCTGTCGAGTGTCCGATTTCCACGCCGTGAACGCAACGATAAACGCGAACCCGGCAATATTCGCCTCGTGTCTCGATCGGCTTCGATTGCAAACTCTGAACGCCGGACTACACTGTCGGTTACGCGATCGAGTCCCGGCTCGCCTCTAAGCGTCCGCGACGCAATTTCCCCGCTTAATCTCATCGAAATCTTCTAAAAGACCATGCCTCGCTACGACCCCAAACGCATCGAATCCAAGTGGCAGCAGTACTGGGACGAACTCAAGACGTTTGAGACACCCGACGTCTCGAACGCGGAAAAGCTGTATGTCCTGGACATGTTCCCCTACCCGTCCGGCAGCGGGCTGCACGTCGGGCACCCGGAAGGATATACGGCGACCGACATCGTCTGCCGCTATAGCCGCATGCGGGGCAAGAACGTCCTGCATCCGATGGGGTGGGACGCATTCGGGCTGCCGGCCGAACAGCACGCCATCGCCACGGGCACGCATCCCCGGGTGACGACCAACAAAAACATCGACACGTACCGCCGACAACTGAAAATGCTCGGCTTCAGCTACGACTGGAGCCGCGAAATCTCCACGACCGACACCGACTATTTTCGCTGGACGCAGTGGATTTTTCTCCAAGTGTTCGACACGTGGTACGACGCCGATTTCGAGTGGACGGGCCCGGATGGAAAACAGCGCACAGGACGCGGCCGGCCGATTTCCGAACTGCCCATTCCCGAAGACGTTCGCGCGGACGGTGACGAAGCGGTCCGCCGATATCAAGACCAGCGTCGGCTCGCCTATCAACACGAGGCTCCCGTCAATTGGTGCCCTGCGCTGGGCACGGTGCTCTCCAACGAAGAAATCATCGACGGCAAAAGCGAACGGGGCGGGCATCCTGTCGAGCGGCTGCCGCTCAGGCAATGGATGCTGCGGATTACGTCCTACGCCCAAAGGCTCATCGAAGAACTCGACGATCTCGACTGGTCCGGTTCGATCAAGCTGCTGCAGAAGAATTGGATCGGCCGTAGCGAAGGCGCGGAAGTCGACTTCTATGTCGGTAACAGCGAAGCGGATCTCAAAGCCGGCTTTGCCGATTGGAAACAGAAGCGTTCAGCGGGCGACTTCCCCGACGAACCGGGCGACGACGTGCTTCGCGTTTACACCACGCGACCCGATACGCTGTACGGGGCGACGTACATGGTGCTCGCGCCGGAACACCCGTTTGTGGAACGGCTCACGGCGCCCGAGAATAAGCGGGCCGTCGAAGCCTACCGGACGAAGGCCGCGCTCAAGAGCGATCTCGACCGTACCGATCTGGCAAAGGACAAGACGGGCGTCGATACGGGCTCGTTCGCCATCAACCCGGTCACGGGCGAGGCGATCCCGATCTGGATCGCCGATTATGTGCTGATCAGCTACGGCACCGGCGCCATCATGGCCGTTCCGGCTCACGACCTGCGCGACTGGGAATTCGCCGTCCAATTCGATCTGGCGATCATCCGCGTCGTCGAGCCGCCCGACGGCTACACGCCTTCGAGCGAAGAACAGGCGCTTGCGCGTGACGTCGACGGCGTGTCGGAAACTCCGTTTTCCGGACTGGGTACGGCGATCAATTCGGGCGACTACAGCGGGCAATCGACAGAAGAATTTAAGCAAAACATCGCGCAGCAACTTTCGACCGCCGGTCTCGGGAACAAGGCGGTCAATTACCGTCTGCGCGACTGGCTGTTTAGCCGGCAGCACTTTTGGGGTGAGCCATTTCCGGTCTGGCACGAACTGGATGCCGACGGCAACATGACCGGGCTGATGCGGTGCGATGCCGAGAACGAACTGCCCGTCGACCTGCCGGAGGATTTCGAGTTTAAGCCTCACGGTCGCCCCGATCCGCCACTGGCCGAAGCCCCCGAGAATTGGCTCTACAAAACCGACGCCGACGGCACACGGCTGCTGCGGGAAACGAACAGTATGCCGCAGTGGGCCGGCTCGTGCTGGTACTATCTGCGTTTTTGCGATCCGAACAACACTGACCAGTTCATCGACCCGGAGCTCGAAAAGTATTGGATGCCCGTCGATCTTTACATCGGCGGCGCCGAACACGCCGTGCTGCATCTGCTGTACGCCCGGTTTTGGCACAAGGTGCTCTTCGATCGGGGTCACCTCACGACGCCGGAACCATTTCACAAACTCGTCAACCAGGGAATGATCCTCGGTGAAGCGGAACTGACGGGTTATCAAACGGCTGACGGAAATTGGGTGTCCGCCCGTAACGTTAAGTCGTCGGGTGCCGACGATGCCGATGCGCCTAAAGTCGACCGCGCAACCGGCCAAACGGTCAGCCCCTTCAGCCTGGAACCAGACAACGTCAGCAAGCGGGGCGAGAACTTTGTGCTCGCGGAGAACGCGGACATCGTCGTCGAAAGCCGCACGTTCAAGATGTCGAAGTCGCGGGGGAACGTCATCAACCCTGACGACGTGGTCGAGCGGTACGGTGCTGATTCGCTGCGGCTGTTCGAAATGTTCATGGGGCCTCTCGAACAGGTGAAACCTTGGAGCATGGCGGGGGTCGAAGGCATTAGCCGATTTCTCGGCCGCGTGTGGCGAATGGTCGTCGACGAACGGGCCGACGACGTCGTGCTCCATGCAGCCGTCTGTGACGTCGACCCGAACGACGATCAACTCCGGATGCTGCACAAAACGATCAAGGCTGTCACCGAAGACATCGAAAAGCTGTCGCTCAACACGGCGATCAGCAGGATGATGGAGTTCACGAACGACATCGGCCAGCAAGACCAGCGGCCCAAGTCGATCCTCGAACCATTTCTGCTGATCCTCAGCCCTTTCGCGCCGCACCTGGCCGAGGAACTGTGGCAACTGCTGGGCCACGAACAAACCCTCGCCTACGAGCCGTGGCCGGCCTTCGATGAAAGCAAAATCGCCGAAGCGGAAACCGAAATTCCAGTGCAGGTCAACGGCAAGCTGCGGAGCAAGGTGAAGGTTCCCGCCGATGCCGACAACGACGCCATTCAAGCCGCCGCGCAAGACGACGACGCGGTCAAGGCGCAGCTCGACGGCAAGAACATCGTCAAGGTGATCGTGGTCCCCGGACGACTCGTGAACTTTGTCGCGAAGTGATGCTCCGTCACGTGGCGGCGCAGAGGCGACGCGAGCGAACACGGTTGGTCGCCAACGCGCGCGTTCCGGGAGAGACGGTGCATCTCACGGCGCGACAAGCCAATCGCTCAAGCGAGAACTTTTTCGATCACGTTGCCGCCGACGTCGGTTAACCGATGGTGCCGGCCCTGGTACTGAAACGTCAACTTCAAGTGGTTGATGCCCAGGCAGTGCAGCATCGTCGCGTGCAGGTCGTGCACGTGCACCGGGTCGCGCGAAACGTTGTAGCAAAAGTCGTCGGTTTCTCCGTAGGAGATGCCCGGCTTAATACCGCCACCCGCCATCCAAATGGTGAAGCACCGCGGATGATGGTCGCGGCCGTAGTCGTCCGCCGTCAGTTTTCCTTGGCAATAAACCGTGCGACCGAATTCACCGGCCCAGATAATCAGTGTATCATCGAGCAAGCCTCGCTGTTTGAGATCCGCGATGAGAGCCGCCGAAGCCTGGTCGGTGTCGGCACATTGTTTCTTGATGGCCTCCGGCAATTTTACGTGCTGGTCCCAACCCCGGTGGAACAACTGGATGAACCGCACGCCCCGCTCGGCGAGTCGCCGCGCGAGCAGGCAGTTGGCAGCATAGGTTCCCGGCTTGGCAGAGTCTGGACCGTACAAATCGAAAATGTGCTTCGGCTCGCCCGAGACGTCGATCAGATCGGGTACCGACGTCTGCATGCGATAAGCCATCTCATACTGCGCGATGCGCGCCGCGATTTCAGGATCGCCCACGTCGTCCAGTTTGATCTGGTTGAGTCGCGACAAGTCGTCGAGCATCCGCCGTCGGGCCGTTCCGCTGAACCCCGGAGGATTCGAGAGGTACAAGACCGGATCCCCCGCCGAGCGGAATTTCACGCCCTGGTGCGTGGTCGGCAGAAACCCGCTGCCCCACAGGCGGTCGTAAAGCGGCTGCCCGGCGATGCCGCTGCCTTGTGAGACCATCGCTACAAACGCGGGCAGGTCGCTGTTGTCGCTGCCGAGGCCGTAAGACAGCCAGGCCCCCATGCTCGGCCGGCCCGCCAGTTGCGCTCCGGTCTGAAAGAAGGTGATCGCTGGGTCGTGGTTGATTGCTTCGGTGTGCATGCTTTTGATGAAGCAGATGTCATCGGCAACGCCGGCGGTGTGAGGCAAAAGGTCGCTCAGCCAAGCACCGCTTTCACCATATTGAGCGAACTTGAACATTGAGGGCGCAATGGGAAAGCTCTCTTGCGTGGCTGTCATCCCGGTGAGTCTTTGCCCCTGGCGGATCGAATCGGGCAGTTCGGTCGCTCGAAGTCCTTGGAGCTTCGGCTTGTAGTCGTACAGGTCCATCTGCGACGGCGCGCCCGACTGAAGCAAGTAGATGACGCGCTTCGCCTTGCCCGGGAAGTTGGGAAACCCGGGCACGGCCGGAGGCTGTCCCGGCGTTGTGTTGCTCTCGGCCGCTGCCAGCGCGCTATGACCTGAACTGAAACGGTCGACGTTCAACAACGAGGCCAGCGCAGCCGTGCCCAGACCGACACTTGTGCGGCCGAAGAAATGGCGCCGCGTGATGTTTAACGCCCGTTCGCTCTGAGTGCCCATCGCCTCGTCTCCCGTTTATCAAGAAGCACACTCGCCCCTGCTCGCTCAATTCTTCATCACCACTTCATCCAAGTTGAGTATCAAACCGGCTACGGCCGTGTAGGCGGCCAACTCCGACGGATCGAGTTGACCGTCAGGTTTCGTTTCGCCCACTGAGATCAGCTTCTTGGCGGCTTCGACGTCGTCGCGATAGGCGGCCAAGTGAGTCTGGAATCCGTCGATAAGAACGGCCATTTCGTCGTCGCTGGGGTAGCGAGCCGTTGCCAATCGAAACGCCAGCGCGAGCCGGTCTTCGCGCGTGTCATCCGCTTCGGCAAATAGTCGTTCGGCCAGCCCCCGTGCGGCTTCGACAAACGTCACGTCGTTCATCAGCGCCAGGGCCTGAAGCGGTGTATTCGTACGTGTCTCGCGAACAACACACGTCTCCCTGGGCGACGCATCAAAGGTCATCATCGTCGGCGGGCCAACGGTTCGTTTCCAAAACGTATACAAGCTCCGGCGGTAAAGGTCGTCTCCTTTGCCGGGCACGTAGTCGACACTGGCGAGTTCCTTCCACAAGCCGGCCGGCTGGTAAGGTTTGACCGAAGGGCCGCCGACTTGCTCGACTAGAAGTCCGCCGACGGCTAGCGCCTGATCGCGAACCATCTGCGCGGACAGGCGCACGCGAGGACCGCGGGCCAACAGCCGATTGAGCGGATCGAGCTGGATGTGATCCTGCATGACGTCTGACGACTGCCGGTACGTCGCACTCATGACGATTGTTTTCTGCATCGCTTTAACGTCCCACCCGAGGCGGATGAACTCGGTGGCCAGCCAGTCGAGCAGTTCCGGATGCGTGGGACTCGCGCCCTGTGAGCCGAAGTCTTCGACCGTCCGCACTAAGCCGGCTCCGAAATACATCTGCCAGAACCGGTTGACGGTTACCCGCGCGGAAAGCGGATTCGACGGATCGACGAGCCAGCGGGCAAACCCGAGACGGTTATTCGGCACGCCGTCGGGCAGCGGTGGCAGGTTCTCGGGAACCCCGGGTGAAACTTCTTTGCCAGGTTTGTCATAACGTCCGCGCTCGAGCACGTGCGTTGGTCGAGACGTTTCACGTTCGCGCATGATCATCACCGTGGGAAGGCTCTCGACGAATGCCTGACGTTCATCACGTAATTCATTCAGCCGGTTGTGCGCATCACGAATCTTCTCGGAGGCATGCCCGTCGAGATAGGCGGCTCGCAGCTTGGCCGCTTCAACGGCTCCTCGCTTGTCCGCCGGCACGGCGATGATCTCGTTGAGCGAGTCGGCCGTCGCGATGAGGGCGGCTTCGTCATCGCTGACAGCTCGATCGTAAATCTGCAACTCGTCGATCAAGCCGTCAAACCCTTGTTCTTGACCCCCGCCGGCGCCGAACCGTAGCGGCTCAGCGTTCTTGAATTCCTGGTTGAGATCGTTGATGAGGAACTCGATTTGCTGAGGACGGCCGTCAACGTAGATGCGAACGCCTTCGGCCATGCGCGATCCGTCGTACGTGAAGAGAACGTGCTGCCACCGATTCGGTTCGATTTTCGATTCCGTGCGGACACGCAGGGCGTCGTCCAACCAACGCACGACCAGATTCACGTTCAGACGGCCGGCATCGAGCACGAAACTGTATCCCTTGGGACGGACACCATCTTCCACGCGCGAAAGAATTGTTCCCGCGTTTTCATCGCGCGGGAAGATCCACGCGCCGAAGGAGTACCGATCGCGATAACCGAAGTTGGCAACGTCGCCGGCTTCGATGAATCGCTTGCCGTCGAATTCAGCGGCGGTTCCTAGCTGTCCCGGTGCGTACTTGGGCTCACCCTCTTTGAATTGCGCCGCTGGGGCCTTCTCAGAGACATCGGCGATATCGTCATCGAGCTCGTAGTGCGCAACCTGCCCCTTCGAAACGGACCAGTCGACTCGCTCGTCTGAGTGGAATGACTTCTCCCAGGCGGCCTGCTCTGCGACGAGTGCTGACTGCAACGCGAGGAACGCGCTCTCGGCATCGTCCAGACGCTGATCAAGTTCGGCAAGCTGATCTTGCTGCGCGCGCGTTGGTGCGGCGATCGTCGGTGCCGAGTTACCGACCTTAAACGCCTTGCCTCGCTCGGGCACGTTGTTGAAGTACGCGAACATGCGATAGAAGTCGGTTTGTGAAACGGGATCGTACTTGTGATCGTGGCAGCGGGCGCAGCCCATCGTGAGCCCCAGCCAAACCGTCGACGTCGTCTCGACCCGGTCCACAACGTATTCCACGGCGTATTCTTCGGGAATAATGCCCCCTTCACCGTTGCCGCGATGATTGCGATTGAATCCGGTTGCGATAATCTGGTCGAGCGTCGCACCGGGTAGCATGTCGCCGGCGATCTGCTCGATGGTGAAGCGGTCAAACGGCATGTTCTTGTGAAAGGCGTCGATCACCCAATCGCGCCAGCGCCACATGTGGCGGACGCCGTCGGTTTGATAGCCGTTGGTATCAGCGTAACGGGCGGCGTCGAGCCAACGGCTCGCCATTCGCTCGGCGTACCGTTCGGTGGTGAGGAGACGATCGACAACGTTTTCGTACGCGCGGGGCGAATCATCGTTCAAGAAGGCATCGACTTCCTCGGGTGTCGGCGGCAAACCGGTCAGGTCGAGCGTCACGCGGCGGATGAGTGTCGTCCGCGATGCTTCGCTCGATGGAGCGAGACCTTCCCGTTCGAGTCGTGCCAAGATGTACGCGTCGATTGGGTTGCGAACCCAGATCGATTGATCGACGCGCGCCGGCGGTTTGTCAGAGGAATCGGTTTTTCGACGTGGCGGTACAAACGACCAATGTTTTTGCCACTTGGCCCCCTGTTCGATCCAGCGCTCGATTAACGCCGTCTGCCGGCTTGTGAGTTGCCGGTCGGACGTCGACGGCGGCATCCGTTCGTCGTCATCGGATGTCGTAATCCGCCGGTACAGTTCGCTCGCCTTGGAGTCACCGGGAACGATCGTTTGATGATCGTCGAACTTCTTGAATGCCTCCGCTTCGATGTCGAGGCGCAACTCGGAATCCCGCTGCTGTTCGTCGGGGCCGTGGCACTCGAAGCAGGTGTCCGAAAAAATGGGACGGATGTCGCGACTGAATTCGACCGTCTCAGGAAGCGGCTCGTCTGCCGAAACCGACAGAAGATATGTCGGCGCCATGACGATGCCCATGACCATGGCAACGATGGGCCAAGCTTTGCCTCCTGAACAGTTGGCATGACGAAACATTGAAAACCCCATCGATCACTTTTCCGGTCATCTCAAAACCAGTTGAGACGAATTCTGACTCTGCATTTGAAAAACTAATGATTCCCACCCGAGCGTTTTAAGACGGCTCGCCGAAACGCGATTGGCTGTCAACCACGCGGCCGTACGTCGGGCCAAAACGCTGCCCAACTATTTTACCGCGATTCGAGGCGTCTCGCACGGTATGACGGACAAATCGCGGCTATTCGGTCCTGACTGGGCATCGGCAGACCCACGAGCGATTCTGGTCTCAGCGCCGAGTGTATGGTCAACCGGCCGGTTGCCGGCCTTCGACTCGGTCCGGCAGTCTGTCGCTGATGGAGCAATATTGCCGGTTTTTCCGAATGCTCGGGGCTCGCCCTCGGAGCATGTTTGCCGAAAGCGGACAGGCGGCACATTCGGTACTCCTTGTGCTACGTGTCGTGCCAGTCACGATCGATGACTCGCTCAGGTTTTGAAGCAGCGGCGAGTTTAGCACGTTCGGTGAAAGAGACGGCGGTTCGATCCCGATAAGTCTTTTAGGGAGCCTTGCGCCTTGTCGAAGGCTTTGTTGCGGGGTACGGGGTTCAGCTTCCGCGTACGCCGGCTGCATGATGTGAGCCGACGTGAGAACGCCGAGTCCAAATGCGCGAGTCCGTCCCAAAACCCCGTTGTGGTGCGTTTTCGCTCGACAAATGAAGGATAATCGCCGACCGTTAGAGGGCGTTAGGACGACTTCCAACTCGTAACGCTGCCAAGGTCGTTCGAGCGGCTGACTTTGGCCATCTGTTGATCTACCATTTTTGACGCTGGGAATTGTTACCATGGACACCAAGACGCAAGCCATCGTTCAGATCCACGAAAACAAGAGTTTCGAGGACCAGACGATCTACCTATCCGGACACGGATACCACAACTGCCGGTTTTTTCGCTGCACGTTTATCGTACGCGAGAGTCCCCCGTTCATGACCGGTTGCCACATCGAATGTTGTATCTGGCATATCGACATGCTTGTGCACGACCACCGGCATTGGGAAAACTTCGTCAAGATTTTGGGCCCCATGATTCAAAGATCGCTGCCGAAGAGTTTTATGGAACAGCGAGAACAATCCAAGCGTCGCGAGCAGTAACACGCGCACGGCCACCAACTACGAATGGCAGGCAACCGCGGGCGAGCTGAACCGTATTGACAACGGTTTTCGGCTGCACGAAATTGAACGTGCGAGCCAGACGAATCGACGGCAAAGTGCCTGTTTCGAGTTTCTTTGTTGAAGAACCAATCCCAAATTCATGTGCATTCGCCTCGCCAATGAAGCCTCATCGGTCCGCCAACCGTCTTCGTATTCGCTGATCGGTCCGGCATGGCGAGGCGGCGCGGCAGAGGCACGGGAGATAGAGCAGACGATCGCGTTCACCATGGCTAAAGAGGGGAATCGGCCATGGACATGACAATCGACAAACTGCTTGCGACGCTCCGCAAGTTGGACGTCAGTCTGTCGGTCGACGGCGACCGCTTACGATGCCGCGCCCCTAAAGGTGCGATCACCTCCGAGCTGCAGACTGAACTCTCCAGCCGGAAGATAGAAATCATCGAGTTCCTGCGCAGCGCAAGCGCGTTCTCTGAGAAAGCCTCGCCGCCGTTACGCCGCTCTACTCGAAACGGCCCGCCCCCCGCGTCATTCGGGCAACAGAGATTATGGTTTCTTCAACAGCTCGACCTCGACAGTTTCGCGTACAACATACCGGCGGCCGTGCAATTGATCGGGCCACTCGACGTCGACGCGCTCGAACAATCGATTGACGAGATGGTGGCCCGCCACGAGACGTTGCGGACGACCTTGTCTCTCGTCGACGGCGACTTGGTGCAGGTCATCGGCCGAGCCGGCCATCGGGGAATTCCACTCGTTGATCTCACGGGTGTCGCCAAGGACGAACGCGAGGACCATGTTGCCCGACTCGCTACGCAGGAGGCGCAACGACCTTTCGATCTGGCAAATGGCCCGTTGTGGCGCATGACGCTCTTGAAGTTAGACGTCGAAGAACACGTGCTCGTCGTCGTTCAGCATCACAGCATTTCAGACGGCTGGTCGATTACCGTGTTTGTGTCCGAGTTGGGAACCCTGTACGAGGCGCACACGCAGGGGCAACCATCGCCGCTCGAGCCACTCTCGATCCAGTACGGCGACTTCGCAACCTGGCAACGCCAATGGCTAACGGGAGAGGTGCTCGACAGGCAGCTCGACTATTGGAAGGAAAAACTGGGGCGATCGCTGCCGCCGCTGGAGTTGCCGACCGACTTTCCCCGGCCCGCGATTCAAACATTCGCGGGAACATGGGAAACGGTCGAGTTGCCGCAGGAACTGGGCCTGCAACTGAAAAAACTCAGCCAAGGCCAAGGGGTCTCGCTGTTCATGACTCTACTGGCGGCATTCGATGTCTTGATGTTTCGGTACACGGGGCAGTCCGACCTTGTCATTGGCACATCAAACGGCAACCGCAACCACGTCGAAACGGAACCGTTGATCGGATTCTTCCTGAACACGCTAACGTTACGCGCCGACATGTCTGGAAACCCATCAGTCCGCGAGGTCATTCGGCAGGTTCGAAATGTCTCGCTGGAGGCCTACGAGAATCAGGACCTGCCGTTCGAACGGCTCGTAGAAGAGCTTCAGCCGGACCGCAATTTGAGCCGCTCGCCGATTTTCGACGTGATGTTCATTCTGCACAACGCGCCGCAGGAGACACTTGAGCTGACGGACCTGCGAATTCGGCCCGTCGAGTACGAAAGTGGTACGGCAAAGTACGACCTGACGCTGTCGGTTCGTGACAACGACAACTTCTTTCGCTGTGAGTTGGAATACAACACCGACCTGTTCACGGCGGAAACCGCTCGCCGGCTGTTGAGACATTTTCGAACAATCTGTGAAGCCTTCACCGCCGATCCCGATCGAGGTGTTGACGACATCGCCATTTTGCCCGAGAACGAACGGCAGCAAATCGTCGAAAACTGGAACGCCACACAGGCCGACTACCCGCGCGATGCCACGATCCACCGACTTTTTGAACGCCAGGTGGCCCGGACTCCGAACGACATTGCCATCGAGTGTGGCCAAGAGCAACTGACCTATCTGACTCTCAACTCGCGCGCCGACGAGATCGCGGCTGAATTGATCGCGCACGGCGTCGAAACGGGTGAGCTTGTTGGCATCTGTGTCGAACGTTCATTGGAAATGCTGGTGGCAGTGCTCGGTGTTCTCAAGGCGGGAGCCGCGTTCGTTCCGTTGGAACCATCACTGCCGAAATTACGCCTCGAATTGATGCTCAAAGACTCACAAACTCGGCTCGTACTCACGCGACCCGAATACTTGCCGTTGCTCGAAGCCGCGAATGTCAACGTTGTAAATCTCGATCGGGATTGGGACGTCCCGCAAGACGATCCAACGAGACAAGAAGCAACCCGGCCCTCGACCGCCGATGACACGGCCTACGTGATCTACACGTCGGGTTCGACGGGAACCCCCAAGGGCGTTCAGATCGGCCATCGATCTCTCGTAAACTTCATCGAGTCGATGCGCGACACGCCGGGTCTGACCGCGGACGACGTGTGGCTGTCGGTAACAACGCTTTCGTTCGATATCTCGTTGTTGGAGCTGTTTCTGCCCATTACTACTGGCGCTCGAGTTGTCATCGCGCCGGACGAAATTGCACACGACGCCGATCTTCTCGCCGCCGCCCTTCGCGACTCCGGCACCACTATCATCCAGGCAACTCCGGCCACATGGCACATGCTCGTTCAATCGGGATGGCGAGCCGCTCCCGAGCTCACGATCCTGTGTGGTGGTGAGGCCTTGTCGCGCGAACTGGCCGACGAGCTGGTCTCGTCAGGCGCGACCGTCTGGAACATGTACGGACCGACCGAGACGACCATCTGGTCGACCGTTTTTGAAGTCACCGCCGGCAAGGGAACGGTACCGATCGGCACGCCGATTGCCAACACGGAAATCTACGTCCTGGACGCCAACCTGCAACCGGTTCCCATCGGCGTCGCGGGCGAGCTGTATATCGGTGGCGAAGGGCTCGCCCTCGGCTATTTGCGGCGTCCCGAATTGACGGCCGAAAAGTTTATTCCCGATCCGTTCCGCAACACATCGGAGGCACGACTCTACAGGACGGGTGATCGCGCGCGGTTTTTGTCCGACGGGTGCGTCGAATACCTGGGACGCTTCGATCATCAGGTCAAGATTCGTGGCTTCCGCATCGAACTCGGCGAGATTCAAACCTCGCTGGTTTCCCATCCGGCGGTGGCAGAAGCCGTCGTCGTGGCCCGCGAAGAAACTCAGGGCGACAAACGGCTCGTCGCGTATCTGACGAATGAAACACCTGATCCGCCAACAGTTAGCGAGCTAAGACACCTGCTTTCAGATTCTCTCCCGCTGTACATGATTCCTTCGGAGTTCATGTTTCTCGACGAGTTTCCCCGAACACCCAACGGCAAGCTCGACCGGCGAGCCCTTCCGGCTCCCGGAGCCGACCGGCCGGTTCTCGAAACCGACTACGTGTCGCCGCGGAACGAATTCGAGGAATCGATTGCCGCTGCGTGGCGCGAGGTGCTCAACAAACATGAAGTCGGAATCCACGACAACTTCTTCGACCTCGGCGGACATTCGTTGCTGCTGGTCCAGCTTCACGGCTTGCTACGCGACCGGCTGGCTACGCCGCTCCCGATGGTCGACCTGTTTCGATTTCCCACGGTCGCGCTTCTGGCCGAGCATCTCTCCAGTGGGGACGATGATCCGGATTTCTTATCGGACGTTCAGGATCGGGCGACGCGACAGCTGGCTTCGTCGCAACAACAAGCCACACGGAAGGCTGACACGACATGAATACGGCACACGGAAACGAAGCCGCACATCATATTGCCGTGGTCGGCATGGCGGGCCGCTTTCCCGGTGCGCCGTCAGTCGAGGCCTTTTGGGAGAATCTCCGCGACGGTGTCGAGGGAGTCAAGTTTTTCTCCGATGACGAGCTCCGCACCGCCGGCGTCGATTCGAAGTTGCTGAAGAACCCCGCCTACGTGAAGGCCAAGGCCTACCTCGACGAGGCGGGATACTTTGATGCCGGCTTCTTCGGTTACAACCCCCGCGAAGCCGACATCATCGATCCGCAACAACGGCTATTCCTCGAGACGGCGTGGGAAGCACTTGAAGACGCAGGGTTCAGCCCCGATTCGTGGAAGGGGCATGTCGGCGTGTTCGGCGGCGTGAGCATGAACTCTTACATTTTCAATCTGATCTTCAACTCCGAAACCATGGCCTCGGTGACGCCGTACCAAATCATGATTGGCAACGACAAGGATTATGTCGCCACGCGTGTTTCGTACAAACTCAACTTGAAGGGACCAAGCATCGGTGTGCAGACGGCCTGTTCGACGTCGCTGGTCGCCATCGAGCGCGCGTGCCGAAGTTTGGCGAACCATGAATGCGACATGGCACTGGCCGGTGCGGCCACAGTCAACTGCCCGCGCAAGACGGGTTACCTGTACCAAGAAGGAATGATTCTTTCACCCGACGGGCATTGTCGCGTGTTCGATGAAAAAGCGCGCGGAACCGTGGCCGGTGAAGGCGTCGGCATCGTCGCCCTCAAGAGACTCGACGAAGCCGTCGCAGACCGCAACCGGGTTTACGCCGTTGTGCGAGGATGGGCAGCGAACAACGATGGGTCGCTCAAGGTGGGTTTCACGGCGCCCGGCGTCAACGGTCAAGCCGAAGTCATCGCCATGGCGCAGGCGCTCGCCGACGTTTCACCTGAGACCATCCGCTACATCGAAGCACACGGTACGGGGACCGAACTGGGCGACCCGATCGAGGTGGCTGCCTTAACGCAGGTATTTCGCGCGTCCACAGATAAAGTCGGCTTCTGCCGGATCGGTTCGGTGAAGTCGAATATCGGGCATCTCGACTCGGCCGCCGGCGTCACCGGTTTTATCAAAGCCGCGCTCTGCCTGTATCACGAGCAGATTCCTCCGAGCCTGCACTTCGAAACGCCCAACTCGAAAATCGATTTCGCCAACAACCCGTTTCGAGTGAACACAGAGTTATACGATTGGCCTCGCGATGACTTTCCTCGCCGTGCCGGTGTCAGTTCGTTTGGTATTGGTGGGACAAATGCTCACGTCGTACTGGAAGACGCCCCGGCGCGGGAGCCGTGCGGACCGGAACGTTCGATGCATCTGTTGCTGCTGTCGGCTCGCACCGACTCGGCACTCGAAGCGGCAACCTCCAACTTGGCCGGCCACCTCGATACCCATCCCGAAACGGAACTTGCCGACGCGGCACACACGCTTCAAGCCGGCCGGCATACATTCGACTATCGTCGGATTGCGGTGTGCGAAAGCCGCGAGGATGCCATCGGTGTTCTCACACGACGCGACCCAAAGCGGCTGTTGTCGTCGCATCAGTCGGCGGTCGACGCCTCCATTGCGTTTCTGTTTCCAGGTCAGGGATCACAACACGCGTCGATGTCGCTGGGTCTCTACAAGACCGAGCCAACCTTTCACCAAATCGTCGACGATTGTTCGGAATTCCTGAAACCGCAGTTGGACGTCGACCTTCGCGATGTTCTTTTCCCAGTCCAGAGCAACGATGCGAACAACGGAACGGGAATCAATGAAACGGTGATGGCCCAGCCGGCGTTGTTCGTCGTAGAGTACGCGCTGGCCCGGCTATGGATGCAGTGGGGCATTCGGCCCCAGGCGATGGTGGGCCATAGTATCGGCGAATTCACCGCCGCGTGCTTGGCCGGTGTGTTCGGCCTCGAAGACATGCTCACCGTTATCGCCACACGAGCAAAATTGATGCAGGCGGCACCACGCGGTGCCATGCTGGCCGTTCCACTCTCGGAAGCCGATGTCACCAGGCGGCTCAACGGGCGGGTATCGCTAGCAGCGATCAATGCGCCGACGATGACTGTTGTTTCCGGTCCGGTCGAGGATGTCGAAGCGCTCGAAAACGAACTGGGCAGCGAAAATGTTTCTGTTCGTCGGTTGCAGACGTCGCACGCGTTTCACTCGTCACTGATGCAACCGGCCGCCGACAAGTTCGCTGAATGCGTCGGGCAATTTCAATTGAAGCCGCCGAACATTCCCTTTGTTTCCAACGTCACCGGAAACTGGATACGCGATGAAGACGCGACCGATCCACGTTATTGGGCCGGCCAACTCCGGCACCCGGTTCGCTTTGCCGATTCGATCCACGCATTGTTGGAACAGCCCGACCGCGTGTTTCTGGAAGTGGGGCCTGGACAGGTGCTCACAACGCTCGCGCGACAGAGTTTCGGTAGACGCCGCGGCCCCCTCGCGCTAGCCTCGATGAGACACCCTCTCGACTCGTCCGACGACAGCCAGGTGTTGATGAGCGCGGTGGGCCGGCTGTGGCTGGCCGGCTTACAAGTTGATTGGAACGGATTCGACGCAAACTCGAAGCGGCGTCTCGTTTCGCTGCCCAGCTATCCGTTTGAGCGACAGAATTACTTCGTCGAACCGCATCAAGCCAGCGCGCCGACTGCCGCGCCGCAAATTCACAAGAAATCGGATGTCGCCGAGTGGCTCTATCTTCCCTGCTGGAAGCAATTCACGCCGCCAAACGTTGCGGGGCAGGATCTTCAATCAGCCGAACAGGTCACGTGGTTGATGTTCGCCGACGAACTCGGATTGGCCGATCAACTCAGCGATCGCCTTCGAGCGTCCGGCCATCGCGTGATCGCCGTGCGACCGGGAGCCGAGTTCGCAAAGCACGCTGACGACGATTACACGATCAATCCGCGAATCTACAAGGACTACGTCTCGCTGTTCGAGGACTTCGCCGACGATTCCGAAACACCCAAGAATATTGTCCACGTTTGGGGCGTAACCAACGAAGACGACCCTCACGCAGCAACGTCCGATTCGTTTCAAAAGACTCAAGAACTCGGGTTTTACAGTCTGGTCTATCTCGCCCAAGTCATCGAACGGCAACGAATTTTTTGGCCGATTCAGATCACGGTGCTGTCGAACCATCTGCAGGACATCAGCGGAACCGAAACCATCTCTCCCGACAAAGCGACGGTACAGGGCCCCTGCTTGGTCATTCCTCAAGAGTACCCACATATCTACTGCCGGAACGTCGACGTCGAATACCGGGCCGACGACAATCGGGCACTCGTCACCAATCTGGTCGATGAACTGTTACGGGAACCGAGCGAACCGCTGCTGGCGTACCGAGGCAGGCACCGCTGGGTGCAATATCACGAACACTTTCGAATTCGTGCCGCTGCTGAAATCTCACCTCATCTAAAGAAAAACGGTACATACCTGATTACCGGCGGGCTGGGCCGCATCGGACTCGTATTCGCGAAATACCTGTCGCAAAGGCTCAAGGCGAATCTGGTCCTCACGGCGCGCTCCGAGTTCCCCGAAAAAGACCAGTGGGACGAACGGCTCAAGACCTACGACCCGGACGACTTCACCTGCCAACGAATTCGAGCCGTGCAAGAACTCGAACAGATGGGTTCGGAAGTATTGATCCTCTCAGCGGATTCGGGTAGCGCCGATGAAATGGCCAGCGTCGTCCGCCAGAGTCGTAAACGTTTCGGCGCCATCAACGGCGTGATCCACGCGGCGGGCATCATCGAGACCACCACCGTACATTACCTCATTCAAAAAGACTGCGAACGGCACTTCCGCGCAAAAGCGCTCGGCCTAAAAGTGCTCGACGAGGTTCTCGAAGCCGAGTCTCTCGACTTCGTTATGTTGGTGTCATCCTTGTCAGCCGTACTCGGCGGGCTGGGTTTCTGCAGCTACACGGCCGCCAACTCGTTCATGGACGCGTATGCGCAGCGAAAAAACCAACAACAAGACGTTCCCTGGTTCACCATCGATTGGGACAGCTGGTCGTTCGCCGACGAAACGGAAGAGTCTGAAGACTTCGGCGTCGGCGCGACTCTCGCACAACTGGCGCTCACGCCGATGGAAGGCCGCGAAGTCTTGGGTCGCGTGCTTTCCATCGAATCACCGCAGCGAATCGTCATCTCAACGGGAGACCTCGACAACCGGATTGACCAGTGGGTCCGCCGGGAAGCCCTCGCATCGAATGATGAACAGCAGGCCGAAGAAACCAGCGCAACGCTTCACTCCCGGCCGAGCATCTCGTCGACGTACGTCGAAGCCCGCAACCCAACCGAACAAGCCATCGCCGACGTCTGGCAACAGCTATTGGGTATCGCTGAAATCGGCATCCACGACGACTTTTTCGAACTCGGCGGACATTCCCTGCTCGCGGCTCAAGTGATCGCCCGCCTGCAACAACGGCTTGAAGCGACGTTGTCCATCCGCAGCATCTTCGAAACAACGACGGTCGCCGGCCTGGCGACACACATTGAAGCCCTGCAGATGGCCGTCGGCGCTGACATCCACGATGCGGATTCACTCGACGAAGAACACGAAGAAATCGAGCTGTGACCCCGGGCGCTAAAGGGCCATGTTCTGTGTCTCCAACTTGGCAAAGCCGATGAACGGTACGCTGGCCAAGAGTGAAAAGGCGTCTCTTCAGCCCGGTCGTTGAGTATTTTCTCGCCGTTGACTAAAATCGGTCGCTCACGAAAAAGAGGCCGTGCGATCGTGTTCAACCGCCTGGAAATCGTGTAAAACGAGCTTTGCTTTGTCAGCCGAAACGGACATACTTCGGCTTGGCACAACAAAACGGGACGTGGCGCAGCCTGGTAGCGCGCTTGACTGGGGGATAAGAGCACCCTGTTGAATAACCCCTAAAATTGAGGCATATTTCGAGTTAAACGCTGTTCGGTCAGAGAATTGGTCAGATAATTCTCTGGAGGACAGAATATGCCACATCACCCGAAACCGTGGAAAAGGACTCGCCGAGGGAAGACCCTTTGGTACGTCCAGCTCAATGGGAAACAGTATTTCCTTGGGCATGATCACGATGAAGCCCTCAAGCAATACCACGAGCTGCTTGCTCAAGGTCCACAGCCAGTCGTCAAAAGCGACGACGTGATCGCTGTTCTTGATCTCTTCCTTGGGGACGCCAAGACGAACTGTTCGGAGGCAACCTTCGAGTGGTACAAGGGCTTTCTCACGAGCTTCGCCAAATCGATCACCCAGAGTCTCTCTGTCGGTGATCTCAGGCCCATCCATGTCACGAATTGGCTCAACGATCAGACGTGGAATTCCACCACGAAGAACGGTGCAGTCAAAGCAGTGAAACGGGCTCTTCGATGGGCTACTGACCAAGGAGTCATTGAGGTCTCGCCCGTCGACAGGATGAAAGGCCCGCCGAGGAGCCGTCGAGAAGAAACGGTCCCGACACGCACGTTCAACAAGATGTGCAGATCGACCGACGATTGTTTCCGAGACTTCATCACATTTCTCTGGCACACGGGTGCTCGTCCGCAGGAAGTCTGTGCCGTTGAAGGTCGTCATGTAAATGGTGATCGGATTGTCTTTCCCGCGAAGGAATCCAAGGGCAAGCGATTCCCACGGGTCATCTTCCTGGACAAGACCGCTTCTGAAATCATTCACCGTCTGAAAGACTCCAGAAAGAAAGGACCGCTCTTCCGCAACGAGGACGGAAATCAGTGGAAGCGAAATGCGGTGCGATCGAGGTTCCGCAGAATGCGGGAGAAGTTTGGCTCGTTCTGTGCTTACCACATCAGGCACACATTCGCGACACGAGCACTTGAGCGGGGTGTTGATCCAATCACGGTAAGTATCCTGCTTGGTCATTCCGATGCCTCAACTCTCGCCCGCACGTATCAGCATCTCGCGAAGAACCCCACCTACATGTTGGACCAACTGAAGAAGATCACAGGTTGATGTGATTCAGTTTCTTGCGACGAGGGCGAGGAGTCCTTTCCTCACGTTCCCGCCTGCACCCATCAAGGTACGCAAGAAGCTCCTCTTCGATGAATCGGATTGATCCATCGATCTTTCGAGACGGCAAGGTGCCAGCATCAGCCATCTGATAAACCTTACTCAGGCTTAGGCTGAGCCACTGGCTTACTTGTTCTGCTGTCAGAAGAGGCTTCATCGCGTGTGACCAACTCCTTCAAGTGTTTCCAACAAACGATGCCTGCGAAGCTCTTGTCCTTGAATTTCACTTCCAACGAATCCATGCTGGAACACAAAAAACACTTCTTCTCACTCACAGTTCCCGTGAACATAATCTCTCCTTTCAAAAGGGATCATTGGGCTTCTTCTTCTCTTGGGCTTTCCGCGTCGTCTGTTCCAATTGGTCCAGCCGATATGCCACCCTCTCCAGTTCTTTCATGAACTCGCTTACTCGCTTCCAATCCTTCTCAGTCGTCACCTCGATCTGTATTTTCATTTCATGCTCCACATTCGGGACAGCCAAGTTGCCATTGCGTGTAGGCAGACTCGACTTTGTGGTTCAACGCCTTTTCATCCCACGGTGGGAATGCATTGGTTAAATTCCATTCCTTCAAAACTTCCAAAGCATCCTCTGGTCTCAATCCAGAGTCGCGTAAAGCACAGACCGCACGAAACGTCGCGTTGTGCCCGCCCTCGCCGCTTGTAGCTGTGATGTGTTGGATGTATGCGGCCCCATCCGTAACTCTTCTCTCAGGTGCATTGAAATGCGAAACTGGAGGTACTGAGATTTCCTCGTCTATCCAATCTGAACTGAATTCTGGTACGTCCTTCAGGTTCCACGTTCCAACTCGTTCGTACGGACGACCTGTATCAGGATGAATACTGGATGCTGCCACGCACTGCCCACCTTCAGCTCTGATGTCGAGTGCTCCCATTCCTTTGATCTTCACGCGGTTTCCGAGAACCACATCTTTCGGCAGTTGGTAGAAAACGTGTCCTCGGCCATTTTGTGAGCGTGTCATCATTTCGCTCTTTGGCATCTTCTTGTTGGAAAAGAACTTCTTCGCTGTTTCATGCGAATCGATATCAAACGCCATCACACCTGATATCTGCCCTGTCACGATGCCGATGTTGTGGCGGCTGTTCTCTGCAAACCAATCAATGAGTTTGTCTGTTGTGGGAAGACGTTCTTGGTATTCCTTCCACGGGATTGCTGGAACCTTCTGTTTCAGTGGAATCACCGAAAGTCCCATGTCGCGGTACTCGAATGCGTTGTGAAGTATGTCGTTCATGTGTGACATTCTTTACCTCTTTGCAAGTTTGCGCAACTGGGTGGGTTTCGCGGTTCAGGGAAAAAAGCCCCTGAGGGGCTAATCTGCGAATGGGTCTTCCCAGTCAGATGCCCTTGGACCTGAGTGGCAGAGTCTCATGTGTTCGATGTCTGCGAGGTAGCTGAGGTAGGAAATGAACATTTCGTGGATGGTGGTACAGAAGAGAGCGAAGCCGATGGTGATACAGATTGGAATAATCATGGAATTATTGGGGAGAAAATAATGCCCTTTGCATTTGCCGAAGGACAAGGAGGAGTCCGAAGGAAGCTCCTTGCCGAGGCGGTAAAATGCTGTTGGGCATTTCGACCCAATGACGGGTGGGGTTCGGGTGTAAGGGAACATATATGTCACGCTCCACGGATGCCGAATAACTCACGGGCTTGATCCACGCTTAGCTTGTTTTTCTCAGCGTCAATCCACACCTTTGATCCACACACGCTGAACAGGCTGTTTTTAGACGCGAACTTCATTATCCCTTTCAGTCTGGTCATCGTTGGAGCAAACCAGACGACGTATTCACCGCGTCGTTCGTACCTCTTCATCTGCGTCTTCACCTGTTCGTAGCCTTCCGTATCCATGTCCATTTCGCAGTGGATTTTCAAAACGCCGTAGGTGATCGTTGCGTCTGGATTCAAGTTTTTGTCCACCTGATTGCCGCGTTTGATTTTCAGATCTCGGAAGGGGATCAACTCTTCTGTCAGGGTGACTTCGTGCAAGAGGTTCCTCGCATCCCATGTGCAGTACACATTGTGTTTTCTTCCCGTGTCGTTCAGGAGGACTCCTCCGACGTATCTGATTTTGTTCCGTTGCCGTTGTTCGAGTTTTTTTGCACGTCTTGCCGCAACCTTGTAATTGTGGAAGATCTCTGCTCTGACCCACTGTTCAATGATTGAGGGGTTATTGAGGAATCGGAATAGTTCTCGATCGCGATCCCTCCAGTGAATTCCGCTCCCTGTCGGATTTGGTCGATTGCCGCTTCTGTTCTCTTTCTCTTTAGTCCAGGCATACATGGGTATGGCTCCTTCAAGGGTGTCACGTACTCTTTCCACACTTCTCCCACATCCTTGACGAAACGTTCCCCAACCTTCAGTCGCATCAAATCCCGTTGGAAGATCAGCACCTGATCGTTGAGACCTTGGTAGTGATCTGTGGTTTCAGTGGTTTCTCCAAACTTCGCTCGGTAGCCGTTGTTCTCGCTGGTTGAGCTTCCGCTCCTATCTTCATCGCTGTCCCAAGAACCCTTGCCTGTCGTTGTTGTGTCTTCCCAGCCGATGTTGATTTGTCTGCCACGAACGTCTTTGTGGTGAATTTTGTATTCGTCGATACTTGGAACACCCAAGTCCAAACTCCCAGCCAGGCCAATCCGAGCTGCACCGGGCCTGAACCATTCATGCCTCTGACAGTTCGTGAGCACGCCATCGAGAATTTCTGGTGTTGGGAAATCCAAGCTCTGCACAGAGATATCCACGTCAAAGCCCATCTTTTGCCCTTCGGCCAATGCACGCATTTCGTACCAACCGACCAATCCGAAGTTGTTTGCTTCATCGAGCACCATGCGGATTCTTTTACCGCCTGTCCGTGTTCTGACATGTTGAATGATTTGCAAGCCGAGTGCTCCGAAGCTCGTTCTTATCGCATCATCCGAAATTGACTTTCCTTCGAGAGACTTGCCCTCGAAGAGCACAATTCCGCCCTCGTCCAAAAACTCTCCGATCGGGAAATTTCCATCACATCGCAAAGCAAAGGCTGGGGATCGAAAGACAGCATTCAGGATTCTCTGTGCTGCACCCGTTTCTCCTCGTAACGCTGTTTCGCTCATTCTCGTCAGGTTGTGGAACTTCCATTTGATGTAGTCGTTCTCGCAGTTCTGCACCAATTTGATAAATGTCTTGTGGTGTGGACGAAAGCAGTGTTGAAGCTCTGTGAGCCGCACGGGTTCATTCTGGTGCATCCACAGTTCAAGAGCTGCCATGATCCATTCTTCAATAAGAGGTGTGTTCTGCATTCCCTGCATTCCACGACGACGAACAAGAATGTCCCCAAACGCTCGAATCGATTCTTCGTTCTCGGCTTGTTGCAACCACGGGTCTTTGTGTTTTGATTTCTTCATGAAGGGGAAAGCCAACACACGATCTGTTTCAGCCAGCTTCTCGTACAGGAACGGGATTCCGTGAGAAACAAGATGACCGGCAATTTCCTTTGCCATTGTTGAGTGGGGGTCGAACACCGCAGCACCACCTTCACCACGGATTGCATACTCCACGATGTCTTTGGTGACTGCGGTGCTCTTGCCCGTTCTCGTTGCTCCAATGCGGATGATATTGCTCATAACTGTGCCAGTTTCTCAAACATCCTTCGTCTGAGAAATTTGTAAATCTCCCAGTACGTTGCGGTCTCTCCTTTGAAAAACCGTTTGTGTGCCTCCTGCTCCGCTTCCCGGAATTCATCCATGATGACTTTTGTGTGTTCAACAATGTTTTCTTGCATGTGTCACCTCAATAGATTGTGGACTTCCCTTTGCAGCCAGTGCTCGTACGACCGAGCCACAAATGCCTTGTCTGTTTCGGGAATTTGACTCATCTGCAATTTGTAAAGCATGAAGTCATAGTCCTGAACAATTTTACCTAGCGAGTGTTTCACTTCTCGTGCGACACTTGTTAGTTCCCGAACGTCCGTAACACCCATTCTTGTTAGATCATTCATGTCAGCCTCTTTCTGTCGATTTTTGGTAAAACGTACTGGGTGAACTCTTCTTCCTCATCAGGATCAAGTCCAAGCAACCTGATCCTTCGGACTGCTGCTTCTCTTTGTGCTTCTCGTTGATTCTCCAAATCCTCTGGCAACACGAATTGAGTGACGACGATCTCCTTCACTTGTGTTTCGTAAATCACCACTGGAGGTGGTCGCCACGCTTCGATCTCACCTGCAATCCACTTGCGTGTTTTGGGTACGAAGTAGGCACCGATGGCGAACCATCCAAACGTCCACAACACACCAAGAACAATTACGAACACCATGTGAACAACCCCGCGAGAATGCAGCCCCTCAACACCATGTCGCCGTCACCGATAATCAGTCCATATCCGATCAATGTGAACATCCAAGTGATAAAACACAGACCGAGAATATCGTCCGAGCTTTCCACAATCGTCCCGCGTGTGTTCCATCTCTTCCCCAGCATCAGGGCGAACGGGAACACAAATGGAAAGAAGATCGAATACACAAATCTTCTCGGCATGCTCCAATTCAGAAAGGATGGGATCATCAAGAATCCCAACACCACGTATGCAAAACACCAGAAGCCCATTGCCTCGAAATTCCAATCCATAATGCAATCCCTCCTCACTCAACTATGCCAAGGCCCATGCGATTACGATGATGATGATCAGCCCGGTCACTTCATCCTCCATGCCGTTGTAATGTCCGTAGACCATCCAACCGCCGAGCAACCCCATGAGAATCCACGCAAACATTTTTCCCCGAAAGCGATCGTATTGGGGGCGAAAAACATTGCCGAAGGTCAACGCAAGCGGGAACGACCACGGAAAGAACACAGCGAATGCAAACCGCTGTAAACAACGGCGAAAAACGTGGCGCTTGGTAAGGAGTGGCAAAATTGAAGTAAAAACGTAGCGCCCAGATGCCCACCTGCTGAATCTTGGTCAGACTCTCTGTTTTCCAGG